>Ga0137403_10007966_pt1 | contig 11891 bp, 8 predicted proteins | sample CZOMad2_1_16fung_FD_122057 | JGI IMG/M metagenome (GOLD analysis project Ga0137403, IMG submission 122057) | Vadose zone soil fungal communities from Angelo Coast Range Reserve, California, USA - CZOMad2_1_16fungal (Hybrid Assembly) | ecosystem: Environmental > Terrestrial > Soil > Vadose zone...
GCCACTGGCCTGCGGACGTTTGCATTTTAACACGCCTGACGAGGCCCAGGTAAGATTTATGGCGGTTGACGAGAACGGGCGTGGTCGCGGCTACGGGAGACGCCTTCTCGAGGGTTTGAAGGTTGAGGCGGCGGGTCGCGGCGCTCAGAAGCTAGTGTTAAATGCCCGTGACAACGTAACGGAATTCTATTCCAAGTACGGTTATGCGGTCGTTGGTGAGCCGAAACGCTTTTCGGCGCGATTCGCCATATGCGAATGGCGAAGTCGTTGTCATAAGAATCCTTAAAATAGGCTGTTGCCCTTATAATTACGTTCTCAACATGAAATTGTTTTGCCGCCGGTTTCGGGGGTATTTGCTCTCGCGGTCATCGCCAACGCCGGTCGAGGATCCGACGCCAGGGGCAAAGGTAACTTCCGATGGATCCCTTGACTTGCGCTTTGTGACTGCGGCGAAATGTTGCCGGCAAGCTGCCGCCGGGCAGTCCGCGCTAACCAGAACCCGGAACCAACAATAATTATGCACGGTGACTTCGAGTGCATTGGGTCCGCTATCTTGTCATTTGGAGCGTGGTCGAGAATCGCTAAACCGTAGAATAGCGAGAGATGTCTCGACTTCGCTCGACATGACAAATCGCAATCTGCATAGCGCGCGTCTCGCGGCCGCTCCCGACACCTCCGTCATCCAGAAGCCATTAGAAGGTAGTCTCGGCAAGCTGCCGAGACCAACAGGCTAGCAGCCTGTGCTCCCCAGAAATTGCACGCGTGACTGCAACGTTTTGGGGTAGCACGCGAGACCGGTGCGCTACCCAGAGTTATACATTCAGCGGCTTGACCGGAGTCGGCGCGCAGCTAGCCTCGCCACATCATTATGAAAAACGTATTCGTCGCCCCCGCGCTGTTTTGCGCTCTTGTCTTTTTTGCCGTCCCGCATCTTCATGCCCAGGAAGAAGGCGGTATCAAGCAGGCAATGTCCCCGGAGGAGTTTCACAAGGCCGGCCTCGACAAACTTTCTGATGAAGAGCTGCGAAACCTCGATCGCTGGCTAAGCGGCGATCGCGAGAAAACAGCGAAGAAAGCAGCGGCGAAAACTACCAAGGCGAAGATGGATCTGATTGTCAGCCGGGTGAATGGTAGCTTTGGCGGTTTGGGCGGTGCAACTGTCATCCAGTTGGAAGACGGCACGGCGTGGAAGCAAGCGAATACCGACGATCGTTTTCGCGGCTCGCCCGTTGATCACCCCGGTGCTGCCGTTCTCCGCGGCGTTTTTGGTTATAAGATGCGGATTGAAGGCGTGCCGGAGTTTTACGTCGATCCGGTCAAGCGTTGAAACGTGACGTCGCGGTGAGGCCATCGGCAACGATTCAATTTGAGCCGCGGCCGGCGACCGCGGCTACAGCTTCAAATTGCGGTCACGACCGGTCCAAGTCGAGCCAGACCGAATGCTTCATGCGCTAATCGCGCAGCTTGATCAGCCTCGGCTTCATTAATAACGACCGCGATTTTTATTTCGGAAGTCGAGATCAACTGAATATTAATTCCGCCGCGGCCGAGACAGTCGAAAAATTTCGCGGCCACGCCCGAATGCGAACGCATCCCGATCCCGACTACGCTGAGCTTGGCGACGCCGCTTTTGGCGATTAGCTGCGCTGCTCTAAGTTCGGCAACGATCGGTGTGAGTAATTTTTTCGCGAGATCGAGATCGTTTTCGTGAATCGTGAACGAGAGATCGGTCGTTCCGTATTCAGAAACGCTTTGCACAATCATGTCGACGACGATGTTCGCTTCCGAAATCGTCGAGAAAATCCGCGCGGCGATTCCAGGTTCGTCGCACACATCATCGACGGTAAGCTTGGCCTGTTTACGGTCGATGCTGACTCCGCGCACGACTACATCTTCCATGTTGGCCGTCTCCTCTTTCGCCAGCGTTCCAGCGGCATCGTGCAAGCTGGAGCGGACCTCAAACGGAACAGAGAATTTTTTCGCGAATTCGACGGCGCGCGATTGCATCACTTTGGAACCAGCGCCCGCCATTTCCAGCAACTCGTCGTAGGAAATTTCGTCGATTTTTTTTGCGTCGCCGATCAGGCGCGGATCGCAGGTAAATACGCCGTCCACATCGGTGAAAATCTGGCAGGCATCGGCGTTCAGTGCTCCAGCCAGCGCGATGGCAGTCAAATCCGAGCCGCCGCGACCAAGTGTCGTCGTTTCGCCTTCGTTCGTTTGTCCCTGAAATCCGGCGACGACGACGATGTAATCCTCATTCAAAAGATAATGGATTTGCCTCGGACTAATGTTCGCGATTTTCGCTTTGCTGTGCACGCGGTCGGTCAGGATGCCTGCTTCCGCGCCGGTCAGAGAAACAGCGCGGCCACCGAGGGCGTTGACTGCTATTGCGATCAGCGCGCTCGCCGCGCTTTCGCCAGTGGCGAGCAAAAGATCGAGTTCGCGTGGGGTCGGTTGCGGCGAGACTTCGCGCGCCAGCTTGATCAGATTATCAGTTACGCCGGCCATTGCTGAAATGACTGCGACGACGCGGCAACCGTCGCGCTGCGTTTCCAAAAGGCGTCGCGCTACATTGCAAATTTTGGCGGCATCGCCCACCGAAGTGCCGCCATATTTTTGAACGATCAGGCGCATCGTGAAATCACGGTGTTTGATAAAAGCTGGAGCGGCACGCCAGACGAGGCTTTGCGATGTTGTCGGCTTCCTGTCAACTGCGTGTGATTGCTTCGCGCACGGCCTGGATGTTCGGCGCCACGGGCGCGGTTTCGGAAAATTTAGCTGACACGATCTCTGGGTCCTTCAAGCCGTGGCCGGTACAAGTGCAGACAACGGTCGCGTCCTTTGGAATCAAATCGCGCCGTTTTTCGCGCGCAAATTTAAACAATCCGGCAATGGGAGCAGCGCTCGCCGGCTCAACGAAAATTCCTTCTGTTTGCGCGAGCCATGATTGCGCTTCCAGAATTTCGCGATCGGTCACGATCTCGACCGCGCCGCCTGATTCGTCAATTGCGCGCTGCGCTAATTCCCAGCTCGCGGGATTTCCGATGCGAATGGCGGACGCAATTGTTTCAGGCTTCTCAATCACGCGTCGATGAAATATCGGCGCGGCATGTTCCGCTTGAATTCCAATCATCCGCGGGAGCCCACCCGATTTGCCAAGTTTTTTGTATTCGGAATATCCAGCGGCGTAGGCAGTAAGATTTCCGGCGTTCCCGAGTGGAAGAATGTGAATATTCGGCGCATCCCCGAGTTCATCGATGGTTTCGAACGCAGCAGTTTTTTGTCCAGCGATCCGGTCGGGGTTAATTGAATTTACAATTGCGAACTCATCTTGGTCTCCAAATTCACGAACGATTCGGAGAGCGTCATCGAAATTACCTTTAATCGATACGATTTGCGCGCCATGAGCGATTGCCTGCACCATTTTGCCGCTGGCAATTTTCCCGGCCGGCAAAATCACCGCGCAACGAATGCCCGCGCGCGCCGCGTAGGCCGCAGCGGAGGCGGAAGTGTTCCCCGTCGAAGCGCAAATCAGAGCCGTAGCTCCGCGTTCGAGCGCTTTGGAAACTGCAACAGTCATGCCGCGATCCTTAAATGAGCCAGTCGGATTTAAGCCTTCGCATTTGATGAGCACTCGACACTCGATCCGATCACTCAATCGCGGCGCAAGAACCAGCGGGGTCGAGCCTTCGCCGAGAGTAACGATTGGCGTTGTCTCGCTCACCGGCAAATGGCTGCGATAGCGATCAATCACTCCCCTGCCCCAGGATTTTTTCGATTCGTTTTGCATCGGCCGACAGCGTAACTTGCCGAAATGCATTGCAAAAAGCACGTGCTCGTTTTCGTTTAAAGTTAGTCTATGCCTGAACTAACCAGGGAAGAGAAACTGCGGCTTTTAACCATTCTGCTCGAGAGCAGGCATGGTGATCTGCGCGAGCAAAATCTCAATCGCCAGGGCAAAGGCCACTTTCACGTGTCTGGGATGGGGCACGAAGCGCTCGCCGCCATTTCCATTCAAATGCAGGAGGATGATTACATTGTCCCCTTCTATCGCGATCGCGCACTGGTGCTCGGTCGTGGCGTCAGCTCGCGGCAGCTGGCCATCGATTATTTCGCGAAGGCCAAGGGCGAAAGTCACGGGCGACAAATGCCGTCGCATTACAGCTGCGCCGAAAAACACATCTGGAGTGTGCCGACCCCAACTGGTTCACAACTGCTGCCGGCGTGCGGGATAGCGTGGGGAATCAAACTGGATGCAAAAAAAGCTGTTGTGGTCGCAACCGTTGGCGATGCCGCAACGCGGCAAGGCGATTTTTACGAAGCCATTTGTTTCGCGAAGGAAAAGAAATTGCCGATCTTGTTTGTCGTCGAGGACAACGGTTACGGCATCAGTAGTCCGACCCGCCAAATCAATCCCCGCGCCCTCGATGTGGTTCAGCCGAATGATTGGCAGGAACTCGACGGCTCCAACGTTGGCGAAATGTATGGGCAGGCCGCGAAAGCATTCGCCCACATTCGCGCCGGAAAAGGACCGGTTTTTTTCTGGGTGATGATGGAACGGCTGTCCAGCCACACCAGCTCCGACGATCAGAAGCTTTATCGCAGCGCGGAAGAACTGAAAAGATGTGAGGAGTGCGACCCGCTAAAGAAATGGAAAGAACAGTTGAGCGCGGAAGGAGTGATCAGCGAATCCGACTACGCCAATCTGGAAAACGAAATCAAAGAGCGGATTCGCCGCGAATTTGCCGACGCGGAAAAAGAAGAGGACCCGTCAGCGGACGAGCTCTTCCTCGAGGTCACAGGAAAATTTCCGCAATTGAACGACGAAGTTTTGCCGCCGGGAAAATATCGGATTGGCGATACCGTTAACAAAACGCTGCGGCTCGGGCTCGAGCGCGACAAACGACGCATCATCTTCGGCGAAGACATTGAGGATCCGAAAGGAGGCGTCTTTCGGCTGACCCAAAAACTTTCCACTGAGTTCCCGAAGCAGGTTTTCAATTCGCCGCTAGCGGAATCGACGATTCTTGGTGTCGCCTGCGGCCTTGGTTCTTACGGCAAGCGTCCTGTTTTCGAATTGCAGTTCATCGACTTCATCGGGCCCGGTTGGAACCAGCTGGTGACCAACATCTGCTGTCTGCGCTGGCGTTCGTTCGGCCAATGGAAGTGTCCGATGGTAATTTATGCGCCTTATGGCGCGTATCTGCCGGGCGGAAGCTTGTGGCACAGCCAGGCGAACGAAGCAGCGCTGGCGCATTACCCGGGGCTTTCGGTGGTCATTCCCTCAACGCCGGAAGATGCCGCGGGCCTGTTGTGGACGGCGATGCACTGTGAGGACCCGGTTCTTTTTTTAATTCCGAAACACATGTTCTGGGCGGAACGCGAAAGCGCGGAGCCGATTCGGGCGATTCCACTTGGGAAAGCACGAAAACGCCAGGCTGGTTCGGACGTGACGCTAATTGCCTGGGGCAACACGGTGGAGAAAGCGCTTGAGGCGATTCAACAGATTGAAAACGAAGCGAGCATCGAGCTGATTGATCTGCGCTCGATTTCGCCATGGGACCGCGACACGATTGAAGAATCGGTGCGAAAAACCGGGCGGGTCGTCATCGTTCAGGAAGACACCGAGAACGCTAGTGTCGGGCAGATGATCATCACGCATTTGACGTCGCAAAGCGATCTTTGGAATAGCATGGTTAGTCCCCCAATTCTCGTTAGCAAAGGTAATGTCATGATTGGGTACAATCCGATTTACGAGTACGCCGCCTTGCCTGATGTTCAGCGAATCGTAGTCGCCATTCGCAAATCGATTTCGATGAAGCAGCAGCGTTCTGTAGCGGCAGCCGTGTCGGCTGCAGAAGCGGACGAGCGCGGGCGGCACGCCCGCCCCCACAGCGGCCAAGAGCCGCAGCCGCGGCCGGCGACCGCGGCTACAAATACACAGAACATTACGGTGCCGATCATGGGCGAAGGAATCCGTTCAGCCAAGGTTGTGGCCCTTCTGAAGAAACCGGGAGATCGTATTGAATTGGACGACGCGCTTTGCGAAGTCGAAACCGACAAAGCGGTTTATCCGATTGAATCATCGTTCGCTGGAACAATGGGCCAATGGAAAGTCGAAGTCGACGCCACGGTGGAAATCGGTCAGGAACTCGGAACGATTTTAGTGGAATCCGCCGATCACGTCGAAGGGACGCCCAGGGAACCTGTAGCCGCGGTCGCTGGCCGCGGCTCAATTCCCGAAAAGCCGCGGCCGACGACCGCGGCTACAAGGCGAGAACCTGCGCTTTCCCCGACCATTACCCGTAAACTCAGCCGCGTCATTCCCGCCAATCTGCAGATCGACGCGCGCTGGGATGCGATTCGCAAAGCGCGTGAGGCGGCGAAAAAGAAAAACGGCCGGAACGCGCCATCGCCATCGGTCATGATCGCGTGGGCGGTGGTGCGTGCCATGGAAAAGCATGCGCCATTTCGTCGTTTGATTTTGGAGGATGAAACAATTGTCGAAAACGAAAATTTTGATCTCGGCATTGCGGTAGCGATCGAGGGCGATCGCCTGGCCACCGCTGTCGTGACGGAGGCAAACCGAAAAAGCTGGAATGAATTCGCCGAGGTTTATCGCAAGACCGTTGATGAAACTCGCAGCGGTCGGGTTGACGCAATGAATGCGCCTGTTGTCATCAGCAGTCTCGGCGCCTTCGGCGTACGAGCGGCAGCACCCATCGTCGTGCCACCTTCCGTCGGGACGCTCTTCATCGGCTCAGCCCATCGTGAAATGTTGCGTAACGGGAAGCAAAACGAGACGGCGGAAGTGATCACCCTTTCCCTCACCTTCGATCATCGGGTCGTGAATGGTGTCGGTGCTGCCAATTTCGCGCACGAAATCAAGGAGCAAATCGAGGAGTTCATGATTCCGGTAGAAGAAACGCGCGCCACCAAGTCGTAGCGAAGACGATCTTGTTCGCCGTTCGAAAGATTTGTTTTGTGCGGCTTCCGCTTACACCGCCCAATTTGGCTTGCGCTTCTCGTTGAAGGCGCCAATGCCTTCGCGCGCTTCGGCCGAGGCACGCGCTTGCATATGATGCTTCAACGCTCGCTCCAGATCGTCTCTCACTGAAGTTGACCAAAGCTCTTCAATCAGGCGTTTTGTTTGCGCGACCGCATTCGGCGCGCCCTGCAAAACAGAATCAGCGAACTTCAGCGCCTCATTCATTACCTCATCCGCAGCTACGACACGGTTTACCAAACCCATCTCGAGAGCGCGTTTTGCATCGATCAGCTCCGCACCCAACAACAACTCGCGTATATCGCGTTCGCGCAATTGCCGCCGCAAAAATGTCATGACCAATCCAGCGACGAGACCGCGCCGCGTTTCAGGATAACCGATTTTCGTTCGTTCTGCGGCCACAACGTAGTCACAGGCCGACATGATGCCGGCCCCACCGGCAACGGCGGCTCCATGTACTGCAGCGATGGTAACTGGACGCGCCTCGCTTATTGCGCCAAGCACATGCGCGACCAAATCTGCAGTGGCATGCGCCTTGGTTTGATCCTGCGCTTCTTTCAAATCCAGGCCCGTGCAGAAGGCCGCGCCGGCACCACGCAAAATAAGAATGCGTTCCCTTGTCTCGTCCGACGCAAGTTTGATCGAAGCTATCAGCTCGGTCAGCAGCTGGATTGATAAGGCGTTGCGGCGTTCGGGGCGGTTCAGAGTTATGACCGTGATTTGCGGTGTTTTCTTTTCCACGAGAACAACAGGCATATTTTTACATTTACAGCGACGCAAGGGTCGCGCTTCTGAGTTATTCTGTCAGTAATTTTCCATGATGGACGCCGTTAAAATAATCGAGTGTCCGCGCGACGCGTGGCAAGGGCTCAAGCGCCAGATCCCGACGTTGCAGAAGGTAGAATACCTCCGCCGGCTCGTCGATGCGGGCTTTCGTCATATCGATGCAGTAAGCTTCGTCTCGCCGAAAGTTGTCCCGCAAATGGCGGATAGCGAAGCTGTGGTCGAGCAACTCGGGCCCCTGGAGGGAGTAGAGATTATCGGGATTGTTGTTAACGAAAAGGGCGCGGAACGTGCGATCGCGACCGGAGCGGTGAGCACACTCGGCTATCCCTGTTCCATTTCGGAGACCTTTCTGCGCAGAAATCAAAATCAATCGCTCGCGGAAAATGCGGCGGTGCTGGAAAGGATCAGGGATTGCGCGGATGAGGCCGGCATCGGAGTCGTTGCTTACATTTCGATGGCGTTCGGTAATCCTTATGGCGATATGTGGAGCGAAGAGAAAGTCGCGCAAGCTGCACGAGCTATCACTGGCGCGGGAATTAATTCCCTTTCACTCGCCGACACAATAGGAGCAGCTGAACCGGATCTGATTCATCGCGTGCTGAGCGCGGTTTTACGCGACGGCAGAGAATTCGAGGTGGGCGTTCATCTGCACAGCACCCCTGCGGGAGCGCGAGCGAAAGTGCTTGCCGCTTATGACGCCGGGTGCCGGCGCTTCGATTCCGCAATTGGCGGGCTTGGTGGCTGTCCCTTCGCGCAGGATAAGTTGGTCGGGAATGTGCCGACGGAAGAGGTCTTGGGTGCGTTGCAAGAGCGCGGGCTGAATTTGCCGATTGTTCTTTCCAAAGTCGCGGGGATGAATTCTGCGATCAGCGGGGAGTTTTTCTAGACGCTGTCATCCCGAACGAAGTGAGGGACCTCACAACAGCTATTTGATTACGCAAGATAGCTTGTGTGGCCAATCGCGACTTGCGAGGTCCCTCGCCGTCTGCGCGGCTCGAGATGACCGCAATTAAACCTGAATCACGCCGGTGTGGAAACGCCCTTTCGCGGGCGGCCGGCTAACGTACCGAAGAAGGCCCACGAGGACGTCGCGCGTCTCATGAGGTTGGATAATGGCATCGATCCAGCCACGCGCGGCGCCATAACGAATGTCGGTTTGCTCTTCGTAACTTGCCTTTACTTTGGCGCGCAATTCTTCGAGTTCCCCAGGCGCCGCCTTTTTGTCTCCGCGTTCTTTCGCGCGGGCGAGAATAGAAAAAACGGTATCGCTGGCCTGGGCTGCACCCATCACAGCGTAGCGTGCATTTGGCCAGGCCAGGATAAAACGCGGATCGTAAGCCTTGCCGCAAAGCGCGTAATTTCCGGCGCCAAACGAGCCACCGACCACGATCGTAATTTTCGGCACAATGGAATTACTGACCGCATTCACCAACTTCGCGCCGCTACGGATGATTCCACTTTGCTCCGCAGCTTTTCCCACCATGAATCCAGTCACATCCTGGAAGAAAAGGATCGGCAGTGCGGCCTGATTGCAATCCATCACGAAGCGCGCCGCTTTGTCGGCGCTGTCCGAATAAATGACGCCGCCCATTTGGATCCCTTCCGTCTTGGTGCGCACTTGCAAACGCTGGCTGGCAACGATACCGACCGCACGACCATCGATTCGTGCATACGCTGTAACCAGAGTCTTGCCATAATCAGCTTTGTATTCATCGAGAGAATCGGTGTCGATAATGGTGGCAAGTAGATCGCGCGCATCATAGTTCTTGTGGCCATCGAGGCTGATTAACTCGTAAATGGCATCCCCTGGTTTCGCGGCATCCTTGCCGCGGGGCATTGCATATTTCTCGTTAGCTTCGGGCAGTAACGCCACCAACGAACGCAGTTTTTCCAGGCATTCTTCATCGTTCTTTTCATAAAAATCGACTGTGCCGCTGATCTCGGAATGCATTTTAGCACCGCCGAGCTCCTCCTGATCGACGATTTGTCCGATGGCAGCTTTGACCAGCGAAGGGCCTGCGAGATACAGCCCGCTCCCCTCCGTCATCAAGATCTTGTCGCACAACACCGGCAGATAGGCGCCGCCGGCGACGCAATTGCCCATGATGGCGGCGAATTGCGGAATGCCGGCCGCGGAGATGACCGAATTATTTCGAAAGATGCGCCCGAAGTCGTCCTCATCTGGAAAAATTTCATCCTGCATCGGCAGAAATACGCCGGCAGAATCGACCAGGTAAATCAGTGGCAGATTGTTTTCGAATGCGATCCGTTGCGCGCGAATTAATTTCTTCACCGTCTGCGGAAAAAATGCGCCGGCTTTTACAGTAGCGTCATTGGCGATGATCATGCACGGCACATTCGCGACGTTGCCGATACCGGCGACGGCACCGGCGGCCGGGACGCGTCCCCACTGCTCGTACATTTTGTAGGCAGCCCAAAGTCCGATCTCGAAAAATTTTGCATCGCGATCGAGCAGGCGAGCGATGCGTTCGCGCGCAACCAGTCGCCCAAGCTTGTGCTGGCGCTCCTGGCCGGCTTTGCCACCGCCTTCGCGCAACTGTTCTTCTTCCGCGCGAATTTTGTCACAGCGATCGTGCAGCGTTTCGGGCCTGGCAGTTCGTGACGACATGCGATGGACGCTTAATCCGGCGTGTGCGTTACTTCAAGCACAGGTGCCGGGTTTGCCCTGCCACAAACTGTGATGTGCGTCTAGTACGCGTCCGAATCGGAATGATAACCGGAGTCGCCGCGGATGCTGCTTAAGCGCCTGCGACTGCCCCGCTCGGAATCGGCCCGATTAAGACAGCCTGCGGCTAGTTTTAGCAGAAATGGTATGGCCGCGAGCGTGCCCACGGACATCAGGGCGATGGCGGTGGCTTGCCGTGCGGGGCGTTTGATCCGATCCGCCACGAGCAAACCGAGGCCGAGGCCGAGCGCAGTGCGAGTGAGGGCAAGAAGCGGATCGACCGGCAGATCGTCAGGAGGTTTCGGGATGGATATCGTTAACGGCATTCGCGCATTCCTATACGTCGCGGGAGCGAAAAATAAATGGGAAATTGTTGCAAGCGTGTAAAAAACGACCGACGAACTTCACGGCTGACATGGAAATTTATGCATTAATTCTCGCCGGCGGCAGTGGCGAGAGGTTCTGGCCGCTGAGCCGGCGCGCTTTACCAAAGCAATTGCTGCGCCTCGTTTCCGGTTGTTCACTATTGGAAGCTGCGATTACGCGCCTAGACGGATTAATTCCCCCTTCTCGCATCCTTGTTCTAACGAACGTCGACCAGGAAAAGGGCGTGCGTGAATCGCTCAGGAATTTTCCGGCGTGCAATATCATTGCCGAACCAACAAAACGCGACACTGCCGCAGCCGTCGCGCTCGGGGTAGCCTGGGTCGCCGCGCGCAATCACACCGCCGCGATGGTCGTTCTGCCGGCGGATCATGTCATTAAAGAGACTGCGGCATTTCAAAAGATCATTCGCGATGCGGTCGAAGCGGCGAAGGAAAAGAGTGCACTGATCACGATTGGGATTCGACCCGTCTCGGCCGATCCGGGTTTTGGCTATATTGAAATGGGCGAGCCCATTTCAGGCAAACCAGGTCTTTTCCGGGTCGTGCGTTTCCGCGAGAAACCGAATGTCGACCTGGCCGAATCCTTTATCCGCAAAGGAAATTTTCGCTGGAATGCCGGCATGTTCGTCTGGACCGTGCCGACGATTCTGACCGAGTTTAACCGGCACGCTCCGGAATTTGGGCGATTTATTGCGATGATGAGCGGCCCCGGGGCTTTCGAGAAAAACTGGGGCGAAAAATTCTCGAAGCTTCCGCGAACGTCTTTCGATTACGCCGTGATGGAACACGCCGATCGTGTGCTTGTGCTGGAAGCGAAATTCGATTGGGACGACGTGGGCGGTTGGCAGGCGGTGGCGCGGTATTTTCCGAAAGACGCCCGGGGCAATGCGGCCAACTGTGGTCTCACTACGCTCGAGGCCGCCGATAACATTGTCTTTGACGATGCCGGCAATAACGTCGCTCTTCTCGGGGTAAACAATCTAATTGTCGTTAGGACGCGCGACGCGGTGCTGGTTTGCCATCG
>Ga0137403_10007967_pt1 | contig 11891 bp, 19 predicted proteins | sample CZOMad2_1_16fung_FD_122057 | JGI IMG/M metagenome (GOLD analysis project Ga0137403, IMG submission 122057) | Vadose zone soil fungal communities from Angelo Coast Range Reserve, California, USA - CZOMad2_1_16fungal (Hybrid Assembly) | ecosystem: Environmental > Terrestrial > Soil > Vadose zone...
ACGCCAAGGGCATCAAGGCGGAGTAGCTCGCGCGGCTTGGCGAACACGCGGCTTGGCGAAAGTGCCGCATCCACGCGGCGCGCCGCCCTATCGACGGCACACCTTGCTCATGGTCGAATAGTCATGCCGGTCAAACCACGAGGGAACGATATGCGGCGCTTCATTCAGTGGTGCTCGGTCATCGGCCTGTCGCTGGGTGTGGTCCCGGCCGCGCAGGCGCAAAGCACCTATCCGGACCGACCGATCCGGTTCGTTGTTGCCTTCCCGCCGGGCGGCGCGACCGACACGTTCTTCCGCCAGATTTCCAACGAGCTTCAAGCCGCGCTGGGCCAGACGGTCGTGATCGAGAACAAAGGCGGCGCCGGCGGCTACGTCGGCTGGCAGTCTGTCGCAAGCGCCCCGCCCGACGGCTACACGGTCCTGGTCGCGGAGAACGCGCTTGCCATCAATCCGGCGCTGTACAGGAAGCACCCGTCCGGCTTCGACCCGCTGCGGGACTATGATGCAGTCGCCGCCATGGGCAGCACGCCCCTGGTGTGGACCGTCGCCAACAACGTCCCTGCCAACAACTTCAAAGAATTCGTGGCGTGGTCGAAGACCGTGCCCGGCAAGTTCAACTATGGCCACGCCGGGCCCGGCAGCGTGTCGCATCTGGCGGCGGAAGTCATTCTCGACGGCGCCGGCATGCAGGCGGTGTCGGTGCCGTTCAAGGGCGGCGGCCCGGCGGCGGCGGCGGTCGCCGGCGGATTCGTCTCCGTGGTCGTATCCTCCCTGCCGGTCGCCAAAGCCCAACACGAAGGCAAGCTCGTCAAAGCCATGGCTGTCACCAGTGAAAAGCGGTCGCCGTCGATGCTGGACGTGCCGACGCTGAAGGGCGACCTTGGCGTGACAACCGCGGACGTCGCGCTGGAATTCTGGTGGGGCCTCTTTGTCCCGAGGGGCACGCCGGAGCCGATCAAGGCAAGACTGCAGAAGGCCGCTAAAGACACCATGGCAAATCCCGCCGTACGCGAGCGGCTTGGCAAGGTCGACACCGATCCGTCGTTCGCGCCCGGGCCGGCGCTCCGGGTCAAGCTCGAGAACGAGATCAAGAACTGGTCGAAGTTCATCGACGCCAAGGGCATCAAGGTCGAGCAATAGACCGTTGGGAATGGGACGGACGTGAGCGAGGAATACAGCTTCGTCGTCAACGGCCGCCCCGTTTCCGTCAACGCCCACGGCGCCGCGCCGCTGCTGTCCGTGCTGCGCGACGAACTCAGCCTGCGCGGAACCAAATTCGGCTGCGGCACCGAGCAGTGCGGCGCCTGCATGGTACTGATCGATGGCAAGCCAGAGTATTCCTGCTCACGCGAGGTCGCGACCATCACTGGCAAAGCAGTCACTACGGTAGAGGGGCTATCCAGCAACGGCGCGCTGCATCCGTTGCAGCACGCGTTGCTCGACGAGCAGGCCGGCCAATGCGGCTACTGCCTATCCGGCATCCTGATTTCGGCCGCAGCCTTGCTCACCAAAAATCCAAAGCCGAGCCGCGCCGACATCATCGCGGCGCTCGATCCGCATCTCTGCCGCTGCGGCATCCATAATCGCGTCATCCGCGCGGTGCAGAAGGCCGGCGCCGCGATCGTGGAGGCCCGGCCATGATTTCCAACGCCCTGCCGCAGAGCCTGATCGACAATCCGATCCTGTCGCAGTGGATCGCTTTTGAGGAGAAGGGCCGCGTCCGCGTCGGCTCCGGCAAGGTCGAGATCGGCCAGGGCATCCTGACGGCGCTGACGCAAATCGCCGCGGAAGAACTCGACCTGCGGCCGGAGCAGATCAATCTTGTCTCCGGCCAGACCGACATCAGTCCGGCTGAGGGCTTCACCTCCGGTAGCTATTCGATCGCAGTCGGCGGCGCTTCCATTCGCCTAGTTTGCGCCGAGGTGCGCTCGCTATTCCTTGATCGTCTCGCCGAGGCATTGCGCTGTCCGCTCGGCGAACTCTCGATCGAGGACGGTAAGTTCCTGCGCGGCGGCAAGGACACCGGGCACAACTACTGGTCGATCGCGGGCGAGATCACGCTCGACCGCCGTGCCACCGGCACAGCGCCGGTCAAGCGGCCTTCGACCTACAAGATCGTCGGCAAGCATCTGCCGCGGCTCGACCTGCCCGCCAAGGTGGCGGGTGGCGGCTTCATTCACGACATCTCCCCCGAAAACGTGTTGCATGCCCGGGTGCTGCGCCAGCCGTGGCGCGGCGCGCATCTCTTGGCGCTCGACGAGAACGCGGTGCGCAAGGCCGCCCGCACACCGATCGACATCATCCATGAGGGCGAGTTCGTCGCCTTCATTGGCGCGAACGAACTCGCAGTGATGCGCGCGTCGGAGACTGCCCGGACGATCGCAAAATGGGAAGGCGGCACGCCGCCTCCCGCCGATGTCGGCACGCCGGCCTGGCTGAAGGCGCAAATCTCGCGCGACAAGATCACCGACACCGGCAAGCCCGGCCGCGAGCCGTCCGGCCGCGCAGTCGAGGCCTCTTATTCGCGGCCGTTCCTGACCTACGGCTCGATCGCCACGTCCTGCGCCCTCGCCGAGTTCAGCGATGGCGCGCTCAAGGTGTGGGCACACTCACAAGGCCCCGCGGTGTTGCGTGACTGGCTCGCCCGCGCGCTCGGCCTGCCGGCCGCTCATGTCAATGTGTTCCACCGTCAGGGCGCCGGCGCCTACGGTCATAACACCGCCGATGACGCCGCCTTCGACGCCTCCTTCATCGCCATGCGCTGGCCGGGCCGCACCGTCCGCGCGCAGTGGTCGCGCGAGGACGAGTTCGCCGCGGCCCCGATCAGCACCGCGATGGCGTGCGGATAGTCGTAAGGGCCATCTTCGTGGTAGAGGTGCCAGGAGTTATCTGGAGAGCCGTCAGCATTCTGAGCCGGCAGATGGATCGTACGGCCGACGTTGCCACTAGTAACCGGAGTCGGTGGTACCGGAATAGTCGGCGCTAGGTTTAAGGGCCGCAGCCAACCCAGACACGGCCGGTAGCTCCATGGATAACTAGTATCATTGCAAGGCGTCCCATTAACCGGCGCATTCTGCTGGAGCAAGGTATAGCCCGAAGGCGAAGCACTGATACACACCCCGGCATGCCCGGCAGGATTCTTAAAGGTATTGCTGTAGCCCTTCGCGGGAGTGGCGTCAAAGATCATAATGTCACCAGGCATCGGAAGTTGGTTGACGTCTTTGTGATCATTAGTAATCCGCTGAAAATATTTACTATTAAACGCGGTAAACATCTCACGAGCACTAGCCACGGGAGGGAAGATCACCGACCACTTAACACCAGGATACAAAGCCATTGCCCAATCAAGCGGTACCTGCGTACATTCACCGGGATTCCCGGTAATATTCAAAGTATGACCAAGTACGCTCTTTTGCCAATCAAGTAGGTTTATCATATGCTTGCTCCAGAATCGTAGAATAATGTATTCTTCATGCCCCCACTATACCACACGGGCCACCTCTCCTGAGCTCAGGAGACAGCGGCCCATACGTGCGGTTTGTGACACACCCTCATTATTTATCGTCGCCGCGCCCTCTGTGACAAGGACGACTTACCACTGTAAGTTAGGTTGGGGATTCCGCGACCTCGCTTGGCGCCACAGAGGTACAGTAACAAATAGTTGACAAAAATCAAGTCAAAGGACTATGGTTAGGGTAAGTTATTAGTTTGACCTTCATCAGTCAAACGAATAACCCAGCTAAAAAGAAAAAGTCCCCCTTTACGGCGGGGACTAGACCGTTTGTTTGACCTTCATCCCTTATAGGATACCAAGACAAACAATACGTGTCAAGCCACTTTCTAGCGAGTGTAGGAACGCCGCTCAAAGGGCGAAAGGGGCACTTAAAAGAACCTGGGCGATCGGACAGCCACTTAACAATTTAACAGATGACAGCCCTAACGATTAATCTAAACTTTCTACAGATAGCACTGTTCGTTAGAGTCAGGGGGCAAGGATTGTACCTGCAGGAGTGTTACGTGTACAACTTGCAGTGGAAACGGCTTTAGATCCGTGTCTGCCCCCGCAGCTGTTATCTGTTAAATTGATGAGCACAACTTTGAGACTATGCCAGTCCATTGGCAGTGAATGGACCCCTGCACTGCATGGCACCATGCGCACTTTAACAATTTGGGTTACACTAGAACTATGATTGTATTTAATAGATTATCACCTTTCGGTTTTCAGTTTGGTATCGTAAGTAAAAAGCTAAAACGAACTTTGTTTGTTACCACTATCGGACGTATAAACCAATTCAACGATTTAAAAAAATACTCTGTAGGTTTTGGATTCTGGCTTAAAGAGTTACAGATTTTCCAAGTCTATAAAAGGTTTTAGGAAACCCTAACTCCAGCACCCTGACCCGCATAGCAATAGGCTACATGCAGGTAGGGCGCATCTGTAAGGTTCCTTCCCGCCGAAGGCTTAAAAAAACGGAAGGGTTATTTGACGTGGTAAGATTTACTTACTATGGCCACTATGGGTAGACCACCGAAGTACACCACTGTTGACGAGCTGGAGAACATCATCCAGGCTTACTTTGCTGAGTGTGATCCGCATATCGAGATACAGACTTTCATTGAGTGGAAAGACAAGAAGCATACCAAACAGGTGAGGGTAGAGCGCGAGGTGATGACTGAGCAGCAACCGTACACTATGGCTGGGTTGGCTCGACGATTAGGTATGGAACGACATGGGCTTATGGAGTATAAAAATCGTGACAAGTTTTCTTCCACGATAAAAGAGGCCAGAGCCAAAGTAGGTGAGTTCAACGAACGCTTACTACTCTCCGGTAAGTATGCTACCGGTGCCATATTCAATCTAAAAGTCAACTTTGGCTATAAGGAGCACGAGGAAGAGAATAAGCCCCCGGAGAACCCGATCATATTTATTAATAATGTTCCGGCACCTCCAGATGTTGACATAAAATAATTCGTCATTTATACTATAAAAATAACGTAAAAGGAGTATTACAGTGTCAGAATCAAATGTAAACCCAATAAAGATTGTTATCTTGCAGCGCGGTTGGGTAGTAGTCGGTCGTTTTTCTAAAGAGGGCAGTGAATGTAAGCTCGAGGATGCCTCGGTTATTCGTCGTTGGGGTACTACCAAGGGTTTGGGTGAAATTGCCAAGAATGGCCCTACATCGAGCACTACACTTGATAACACGCCGGAAATCACCTATCACGAATTAACTGCCGTAGCTACTATCGCCTGTGAGGAATCACAATGGGCAACCAAACTCCGTTAGTTTTTGAGGATAGCCAAACTACCCACGGATACGGATACGGAGACGGATACGGAGACGGATACGGATACGGATACGGATACGGATACGGATACGGAGACGGAGACGGATACGGATACGGAGACGGAGACGGATACGGAGACGGATACGGATACGGATACGGATGGTAGTCATACTTTAAACAGCAAAGCGCCCCCTACGATTGAGGGGCGCTTTTATTGTCTTACGATATTTATCATGCTAATATATCGAAATGTCCAATGTATACTACAAATGCGAGCACTGCGGTAAAATGAATCAAGGAAGAGCCCGCAGGTTCTGTGATCGGAAGTGCAGGGATGCGGCCTACTATCAACGTAAAAAAGCGAGTAACCATGCCAGAATTAGACAAGAGCGAGTACAGAAGTCGACGATCCGAAGGCCTTCGGGGCCAGGGGGATCTGATAAAGCCAACTATTTATCCCAAGGGAACTACGATGCTCAAGCACAGCCCGGACGGCAGTAAGATCATGCGCTATGAGCATGGCAAGATGGTCGAGGCTACCGTGCCGAACGACCTCGGCCACCATGCAGTCACTATCAAGGGCAGGCTGACTTACCTTAACCGCAGCGAGAGCCGTCGCCGCCAAGTGTCGCGCCTGTTTACCAAGCGTGGCTTTAAGCCGGACGTTAACCCGCCCAAGTTCGAGCACCCCGGCACCTTGCCTTCTAACCACCAGCGTAACCTTGTCCGTAAGGTTGAGCGGGAGCAGAGGATCGTGGCATGAACGATAAACCAGGATTTACTGCATTAATGGTGAGCGGCCAGTTACTTCACGAAGCAGGCTATCGATTTGGTGTATGGATTGAAGACGAAAAGAGTCGGGTAGGGGTACGTGCCTACGTCGTAACCAAGGAAAATTGGATCAAGATTGAGGGCGCTATGCAGAACGATGTCTTTTCTTTTGCAGGTATGATTCCGCTGTTGACACATTCAAAAGACCTGGCCATCACTATCCGTGAGTCTAGGGGCATTTTAATAGGGGAGCTTGAATTAGTATGAAATTAAGCAAAGATAGCATTACTGTTAACATGGTTGTTAAGCTTGAACACAAGAACGAGGAGCTTAATTTAAATCATGTTCAAGAAATCATTGAAAGCGGTAATTTTACCGCAGAGTTTATACCGGCATCCACTACCACTTGTTCAACCGGAACTTTAATCATATGTGAGAAATCGGAATGATCACCCCCATCAAACGTGCCCTGCTCATCGAGCTTAAAGGCAAATACGAAAATTTTAGCCCGACCGAAGAAAAGTTCGGCACCAGCAAGACCCGCGGCCGGGTAGTGGCTATTGCCGCCGACGTGGCCGAGAAGTGCAAGACGCTCGGCATTACCGTGGGCTGCATGGTCTACTTCGGTAAGTACGAGGACACCGCGCCCTTCTATATCGACGACAAGGAGCACGCGCTCATTGAACTTAAAGAGATTCGGGGGTGGGAGTAATGGACCGCCCACTGCAGTGGTTGCGCGACCATCGTCCGCATTTTAAGCGCATCGATCTAATCCCCGGCAACGTCTATAAGTTTGATAAGTCTAAAAATTATGTTATAGCTTTCGATAAGATGTACGTCACCCAGGAAGAATGCCAAGTCTTAAGCAAGATACTGCACAACAAAGGTGTGACGAATGTCACATGCGTTCTTGGCCGGGGAGATCCTGCCAGGTCTATCGTAGTCATGGAGGATGGCAAATGAGTGCTTCCGCACATAAGGTGAGCGTAATTCGTGGCATACATCATCATGCGATCAAGAAGTTTGTTCAATTTCTTAAGAAGGAAGCACCGGGCCATGCCAACCCCGATATGACCGTCACCATAGAAGCAATGAGCTTTGATGAATTAGACAAATTAGTAGAGAAATTTTTAGGAGAACCCCATGCAACCGACTCGCCTAGCAACTAATACCCGTAGTCCCATTATGGGCGAAGAGGCGCAGATCGCCATTAAGACAGGCGTCGAGCTCGCCTATGAGGTAGCCAAGGCAGCCTTCGGGCCCCGCTCCGGCAACGTGGCCATCGAATCGCAGTATGGTGACCCGATAATCAGCCACGATGGCGTATTCAACCTCGATCACCTGCAAGTGTCGGATCCGGGCATCAACATGGCCGTGCGCATCATCGTGCAGGCCAGCCGGTCGACCAACGTGCATGTGGGTGATGGTACGACCGGTGCGGTTATCCTGGCAGCTTCTCTCTACAAGGATGCTTTGGCCGAACTGGCTGCCGGAAAGACATCGCGCATGGCTATTGCCCGTAAGCTTAAGGAAACTGCCAGCCAGGTCGTTGAATATGTCGACAGTCTCAAGTCCGAAGCTACCGAGAAGCTGCTGCACGACGTGGCGGTCATATCTGCCAGCGATGAGGCTGTAGGTAGTTTAGTGGCTGATACCGTGAAAGAGATCGGTGCCGACGGGGGCGTCATTATTGAGAACTTTGGCGGCAGCGGTATCTACAACGACATCGTGGATGGCTTCTACTTCCGCCGTGGCTTCACCAATGCGGCACTGCTGACTGACCTCAGCAACCTGGAGAGCCGCTTCGACAAGGTGTTCGTGCTGGTCTGCGAGAAGGATCTATCCAACGTAGGGGACATTGGCCCGATCTTGGATAAATGCCTGGGCGCCAACATCCACGAGCTGGTGCTGATCGGCAGCGTGCAGACCGAGGCGCTAGCCTTGGCGGTTAAAATGCGGCTGGAAGGCGGCATTATCTGTACGATAGTCGACGGTCCCGACTACGGCCCCATGCGCACGCTATTCATGAATGACGTGGCACTGTATACAGGTGCTAAAGTATTAAATGGTGGTGCCAACCCCAGCGACTTTACGGTCGATATGCTCGGAGCCGCCAAAGTGGTGGTTAACGAATATTCGACGACATTGCTCTCCGCCGAGCGCGATGATGACCAGGAAGCTGCCTTACAGGCACGCATCACGGAACTGACTGAGGAATTGCGAGTCGCTCAGTCGCCCATCGAGCAGGAAGTAGTGCGCACCCGTCTGGGTCGGTTAACTGGCCGCATCGCCATTTTGAGAGTCGGTGGCAACACTGAGGTCGAGCAAGCAGAGGTGAAGCTCCGTGTTGAGGATGCCGTCGCGGCACTACAAGCAGCTATCAAGGATGGCGTAGTGCCCGGCGGCGGCACGGTGCTTGCTCGCCTGCCTGACGATGTTCCATTCAAGACCGCCTTCGAGCAGCCGTTCCGCGCGCTCTTCGAGAACGCCGGCCGTAACGTCGAGAAGGGGCTCTGGCACGTCCAGGAAGCCAAGGACTGGCAGGGATATGACCTGCGCATGGACAAGGAGAGTCTGGTAAACTTAAAGTCATCCGGGGTAGTTGACCCCACCCTGGTCATTAAAGAAATTGTCGAAAATGCCTGCAGCGTGGCCGCGGATTTGATCAAGACCACGGTGCTCATGCCGTTCGACAACCGCGAGGCAAAACGTGGCTAACCCAGCAATCAGTCAAAAAGTAATCGAAGCGACCATGCGTATCCTGCAGGGCTGCTTCCCTAGAGAGGACAAGCCCAGTGATTAAGCTACCCACCAACTTCATGGATTCCGTCCGGGTCGACACCCACTCTAACCGGCTGGTGCTGCACTTCAAGAACGACGCAAACCAATATTTTACCCACGTCCACATCCTGGATAAGGCAGCCACCCTCGACGACCATCTGCAGGCGCTGGCTGCTACGGAATACCCGAATGCCAAAGCGTACACGCTGCTGGCTGACCTTACTACCAAGTTCGTGGATCCGGCCGACCAGAACTGGGCGCCGGTGCCGATACCAGTCGAGCTTGTTATATCTGTACCCCAGTACAAAGAGGCACAACATGCGTAATGCCTGGCTTCTAATTTTGCTGTTTTCGGTCACACCCATGATGGGCCTAGTGCTCGGCTTTTGCCTGGGCTACGTGGTAGGGGCGCAACTGCGCCTTATACGCCACGCAATAGAAACTATGCAGTTTTGGATCAAGGAGCGAGAAGCTGAGGACGCCGAAGAGGAACAATCGGCTGTGGTAGAAAGCTCACCTAACCTTATCCGTGAGCGTGACCGCCAAGGCGAGTTGGACACCGAAGAGTCGCAGATTGTGACCGTGAAGTCGCCGGCACAGGTGCGGGCAGATAAAGACCGCCAGCTGCAGAAGGATATCGACCGGGAGACCGGTATGGATACGCGGCCATGAGCGCCACCGGCTACGTCAAAAATGGCGTCTACCACAAGGCTGAGGAGGTGCCTATCGACAAGTTAGTCATCCCGCAGCAGTCAATGTTTAAGCAAGGCGACCATGCCCGCCAACGTTTCGATCATTCGGCCGAGATCCTGCAGCCCTACGTGGGCGACAAGCCGAATCCGAAGTTCATCGAGGCACATCCGGATGCTGCCGAAGAGTACGGTTTTACGCCGCGCACTTCGCCAGCACCCAATGTAGCACCGGCCCACGGCAGCATTCCTTGGGGCCAAGTCGCACCCTAGCCATGGACCAGCGCACAGAGATCAGAATACCGGACTACGGGCCGCCCAATTTTGGGCCTAGTGAACGCCAAATCAAGTTCCATATGTCTCAGGCGTTCGAGACATTTTTTGGCGGTGCGGCCGGGCCAGGCAAGTCCACGGCGCTATGTGCCGATGCCATTAGCTTCTGTCTGCGCTATCCCGGACACCGGGCTTTTTTGTTTCGCCGGACGCTCGTCACCTTGCGGCAGGGTACTCTTCCCGTTATCCAGCGGCAGATCGGGCCATACAATGCGCTGCCGGACAATATGAAGGCGACGCTGCCCGACGGCCGGCCGCTGACCATCCGGTATAATGGCAGTGATAAATGTTTCTACTTTAGCAATGGGTCATTTCTGCAATTTGCCTACCTTAATACCATGGCTGATATATATAACTACAGTTCGCTCGAGATGCACTGGCTGGGTTTCGACGAACTTACCCAGTTCAATGAAGAAGAGTACATGTTTTTGTTAACTCGTGTGCGCGCCAATGATATTCGCCCCTTACGTGTGCGTGCAGCTAGTAATCCAGGTGATATTGGTCACAATTTTGTCAAGGAGCGTTTTATTGAATCGTTGGATCCAAATATTCAATACACACCCGAGGTGCCCTATCTGGAGGTACTTGAGGATCCTGACACCGGCGAGCAATACACTCGTAGTCGGGTATTCATTCCGGCTTTTGTAACAGATAATCCCAACCCCCACATCCAGCACGAATACAAGCGTAACCTGAATGCCATTAAAGACCCGCAGCTACGCATGGCATTGCTCAAAGGCGACTGGAACACTTTCATGGGCCGCGTCTATACCGAGTGGGACAAGGATCTGCACATCATTCATGGCAAGCTGCCGGTCGACCTGGAGAGCTGCACCAAGTTTATCGGTTTTGACTGGGGTTACCATGACCCGGCCGTGGCTACCTGGCTGGCGTATGCGCCGGAGAATGAGCAGGGCGTGCGTCACCTGTATGCCTACCGTGAAATCCACGATGTTGGCCGTACGCCGCAGTGGTGGGCCAAGACAATTGCCAGCATAATCGTCGACGAGCCCATCGAGTATATGATTCTGCCGCATGATTGTTTTAGCCACCTTGGCGGTAACAAAACGATCGCTAATATATTTGATGAGTACGATGTGCCCTACGTTCGGGCCGACTCGCTCAGCCATGCTGCTAAGATGCACCGCATCGCTTTGTTGCACCAAATGCTCTCCCTGGCCGGTGACGGCGTGCCGTACCTGCAGTTCCACCGTAATTGCCTGAATAATATTTCCACCATTCCTACGCTGCCATATTCCAAGAGCAAGCCGGAAGAAATTGATGATAAGGCCGATGACCACGATTTCGATTCCACTACCTACGCATTAATGGTTATCGAGGATCCCGAGGCCTACATCGTGAATAGTGACGCCGGTGCCAAGACGGAACCGTTTAACCAAAATAATCTTGCCGAAGCCATTACCGACTCGTCGCGGTACTGGCAGGGCAATAGTCGAGGGAGTGTTATCGGATGAGCGAAAATCGTAATCGTATTCAAAAAAATGCTAAATGGTTTATGAAAATCCACCGCCGGTTAATAAATCCACCTTATCCAGTTCGTATTGCGTGCCCTGCTTGCACTCATTGGCTAATCGAAGTAAATGCTGATCTTATCGAGATAGACAATGGCTTTGGTCTGCCGCCTAGCGAATTAAAGGCCATTGATGTCTGGATGCGCATTAAACATACCTGTGGCGCGAAGATCACGTTGTACTGGAAGGCATAAGCGGTGCTATACTTACGACCAGACACTAAGGAAAGTCCCACCTTCAAGGGGCTTTTTATATACAAGGGGACGAGATGAAAGCATCGGACATTGTTAAAAAGAAGGGCAAACCGGCTGCCGGCAAAGGTAAGAAAATGAACCTTATGGACTGGATTGGCCAACGCCGCAAAGGCAAGGGCGGCGGCAAACCCATGGCCGACGATGATGAGGAGTGCTAAGTGAAAGGCAAACTTGCATCTAAGGCGTCCGACGTTGTAGCCTCCCGCCCCAAGCTTATGCTCTCTATCGATGACCGCGCCCTC
>Ga0137403_10007968_pt1 | contig 11890 bp, 11 predicted proteins | sample CZOMad2_1_16fung_FD_122057 | JGI IMG/M metagenome (GOLD analysis project Ga0137403, IMG submission 122057) | Vadose zone soil fungal communities from Angelo Coast Range Reserve, California, USA - CZOMad2_1_16fungal (Hybrid Assembly) | ecosystem: Environmental > Terrestrial > Soil > Vadose zone...
GGGGCTCTTTGGGAGATTGGGTTGCGTGGGGGGGGGGGGGCTGGGGGGGTGCATAGTCCGGGGCCGGGGTCGGCTGCGGAGGTGCATGGGGGTCCGGGGCTGATAACTTCCCGGGAGGATCTTGTTCCTCGTCGGACCGGCGGAATAACAGCTCCTGGTAGCGCTGCTCATACTGGTCCCATTTATGCCGCTGGTAGAAAATGGCTGTGAAGCCGATGATGAGCAACAGGGCGACAGCCAGGACCAGGGGGTTGAATTCCCCGTTATTGGCCTCCATGTCCGCGCGGCGGTACCAGCCGGATCTGAAATTGATGGCAATGGGAATGACGAAGAGCAGGCCGACGGGAATGCCGATCAGGAATTGCCTGAATATTTTCTTCTGCCTGGAGCGGTTTTGTTCCCAATATTGGACAAAATCCTTCTCTTCCTGTGTAAGCATGAATGTGATTATAGGGCAAAGATATGCCGTGTTTCGGAGGAAGTTTTTTATCTTTAGCCCATCTCAAAATCCATTCGTTGTGAAATTACCTCAACTATTGTCACAGTTCTTGTACCAGGCTAAGAAACTGGACCTTCCGGGAATCGGTAGTTTTACGCTGGACCCTAATGTGGTAATACCGGCAGATGCCGATAAGGACTTGCAGACCCTTGCTTCAGGGATCAGTTTTAAGAATACATTGATACGGGAACCGGATGATGCCCTCGTTACCTTCATAAAAGATCATACGGGCAAGATGAAGCCGCTGGCGGCAGCCGACCTTGACTTCTTCCTCACGAGCGGCAAGCAGCTGCTGAATATCGGGAAGCCTTTCTTCCTGGAAGGCATCGGGGTTCTTACCCAGAATAAAGAAGGAAAACTAGACTTCATGCCGGGCGAATACAGCCGGGTGAAGCTGGAAGAAACGGAAGCCGAAAAGAGAGAGCGGGCCGGGAGCAAGGCAGTACTGGAAGAATCCCATCCTTCCCACCGTTCACACCATGAACAACAGCCCAAGTCCAATACGATGCGACAGGTCGTGCTGTTGACCGTGATCATCGGCGGCCTTATCATTATCGGATGGGGAGGTTACAGCTTATATAAGAAAAATACGGTCGCCGAACCCATTGCCGATCATCCCCAGGCGCCCGATACCACGGCTAATGTCCTGGCTCCTGCCGATACCAGCAGCAAGAAGGATACCGCCAAGATAGTCGTCCCGACCACGGATGCGGGTGCCGGCAGTCCTGCGGAGGGCGCCACCGCCGTTAAGAAACCGGATACGCAGCCGCCTTCGCAGGGCAAGTCTCCTGCTGTCAACGCTGCTATCCCAGGGTCGTACCCCGGGGTCAGCGCCTATAAATTCGTTATCCTGGAAACGACCCGTAAAGGCCATGCTCTGAGAAGGTATTATCAACTGCTGGGCTTCCAGCTGAATATCAAGATGGAGCAGAAGGATTCTTCTTATTTCAAGCTTTATTTCCCCATATCCGCTACGATCCGTGATACGACTCATATACGGGATTCCCTGGCGGATGTTTATGCCGCACATGTGAGGGTCGAACGGTAGAATTGGGGGGCAATCGTAAACGTCGCAAACGCTGAACCGATATGAGACCCGATGCCGCTTACTGGATTAAAAAATTACAACTGACCCGGCATATCGAAGGGGGTTCCTTCCGCGAGGTCTATCGTTCCGCATTATCTGTTCCCCGCAAGTCGCTGCCTGTCCTTTTCCAGGGCGAAAGGAATATCTCAACCAGTATCTATTTCCTGCTGGAAAAAAAACAATTCTCGGCCTTTCACCGGATCGCCTCCGACGAGCTCTGGCATTTTTATTTCGGAGATCCCCTGCTCATTTACGAGATCACGCATGCGGGTATCCTGATCACGCACCTGCTGGGCAGCGGGGCGGAGAAAGGCGAAGTCTTCCAGACCGTAGTGCAGGCCGGGAGCTGGTTTGCCTCCGTGCCCGCCGATGGCGGCGAGTATTCACTGGTGGGATGTACGGTGTCGCCGGGGTTCGATTTTGCGGATTTCGAGCTGGCCGACCGGGGGTTTCTCAGCATGCAGTATCCGCGTTATGCCGATCTGATCGAGGCGTTGACAAGGCTTAAATAGGCGGACCGGGAGGAGTCACGGGTTATGGGGAGGGACGCCGTGGTCGCTGAGGGCGAACATGGCCGCGATCTTCCAGCCGGAGCTTTCACGTTTCATCAGGCGGGTCTCATAATTCGTATGGAGCTTTCCTTCCGACGTAATCTCCTTCTCTATAAAATTCACCCAGATCCAGCCCTCCCCAAGCTGACGGAAGAACCATTCCGACCGTTCGATCGCCGGCTTATAGCTGGCCTGAGGCGTCGCACGGAAGGCATCACTGAAATTTTTCTTTATCTGGGCGAATCCTTTATAGGTGCCGAATGATCCATCGGGACTGTTCCAGGCACTCTGGGTCACCGGGTCATCTGTATAGAAACTGATCAGCAGCGTGCTGTCCCTTCTTGCATAAGCGTCCGTCTCCGCCGCGATGATCTTTTTAATGGCTGTCTCATCGGCTGAACTGGCGCCTGTCTTCTGAGCAGGCGACTGTAAGCAGGCGAGCATACATAGTATGGTCACCCAGAAAGTATCGGACGTCAAGGGGTCGATGAACCTGATTTTTTTCATACCGCTATATTTGTATTGATCAAAGATTGCTGCACTAAGATGGGGCTTTATTGACTGGCTTCCCCGGTTCTTCGACGGGGAAGGAGGAATCGGTGCGGACAACGGTATTGTCTGTAGAAGGCCCCCGGTATTCCCCGGCTGGCGTCCGTCGTGAAATCATGCCGTCTGTATAAACAAGAACGTATGACAAAAAAATGGTATTAACTTAGTGTAAAGCGAGGCAGGTGATTATACAGAGAATGTTATTTTCCAACAATGGCGCAAAGCGCGTCTCCCAGCACCTGCTTTTCTGGGTGCTCTTTTATATCTATGATGGCCCGATCACCTCCACCATCGAAGCCGACCCCGGTGTACACCTGCAGACCGCGGCGATAGCCCTGCCGATTAAGATCATCGCCACCTATTTCACGCTTGCTCTCCTGAAACGGATCTCGGCCGAAAAAAACAAATATGGGACGATCGTTGCTTACCTCGCGCTGTCCATCTTTTTTTTCGGGCTGGCCCAGCGGACCGTGAGCTATACCTTCATTTACCCAAGATTCTATCCAAAAGGCCTGGAACGCCCCCTGCTGTATGCGCCGAAAGTCATCATCGAGACCTTCGGGGTCTATTCCGTGGTGGCCATCGTGGCTACCCTGCATTTTATCAAGAGCTGGTATATAGCCCAGCAGGAAAAGCAATCCTTAAGCAATGAAAAGCTCAATGCCGAGCTGAAGTTCCTCAAAGCGCAGATCCATCCGCATTTTTTGTTCAATACGCTGAACAACCTCTACACTCTTACCCTGACAGACCCGGAAAAAGCTCCGAAAGTGGTCTATAAGCTCTCGCAGATCATGAGCTATATGCTTTACGACAGCAATAAGGCCCATGTCCCCCTGCAGATGGAGGTCGACCATATTGAAAACTATATTGCCCTTGAAAAGATCCGTTATGACGAACGGCTCGACGTAGCGCTGGATATTTTGTCGCCCATCGATACGATCGCGATCGCACCGCTGATCATCATACCCTTCGTGGAAAACAGTTTTAAGCACGGCTTCAGCAACGAAGTCGGCAAGGTCTGGGTGCATATCAGCATCCTGACCAATAATAACGAGCTGATCATCAAGATCGAGAACAGCAGGGGCCGGTATGAGGGTGCCGGATCGGAGGATCATAAAGGGGTGGGGTTAACCAATGTCAAAAAAAGGCTGGAGCTCATTTATAAGGAAAATTACCAGCTCCAGATCGTGGATGAGGAAACTTTTATGGTTATCTTAAAGATAAAATTAGCCGCACTTTTCATCATGCATATACCCAAAAATGAGATGTCTTATAGTCGATGACGAGCCGCTGGCCATCCAGCTGCTGGCCACTCATATTGCCCAGGTGGAGGGCCTGGTGCTGGAAAAAACCTGCAGTAACGCGCTGGACGCCCTCGCCTACCTGAGGCATCACCAGGTGGACCTGCTGTTCCTGGATATACAGATGCCCAAGATCAATGGCATCGGCCTGCTGAATGCTATTTCTGTCAGGCCCAGTGTGATCATGACCACGGCTTACCGGGATTATGCCTTCGACGCTTATAACCTGGACGTAGCGGACTATCTGCTCAAGCCCATTTCATTCGAACGATTCCTCAGAGCGATCGGCAAGGTCATGACGCATTCGTTAAAGGAAGAGCCCGTCGATCAGCAGCAAAAATTGCTGCATGATTTTAACGACGCCTATATTTATTTCAGGCAGGACAGGGAAATGGTGAAAGTTTTCCTGAAAGAGATCCAGTATATCGAAAGCCTGCGGGATTATGTGCGCGTGGTGGCGGGGCAACAGCAGATCATCACGTATAATAAGATCAGCTACCTTGAAAAAAAGCTTCCCGAAAATAAATTCATGCGGATCCATCGTTCGTTCATCGTAGCGACCGACCGTATCAGCACGTTTTCATCGGGACATGTGAAGCTGGACGAGCATGTCATTCCGATCGGCAGAAATTATAAGAATGAAACGGTGAAGGCGCTGAACCGCAATAATATTTTCGAGCGGACTTCGTGACCCGGGTACGGGCCCGCGGCCTGTCCGTGGATTGTAGGGCCGTGCGGCTGGGTCGGTGCGGCCGACTGGCGTGTTATGGCATGACCGTCTGATCCGGCTCGTCGTCCGGCATATAGATGATCCCTTCCTTCATGACCCATTTTACTTTACGCACCTGCGATATGTTTACGGAGGGGTCGCCTTCGACAACGAGGAGGTCGGCGGGCAAGCCGCTCTTTATCCTGCCTGCGTGGTCGGCGATCCTGAATACATCTGCGTTCACCGAAGTTGCCGAGCGCAGCACGTCCAGGGGCTTCATACCATAGTCCACCATGGCCTCCATCTCACGGGCATTGTCCCCATGGGCAAATACGCCGACATCTCCTCCCATGCAAATGATCACGCCGGAGGCCAGGGCAGCCCGGAAGTTTTTTCTTTTCGCGGTGATCCTGGCAGGTTCGGGCCCGATCCCCTTTCGCCATCCGCGGTAGGATTCCACCGCCTCGCCCGCAGACAGAGTGGGACAAAGCGCGATCCCTTTTGCCCGCATCGCCGCAAAGATCTCCGGCGTGCCGTCATCCCCGTGCTCGATGGTCGCCACGCCGGCCTCGATGGACCTTTTCATCCCTTCTACCGTGGAAGAGTGAACGACGACCTGCCGGCCACTGCTGCCAGCGACTTCCACGGCCAGCTTCAGTTCCTCCAGGGTGAAAGTCGGGGCCGCCTTGTCATTCAGGCCCCAGCGATAGTCGGCATATACCTTGATCAGGTCGGCGCCATTGCCGATCTGCGTCCGGATCGTCTTTATAAGGGCATCTCTTCCGTCGGCTTCCGCCGCGCCGCGGGGAACTTCGATATCATAGCTCAGCTCTTTGGGACCATAGCTTCCCGTGGCGACGATGGCCCGGGTGGCAACCAGCATATGTGGCCCGGGGATGATGCCTTTTTCAATGGCCTGCTTCAGCCCCACGTCATCATATCCTGCTCCTTCGGTGCCCAGGTCCCTGATAGTGGTAAAGCCCGCCAGCAAGGTCCTGCGGGCATGCACGGTTGCCCTTGCCAGGCGCTCGGCGCGGGATTCTTTCAGCACCTGCAGATTCCAGGGCGTTTCATTATAGGGATGCAGGAAGAGGTGGCTATGCCCTTCGATGAGGCCCGGTAAAAGGGTGGCGCCTTTCAACTCCAGTACTGTCGTTCTTTCCGGGATCTTCGTGGACCCTGCCGGGCCGGCGGCCTCGATGCGGCCTCCATACACGAGGACTTCCCAGCCATCATGCACCTGCTCTCCGTCGAATACCCGGTCGGGGCGGAGCAGGAAAAAACCGGACGCGCTGATGGGTGGCGCAGGCCTGCGGCTCTTGGGCAAGGCCTGTCCGGAGGATGTCTGGAAGCAGAGAACGAAAAAGAATAGCAGATAATTTCTCATGGCTCAATTTACCTTATCTCTTTTGTTTTTTAAAATACCAGTACAGGGGTATGCCTGCCGCCGTAAGCAGGATGCCGAAAACCGAATTGACCACGGGCGTCTTTCCGCTGTTGTAATTGGAAATATCGTTATAAAGAGTGGTGCCGATATAAAAAGCCGTGAAGAGAATGAAGATCAGCGGGAGCACCGGATAGCCCTGTACTTTATAGGGGCGGTCGGCCTGCGGCATTCTCTTGCGGAGGATAAAAAAACCTATTGCCGTGAGCCCATAAAATACCCAGGCCATGAAGACGAACATGTCGGCCAGGATATCGAAGGAGCCGCTGATGACGAAAATGCTGCTCCATACCCCCATGACCAGGACCGAATTACCTGGGGTGCGGAAGCGGGGATGCACTTTGCCGGCCCAGGCGAAAAAGGTCCTGCTCTCCCCCATCGCGAAGACGATACGCGCATTGGTCAGCAGATTGATATGCGTTGCGCCGAATGCCGAAATGACGATCAGCAAGGCAATGAGGGCCGCGCCTGTTGTCCCCAATACTTTTTCCATGGCATCGGCGGCGACCAGGGGCGAATGTGCCATCTGACCGACAGGCAGGACATAGATATAGGCCAGGTTGGACAGCATATAGATCAGGATGCAGGCACTGAGCCCGATGAGCAGGCTCCTGGTCAGATTGCGCCTTGGATCTTTAATTTCCCCCGCTACCATATTGACATTATACCATCCGTCATAGGATGAAAATGCCCCGGTGGTTGCCGCTATGAAGGCCGCAAGCAGGGGCCATCCCTTTAAATGGAATTCAGGAGAATTGGTAATGAAATTTTTTACCGACCCTTTTCCCGAGAACAGGATGCCGCCGATGAGCAGGGCCAGGGCAAGCGTTTTTACGATGGTCGCAATGAACTGAAGGGCGTTGCCGGAACGGGTGCTGAGATAATTGAGACCGGTGAGCAGGACAATGATCAGGATGGCCAGGGTCTTGACGCCAAAGTTCTGTAAGGGATAAATGTCGGCGATATAGGGAATATGCCATTTGACGGATGTCTCTACCGCCGGGCTGAAATGAGGCAGGTGGATAAAATACCCCCCATAGTCCGCGCATACGAAGGCGATGGATGCCAGGGCCGCCGTATTGATGACCGCCATGGTCGACCAGCCGTAGAGGAAGGCCGTGAAGTCGCCGTAGATCTTTTGCAGATAAACATAAGGGCCCCCCGTCTCGGGGAACATGGAGCCGAGCTCCGAATAGATCATCGCGCCAAAAATGGAAATGACGCCTCCTACGATCCAGACCGCAATGAGCAATACCGGCGAGCCAAGCTGGCCGGCCATGGTCGCAGGCTTCATGAAGATGCCAGATCCAATGACACTGCCCATGACGATGGAGACGGCGGGCCAGAGGCCGATGTTCTTTTTAAGATCCATTATAGTTGTGTTGGGCGGAAGCCAGTGTGGGGTTCATAGTCGGGCGATATATGTTTTTTGGGGTTGACCTTAACCCATGAATTCGGCCATGATACGGTGAAAATGATGGGTGCCTTGTTCGCGGGTGACGGAATAGCGTCCATGCCGGTAATAACGTGAACGGATCCCTTTCTGCACCGCCTCTACGACTTCTTCATCCTCCATTTCGACCCCATCGAGTCCGGAGCCCGCTCCTTTTCCATATTTTGATCCATCCGCGATATAGGTAAGAAAGGATACCCTGGTCTCAGCGAGGCCGACCGGCTTCACGATGTTAACGGAAAGTCCCCAGGGATAAAAATTGAACATCATATTCGGGAACACAAAGAAATAGTAAGCAGCTACTTTTTTACCATAGTCCGGTGAGGAAGGCGGCAGTTCAAAACAATCCTCATCTTCCTTCGCGATGCCCAGCTGGAGATTGGAGTAGCGGAACAATTCCGTTGTATAATTGCCGAAGTCGATCACGGAGTTGAGGCCCGCATGAACGAAGGGAATATGAAAGCCTTCGAGATAGTTCTCACAATAAAGGGCCCAATGCGCCCTCACCGTAAAATCTTTTGACAGTCCGGGGTGAAAACTGAAGTCACCGAAGGGCAGCCAGTCCATCCTGTCCATCATATCTTTCAGGAAAAGGTCGGGGGCGGGAATGGGGGCGTCGGAGGTGAGGGCGGGAGGAGTGTCGGGGGTGAGAGCGGAATTGTCGGATGCGGTAAGAGGCGCGGAAATGGCTGCGCCGGGCCTGAGCGAGGTAAAGAGCCAGGGGCCCCACTGAAATAAGGGCAGCTGCCGGAGGTCGTCGGCCGGGGAAGGAAAATCTTTTACTTCCCTGAATTCGGGCATGGACTGGAAGCGGCCATCCAGGTGAAATTGCCTTCCATGATAACGGCAGCGGAGATGGCTGACCTGGCAAGGTTCGGCGGCGATGATGTTACCCCGGTGCGTGCAGACATTGGAAAGCAGGCGAAGAACGTTCTCTTTATCTCTTACCAGCACGAGCGGCTCGTCCAGGTAATTGTCCAGCAAGGTGAATGGATGGGCGTCGCCGGGTGATCCTGCCAGCCCTGCATGTCCGATCCATTGCCAGGAAGGAATAAACAATCTCTCCTTTGCCAGCGCAAATAATTCCGGGTCGGTGTAAAAATCCTTGTCGGGAGTTGCGGCCCTGGAAATGTCCGGGTCGATATGGAATCGCGGCATAAACAGTTGAGCTTGTGTGTAAGTTGTGGGTTGTTGCCGTAAGTTAAGAAACAGTTCCCTTACCTTTGCGAAATGTCAGAAGATGTGCAAATTGTCACGGGCAGCAAGGCCGAATGTTATGCCTCGCTCCTGCCCCAGATCAGGGGATTGGTCGAAGGGGAAACGGATCTGGTGGCCAACCTGGCCAATATAGCGGCGGCTTTGAAAGAGCAGTTTGGCTGGCTATGGATCGGATTCTACCTGGTGAAGGGCGATGAACTGGTGGTAGGACCTTTCCAGGGGCCTGTCGCCTGTACGCGGATCCGGAAGGGCCGCGGGGTCTGCGGCGCCTCCTGGGAAAAGGCAGAAACCCTGATCGTTCCCGACGTAGAAGCATTTCCCGGGCATATCGCATGCAGCAGCCGGAGCAGGTCGGAGATCGTAGTTCCCCTCCTCCGCCAGGGGGAGGCGCCGGGGCCGCGGGGTGCGACAATGCAGGCGGAGACGGCCGGGGGTAATGGCGCTGTAGTGGGTGTGCTGGATATCGACAGTGAACTCCTGAATGATTTCGATGAGGAAGACCGGCGCTGGCTGGAAGAGCTGGTGAAGCTGATCCCGGGGCTGGGTGACTGAGACGCGCGACTGAGATGTCCCGGAAGGGTGACCTCGCGGCAAGATTGTTAACCAATGAAAAATATCAATAAAAAATGATGACGAAGAACTTTGTTACCGCTGTCCTTGGAATTTTGATTGCCGGTCAGGCCATCTCACAGTCCCAGAAAGTGCCGGATGCGTCCATAATCATCGCCCGCAAACAGGTGCCCATCCTCTGCTATCACCAGGTGCGCGACTGGAAGCCTACCGACTCGAAGATGGCGAAGGATTATATCATGCCCCCCGCCAACCTGCGCGCGCAGCTGCAGATGCTGGCGGACAGCGGTTACCATACCATACTTCCCGATCAGCTCTATGCCTATCTCACCACCGGCGCCGCCCTTCCTTCCAAACCGATCATGCTCACCTTCGATGACACGGATGAGGATCAGTATACGGAGGCGTTCCCGGACCTGAAAAAGCACGGTTTTAAGGGAGTCTTCTTCATCATGACCATTTCGCTCGGCAAGCTACCCCACTACATGACCAAGGACCAGGTCAAGGAGCTCTATAATGCGGGCAATGTCATCGGCAGCCATACATGGGATCATCACAATGTGAAGAAATACCAGGGCAATGACTGGGCGATCCAGATCGACAAGCCCACCAAACAGCTCGAGGCCATCACGGGGACTCCGATCCGCTATTTCGCGTATCCTTTCGGGCTATGGAATCCCCAGGCCATCCCGGAGCTGAAAAAAAGAGGATTTGTCGCCGCTTTTCAGCTGGCCGATAAGAGGGACCCCAACGATCCCCTATTCACCATCCGGCGCATTATCGTGGCCGGGGGCTGGAGCCTGAAGACCTTCAGCAATGCTATCCATGCAAGTTTCCATTAATTGCCGCGGGCTTCGGGCGGGGGTTGCGGGCGAGACCGGGTTGCGCGGGATTGCGCGGGGTTGCTTTGGGGAAAATTCTTTTTTTGACTGAATAGGAACATGCTTTGTTTGGTTCGTCTTATTAGGTAAGGCGGGTTGGGGGTCATCTCCCGGCGCCGCCACCATTTTATTCATTGGACAGCCAAAAACTAAACATGTATGAGGAAATTCAAATTTCTCCTTCCATTGCTGCTTGTGGCCACAGGCACCTGGGCACAGACCAGGCAACTGACCGGAAATATCAAAGATTCGAAATCCGGCAGTTCTCTTCCTTCCGTTACCGTTAAAGTCAAAGGAAAAAGGATCAGCACCAGCACCGATGCAGGCGGATCTTTCACACTGAATGCGCCGACCGGGCCTGTGAGCCTGGAGCTTTCTTCCATCGGCTATGTCACTAAAACGGTGGATGTCGGCTCCACCGAAAGCACCGTAAGCATTACATTAGATCAGACTGCCGCGCAGCTGGGCGAGGTGGTCGTGACGGCCCTCGGCATTTCAAAAGAATCGAGGAAGCTGGGTTATGCCGTATCCACCGTGAACGGTGACCAGTTGAACAGGGCCAGGGAAACGAATGTCGCCTTGTCGCTGGAAGGCCAGGTAGCCGGCCTGCTCGGCCTCCCGTTCGCCTTCGCGCATCACTTCAGCGCGGCCAACACGCTGCCCGCGCTGGCCCTGTACCGCCAGCACTTCCGCCCGTCGGAGGTGCTCGACCGCCCGTACGCGATGGTCGCAGCCGCCGTGGTGTGCGCCGAGACCGACGAGCGCGCCCGCTTCCTGGCCGGTTCAGGCGCGCTGTCGTTCCTCCGGCTGCGCTCCGGCCGGCCCGGCCCGCTGCCCTCACCCGAGGAGGCGGCCGCCTACCCCTACAGCGAGATGGAACGCGCGTTCGTCGAGGACCGCCTGGCCACCCAGATCGTCGGCGCGCCGGAGACCGTCCAGCGCGGCATCGCCGACCTCGTCGACGCCACCCAGGCCGACGAGCTGATGATCACCACCATGGTCTACGACCCGGCCGACCGTCTCGGCTCCTTCGAGCGCGTCGCCGCCCTGGCCCGCGCGTCGAGCGGGGCTCCCGCGTCCCGCTGATTTCGCGATTACCCGATTGCTACCATGATCGATCTGGCGTATCAGGCCGGATTTTGCGCCATCGTGCTAGCTTTGTGAACCGGAACCGCGGCTGATGTAAATCGGGGCCTGGGTGGGTAATCGCGAGGGGGTTACACGTGGCCGGGACTTGGCAGCCTTCTTTAATACCGCCTGCCGTCAGCCCCGGCGGCCGTTCCGGGGGCCGCGATGGGCGATGAAACGCCGGGAGCCGTCAGGTTCCTGACCGATTTCTCGGCTGGCTCGCGAATCGCCGGTTATTGCCTGGAGGAGCAGATAGGCCACGGCGGAACGGCGGTGGTATTCCGGGCCCAGGATGAGCGGCTGCCACGGCAGGTAGCGCTCAAGATCCTTTCGCCTACGCTGGCGGCGGATGACGAATTCCGCCACCGTTTTATCCGTGAGTCCCGCTCGGCCGCGGCCGTGGATGCCGGTTGCCGCGGCTAGTTGGGCGGTGAGCCAGGCGAGTTCATTGCGGGCTGCGGCGGCGCCTTCGCGCAGTCCGTTCCCGCGATTCCGTTCGA
>Ga0137403_10007970_pt1 | contig 11889 bp, 10 predicted proteins | sample CZOMad2_1_16fung_FD_122057 | JGI IMG/M metagenome (GOLD analysis project Ga0137403, IMG submission 122057) | Vadose zone soil fungal communities from Angelo Coast Range Reserve, California, USA - CZOMad2_1_16fungal (Hybrid Assembly) | ecosystem: Environmental > Terrestrial > Soil > Vadose zone...
CTAAACTGCGCTTTTAAGCCAGGCAATCTAGGCGTTTACGTGTTGACGCCTGGAACGGATGGGCACCCGGGGAATTCACGCACTGACGTGTTCCCGATATATTGCAAATCCGCGATACCGATTTTACTGGTGTAGAAACCGTCGCAAGTCATCTTGCGCAGAAACGCAAAAAAGGCAACGCCCTGGCTGAGAGACGCGTCTGCCTTGGCGTTCTTTCGATAGGCGATCAGATCTAATATCTGAGTTCGTTGTTCAGGAGCACACTCCAGAAACGATTTCGCATAGCGATCGGCGCAATAGCTGTCCAGCCAAACCAACCCGCCGCCGAGCCGCAGCTGATACTTTTCATTCTCGCTGGTGAGTAAATCGATAAATTCCGGTGCGCCCGCCTCGACTGCTCCACCGGAATGATCGTCCTTTGGGATGATGGCATCGCACAGTGCATTGAGCGTCTCGTACTGGTGCGCAGAAAAATATTTCGGCGTGTATTTCCCTGCCGCCGATGCAGCCTTTTCTTTGCGGACTGCCTGGTGCGCGAATTCCGCGGCTTTCGCAGGAATCACCTGCAACACCGACCCGCCCACCGCACCCATCGCCAACGTCTTCAAAATGTCGCGTCGCGTTACGCTCTGTGAACTCATTAGATGTTTCCTTTTTGCGCTTCGGCCAGCAGGTACTCCGATGCACGCCAGGACAGCGCCATAATCGTTAGGGTGGGATTCTTGTCGGGATTGGTAACCAGCGAAGCGCCATCGGTGACGAACAGGTTCTTCACATCGTGCGCCTGACAGTAACCATTCAAAACGGAAGTCTTCGGATCCGCACCCATTCGCGCGGTGCCCACCTCGTGAATGATTTTCCCGCCCGCTTGAATACCAAACGGATACTTTCCATCGATCTTCGTCTTAGTGCGGTATTCCCCGCCGGCCGCCTCGACAATCGCACGGAAAGTTTGCTGCATGTCTTGTGCCTGCCGCAACTCGTAGTCCGTAAATTTGAAGTGAAAGCGCAGCACCGGAATGCCCCATTGATCGATGACGTCAGGATCGATTTCGCAATACGTATCCGGATTCGGAATCATCTCGCCACGGCCAGAGAATCCGATGCTGGTGCCATAGACTTTCCGGGCTCGCTGCTTCAGCCCGGCGCCATATCCTTCCTCGCGGTGGCACAGCCCATCGAACATTCCCACGCCCGGCATATCACGCCCACCCCAAATCTCGATGTGATAGCCACGCGGGAAATCGTTCGTGCGATCGAATTTCCACCACGGAACGTACATGTGCATTCCGCCCACGCCGTCGTGATTGTGCGGCGGCATTTTGTCGAGATAAGGAAATTCGCCCCAGCCATCGCTGCCGACCGAGTCCGTCAGGTACCTGCCAACCGTGCCCGAAGAATTCGCCACGCCATCCGGAAACAGGGAGGATTTCGAGTTAAGCAGCAGCCGGGCCGATTCACAGGCGCTCGCGGCCACCACCACAGCACGCGCGCTGATACGCTTTTCCGTACGCGTAGCTTTATCGATGTAAGAAATCCCTTCAGCCTTACCATCCTTGCCGACGAGAATTTCGCGCGCCATCGCCCCGGTAATCAGCGTGAGTTTGCCGGTGGCCATCGCCGGAGGGATTAGGACCTGGCTGGAGCTAAAATTGGAAGCTGTAATGCAACCGCGCCCGCATTGACCACAATAGTGGCAGGGCAATCGTCCATTGACTGAGCGCGTCAGAATGGCCAGCCGCGATGGAATGCAAATAATGTTGAGCTTGTCGCAGGCCTTCTTCACGATCAATTCGTGACAGCGCGGCTTCGGTGGCGGAAGAAAAACGCCGTCGGGCGCACTGGACACGTTTTCCTTCGTGCCAAAAACGCCGATGTACGATTCCACTTTGTCGTAATACGGCGCCAAATCCTGGTAACTAATCGGCCAGTCCGCTCCCAGCGAATCTCGCGTATACGATTGAAAGTCCACGGGAGCGAAGCGCAGCGCGATCCGTCCCCAGTGATTGGTGCGACCGCCCACGATCCGCGAACGGAACCACTGGAAATCCGCTCCGGGCGCCGAAGTATAGGGCTCACCGGCAATATCCCAAGCTCCATTGGGAGCTAGAAATTCGCCGAAATTTTCGAGCGCGGATCCGCCGACGCCTGCGCCGCGATGGGGCGCGTCGTACGGCCACATCAGCATTTTGAAATCCTTCTCCGGGTAAACCTGTGGACCGGCTTCCAGCAGCGCGACATTCAGGCCGCCTTCCGTAAGAACTTTGGCCGCCATGCCGCCGCCCGCGCCGGAACCAATCACGCAAACATCGTAAGTTTTCGGCGAACGCGTAACTTGAGCCATGCTATCTCCCTTTAGACTTGTTCTACGAACCGAGCAGTTCGCTGCGTACATTCTTCAACACCCACGCAGCGCGTTCCACGCCTACCGAGCCCGGTAAAATCGGATCTTCATTCTCGATGCTCAAAATGCCTTCGTATCCGATGTCCATATAGGCCTTCACCACAGACTTCCACAAGCTCGCGCCGTGACCGTAACCCACCGCGCGAAATGTCTCCGAGGCTTGCGGCAGGTCTGCCAGTTGTGACGCAAAATTCAGCACACCGTATTTCTCGACGTTCTCCGGAAACAGCACCGTATCCTTCATATGCGCGTGGAAAACCGCTTTCTGCTTTCCCAGGAAATGAATCACTTCGACGGGATCGCAGCCCTGCCAGAACAAATGGCTCAGGTCGCAGTTCGCCCCGATTTCCTCGCCCACCGCCTCGCGAAGCTTCATCAACGTGCGTGGATTATAGACAACAAAATTCGGATGCATCTCCAGCGCAATGCGATGTACGCCGTGCTCGCGCGCGAATTTCGCAGCTTCCTTCCAGTACGGGACTACTTTTTCTTTCCACTGCCAATCCTGCATCTCCGCGTATTCCGGTGGCCAGCGATATGTGATCCAGTTCGGCTGAGTGTCAGTTGGCGTGCCTCCCGGGCACCCGGAAAATCCCACAATCACTGGCACATCCAGCCGCTCCGCAAGCAGAACCGTTTTCCGAAAACTCTCGCGATCGTGTGCCGCATGCTTTTCGTCAGGATGGACAGGATTTCCGTGACAACTCAACGTCGCCACGTGAATGCCACGATCTTCAAATTTCTTTTTCCATGCTTTTGCTTTTCCCGCATCCGCCAGCAATTCGTCGATGGGACAATGCCCGGTGCCAGGATAGCCACCCGTCCCTATTTCCATGGCTTCGAGGCCGAGCGCGCTTACGCGGTCCAACATCTCGTCGAGAGATAGCTTCTCGTAGACCGGGTCGAACACGCCGATTGGAATTTTGCGGAGTGAGCTAGTGGAGGCCTGTGCGGCAGAGTTCGAGACGGCGCCCAAGCCTGATGAGGTTCCGCCCTTAACAACATTAGGCATCGACGCAGCCAGCAAACCGGTTCCGGTCGCCGCGAGAAACTCTCTACGATCGACGCCAAACGATTTACGCGAACTCTTCATGCGCTCTCCTCAACGCGGTGCCGAAAACCATTTGCAGGGCGGCATTATACGACGCTTTTTGCGGAGCGGAGCTATGTCATTCGCAAAGGTTTGAGGGCGCTGAGTTGCGGAATGGAAGTAGGAACAGTAAGCACGCGCTCCGGTGGCCGCTTCTTCTGCTGGATGGCCTGCACGAACATCTCGATCGCTTGACCCGTATTGGGAGGCACAAAAACCGTCGCCGCCAGCAGCCCGCTGCGCACCCACGCTTGCCCGGTCTTCGGCAGGCCGTCGCACCCCGTGAACGGCAGCTTCAGGAAGCGCTCGCGATCCACCTCGTTGGGCAATTCCTCAAAAGCCTTGCGCGCGCCGACAGCCATCGAATCATCCTGTGCGCCAATCAGATCCACTGTGGCTTTCTGCGACGTTGTCAGTTTTAGCCACGAGCGCACCGCACGCTGCGAACTTTCTTCGGTCCATTGCCCCCGCAACGCGATGACCTGAATGTTTGGGGGTTTTGTCTCCTGCATACCCAACGTACGTTCCTTTGCCGCGGAATTCTCCGATGGCCCCTGGATGTAGAGGACCGTTCCGCCCCGGGGCAAGAGTGCTGCAAACTGGCGTCCCTGGATGCGCCCAATCTCGACATGATCCGAACTAATCGCGAAAATCGCCGCGGTCGAGTCCTTGCGCAGATCCTCTATGTAGTTTGCATCGCGATTGAGCACCGCCCAGCCGATCTCTGCGGCAGCAGCTGCGCGCGCGACTTGTGGCAACGCCGTGCCTCCAACCGGCTCGAATACAATTGCGTTCGGACGTTCTGCCGGGGAGGCCTGGATGGCCCGTAAAATTTGCGTGCTTTGATTAATGGCGTCGTTGTTCGCGTAAAGAATCTCCGCCGTGACGCCCAACTTGCTCGCGGCTTGCTCCGCAGATTGCGCTTGCTCAATCTGATAGTCGTTGTCGTTGGTAGTCAACGAAACAAGAATTCGTATCTTCGCCATCCTTGCGACTCACACTCCTGGAGACATACGATACACCGGCTCGCGCTTCGGCAAATTGAAATCGTCATTTCTGCCGCCATCTCAGCATTATCTAGGAGCGTAATATTACAGCGAAGAGAGTTTCAGATTGGTAGCCCGGACGGGAGTCGAACCCGTAATCTTCACCTTGAGAGGGTGACGAGTTAACCGATTACTCTACCGGGCCATGTAAACAGTTTAGCGTGCGGCCGATTCTTCCGCAATTGAGAGTGCCCTTCGCTCTTTTGTCGACCGAACTTACCAGCGCCCGAGCTAGAGTCCCGTTAGTGCCACCAACCAAGCCCGGCGTCACAATCCGCGGCATAAAGAATTCGAGGAACTGATCCGAGCTCGAACGCAAACAAACCTGCGCGTTCGGCGTTCCCGTTTCCACACGGGTATAGGCTTGGTCATCCACTCGTAGTCTCATCGGTTGGGCTGGGCACAACTCTGGATGAATCGCGTACGCCACCGCTACAGCGTCAAATAATGTGGGAGTCTGCGTCGCGCCTTTCGACCACTGCGCGTAAAGTACAAGCAACGCATCGGTAAGCGGAGTTCCAGCCTTGAAGATTTCCGCCCGCTCGAGTTCCTGCAGTTTTATCTGCGTGGAATCAAGTGGCATAACGTACAGCGGAACGCCGGAGCCGAAAACTTTCTGTGCCGCCTGAATGTCACAAAGAATATTCCATTCCGGATCCGGTCCGTGAGTCTTGCCATAATTGAATTGGCCGTACCCGCGATATACCGATCCACCCATGAGCACCACTCGTTTCAACTTGCGGAACGTCGCCGCATCGCGATCAATCGCAGCGCCCAGATTCGTTTCCGGGCCGATAGCGATTAGGGTGATCTCACCCGGATGTAGCTTTATTTGCTCGAGAATGAAGTCGACCGCATTTGGGTAGTTCTGGTCAGCAGGGCCACCTTGCGCGTAAGGTGCCTGCGTCAAAACATTCACTTTACCTGGGGGATGCTTCGCGATACCCATGGCCACAGGAATGTCTCCGCGGCCAGTTTCCTTCAGAAAACGGCTCAGCAAACGAGCCCGGAGATGGGTGTCCCCCCACGCGCTGGAAATTCCCAGGATCTCGAACTCAGGGCTGCGCAGCGCGAGCCCGACCGCAAAGGCATCATCAATATCATCGCCAATGTCCGTGTCGATGATGATTTTTTCGGTCGCCTTGGCGCGCGACACAGGAGTTCCGGTTTGCGCGGATAGGGAGGAACTCAGCAGCACGCAAAACGCAAACATTCCACCAAGTGAGCGCATTATCTAGCTCCTCGAACGAGTCAGCTCTGCCACCGCTCTATGCGCCTGGTCAATCGCCTCGTTTGTGTAAGCGCTAGCTCCCGCGTCAGAATTTGCAATGGCTATGCTTCCGAACCGTTTCCGTCCGATCACCCAAGGCTTCTCTTCCTCTTTCCAATCCGGATCAAACAGTGGGTTCGGCGTGAACGCATAGCCATGCGCCCAACGATTCACTGTGATGCCTTCAATGTCGCGAGCCGCATCGAATCCAGCTCCACCCAACATCCTCGCCAACTGATCCCGGATGTTGCGCTCGAACGTCTCGAAGGGCGTCTGCATGAGTTCCATGCGCCCAGCGCGATGCTGATCGCGTGGCGCAAGTCCTGGCCTGCATGGCGTACGCAACATGAACAGCACAACCGGCTCCTGGGGATCACTCGAAAACCTGTACCTTCCCAGGCTCACCGGGAAATCAAGTGCTGTATACGTATGATATCCGCCGGGCGCAACAATGTGGTGCACGCCGAGCTTATGAAACGCCGTCCAGTTGCGTAGCGCCACATGCGTGTACACCAGCGGCGCCTTCACCAAGTAAGACAGCGCCTCCTTCTGCTTCTCGGAAAGCTCAGGGCAAATGTACGGGATCATTCCGTTGTAGCACGCTAGCACGCACTTCTTGGCCTGAACGTTGGCCAACTTCCCTCCGCGCACATACGCAATCTCCACCTCCCCGCCGGACTTAGCGCCTTTGGCGTGCTGCACATGTACAACCGTGCTGTTCAGGCGAATGCGCACCGCCGAGTTTTCTTCATCGAGCTTGCTGTAGTTCGCTCGTGCGCTAATCACGTCCTCCATCGTGTCGCCGGGCACCGCGTCGGGGATAAGCGCCCGAACCAACAATCGAGCAACCGACGCGTTGCCATCCGGGAAATGAAAAATATAGGGCTCCTCCTTCTCCTGTTCCGCTAATCCCAGTCCATCAAAACCCGCGTAAGTAAAGGACTGGTAGTCGTCGCCAGCTTCGTAACAAGCTCGCGCGGAAACCGCATCGATGCCAACGCAAAACAGATCGTGCGTGAATGTCTGAAAAAACGGCAGCGCCTCAGGCGTCACCTTGCAGTGTTTAACCAGGTAATCCGCATAGCTGATTTTGCCGAGCTTCGCGAGCTTCCCTTCTTGCGAAAGGCCCGGCAGGTAGTCGGCCTTCTCTGTGTACACACGCGCGATATCGCGTCGCACCACATCGGAAAGCGGCGCCTGCGCCAAGAACTCCGGCCACGGCTTGGCGTTCATCCCCGTCAGCAACCGGTCCGCCCCAAAAGTTTCCTTGTCAAAAAACGCCGCCGTCCCCAAACTGCTATACAAATTCCGATCGTACGCTTTGTAGAATCGCTCCGTTTGAATGCCCAATTCCGCCAACAGCCCCTTCGCCACGGCGCTGTAGCTCCCGGGACTCTCGATCGATTGCGTCCCGCCGTAGCTCAGCAGCATGCGACCGCCGGCCTGAAATTCATTGCGCTTGGCATGCCCGCCAAAATCGTCGTGATTATCCAAAACCAAAATGCGCGCATTTTTCCCCGCGCTCTTGCGGTAAAAATAGGCCGCCGCCAGCCCGCTGATGCCTCCGCCCACAACAACCAAATCGTACGTCTCTCCCGTCTCGGCCGCACCGCCTGTAGCATCCCAGCGTTTTCCGTCGCGCAGTTTATGAGCGTACTTGAACGTGCCGTCGTGGTTTCCCCGCATTCCCGTCAGCGCCGGCGGATAGTAGCCAGGCGCCTTTTCCGGAGCCGTCTCCTCACTAAGCAACGCTGCAAGCATCGGATCGCTGGCCACTAATCCGCCCGCGCCGATAGCCACGCCATTCAGAAAATCCCGCCGAGTAATCGGGCAACCCATGCCCAACCGTCGATCGTTCCGCTCACTCATGCAACGCGCCCTGTCTGATGCAACCTGACTTCATTTTCCGTTCGAGAAAAACTGCTGCGCCCGCGAACGGATGAGAGTAACATCCGTGCACCCAAATACGCACGGAGGATCGGATGCACATCGCCATTCCCAGTCGCCCTCGTCTGCTCGCTGCGTTTATACTCGCATTAGTCGCTGTCCTCAGTTTCCCAGTTTCCAGCACTCTGCAAGCGCAATCCAACGCATCGCAGCAACAAAACGCCACCGAGAAGCCTTACGTCATCGAGTACTACTACAAAGTCAAATGGGGGCACGCCGACGAATTTATCGCCTTGTTCAAGAAAAACCACTATCCCGTGCTAAAAAAGGAAATCGAGATGGGCCGCATCCTCAAGGTCTTCGCCCAGGTCCCTCGCTACCATGCCACCGAAGACGGCCGCTGGGACTTTCGCACCACCATCGTCTTCAAGAACGCTCAAATCGCCAACGACAACTTCGACTCCGCTCCCCTCCTGAAGCAGCTTTTCCCTGACCAGGATTCCTACAAAAAGGAAGAGCAGCGCCGCTTCGAGATTCTCGACGCCCACTGGGATCTGCCCATCAAGGATTCCGATCTCGACTCTCACTAATCCGAGCCCAAAGTAGAAATCGTGCAACGCCTCCTCTTCCCCAAGCGTCGTACAATATTCAGTGGAGCCACGATGGCCGATTACACCGAAGAGCACGCGCGGGCTGGCGTCGACGCAAAGCTGCCAGCTCTCGAGACCTGGCCCAACCAGTTCCCGGGCTACATCATCACCACGAAATTCCCGGAGTATTCCTCCGTCTGTCCCAAGACCGGCCTCCCCGATTTCGGCACTATCACCATCCAATACGCCCCCCACAAAGATTGCATCGAGCTGAAAGCCTTAAAGATGTACTTGCTCGCCTATCGCGACTTGGGCATCTTTTACGAGAATGCCGTCAACAAGATCCTGCGCGACGTCGTTGCCGCCGTGGAGCCGGAATGGTGCGTTGTACGCGGTGAATTCACCCCGCGCGGTGGCCTCACCACCACAGTTTTCTCGCGCTGGCCCTCACCTGCATCTAAAGGTAAGGCGCAGACAAAGAGCCGCGTCCGTCGCAACAGCCGCTAGTCCGGATATGGACACGCGCGCCACTTGCGAGAGATAATTTGAAGTTGCACCCGCCCTCGGGGGCCAACCTTTCAGGAGGCTGAATGAGCATTTCGCCGAACGTCCCTAGCCCGCAGGAGTCCTATCATTACGAAGGCACTACTGGCACGCCGCGGTGGATCGCGGTCGTATTTATCGTGCTATTTCTCGCCCTCGTTGGACTCGGCTACGCCGGCTATTCTGTGCAATCTCGCCTGGATTCCAGTCTTAACAAAGCGCAGGACCAGAACAAGCTGCTCACCGCGCAACTCGATCAAGCTAACTCGCGCCTCGCCGATCTGAAAGGCCACATTGATGTCACCGAGCAGAAGATGCACATGACCCAGGCGGAGCTTGCCAATGCCCGCAGCCGCTCAGAAGCCTTTCGCAAGGATCAGCAGGCCGCCGACCAGAAACTCGCAGACCAGCTGACCAGCGCAACTCGGGAAAGCACCGAGAAAATCAACGCCGTCGCAACGGAAGTAGGCGGCGCCAGGAAGGACATCGACGCTACGCGCTCTGATCTCGAAGCCACCAAGGGCCGCCTCGAGCGGGCCTCCGGCGACATGGGCGTCATGAGCGGCTTGATCGCGCACAATCGCGATGATCTCGAAGAACTAAAGCGCCGCGGCGACCGCAACTACTACGAATTCAAGATCACCAAGAGCAAAACCGCGCAAAAAGTCGGCCCCGTGCAGGTCACGCTCAATAAGACCGACCTGAAAAAGTCCAAGTACACCGTGACCGTTTTCGTCGACGACCGCTCTATCGAAAAGAAAGATAAAACTGCCGGCGAGCCGGTTCAGTTCTATGTCCGCGGCGGTTCGCGCATGCCGCCCTACGAATTCGTCGTCTTCGAAGTCGGCAAGAATCAAATCACCGGCTATCTCTCGACGCCCAAGGATACCGGCGCCCCAGCGGCCACTCCCGCCGCCGCGGCCAGCAAGCCCTCTTAATTTGGAGTGCGGCGTTCGTGTTTACCATGCGCCTCGAAGGGCCGCCACTTTTTCGCTTGCGGCGGCGCCATGCACGTTCGATTCAGCCTCCACTGCAGCAAGTTGCTCTAAAGCCCTGTCCCGCGTTCTGGAAACCAATCGCAGGACAGGGCTTCTGTCTTCTCAGCCGCGACGTTAGCATTTGTATGCCCGCATTTTATCGGAGAGCCCATGAAGCTCACTCGTCCGCAAATCCTCCCTTTGCTCATTCTGGTTTTCTCGCTCTTCTGCTGCGATCACACCTGGGCGCAAGCTCCCCTCGAGCCTTCACAAATGCCAGCCCGCACGACCTTCTACGTTATTTGGCGCGGCACCCCCGCCGGTGATGCAAGAAAGGCAAATTCTCTTCTCGCTCTCTGGGACGATCCCGACCTCGCCCCACTTCGCGCCGCCGCATTGCAAAATATGCAAAGCAGCTCCGCGAAAGATCCCTCCAAGCCGCAACTCACTCGCGAAGAGATCGAGCAAACCTCTTCTCTCCTTGAGAATTCCTTCGTGCTCGGCTATCTGCGCAAGCCCGAAACAAAAGCGCCCGCAGCGAAATCTAATGAACATCCCTGGAACGGCATGTTCCTCGTTTACGATCGTACCGGGAAGGAACTGCTGCTCGCCAAAACTGTTCTTCGTTTCCGCACCCAGGAAAAAGAGCCTCCGCAAATTTCCACCGTCACCGTCGCAGGCGCCCCCGCGCTCAAAATCGCTCGAAAAGACAACGTCAGCTATTGGACCGAGCGCGGCAAATACGCCGTAGGCTCCGCCGATCTGAATGTCTTCGAAGAGATTCTTGCCCGCCTTGACGGTAAATCCGTCGGTTCGTCCCTCGCCCAAACACCCGCCTACCAGGAAGCCCAGCCCCTATTCCATACCGGCCTGCTCGAATTTTTCCTTCGCATTCCGCACTTGAAAGATTTCGCGTCCGCCCTGCCCGCCAACTCTCCCGTCCAAATCGAGCCGCTCCTCGACGCGCTCAAATTGGAATCCATCCATTCCCTGTCCGGCCACCTGACTCTGGAAGGCTCCAAGGCGCGCGTGCAAGGGGCGGTGCTCGGCGATTCCACCCCCGGTACGCTTTTCGACGTCTGGACCACCGGCCAGCAAGCTCCCGCCTCCCTCGCTTTCGTTTCGCCCGACCTCATCTCTTACAACGAAACTCAGTTCAATCTTTCCGCTTTTTACGATTTATTAAAGCGCGCCCTGCGCGTCACTTTGCCCCAACAGCAGCAAGGCAGCGTCGAAATGATGGAAGGCTTCGCCGCCTCCCGCATCGGTATGCCCTTACCGGACGCCCTCGCGTTGTTCAGCGGCGAGTTCGCTTCCATTCAGAGCAATCCCAGCATGGATCCGCTGAAGGCTGTCTATTACGTGGGCATCCGCAACAAGCAAGACACCCTCAAGCTCCTCCGTTATATGTTCGGCGAGAAACTGGGCTCCGAACGCAGCGAAGGCGAAACCACCTTCGTCAAAGTCTCCCTCGGTGGCAGCCAGAACAGCACCGGAGTTGCGCAATGGAATTTCTATCACCTCGCCATAACGCCAAGCTTCGTTCTCGCCTCCAGCCGCAGCGAAACCATCCGTGAATTTCTCGCCACCCGCTCGTCCGCAAATGCCGCCACGCCACCGGCATTGCCTCCCGCGTTCCAGGCCGCACGCACGCAATTCCCCGCCTCGCTCGCCGGACTCGCTTTCGTAAACTTTCAAAAGATCGACTACCAAGCTCTGAAGGCGCGCTGGATCGAAGAAGCAAAAAAAGCACCGGAACGTTCCGCAAGAAAAGACTCCAGCGACACGCCGCAATCAACGGCGCCGCAAATTCCCGATTGGCTGCTGAACATAAATCCCGAAGTCTTCCCCCGCCACCTCCATTACCTGGCCGGCGCCTCCTGGAAAGATTCCAAGGGCCTTCACTTCGACGAATGGCTCGAATAATTTTGGGAGTGCGGCGGTCTTGCCACCGCTTTAGCGCAGTGAACCCTATAAATCAACTATCAGCAGGACGCTATCACGCCCAAGTGGGAAAGCCACTCCTGGCTTTCATGCTCTTCCTACTCCTCGCATCCCACACCCCACCTCAATCTCAGCAAA
>Ga0137403_10005483_pt2 | contig 11888 bp, 11 predicted proteins | sample CZOMad2_1_16fung_FD_122057 | JGI IMG/M metagenome (GOLD analysis project Ga0137403, IMG submission 122057) | Vadose zone soil fungal communities from Angelo Coast Range Reserve, California, USA - CZOMad2_1_16fungal (Hybrid Assembly) | ecosystem: Environmental > Terrestrial > Soil > Vadose zone...
CCGGCGTCACCAGGTCGCCCCGCACCACGACCTGCCGCGCTCCCACTTCAAGAGCCTTTTCCAGGGGATTTTCAATTTGTCCGTCGTACAGCAAACCGGTCATCAGCGTCGGCTCGATCTTGCGCAAGGTCAAAACCACCGATGCATCGAAGGAGATCACCACGGTCCTAAGTATTTCGCCCGATTCTCTCAGCGCGCCGATCAGCGCATGTTCACCGCCCCACGATCCTTGCGGCTTGAGCTCGAGGTAAAACACGACGTCATTTCTTTTGGAGAACGCCAGAAGTTCTTCCAACGTCGGAATTTTTTCTCCCACATACTCGCTTCCAAACCACGAACCCGCGTCCAAGCGCCGCAATTCGGAGAGTGTCATGTCATGCACGGTGCCCTGCCCGTTCGTCGTGCGGTTCACCGTCGCATCATGGATGGCCACCAGGCGAGCGTCCCGCGACATCTGCAAATCCGTCTCGATGAACGTCGCTCCCATGGCAACAGCCTTCTTGAACGCCGCGAGTGTATTCTCCGGCGCGTGCCCCGATGCTCCGCGATGCGCAATTACCAGCACGATTCCAGTCTCTCCGGCGAATTCAGAGCTTGTCCTGCGCCCTGGCGCCTGAAAAGCTTCTCTCGTTCACGCAATTCCAAACTTCTTGCGGTCCTTATGAAGAATATGCTAACACCGAGCCTTCGGAACGGCAGCATGCACCCATCTACTGTGCATCTTGAATCTAACTGTTGGAAACACCGGAAGAACATCCATGAAGGAGGAAGCCATGAGAAATAGATTGCGGGCCCTTTTCGCCGGGCTGCTGCTTGCCACAATCATGCTGGCCCTTTCGAACTCAGCCGCCAGGCCAGGGGATGAGAAAAAGCAGCGCAGTGAACCAAAAGGTATAGCCAATGAAGTTCGCCACCGCCTGGTGATGTTGCCGTGGTACTCGGTATTCGACAACCTCGCGTATCAGGTGGAAGGCGACAAGGTGATTCTGTACGGCCAAGTCACACGGCCTACGTTGAAGTCGGACGCCGAGGCCGCCGTGAAAAGCATTGAGGGAGTTTCCACGGTGGTGAACAACATCGAGGTTCTTCCACTTTCCCCGATGGACGACCAACTGCGGCGAGCACTTTACCGAGCCATCTATGGCGAGCCGGGCCTGTCGCGCTACTCCATCCAAGCCGTTCCTTCCATTCATATCATCGTAAAAAACGGAAACGTCACACTGGAAGGAGCGGTCGACAGCGAAGCAGACAAGAATCTGGCCGGTATTCGAGCCAACCAGGTCCCCAATGTTTTTTCCGTGAAGAACAACCTGGTGGTCAGCAACTGAAAGCAATCATTCGAATGCGCAGGGGCCGCGCACTAAGCGGCCCCGGCTGCACCGCTATGCAGCAACTGGCGTGAAACGCGCCGCGCGGTTTCTTTCAACGCCTCGATCATTCTCGGCATACTGGCTTCATCCATCTGCGTCAGCGTGCCGCTCGCTCCGATGGCTGCAGTTACATTTCCCGCCGCGTCAAAAACCGGGGCACCGAGGCAGCGCGCACCCAAACTGTTTTCCTCATCATCCATGGCGTAACCCACGTGCTTCACGTGGTCCAATTCGGCGAGCAACTTAGTGATATTTGTGATGGTTTCCGGAGTTCTTTTCTTTAGGCCCTGCTGCTTCACGAGCGTTTCGATCTCCTGTTTCGGCAGCCAGGCCATCAAGCATTTTCCAACGCTTGTGGAATGCAGAAACATTCGCCTCCCCACCCAGGTGTTTACCTTGAAAAATCCCGGCGCCTCGACTTTTTCGACGTACACCGCTTCGCCCTGATCGAGCACGGCAAGGTGGACGGTCAGGCGAATCTTCTCGACCAGCGCTCGCATGAAAGGCAAGGCTATATCGGCTATATCGAGATTTCCCTGGGCGTCACCGCCGAGACTCAGAATTTTCAGCCCGAGGCGGTAGCGCGCGGTTTCCGCATCTCGACGCAAATAACCGCGCCTCTCCAGAGCGCGCAAAATGTAACTCGCGGAACTTTTGGGAATTCCGAGTTTCCGGCTGAATTCCGAGTTGGTGAGTCCGTCGCGGCGCTGCGCGGCGGCTTCGAGAATATTCAGGGCGCGCTCGACGGCCGTCGCCGGACTAGTTTCGGTACCTGGCATGGCATCTCCCGATCCACGAAATACGGACGTCCCAAGTATAGAATAATTGTTCAGGATATTGAACGGCAAGTTGCGCGACTGAACTTGCTGCGGTAGAAGACTTCTAGCGACCTGAACATATGTTCAATATGCTGAACAGCTCGACGGAGAAAGGAAAGAAGTCGCCGTTGGTGTGCAAATTTCTCGACACATTGACGGCTTTTCTTCACGAATCCTTCTTCGCCCGGAAGGCGGCCCTTTATCTCCTTGAGAAAACGAGCTTTAGGAATCGAGCTGTCCAACCGATTGGCCTTCGAATTGCCTCTCTCATTCAGAGACAAGTTTTCGACGGAATTCGCAGCGGAAAGGCGTGAGCGCAACCATGGCTACCGCGATTAGCAAGCCGGATCCGGCGGGTATTCCCCTGCCCTTTTCGAATCGCATCGTGACGATCAATTCCGCCCCGCCGGACTTCGATCCCGCCCGCGATCTCCCGGAAGAGTTTCTGGAGTTTCTTGCCCCGTTGCACGCCGCACTGACGCTGCGGCAGCGCGCGTTGTTTGCCCGGCGCCAATATGCGCTTGCGGAAGCTCACGCCGGCAAACTCCCGGATTACCTGCCCCCTTCGGTGGCCACCACGAATTCCTGGCGCATTGAGCTGCCCGCCTGGTGCGCGGATCAGCGTAATCAGATGACTGGTCCCGCCGACGATGCGGACTTGGTTGTGAAAATGCTGAATTCCGGCGCTCCTGGCGTGATGCTGGATCTCGAAGATTCGAACGCCAATGCATGGGAGAACAATTCGCGCGGGATCAAGAATATTCTCGAAGCGCTTACGGGGAGGCTCACGTATTTCGACCGAAAGCGCAACAAGACCGTCGGCATCAACGCCAGCACCACCGTAATTTTCACGCGGCCGCGCGGGTTGCACATTCATCAAGCCGGCGTTTTCCCAGGTGAATTGCTTCCGGCATCGCTTTTCGACGTGGCGATGGTTGCTTATCAAGTGGATTTTTCCGCGCTCAAGCATCCGCTCTGTATCTACATTCCGAAATCCGAGTCAGCGGATGAAGCGCTGTGGTGGCGCGATCTTTTCCAGATGATTGCGCGCCTTAAAGGCCTTCCGGCGAACGCGATTAAATGCATGGCGCTGGTCGAATCGCACCCGCTTGCCTATCAGATGGAAGAGTTCGCCTGGAATCTTCGCGACCATATCCTGGGGCTAAATCTTGGCCGCTGGGACTACATGGCCAGCCTAATCCATTTCAATCTCGCCAATTCGGAATGGGTGCTGCCGGATCGCAATACCATTCCGCACAACGTGGCTTTCTTTCAGAATCTGAGAAATTTGTTGCCGGAAATATGCCACAGGCACGGCATGCTGGCGATCGGCGGAATGACCGCTTTGTATCCCAGCCGAGAAGACGCCGAGCTAAACGCGCGCGCGCTGAAGGCCCTCGCGGAGGACAAGAAGAACGAATCCAACTCACGGATGGACGGCGCGTGGACGGGGCATCCCGATCAAAACGAAATCGCGATTTCGCAATTCCCGGTACCCAATCAGCTCCAAGCGCACCCCGAGAATGCCAATAAGCATCCCGATCTGCGGCCGCTTCCGGCGGGCGTTGGCAGACACACACTTGCGGGCACGCGGGCCGCGATTCGAACGGTCATTCGCTATCGCAACGGGGTGCTGAACGGCAAAGGCGCAAGCCTGCTCGATGGCTACATGGAGGATTTGGCGACGGATCGCATCTACCGGCTGATGATTGCGCAGCGGGTGCGTCATTCGGACAGCGTCGAGATTCAGGACGAATCCGGATTGCCTATTCGGCACACGCCGGAATTGATTCATGCCTTGTTTGACGAAGAGCTGGACCGGTTGCTGCGCGAAACTGCGAATGGCGGCAACGAACAAGCGGCAGCCATGCTTCGCGAGGCGCGCAGGATCAGCGAGGACATGATTCGCAGTTCCGAGTTCAGTCCCGCATAAGACAGGTTTTTCTCTATTTTCTAGGCGAACTGAGGAGATTTGGAAAGCAAGGAGCATTCGATGTCCACCAACGGAAACGACGGCGCCAACGGCAGCGGCCACAGCAACGGGAATGGCCGTAAGCATCAGCCTCACACGCACTGGAGCACCGATCCACGGTGGTCTGGGATTACGCGCCCCTACTCCTATTCGGATGTGCTGCGCCTGCGGGGCTCCATCCAGATCGAGTACACACTCGCTCGCTTGGGTGCGGAGCGGCTCTGGAATCTGATGCACACGGATGCTTATGTTCCCGCGCTGGGCGCCATCACGGGAAATCAAGCCATTGAAATGGTACAGGCCGGACTGAAAGCGATTTACGGGAGCGGCTGGCAAGTGGCCGCTGACGGCAACACGGCCGGCGATGTTTATCCCGATCAGAGCCTGTATCCTTGCGATTCCGCGCCGAATCTGGTGAAGCGGCTCAATCGCGCGCTGCTTCGCGCCGACCAGATTGAATCCGCCGAAGGCAAAAAATCCGGCACACACTGGTTCGCACCGATCGTCGCTGACGCCGAAGCCGGCTTTGGCGGCTCGCTTAACGCCTACGAGCTCATGAAGGCAATGGTCGAAGCCGGAGCCGCAGGCGTGCACTTCGAGGATCAACTTTCGTCAGCCAAGAAGTGCGGCCACCTGGGCGGTAAAGTAGTCGTGCCGATGCGCGAGTTCATTGAGAAGCTCGTGGCGGCGCGCCTTGCCGCGGACGTTTGCGGCGTGCCAACGATTCTTATTGCACGCACGGACGCCGACTCTGCGGGGCTCTTACTTTCCGACGCTGACCCGCGCGACGGGGAATTCATTTATGGCGAGCGCACTCCCGAAGGCTTCTACCAGTTCCGCGGCGGCGTTGACGCGGCAATTGCGCGCGGACTCGCTTACGCGCCGTATGCGGACATGATCTGGTGCGAAACTTCCCATCCCGACCTGGAAGAAGCGAAGAAATTTGCCGAGGCTATTCACGCGAAATTCCCAGGGAAACTTTTGGCCTACAATTGTTCGCCGTCGTTCAATTGGAAGAAGAAACTTGACGACGTCACCATCGCCAACTTCCAGCAGGAACTCGGGAAGATGGGCTACAAATTCCAGTTCGTGACGCTGGCGGGATTCCACGCGCTGAACATGTCCATGTTCCATCTGGCGCGCGGCTACGCGCAGGCCGGAATGACAGCGTATTCCAAACTGCAGCAGGAAGAGTTTGCCGCACAAGAACTCGGTTACCGCGCCGTCACGCATCAGCGTTTTGTCGGCACTGGCTACTTCGATGAGATCGCCCAGGTTGTTTCCGGCGGGAATTCCTCCACGACTGCACTGGCGGGCTCGACCGAGACAGCTCAGTTCCAAGCTGCTGTGACAAATGAATCGCCAAAGACGCTCACGCCCGAGGCGCACGCCTGAGGAAATACTTCATCATGATTAGGCCATCTTAGGCACGAGAACGGCGGCCCGCCTCGGAAGGCGGGCCCTACTGGTCAAGCGGGTGGGTTTGGGGGCAGGGGCGGAAATCGAAGGTGATGTCCAGCGTTGCATTACCGACGTTTCTTTGGATTCGCAAGTTCTTATCTGGAGATGCATCCACAGGGAAATGTGGCCTATTGTCTTTGAAAAAGCCCTCCCACAATATCGGATTGAAGACGTCTCCAATTTCTTGCGGGACGCGTAAGCATTTCTGGGCCGCTGGCCCCAAACCCAAAATCTCTATCTTTGCGATGCGGTAAGGCTTCTGTTCATCCACCTTGATAAGCAGGTCGATTCGTGAGCCCTTTTCGTCGATTGTCGTGTCAGGCTCGGGCGTCGCATCCACGTACCCTTTTGACCCGTACAATCTCCCAATTGCTGCGAGGCCATCTCGAATCTTTGTAACATCGAACAGATCGCCTTCGTGCAGGCGGATTTGCTGCCTGAGTAAGGCGTCAGTAATCACTAGCGGGCTCTCCGAGGCGCTCGCGAACCTCAAATTCCCAAGCCTGTATTGCGGCCCGCGATCTATCGTGACCCTGAAGACATAAAGCTTCTCCTTGCCCTCCGCGCGGACAAAATAGGGTGTTCCCTCCACGTTAGTTCTGAAATAGCCCTGTGAACGAATTGCTTCCCTCAGTGGATTGAGGGCCTGACTGACCCAGCTTGAATCGGGCTCTTCCGGAGTAACCCAAAGCTCTGAGTGCTCGATATCTTCAACGAGCTGTGCTCGAAGGGCGTCGGAGAGTGGAGTTTCGCCCTCGAATTCAACGGCGATTATTGTGATTTTCGTTTTCTGAACAGGGGCGAGCGATGGGAGAGCGGCGTCAACGCACCCTTTGGATTGAGCGTAGCCCTGGCAAAACGAACACGGAGTTCCAAGCAGGAGCAGGATGCCGAACCGCAAGCACATTCGGTGTGCCATGCCCGAAACTATATGCGAAATTCTCTATCACGCCAATAAGCCGAACCAATTCTTGGCGAGATGGCAGAGCGGAACCTGAAGGCGCGCTAGGAAAATGTCGGATTCTGCCAAAGTCATGTGCAGATTCATGAAGAAACGATGGGCCAGGATTGGCCGTCGGGATAGGACCGGCGATTCTTCAATGAAGGCGCATAGCTCACGGCCTTTGAATTGTTCATCACAGCGTGGAACGCGGATTGGAATGCTTCCATTTCATCCTGAGTGCCGATGGTGATGCGCGTGTAGGTCGGCCAGACGGGCCAGATGCGCCCGATGAACACATTGCGAGCGGCCATGGCGTCGATCACTTCTTTCGCGGGGCGCTTGGTATCCAGCATGAAACAGTTGGATTCGGAGGGAACGTAGGAATAGCCCTGGCGGTCGAGCCATTCAAATGTCTTCTGACGGATGGCCGCATTTACGCGTTTGCGTTCGGGAACCAATTGATCATGCTTCAAACTAGCCGTAGCGGCGGCCATCGCGGTGATCGGAAGCGCGCCCCAACCACTGTAGGACTCCAGTTTCGTCACCAAATCGGGACGCCCAATAGCCATTCCGCAGCGGATCCCCGCCATGCCATAAATCTTCGAAAACGTTCGCAACACGATTACGTCCCGGTCTGCCTTGACCAGGTCGATGGCGCTCACGCCATCTGAAAAGTGGATGTAAGCCTCGTCCACCAGCACCACCGAGCCTTTGGGTTTTTCGGCCAACAGGCGCTCGATGTCCGAATGCGAGGTCATGGTTCCGGTCGGATTGTTCGGCGTGCACACGTAGAAGAGACCGGCGTCCGGTGCGGCCGCGATCATTGCTTTGATATCGTGCCCGAAGGTTTTTGTCAGCGGAGTCTTGACGATGCGCGCTCCGGAGAATTTCGCGGCTTTCATTCCGGCTTCATAGCCGGGGTCCGCGGTGACGTAGCTCTTGGCCGGCGAGGTGAACGCCAGCACGGAGAAATGCAGCGGCTCGCTCGAGCCGGGAAAAACGCGCAGGTATTCCGGCTTCAGACCCTCCATCTCCGTGAATGTTTTCACGAATTCTTCCTTCAGCCAGTAGGAATACCGTCCCCCCTGCGGCGCCATGTCCACGATGGCCTTCCGCGCGGCGTCGCACGGCCCCAGAGGATTTTCATTCGCGTCGATTACCACGGCTCCCGGATGAAAAACATTGCGCTCCTCCGCCGCGAGGGAAGCCTCGGTAGTGATGCGGAACGCCATCGCCGCTGTTGCCGCAGCCGACAACTGGAGAAACGCTCTGCGCGAACCCCTTGCAATCGCCTCAATCTTGCTCATGGGAACCTCCGCAAACCGTTCGAAAGGCTTCACTATAGCAAGAATCTGACGGCGCAGACCGGATAGAATTATTCGCGCGTCTGGATTCATATTTCTGATTGCGCGCAGACCGATTGCGGGGAGAGGCTCATGCCAGAAGCAGCCCGGAGAAAATCCGAGATTCCATCCATCACCCAAAGGATCGATACGCTGGATTGGAAAGGGGCGGCGGAATCCCTATCGGACTGTGGCTACGCCGTCACAGCTCCAATCCTATCGCCTGCTGAATGCGCTTCCATCGTTGCGCTCTACAAAGATGACAGCCGTTTTCGCAGCCAGATCATCATGGAGCGGTATCGCTTCGGCATCGGCGATTACAAATATTTCGCGAATCCCCTTCCGGAAATAGTCGCTGAACTCCGGACCAGTGCGTATCCGCATCTCGCAGAAGTTGCGAATCACTGGGCGGAAGCCCTCGGTGAAGACATTCCTCGATATCCCCGCGACCATGCCGCGTTCGTGAAGCTCTGCCACAAAGCCGGGCAAACAAAGCCCACGCCGCTCATGCTCCACTACGAGGCCGGCGGATACAACTGTCTGCATCAGGATCTCTACGGCGAAATCAGCTTTCCGCTGCAGATGGTTTTCCTGCTCGGGCAGCACGGCCGCGACTGGGAAGGCGGAGAATTCATCCTGGTCGAACAACAACCTCGTGCGCAGTCCAAGCCACAAGTGGTCCTCGCCGATCAAGGACAAGCGATTCTCTTTACGACCCGCTACCGGCCGGTGAAAGGCTCGCGCGGCTACTATCGCGTCAATCTGCGGCACGGCGTCAGCCGGGTGCACCGCGGCACACGTTACACCCTGGGGATCATCTTCCACGATGCAAAATAGAGGCAAGGTTCATGACCCAGGCACGCAGGCCGGCAATTCGTTGTTTCCCCTTGCTTACCGAGAGGAAAGCCGGTAGACTCCGCTCGGTTACCAAGGGAGAACGCACGGATGTCAAAACCTTCCGACCTTGTCCAGGGCACTCTGGATCTACTTCTTCTCAAAATCCTCACGCTGGAGCCGCTCCATGGATTCGCCATCAGCGTACGTCTGAAGCAGGTCTCCGGCGATATTTTGCAGGTCAGCGACGGATCGCTCTATCCCGCGCTCCACAAGCTCGAACAGGAAGGATGGATCAAGTCGGAGTGGAAGCCCAGCGAGAACAACCGCCGCGCCAAATTCTATTCGCTCACGCGGCTGGGCCGCCGGCATCTCGAGCGGGAAGCGGACAACTGGAACCGCCTTTCCGCCGCCATCTCGCATGTGATCAAGCTCGAGGAGGCCTAAAATGCGATTCGAACGCTGGCTCTACTCGATTCCACTTCGCCTCCGTTCCCTTTTCAGGCGCGAGGCCGTCGAGCGCGAACTCGACGATGAGCTGCAGTTTCACCTGGAACAAAAGACGCAACAATATCTCGCCGCCGGCTTGAGTGCTGAGGAAACGCGGCGCAAGGCGCTCCGCGACATCGAGGGCCTTGAACTTCGCAAGGAAGAATGCCGCGACGCGCGCGGCGTGAGCCGTCTGGAAGATTTCGTTCGGGATCTTCGCTTTGCCGTACGCACTCTGCGCAAGGCTCCCGGCTTCACGCTGACGGCAGTGGTCACACTCGCACTCGGTATCGGCGCAAATGCCGCCATTTTCAGCGTTGTCAACGCCGTGCTACTTCGCTCACTGCCATTTCCGAATTCCGAACAGCTTTTCACGTTGTCGTCCAATCAGTCTCTTCCGGACCTGGAAGATATTCAAAAACGAACGAACTCTCTTAGCGCCATCGGAGGCATAACGGTTCAGGCGCTCGCGCTCACGGGCGAAGGTGAGCCTGTCCAAATCTCCGCGGGGCAATGCAATGCGGACCTTTTCAGCGCGCTCGGCTTCCAGACCGCCATTGGCCGGACGTTTACAGCCGCAGAAGACAGCTACGGCGGTCCAGCGTTGGTTGTGCTCACCAATGGATTTTGGATCCGCTTTTTCGGCGCGGACTCTGCGATTGTTGGGAAGTCCATCCGTCTCAGCGGAAATTCCTACACCATCATCGGCGTCCTGCCGCGTGAATTCTGGCTTCCAGGTAGGCCCGTGGACGTGCTTGTTTCCCTGCGCGTAACAAATCCACTGGCTGCGAAATTCCGCGGCGTGCATTTCCTGAAAACCTATTTCCGTGCCAAGACGGGAATTCCTCTCGCACAAGCACGCGTCGAGATGCAAGACGTGGATCAGTGGCTGGCGTCGCAATATCCGGAAGAGGACCGAGATTTCCACCGCCGACTTCTTCCGCTGCGAGACGCGATCGTCGGCGATGTGCGGCCCGAGTTGCTCGTGCTCTTCGCGGCCGTCGGACTCGTTCTGCTGATTGCTTGCGTGAATTTTGCCAGCCTGCAGCTGGCCCGCTCCGCCACACGGCAGCGGGAGATCGCTATTCGTGCCGCCCTCGGCGCGCCTTCCGGCAGGCTCATCCGTCAAATGCTGACCGAGAGTGTGCTGCTCTCTCTTCTCGGTGGGGCCGCCGGTCTGGTCCTCGCTGGACTCGGCGTGCGCCTGTTGATGGAGCTGAAACCCGCGGGCCTTCCGAGAATCGCGAACACTTCGATCGACGCATCGGTTCTGGGTTTCACGTTTGCCGTTTCCCTGCTCACCGGCATTGTCTTCGGATTGGTCCCGGCGCTCAGTACGACATTCTTCGGCCTCAACGCCAAACTGAAAGAGGACACGCGCACCACGGCGGGCGGCTCCACCGGCTATCGACTTCGCAAGCTTCTGGCCGTTTCGGAGATTGCTCTCGCACTCGTTCTCTTGATTAGTGCCGGCTTGATGATCCGAAGCTTCACGCTGCTGCATCGAGTTGATCCCGGCTTCCGCACGGATAACCTTCTCACTATGCGCGTCGAGCTTCCCGAAGCTCGCTATCGCGAGCAAGCCAAACAACGTCAATTCCACCGGGAATTTCTTGAAGGCCTCAACGCCATCCCTGGCGTGCAAGCCGCATTGGTCAGCGAGCTGCCGATGAGCGGCGATTACATCACCCACAATTTTGTGATCGAGGGCCGGCCGCCGCTCGCTGCAGGCAGCGAGCCCGAAGTGCAAACGCGCACGGTGGAAGGCGACTATTTCAGTGTGATGGGAATTCCGCTGCTGGCCGGGCGTGATTTTGGTTCGGAGGATCGCACGGGCAGTCTGCACGTAGTTGTCGTCAATCGGGCGTTTGTCGCTCAATATTTTCCTGGGCAAGATCTTGTCGGTGCTCGCGTGCAGTGGGCGCGCTCAAAGCCTCCTGACTGGATGACTATTGTCGGCGTTGTCGGCGACATCAAGCACTTTGGCCCCGGCAAACCGGAAGAGCCCGCGATCTATGATCTTTATTCGCAGACGGCCCAGCAATGGAAGCGCTGGATGTATCCCACGATTCGCGGCGCCGCTTCCCCGGGAATCCTGCTGGGGCAGGTGAAACAGCGCCTCTGGGCCATCGACAATCAACTGCCCGTGACGCAAGTCTTCACAATGAATGAAGTTGTCGCCGCTTCCCTCGATCACCAAAGATTTAATCTGACTTTGCTCGGAATCTTCGCGGGTGTGGCACTCGCGCTTGCCGTCGTCGGGATCTACGGTGTGATGTCCTACGCGATCACCCAGCGCACCAGTGAAATTGGCATCCGCGTCGCGCTTGGCGCGCAGCAGCGCGACGTGCTGTGGCTGATTCTCGGACAGGGGCTGCGCCTCGCGCTTGTTGGAGGCTCTCTGGGGATTGCGGCTTCCTTTGCATTAACACGCTATATGTCGCATCTCCTCTACGGCATCAGTCCGCGCGATCCGCAGACTTTCTTCGCCATTCCCTTTGTACTTCTCGCGGTGGCGTTGCTTGCCTGCTATGTCCCTGCTCGCCGCGCCGCGCGCGTCGACCCCATCGTCGCTCTACGATACGAGTAAATCATGGTCCCCAGGGGCCCACAACGAAGGATGAAAATGGGCTCGAGATGGCGTAGCGTTTGTGCAGC
>Ga0137403_10007971_pt1 | contig 11888 bp, 11 predicted proteins | sample CZOMad2_1_16fung_FD_122057 | JGI IMG/M metagenome (GOLD analysis project Ga0137403, IMG submission 122057) | Vadose zone soil fungal communities from Angelo Coast Range Reserve, California, USA - CZOMad2_1_16fungal (Hybrid Assembly) | ecosystem: Environmental > Terrestrial > Soil > Vadose zone...
AACCGCGACGACGTGATGGACGGGGTGCCGGAGATGCTCGAGGAAGTGCAGGTCGAGGGCACGTTCCCCGACGGGACCAAGCTGGTGACGATTCATCACCCGATCCGGTGATGTCCAACGCACCCGCCCCTCTATTGAATGCGGGGGCCCGGCCGCGCGAAACGCGGCAGTGGGGGAGTGCGGGGGCCATTTCTGGGCCCCCGCATACGGAAGAAGAGCGGGTTGCCCCTTCCACCCAAACGAGCGTGCGGAGGGTGCGTGGATGATCCCCGGAGAGTATCTGCTCGGAGAGGGCGACATCGAGGCGAACGCGGGCCGGCGGACCGTGCAGGTCACGGTGGCGAACACCGCGGATCGGCCGATCCAGGTGGGATCGCATTTTCATTTCTTCGAGGCGAACCGGGGGCTGCGGTTCGATCGTGAGCAGGCCTTCGGGATGCGGCTCAACGTGCCGGCGGGGACCGCGGTGCGCTTCGAGCCCGGAGACGAGAAGGTGGTGACCCTGGTGGAGCTGGCGGGGGCGCGCGAGGTCTACGGGCTGAACGCGCTCACCGATGGATCCGCGGGCGCCCCGGGCCGGGCCGCGAGCGTGAAGCGCGCACGGGCCGGGGGCTTTCTCGGGGGCGGCTCGTGAGCCTGCGCCTGCCCCGGCGGCAGTACGCCGATCTCTACGGTCCGACCGTCGGCGACCGGGTGCGCCTCGCGGACACGGATCTGCTGATCGAGATCGAGCGCGACTTCACGTCCTACGGCGACGAGGTGAAGTTCGGGGGCGGCAAGGTCATTCGCGACGGGATGGGCCAGTCGGCCCGCGCCACCGCGGGCGACGGAGTCCTGGATCTCGTGATCACGAATGCCCTGATCCTCGATCACTGGGGCATCGTGAAGGCGGACATCGGCATCCGGGCCGGGCGCATCGTGGCCATCGGAAAGGCGGGCAACCCGGACATCATGGCGGGGGTGAGCCCGGGCATGGTGATCGGCGCCTCCACCGAGGTGATCGCGGGAGAGGGGCGGATCGTCACCGCGGGCGGCATCGACAGCCACATCCATTTCATCTGCCCGCAGCTGGTGGACGAGGCGCTCTCCGCCGGACTCACCACGTTGATCGGCGGCGGCACCGGCCCCGCCACCGGCACCGCGGCCACCACCTGCGCGCCGGGGGCGTGGAACATTCATCGCATGCTGGAAGCCGCGGAGGCCTTCCCGATCAACCTCGGCTTCCTGGCCAAGGGCAATGCCTCGCGGCCCGCGCCGCTGCGTGAGCAGATCGAGGCGGGAGCGATCGGCCTCAAGCTCCACGAGGACTGGGGGACGACGCCCGCGGCCATCGACGCGGCGCTGTCGGTGGCCGAGGAGATGGACATCCAGGTCGCAATCCACACCGACACGCTCAACGAGGCCGGCTTCGTCGAGGACTCCATCCGCGCGTTCAAGGGGCGGACGATTCACACCTATCACACGGAAGGCGCGGGCGGAGGCCACGCCCCCGACATCATCCGGGTGGTCGGCGAGGCCAACTGCCTGCCGTCCTCGACGAACCCCACGATGCCGTTCACGGTGAACACCATGGACGAGCACCTCGACATGTTGATGGTGTGCCACCACCTGAACGCCAAGATCCCGGAAGACCTGGCCTTCGCGGAGTCGCGCATCCGCGCCGAGACGATCGCGGCGGAGGACGTGCTGCACGACCTGGGCGCGATCAGCATGCTGTCCTCCGACTCGCAGGCGATGGGCCGCATCGCGGAGGTCATCTCGCGAACCTGGCAGACCGCCCACAAGATGAAGACCCAGCGCGGGGCGCTGCCCGGAGACGGCCGCCACGACAACACCCGCGCCAAGCGCTACGTGGCCAAGTACACGATCAACCCCGCCATCGCCCACGGCATCGCGCACGAGGTGGGCTCGCTCGAGGTGGGCAAGCTGGCCGACCTCGTGATCTGGAAGCCCGCCTTCTTTGGAGTCAAGCCCGAGATGGTGCTCAAGGGCGGCCTGATCGCGGTGGCCGCCATGGGCGATCCCAACGCGTCCATCCCCACGCCCCAGCCGGTGCGCTACCGGCCGATGTTCGCCGCCTACGGTGCCGCGGTGTCGTCCACCTCGCTGACCTTCCTGTCCCGGGCCGCGACGGAGGACGGAGTGGCCGCGCGACTGGGACTGCGGAAGGGGACGTCCACCGTGCGCGGTTGCCGCGGGCTCACCAAGGCGGCGATGATCAACAACAGCTACTGCCCGCGCATCGAGGTCGACACGGAGACCTACGAGGTACGGGCCGACGGCCAGGCGCTCACCTGCGAGCCGGCGCGCGTGCTGCCGATGGCCCAGCGCTACTTCCTGTTCTAGCGTGATGTGGACGATCACCGAGGCGCCGATGACGGTCGACCCGGCGGCTCTCGGGGTCAGGTCCCGGGACACGCTCCGCCTGACCTGGGAGGAGCGGCGCTGGACGCGCAAGAAGACCGTGACGACGGCCGGCCGGGCTATCGCGCTGGCGCTGCCGACCGGCACCGTGCTCGAGCCCGGTGACGTGCTCGCGGTGGAGGAGCACTGGTACCTGGTCGTGGAGGCCCGGCCGGAGCCGGTGCTGGCACTCTTCCCCGAGAACCACGAGGCGGCGGTGCGCATCGCGTTCGACGTGGGCAACCGGCACTTCTCCCTCGGCTGCGACGGTGACACGCTCCTGGTGCCCGACGACACCGCGATGGAGGACCTGGTGAGGCGCCTCGGCGTCCGCTGGGAGCGGCGCGAGGTGGTGTACTCCCCGATTGACTCGGCGGCGCGAGGGGGCGGCGATGCCTGATCCGCGGCTCGTCTCGCTGCTCCACTTCGCGGACAGCGGCTTTCCCACCGGGGGCTACGCACATTCCTTCGGGCTCGAGCACTACTGCCAGGCCGGGATCGTACGGGATCGGCACGGGCTGGAGCGCTTCCTGCTGACGCAGCTCGAGGGCGCGGCGGGCCCCTGTGATGCCACCGCCGCCGCGGGGGCGCTGCGGGCCCTGACCCGCGGCGATCTCGAGGCCTGCCGCCACCTGGACGATGCGCTCGAGGCCATGAAGGTCGTGAAGGAGTTCCGCGAGGGCAGCCGGCAGATGGGGCGCCAGACGCTCCGGGTGGCCGCGACCCTCATCGGGGAGCCGCGCCTGGCCGCGTACCTCGATGAGGTCAACGCGCAGCGCGCCCCCGGCCACCACGCGGTGGCGTTCGGTATGGCCGCGGGCGCCCTCGGCTGGGAGGCGGAGGCCACGGTGACCGCGTTCCTCTATTCGACCACCGCGCTGCTGGTGGGCGCCGCCCTCCGGCTCCTGCCCATGGGCCAGCTCGAAGGGCAGGCCGTCCTGTGGAGCCTCCATCCCGTGATCGAGCGCGTGGCGCGCGAGGCGTCCGAGCGGCCGCCCGCCGATCTCTGGAGCTTCACGCCCGGCCTCGACATCCAGGGCATGCTCCACGAGCGCCTCGACGCGCGCCTGTTCCGCTCGTGAGCGCGATGCCCCGGCCGCTCAAGATCGGCATCGGCGGGCCGGTGGGCTCCGGCAAGACCGCCCTGGTGGAGACGCTGTCGCTGCGGCTGCGGGACCACCTCGACATGGCGGTCATCACCAACGACATCTACACGCAGGAGGACGCCCAGTTCCTCATCCGGCGCGGCGCCCTGCCGGCCGACCGGGTGGTGGGCGTGGAGACGGGCGGCTGCCCGCACACCGCCATCCGCGAGGACGCCTCGGTGAACCTGGAGGCGGTCCACGCCCTGATGGGGCGATTTCCCGGCCTCGAGCTGCTGTTCGTGGAGAGCGGCGGCGACAATCTCGCCGCGACGTTCAGCCCGGAGCTGGTGGACGCCACGATCTACGTCATCGACGTTGCCCAGGGGGAGAAAATCCCCCGCAAGGGAGGACCGGGGATCATGCGCTCCGATCTCCTGGTGATCAACAAGATCGACCTCGCGCCGTACGTCGGCGCCGATCTCGGGGTGATGGAGCGCGACGCCAAGCGCATGCGAGGAGAACGTCCCTTTGTCTTCACCAATCTCCGGGAGGGCACCGGTGTCGACGCCGTGGTCTCCTGGATCCGCCGCGACCTCCTCTTCGAGCCCTGAGCCGCCGCTCGGCCGCACCGGCCGGGACGGGCGCCTGCACCTGGCGTTCGAGGCCCGGAGCCGGCGCACCGTGCTCACTGCGCGGCGCTTCACGCTGCCGCTCCAGGCGCTCGAGCCGATGGATCTCGACGGCGACGGTGTCGCCACGTTGCTGCTGCTGAACCCGACGGGCGGCCTGCTGGCCGGCGATCGGCTCGAGACCGACATCGTGCTCGGGCCGAAGAGCCGCGTCTGCCTGTCCACGCCTTCCGCGACGCGGGTCTACCGGAGCCCGGGGCCCGTTGCCGTCCAGCGGGTCACCATCGACGTGGGCGGCGGCGCCGCGCTCGAGTGGCTGCCCGATCACCTGATCCCGTCGCCGGGCGCACGGCTCCGGCAGGCGACCGAGATCCGGCTCGCCGGGGACGCCACGCTGCTCTACCTCGACTCTTGGGCGACCGGGCGCGCGGCGCGCGGTGAGGCGTGGGGCTTCGATCTGCTGGACAGCAGCCTCCTTGTCCGCGACGAGGCCGGGCTACTGCTCCGGGAGCGTTCGATACTGGCTGGGCGCCCGCCGCGGGATGGGCTGGGCGGCACCGAGGGCTTCGCTTACGCGGCGACATTCGTGGCCATGCGGCCCGCGGGCGAGGGCTGGGAGGAGCTCGGGCGCGCGCTCCAGGAGGACGTCCATGCCGCCGGGGCCGGTGGACGCGGGGGTGTGACCGTGCTCAGCCGGGGCGGCGTGCTGGCCCGCCTGCTCTGCCCGTCGGCGCCGGCGCTCCAGGCCGTGGTGCAGGCGCTCTGGGCGACGGCTCGCCGGCGATTGCTGGGGCTACCTCCCGCCCGCCTGCGCAAGCTCTAGGCATCGCTGCCCGTCACCCGGGCACTCTGCGGCGGGATCTCAACCCATCGGCCTCAACTGTCGCATTTCATTGAGTGGCGTGTCGGGCACGTCCCTTGCTCCGAGCGGACGCAGGGAGGAGCTCATGAACTGGACGCGCATGGTCTGGCTACTGATCGCCCTGCTGCTGATGCCCCTGTCCGAGGCCCGGCCGCAGAGCCGGAGCGAGACCCTGCTAGTCGTGGTCGAGCTCGGTCCCAACAGCATGGACATCCACGGAGTCGGCGCGAACCGGCCCTCCTACCAGGCCTCGTGGAACCTCTACGACCGGCTCATGACGTACGGGGTCAAGACGCTGCCGGACGGCACCCGGATGTACGACTACTCGGTGCTCAAGCCCGAGCTGGCCGAGAGCTGGCAGATGGCGCCGGACGGCCTGGCGGTCACCTTCAAGCTGCGGAAGGATGCCAAGTTCCACGACGGCACCGCGGTCACCGCGAAGGACGTCAAGTGGTCGTTCGACCGGGCGGTCACGGTGGGCGGCTTCCCGACTTTCCAGATGAAGGCCGGCTCGCTCGAGAAGGCGGAGCAGTTCACGGTCGTGGACGACTACACGTTCCGGGTGACGTTCCTCCGGAAGGACAAGCTGACGATGCCGGACATCGCGGTGCCGGTGCCGGTGATCATCAACTCGGAGCTGGCGAAGAAGCACGCCACTGCCGCCGACCCGTGGGCGATGGAGTGGATCAAGAACAACGACGCGGGAGGCGGGGCCTACAAGCTCGATTCGTGGAAGCCGGGCCAGGAGTCGGTCTTCGTCCGCTATGACGAGTGGAAGTCGGGGCCGCTACCCAAGCTCAAGAAGGTGATCGTGCGTGAGGTCCCCTCGGCGGGGAACCGCCGGGCCCTGCTCGAGCGGGGCGACGCGGACATCTCCTTCGACCTGCCGCCCAAGGACTTCGCGGAGATCGCGGCCGCGGGCAAGCTCGAGGTGGTCGCGCACCCCGTCGAGAACGCGCACGCCTACGTGGGCATGAACGTCAAGAACCCGCCCTTCAACAACGTGAAGGTGCGGCAGGCGGTGGCCTACGCGATTCCCTACGAGAAGATCTTCACCACCGCCACGTTCGGGCGCGGCGCCCAGCTCATGGGTAACCCCATCGCCACCAATACCGCGGGTTACGACGCGAAGCTCTCGCCGTACAAGACCGACATCGCCAAGGCCAAGGCCCTGATGGCGGAAGCGGGCGTGCCCAACGGCTTCGAGACGCAGCTCTTCTTCGACCAGGGCTTCGCCACCATCAACGAGCCCGCGGCGGTGCTGGTCCAGGAATCGCTCGCCCAGATCGGGATCAAGACGACCATCAACAAGGTGCCGGGCGCCAACTGGCGGGGCCTGATGCTCAAGAAGGAGATGCCGCTCTACGTGAACGCCTTCGGGGGGTGGCTCAACTACCCGGAGTACTTCTTCTTCTGGAACTACCACGGCCAGAACGCGGTCTTCAACACCATGTCCTACCAGAACCCCGAGATGGACAAGCTGATCGACGCGGCGCGCTTCGAATCGGATCCGAAGAAGTATGCGGACCTCGTGCGCCAGTTCACCCGGCTCGCCATCCTGGAGGTGCCGCGGGTGCCGCTCTACCAGCCGAACCTCGACGTGGCGATGCAGAAGGGTATCACCGGCTACCAGTACTGGTTCCACCGCCAGCTCGACTTCCGCACGCTCGCCAAGAACTGAGCCCCGGGGCCCCATGGGGAAGCTCATCGGGCGGCGGCTGCTGGCGGCGGCTCCCGGGCTCGCCGGGGTGATCGTGGTGACGTTCCTGCTGACCCGTGCGCTGCCCGGCGATCCGGCCGCCTTCTTCGCGGGCCCGGCGGCCAGCCAGCAGGCCATCGAGGAGATCCGGCGCAGCCTGGGTCTCGACAAGAGCCTGCCCGTCCAGTTCGGCCTGTACCTGCGTGACCTTGGGCGCGGGGATCTCGGGAAGTCCTTGACCACGGGCCAGCCGGTCCGCAGCGACCTGCTGTCACGGCTTCCCGCCTCGCTCGAGCTGACGGCCTGTGGGCTGCTGATGGCGCTCGCGGTGGCGCTGCCCCTGGGCGTGCTGGCGGCTACGCGCCCGGGCTCCTGGGTGGACCACCTCTGCCGGATGCTCACGACGGCCGGGGTCTCCTTGCCGATCTTCTTCACCGGCCTGTTGCTGGTCTACGTCTTCTACTTCATCCTCGGCTGGGCGCCGGCACCCCTCGGCCGTCTCGACGCGTTCGCCTCGGCCCCGCGAGATGCCACCGGGTTCTACCTGGTGGACGCGCTGCTCGCCCGCGACCCGGGCCTGCTGGCCGCCGTCCTCCGCCAGCTCGCGCTGCCCGCGCTGACGCTCGGGCTCTTCGCGATGGCCCCCATCGCCCGCATGACCCGCGCGGCCATGCTCGGCGTGCTCTCGAGCGACTTCGTCCGCACCGCGCGGGCCAGCGGGCTCGACCGGCGGACGATTCTCATCACCTATGCGTTTCGCAACGCGATGCTGCCGGTGCTGACCACGCTCGGGATGGTGTTCTCGTTCCTGCTGGGCGCCAACGTCCTGGTCGAGAAGGTCTTCGCCTGGCCCGGCATCGGCTCCTACGCGCTCGAGGCCCTGATCGTCTCCGACTACGCGCCGGTGCAGGGCTTCATCCTGACCATGGCCTCCCTGTACGTCCTGCTCAACCTGTCCATCGACGTGCTCTACGGGATGATCGACCCGCGCGCGAGGATCGAGGCGTGAGCGCCCTGCTCCGCCACGGGCGCTACGTGCTCGGCGAGAACCCGGTGACCGGGCTCGCCTTCGCCCTCTTCGTGCTCCTGGTGGTGCTGGCGACCGCGGGGCCCTGGCTCGTCCCGTACGATCCACTCGCGAGCAATACCACCGAGGCGCTCAAGCCGCCGTCGCGGGCGCACTGGTTCGGCACCGACCAGCTCGGGCGCGACCTGCTGAGCCGGGTGGTGGTGGCCACACGTCTCGACCTGACGATCTCCATTTGCGCGGTCATGATCGCCTTCGCGGTGGGCAGCGCGGCGGGGGTGTCGGCCGGGTTCTACGGGGGCTGGACGGATCGGCTGGTAGGGCGGGTCACCGACACCATCATGGCGTTCCCGCTCTTCGTGCTGGCCATGGGCATCGTGGCCGCGCTCGGCAACACGGTGGCCAACATCGTCTACGCCACCGCGATCATCAACGTGCCGTTCTACGCGCGCCTGGCCCGCTCGGAGGTCATGGTGCGCCGGGAGGCCGGCTTCATCGAGGCTGCGCGCCTGGCCGGCAACGGCGGCCCGCGGATCCTGGCCGTCCACCTCTTCCCGAACTGCCTGCCACCGATGATGGTGCAGATCTCGCTGAACCTCGGCTGGGCCATCCTGAACGCGGCGGGCCTCTCGTTCATCGGGCTCGGCGTCCGGCCGCCGACGCCGGAGTGGGGGATCATGGTCGCGGAGGGCGCGGCCTTCATCGTCTCCGGGGAGTGGTGGATCGCGCTCTTCCCCGGCGCGGCGCTGATGCTCGCGGTGTTCTGCTTCAACCTCCTCGGCGACGGGCTGCGGGACCTGATCGACCCGCGGAGACGCACGTGAGCGATCCCCCGATCCCGCTCCTGGCGGTGGAGGATCTCTCCGTCGAGTTCCGGACGCGGGGCGGGGTAGTGCGTGCGCTGGACCAGGTGAGCTTCGATGTCCAGCGCGGGGAGACGGTCGGAGTGGTGGGCGAGAGCGGCTCCGGCAAGTCGGTGACCGCGTTCGCCCTGCTGCGCATCCTGGACGCCTCCGCGCGGATCACCTCGGGCCGCGCGGTGTTCGGCGGCCTCGATCTGGTGACCGCAGGGGAGGCCGAGCTCGGCCTGCAGCGCGGGCGGGAGCTCTCGATGATCTTCCAGAATCCGCGCACCGCGCTCAATCCGATCCGACCGGTGGGCCGCCAGATCGGCGACGTGCTGCTCCGCCACGCCAACGTGGCGCGGGCGGACGTCAAGCGCCGGGCGGTCGAGCTGCTGGCCCAGGTGCAGATCCCCGACCCGGCGCGGCGGTACGGCGCGTACCCGTTCGAGCTCTCGGGCGGGATGTGCCAGCGCGTGATGATCGCGCTGGCGCTCGCCTGCTCCCCGGCGCTCCTGGTCGCGGACGAGCCCACCACCGGGCTCGACGTCACCACCCAGGCCGCGATCATGGACCTGATCCGGGAGCTGGCCCTCCGCACCAACATGGCCACGCTCCTGATCACGCACGACCTGGCGCTGGCCGCGGAGCACTGCGATAGGATCGTGGTCATGCACGCGGGGCACGTGGTGGAGGTGGCGCCGGCGACCGCGCTGTTCGAGGCGCCGCGGCACCCGTACACCGCCAAGCTCGTCGCCGCCACCCCGCACGGCGCCGAGCGCCTGGCGGACCTGGCCGCCATCCCCGGCGGGCTGCCGGATCTCCGCGGCGAGCTGCCGCCGTGTCGCTACCGGTTCCGCTGCGAGCGCTACGCGCCGATCTGCGACGGCCCGCTGCCGCGCGTGGACGTGCTGCCCGGCCACATGGTGGCCTGCTGGAAGCCGCTATGAGCCTGCTCGAGGTGCGGAGCCTGGAGCGCCGCTTCCCGGTCGGAAAGGGCTGGCTCCACGCGGTGGACGACGTGAGCCTCGAGATCCGGGAGGGGGAGTGCGTGGGGCTCGTCGGGGAATCGGGCTGCGGCAAGTCCACCCTGGTCAAGCTCATCACGCGACTGCTCGACCCGAGCGGCGGGCAGATCGCGTTCGACGGGCGGGACATCGGCCGCGTGCCCGCCGGGCGCTTCGCCCGGGCCCCCGAGCGCGCGCAGATCCAGATGGTGTTCCAGGATCCCACCGACAGCCTGAATCCGCGCTTCACCGCCTTCGACATCATCGCCGACCCGATCCGCCGGCTGGGCCAGGTGGCCCGGGGCGGCGCCATGCAGGCCCGCGTGCGCGAGCTGGCGGAGATGGTGGGCCTGCCCGAGGTGCTGCTCGGGCGCTTTCCGCACCAGCTCTCCGGTGGCCAGAAGCAGCGCGTGGGCATCGCGCGGGCCATCGCGCTCGAGCCGAAGCTCCTGGTGCTGGACGAGCCCACCTCGGCGCTCGACGTCTCGGTGCAGGCGGTGATCCTCAAGCTGCTCGACGACCTGCGCCGCCGCCTCGGCATCAGCTACCTCTTCGTCTCGCACGATCTCGCGGTGGTGCGGCTGCTCGCGGACCGGGTCGTCGTCATGTACCTGGGCCGGATCGTCGAGGCGGGCCCCGTGGCCCAGGTGTTCGCGAGCCCCGGCCATCCCTACACGCGCGCGCTTCTGGCCTCCGTTCCACGGCCTGACCGGCGCTCCGACCAATCGGATGGGCGGCCGCGGTTCCGGCTCACCGGGGAGGCGCGCAGCCCGATCGATCCCTCGCCGACCGTGTGTCGCTTCTTCGGCCGCTGCCCGGATGGGTTCGAGCGCTGCGAGCGGGAAATGCCCATGCTCCGGAGCGACGCGGCCGGTCATTCGGTCGCCTGCCACCTGCATGCCTGAGCCCGGGAGCATCCCGGGCATCGGCCCGCTGCTCGCGGCGTACGCGGACGGATCGCGGACTCCCGCGGGCGTGCTGCGCGAGCTGTACGCGACGCTGGCGCGTCGGGGCAACGACCATGTCTGGATCCACGTCCTGCCCCTCGAGGACGCGGTCCGGCAGCTCGAGGCGGTGGAGGCCCGGCGGCGCGCCGGGGTCGCGTTGCCGCTCTTCGGCGTGCCGTTCGCGATCAAGGACAATATCGACGTGGCCGGCCATCCGACCACCGCCGGGTGCCCGGCCTTTGCCTACAAGCCGGAGGCCACCGCCACCGTCGTGCGCCGCCTGCAGGAGGCCGGCGGGATCCTGGTCGGCAAGACCAACCTGGACCAGTTCGCGACCGGCCTCACGGGGACCCGGTCGCCCTACGGCGCGCTCTCTTCCATCTTCGATCCCGACTACATCGCGGGCGGGTCGAGCTCCGGCTCGGCGGTGGCGGTGGCCGCGCGCCTGGTGGCCTTCGCGCTGGGCACCGACACCGCGGGCTCCGGACGCGTGCCCGCCGCCTTCAATGGCATCGTGGGGCTCAAGCCCACGCGCGGGCTGCTGAGCACGGCGGGTGTGATGCCGGCCTGCCGCTCGCTCGACTGCGTGTCGGTCCTGACGCACACGGTGGAAGACGCCGCGCGGGTGATCGAGGTAGCCCGGGGGCCCGACGCGGCCGATCCCTACTCGCGCGAGGCCGGCGCGCCTCCGGCCCCGCTCGGCGCGACCTTCCGGTTCGGGGTGCCCGCGGCCGCCCAGCTCGAGTTCTTCGGCGACGAGGCGGCGGCGCGTCTCTACGAGCGGGCGCTCGAGCGGCTCGAGGCGCTGGGCGGGCGCCGCGTGACGATCGATCTCGCGCCATTCCGCGCCGCCGCGGACCTGCTCTACGCGGGCCCATGGGTGGCCGAGCGCCTGGCCGCGCTGGGCCCGTTCTTCGATGCGCATCCGGAGGACATCCACCCGGTGGTGCGGGCCATCGTGGGCCGGGCCTCCGCGATGACCGCGGTGGACGTCTTCGCCGGCATGTACCGGCTGGAGGACCTGCGGCGCCAGGCGGGAGCGCAGTGGGCGGGCATGGACGTGCTCGCGCTGCCGACGACCGGCACGATGTACCGGCACGCGGCGATCGAGGGCGACCCGGTACGGCTCAACAGCAATCTTGGCTACTACACCAACTTCGTGAATCTGCTCGACTGCTGCGCGCTCGCGGTCCCCGCGGGGACGCGGCCGAGCGGGCTGCCGTTCGGCCTCTCGCTGATCGCGCCCGCCTTCCACGACGAGCGGCTGGTGGCGCTCGGCACCCTGTGGCAGCACGAGGAGGAAGCGCGCGCGGGCGGCCCCGCGGTGTCCCCCCGCGCGGCGGGGGAGCACCTCGTGGGGCTGGCGGTGGTCGGCGCGCATCTGACC
>Ga0137403_10007972_pt1 | contig 11887 bp, 8 predicted proteins | sample CZOMad2_1_16fung_FD_122057 | JGI IMG/M metagenome (GOLD analysis project Ga0137403, IMG submission 122057) | Vadose zone soil fungal communities from Angelo Coast Range Reserve, California, USA - CZOMad2_1_16fungal (Hybrid Assembly) | ecosystem: Environmental > Terrestrial > Soil > Vadose zone...
GGGCGCGGCGGGCGCGGCGAACACGTACCGCGTGTACCGTCCTTGCACCGAATTGATCGCGTCGGACATCGCGACGTTTACCATCGCCATCGCTCGCGACCAGGGATTGCCGACCATATTGCCAGCTTTCAGGATCTCGAGCGTGGTCTGATTCCAGTCGGTGACGACATCTGCGTGCGCCGTCATCGAGGAGAGCGTCATGACGATCGCGATTCCTGATGCAACAAATCGATTCATAGGTGCCTCCTTTGATGATGCCTGGAGCGTGGCAGGGATTTTGCGCTCGGCGGTGACTCAGCGCAACCGCATTCGTCGCGTCGCACCTTCTGTGGTGTCGAATCGGGAAGTGCTCATAACCCAAAGGTCGCTGGTTCAAATCCAGCCCCCACGACCAAAACAAAGGCCCCGGAACTGAAGAGGTCTCAGGGCCTTTGTACTTCTGGCGACCGATCCGAGGATGTTGTACCCATGTAGCAACTCAGCCGGCGCTCTCCTGGGAGCCTCGTTGGCTGTCTCCCGGTAGGTCTCTAGCAACGGCCCGCCCTAAGGCATCCCACCGGAGCGGATAGGTCTCGTCGAATTCGTTTCCGTCCACACGGAGCTTTTGGTGCCGCGTCTGGAAGTCAGCAACGGCCGCGCTGGCGGCTACTCAGGGGCGACGGGATCCACGAGTTGCGTCCGCGGATCGGCATAGTTGGGAGAACGCCCGCGCAGCTGGCGTAGCCATCACGGCGTCGATGGCGGGCGAGAGGTGCTCCTGACGCAACGCCACCTTCACCGGGTGCGGCACCGGGACGTTGTAGCCGTAGCCCTGGGCGTTCCAGGGGATGCTGGCCGGCTGCGCGTTGCCCTGGTCGTCAACGGCCCGCGTCAGGATCGCGTGATCGCCCGGGCGGGCGTCCCACTCGAAGTCCCACCGTGCCCATGCGCGTGCGATGTTAGGTTCGCGCCGCGCGGCCGGCTGCCACGTGGCCCCGCGGTCGAGGCTGTACTCGACGCGGCCGATCCGGCCGACCGGCGACCAGGCGAAGCCCCGCACGCGCTGACGGCCCGCCGACAGCGTCGCGCCCCACGGCAGCGCCACCGCGCTCTTGATCGTCTGCTGCCGCAGGATCACCTGGTTGGGGTAGTCGGGCCCCTCCAGGACGTACGTCTTCGTCGTGGTCGGCACGTCGATCGCGCTGTTCCGCACCTCGATCCGGCCCACCCACATGATGTTGTTGATGCCGACCCAGCCCGGAACGATCGCCCGCACGGGGAAACCATGGTCCCGGGGGACAGGCTCCCCGTTGAAGGCATAGGCTAGCAACGTGTCGTCCTCGAACGCCTTCGCGAGGGACATGGGCCGGTTGACCTTCACCGAGTCGAGGCCCTCGACGAGCACGTTCAGGATGTCGCGGGGAGTGTCCCGCCGGACGCCCGGCACCAGACCTTTCGGGATCTCAATGTCGCGATGACGCCGGCGCCGCTACCGTCCCACGAGATGAAACCAGTTGTAGGGGCTCGCGAACACCGGCGCGATAACGACCAGCTGCGCCCCCAGGGCGACAAGGGCGATCGCCGCCGTGATGACCAAGAGGGCGCCGGTGCTGCGCAGCCGCGCCCAGCTGAGCACCCCCTGGAGCCCGTAGCAATACAGCGTCACGAAGGGCACCAGGGTTCCCACGAGCAGCCGTCCCTGCGTGAAGTACGGGCGCGCGCGCGAGGGATACTGATTCTGGGTGCCGAAGTCGAATACGGTGGAGAGCGCGGCGACGGTCGCCACGGCGAGCAAGAGCGTCGCCGCGCTGATCCCCAGCGCGAGACGCTCGGCCCGGGCCCGACCGCCGGCCGCCCGGATGACGGCGCACGCGAGCAAGAGGGCCGACGAGAGGACGTACACGCGATCGACGCGCGGCAGCGCCATCGGCTGGCCGTGCCACGCGATCTCGCCTCGCCAGAACGTGGCGAGCAGGTTGGGCCCGAAGTCACCGACGAGAGTCCCGATCGCCCCGCGCCCGAAAAACGGATGGTCCGCCATCGCCCCCAGGTTCTTGACCGACCAGCCGAGCGCCACGGCCTTCTGGTGCGAGCCGCTCAGCTCCCCGGCCAGCCACACGTTCCGCGTGACCCATGCACCGACCAGGACGAGCACGATGAGGACGAGCCCCACCAGGCGCACACGTTCCGCGCGGTCGCGGCGCGTGGCGCCGACGACCCCGACCGTGAGCCCCAGCGCGCCGACGATCGCCACGTGCGAGTACTTGGTCAGTACGGTCGCCGCGACGAGCACGCCCGCCAGGCCGTACCACGGCCACCGCGGCGCCGCGCGGAGGATCCGCAGGAGCGCCCACAGCGCCGCGCCGAAGAGCAGCGGACCCAGCGGGGCGTCGTTCGTCGTCCCATAAAAACTATCCTGTGGGAAGGCGGCGACGAGGAGCGGGACCGCGAGCGCGAGGGCGCGGTTGTCCGGGCAGACGGTCCGCGCAAAGAGCGCGGCGATGGCCACGAGCGCCGCGGCCAGCAGAGCGTTGAGAAACCGCGTCCAGTAGAACCGCTGGCCGGCGGTGAGTCCAAGGGCGCCTCCGAGGCGGTACCACGCGCCGGCAAGCACGTAGTAGACCGGCGGCTCCGTGGCTTCGTAGTTGACGCGGTTCCAACGCTCGCGTCCCCAGGGCAGGACCGCCTCGCGCACGGCCGCGGGCGCCGTCCACACGGGCGCCGGCACCCGGCCGTCGGGCGGCAACGGATTCAGGTACTCGGGGCTGTGGTGCAGCAGCACGAGATCCGGCCGCGGGCGCGACCAGCCGGTCCCGTAGAGCACGATCGTCGTGACGGTATCGGCGCTCAACCGCTCGTCCAGCACCCGGGCGGGCACATGGCCGGCTGCGTACTTGACGATCAGGTCGAAATGGAAGGGCTCATCCGTCGAGTGGAACGGCGGGAACGCCGCGCTCAACACGAGCACCCGGAGCCCGCCGAGGAGACACAGGACGGCGACGACCTGCCGCTCCCGGGATCCGAGCCAGGTCAGCATCGGTCACTGACCAGTCTACTGCGGATCGGCGCGTCCGATGATGCTCGAGCCCTCGCGGCTCCTCGTCCGTGCCGTGTCCGTAGCTCGGAGGGGGCGGCCGCCGCCCCCTCCGAGTCCAGACCGCAGCGGCTAGAACTCGAACTTCAGCGTGGGCGCCAGATCCGGGTTGCTCAGCGCGGCGGCGCCCTCCTTCGAATGGTAGGTCGCGTGGCCGCTCTGGCCCTCCACGGCACGCCGGATCAGCCACTGGATCGACACCGCGTTGTCGGATAGCGCCTGAACCACGTCGGCCGTCACGTCCCATTCCACCTGACCGGTCAGGCCGTTGGTATGGAGTGCGCTCGCCGAGGCCGGGCCGGCCGCCGTCGAGCCGCCGTTCCACGGCGTGCCGCAGTCGGGCATCGTGTTGGCGATCTCGCCGTCGACGGCGCAGTTCCAGGTGACTCCCGGGCCGTTGCCCCGCGTGTGGCTGCTGCCCGGTAGATCGAACCACTGCCCGTTGCCCTCGGCGAACGGCACCGCGAGGCGATGGACCGAGACCAGGCGGCCCTGACCGCCCCAGCTGGTCGCGGGCTCCGCCAGCGTCAGCCGGAGCGTGACGCGCCTGAGACCTGTGATGGGGACGCCCGTCAGGTCGAAGGCGACGACGGTCCGGTGCGTGTCGACGGCGAGCAGGGCGTTCGCGCCGTCGTTGAGGTTCTTCGAGCCGGGAGCCATGATGCTGTCCGCGACCGCCGCACGACTGGCGGGCCTGCTGAACGGCAATTCGTAGACCCCCATATCGACCACGGCCACGCCGTCGCCGTTGCCATCGAGGACGCGGGCTCTGCCGATGTTCTCGAAGTCCATCGCCGGCAGGTCCGCCACCGCGCTGTCGCCCGCGTCGATCACGGGTGAGCCGGGCTGAATGTGAAAGTCGTTGCCCTGCTGGGCGACGAACGCCGGGTCCGTGGAGAGATTGCCATTGATACCGGTCTGGTCGGCGCAGATGCCACCGTAGGCCGGGCCCCCGGGCGTGAAGACGTCGTTGAACTGGATCACCGGGGGATTGGGATCGTTGAAATTGCCGCAATGCAGCGCCGTCTGGCCCGCCGGAGCCACCAGTATGTTGTTGACCAGCACCGCGTTCACGTCGAAGCCGTCCGCGAACACGGCGGAGCCCTGTCCGGCGACGGTGGCCTGGTTGTCGACCATGGTGTTGTTGACGAGGCGCGGGCCGCGGGCCCCGGAAGGGACCAGCCAGTAGATGCCGCCGCCCTCGCCCGCGCTGTTGCCGACGATCAGATTCTGGACGATGAGCGCATCCGACTGATTGACGATATAGATGCCACCGCCCCGAGCGGCGGGAGAGACGCCCGACACGCTGTTCCGGACGATCCGGTTGTTACGAATGACCGGAGCTCCCGCCGCGAAGAGCGAGATGCCCCCGCCGTTCCCTCCGGTCAGGGAATTGTCGGCGATGAAGTTCGACTCGATCACCGCCGCGCTGGCGCCGCTCACCTTGATGCCGGCGCCGCCGAGGCCGCCGGAACACTCGGTCCGGACGTTCCCGGTGATCTGGTTGTTCGTGATCAGCGGCGAGCCGAAGCTCACGTTGATCCCGACGCCGTCGCAGCCTCTATTCGCCGTGATGGTGTTGAAGTCGATGGTCGGCGAGGCGTTCGACACGACGACGCCGCTGCCCGAGAAGCCTCCGCCGTTGGTGATGGTGAAGCCACTGATCACGGCACCGCGCCCTTCGCCGGCGTTGAAGGTGACGACGGCACCCCCGGCGCCTCCATCGATGATGGTGCCGGACGGGCCGGCCTCGCTCGCCACGATGATCGCCCTGCCCAAGAAGTTGATCCGTTCGACGTACGTCCCGGGCGCGACCAGCACCATGTCGCCCGGCGCCGCTGCCCCGATTCCCGCCTGGATGGTCGGCTGATCTGCGGGGACGCGGATCGTCATCTGGGCTGCGGCTGGATGTACGAGCAAGAGGGACAGGAGCAAGACAAGGAACGCGATTCTCGAGCTCATTCGGAGCCTCCGCGTCGGTTAGCAGGGTGAGCGATATGAGCGCACGCGTGCCTGTGGAGCAACGGGAATGCCAGCAGTCGACGCGTGTGGGATTGGGACTTTAGATCCCGAACCCGGCTCTAGAGCCGGGCGGGCACGACAAATGTGGCAGCCAGCTGGGACAGGCTGCCGCGGCCGGAGATCGCTCTCAGCGGCTCCTAGCTCGGGTACACGATGGTGCGCAGCAGGACGCGACGCTCATCGGGTCGATAGTCGCCGGCACCGCGGTGCATCGTTGCCATCTCGTCCCACATCAACAGGTCGCCGACCCGCCACTGGTGGTAGTAGGTGAACCGGTCCTGGGTCGAATGGTCGGCGAGCTGGTCGATGAGAGTCCACGCCTCGTCGCGAGGCATTGCCTGAAAGCCGTGCGTGTGCAGCGGACTGACGAAGAGGATTCGCCGTCCGCTGACGGGGTGCGTGACCACGGCCGGACGCGCTTTCTCGGGATAGGCTCGGTCGATCCGCTGCTCGGGGTCGCCCTCGTAGAGCCGGACCCCGGCGGGCCCATCGTGGCGACCGTGGAGCCCGACCATGCCGGCGAGCCGTCGCTTCATCTCGTCGGAGAGCGCGTCGTAGGCGGCGCGCATGTCCGCGAAGATTGTTCCGCCCTTCGAGGACGGCACTTCCTTGGCATGCAGGATCGCCAGGCGAGGCGGCTCGTCCTCGTACGGCGAGTCGGTGTGCCAGTCGGTCGCACGCTTGACGCCAAACCAGTCGATGCTGCCGGCCTTGTCGACGTTGGTCAGCCACGACACTTCGGGATACTCGGCGTGGCGATAGTCGACCAGCGAGTGAAGCTTCGGCTTGCCGAAGCAGCGCCCGAACGCCGCCAGCTCGCCGGGCCCCAGGTCCTGCTCGGGGAACACCAGGACGGGATGGGCCGCGAAGGCCTGCTCGATCCAGGCCAGGGTTTCGGTGTCCAGCGGCCGCGCCAGGTCGATGCCCAGCGCCTCGGCAGCGAACGTGCCGTTGATCTGACAAAGCGTCGGAGTGCGGGTCATCGCGTGCTCCTCTCCTGGCTCTGATGTCGGCCCATACTTGAATAGCGGGGCTCGCTCGTCAAGAACCTTGCCTGGAAGAGACGGTGCCCGCCGATACCTCGCCATATGTCGCATTTACGGACGGCGCGTCCAACGGGATAACGCATAGAGGCCAAGCGCCACGACGATCAGCAGGAGCAGTGCGCCGAATGAGTGAACCACCCATCGCCCCATGATGCCTCCGAGCTGGCACTAAGATAGCGAGCACTGACTCACTCCTGGCCCAAGGCGCCCGCCGCCCGGCTCCGTCATGGGCCACGCTTCTTCTGTACTGCCATCTGTCGCCGGGGCGGGCAATACGGTGAAGCCCGGAGTTGATGAGAGAAGATTCACTGACGAACAGGACGAACCGAGGAATAGAGCACAATTCAACAGCACTGTGACGGCGCTCCGCGCGGCCATCACAGCTGGCGGATAAATCCAACGCTCCAGATCTGATCAGGGCTGTGCGCCGACGTGTCGCTCGTGTCTGGCTGGCGCTGGCACGCGTGGCAGGCCGAAGTGGTCACGCAGCGTCGTCCCCTCGTACTCATGCCGAAACAACCCGCGCGCCTGAAGCTCCGGCACCACCTGGTCGACGAAGTCGGCCAGTGCGCCAGGGAAGTAAGGGGGAAGGACGTTGAAACCGTCCGCGGCTTCCTCGACAAACCATTCCTCCAGCGTGTCGGCGATGCGCTTGGGGGTCCCGCAGAGGACCCAGTGGCCGCGGGCGGCCGCGGTCAGGTTGTAGAGATCGCGCAGGGTCATGTTTTCCCGCCGCGCCGTCTCGTAGAGCACGTGTGAGAAGGTGCGGCTGCTCGCGTCGGGTGGCGGAGCCGGCACGGGCCCGTCGAGGGGAAAGCCGGACACGTCGTATCCGATCCGGCTGGTCACCAGGGTGAGGGCGTTGGTCGGCGTGAGCCAGCTCTGGAGCCGCGAGAGCTTGTCGCGGGCCTCCTGCTCGGTGCTTCCGATGATCGGCATCACGCCCGGCAACACCGTGATCTGATCCGGCGTGCGGCCGTACTTGGCCATGCGTCCCTTCAGATCGCGATACGCACGCCGTGAGGCCGACAGCTCCTGGACGACGGAGAACACAACATCGGCCGTTCGCGCGGCCAGCTCGAGCCCGGCCTCCGAGCCGCCGGCCTGAATGATGACCGGATGACCCTGCGGGCAACGGGACATGTTGATGGGGCCCTTCACCTGGAAGAACCGGCCCCGATGGTCGAGCGGGCGCACCTTCGACGGGTCGATGTAGACTCCGGTCGCTTTGTCCGCCACGATCGCGTCGTCCTCCCAGCAATCCCAGAGGCCCTTCACGACGTCGACGAACTCCTGAGCGACCTCGTAGCGCAGGTCGTGCTCCATGTGGGCTTCGCGGCTGAAGTTGAGCGCGGCCTTGCTCGCCGAGCTCGTCACCACGTTCCAGGCCGCCCGGCCCCTGGTGATGTGGTCGAGGGAGCCGAAGGTTCGGGCGACGTGGTAGGGCTCGCCGAAGCTGGTCGACACGGTGGCGCCGAGGCCGATGTGCCGCGTCGAGGCGCTCAGCGCCGAGATGAGCGTGGTCGGCTCGAACCGGCACAGGAATGACGGGTGGTCGCCGGGGTCCATGACGAGCCCGTCGGACACGAACAAGAGGTCGAACTTGCCGCGCTCGGCGTGGTGGGCGATCTCCTGGATGACCGACAGGTCGTTGTTGCTGGTCGCTGCGCCGTCGTAGCGCCATCCAGCGGAGTGATTGCCGGTGCCCAGCACGAACACGCCGAAATGCATCTCGCGCCGCTTCGCAGACATGGCCGCTCCTGTCTGGGCTGGTCGCCGCTCCTCGCCCCTCGGCGACAACGTACCACTTCGCCGGGCCGGTGGTCGATGGCGGGGACGGGGTTTCTCAGCTCAGCAGGCGAGTGAGCTCAGACATGGTCTTGACCGTTTCGAACTCGTGCACCACCCTGAGGCTGGCCTCGACCTTTTCCGGGGCCAGCCCGGACAGCGGCACCAGCCTCCGGTACTTTGCGTCAACGTCGGCCCATTCGATTCCGCGGGGGGCGGACCCGCGCGGAAAGTCCACGTGAGCAGAGAACTGTCGGCCGTCCTTCAGCGTGATCGTGACCGTCGCGCCGTGGTGGTGCGGGAAGCGGTCCGGGTACGGTGGCGGGTTCGGGTCCACGGTGACCTTGTCGACGAGCTGTCGAATCACCGGGTCGGCGACCTTCACGGGCGAGACGTGGATCCAGCCGTAGTCCCGGTCCGCCACCGCGGCCGCGATGAAGTAGGCGGGGCTGTGCGCCACGCCGATCAGGTCGGTCGGACGCCTGGGTCCGGGCAGTGTACGGTACTTGGCCGATGAGAGCCTGATGTCGGCCACGTCCGCCGGGTCGACGTGTCCGGCGATCGCGGCATTGGCGGCCGCCTCCGCCGCGGCGTGGTGCGGATGACCACCGGGCACCAGCTTGATCGCCATGTCCGTGGTGATGTCCCACGCCTGGCCGAGATCTTTCGTCACGTCCTCCAGGTGATCTCCGCCGTAAGCGGAGAAAAAGCCGCGCGGCATCTCCAGCACGTTTTCCTCGGCCACCAGCCCCTTGTGCGCGGCGAGTGCCGCATGGATGCCGAGCATCGCCGAGAGTCCCGCGTGATACTCGCGCGCCACGCTGGTGTTGGCGGCCACCATCAGGCCTCCGATCGAGGTCGCGGCGAGCGCGATCGCCTGCGTCATCTGTCCCTGCGTCAGCTTGAGGAGCGTGCCGGCCGCGACCGCGCCGCCGAAGATCGTGGCGATCGAGCCGTGGAAGCCGCGCTCGCTGCGCCCCGGGGTGAGCGCTTCGTCGATGCGCCCCGCGATCTCGTAGCCGTACACCATTGCCGCGAGCACGTCGCGGCCGTCCGCGGCGGTCTGCTCCGCCATGGCGATCGAGCTCGTCGAGACGATGGTGCCGATGTGCGCGATGCTGCGCAGGTCGCTGTCGTCCGAAGCGGCGGCGTCGCTCATCACCGCGTTGACCCGCGCCGCGTCCGCGATGGGCAGTCTGCGTCCGCCGTCGAACCAGAGGGTGGCCTGCTCCGCGCCTCCGCGCTCCTTGGCAAGCTCGCGGATGATTCGCGAGGAAACGATGTCCACGCCCATCGCCGCGCTGGCGATCGTGCTGGCGATCACCATTCGCGCGCGCTCCAGCGCGAGCGGCGGCAGGTCGGTGACGTTCGTGCTCGCCAGAAACCGCGCTAGCTTTCCCGCGATGCTCAGCCGGTCTATCCCAGCGCGTTCAGCAGTGCGCGCTGCCGGCTCAGGCGCGTCGGACGCTCCTGAGCGAACCGCTGCACCCCGGCGAAGATCGAGTCCGGGTCCAGGTGCGCCTCGGCGATCACGTCCGCCTCGGTGCCGCCGGTGAGCCACACGTTGTCCTGGTCGGCGGTGAGGGAGTACTCATCGGTCAGCGAGCCGACGTTGCGCAGCGGCCACATGCGGCGCGTTCCGCTCATCACGAACATGAGGTCCTGGCGGGCCTCGGGCGGCAGCACGTCGTTCCGGTAAGCTTCGGGCTGGCGGTCGAACAGCTCCTCGCTGATCGCCGCGATGACCTTCACGTTGATGCCGGCCCCCGTCAGCCGCGGCAGCACGCTCACGAGATTGAACGTCGAGCTCGATCCCTGGGCCACGACGTAGCCGTGTCGGGGCTGGCCGGGCGCGAAGTCGCGGATGACGTAGAGGCCCTTGGCGGCGGCCCGGAGATCGGAGTCGGCGAACGTGTTGCGGTCGGCCACGCGGAAGTCGGGGCGTGCCACCTCGATGACGATGACGCCGACCTTCTTTTCGCGCGCGGCGATCTCGGCGGCGGCGAAGTAGCCGGGGGCCACGTCGTTGTAGTCCCAGAAGCTCAGGTTGATGACCTGGTCACGCGGGAACAGCTTCCACACCTGGGGAGCGAAGATCCCGAAGTGCGTGCGCGCGTCGGCGGCGGTCTCCGGGCCGGAGTGCCCGGCGAGGATGTGCAGGACGCCGGTGCGAAATCTACTGTCCTGGTTCTGCTGGCTCCAGACGCGCGCGGGCAGGTACATCAGCGGCGTGAAGGCGCCGTAGGTGCCGCTGAACGCCCACACCCCGGCAAACTGGTCGGGGTCCAGCGACGCGCTCTGGCCGACCAGGCCGATGGCGCTCGACACGTTGCCCGCTTCCTCGATCGCGGCCTTGAGCCGCGTCCCCAGCGCGTTGGTTTCGGGATCGTAGTGGCCCCAGATGCTGCCGTGCTCGAGGTTGATCGATTCCGAGAGGTCGGCGGCCAGCGTCAGCACGCGGTTGTCGGTGACGTGGTTCAGCCACTTGACGATCTCGGACACGGCCCGGCGGGCGCCCGCCGTCTCGCCCGCCTTGCGGAACAGCGCGATCTTGAGCTGCTTCTCCTTGCCCGAGATCGAATTCCTCACGGTGAGCGTCTGCGGCTCCGCGGGGAGATTGGCGACCTTGAGACGGTCGTCGAGGAATGGGTCGTGCTTCACGTCGACGCGGAGCGGGATCTCGGCCGGCACCGAGTCGCCGATCTCGACCAGACGATTGGCCAGCCAGTCCCCGAGGCCATCGCGCTCGAGCACTGACATGACGACGTCGATGTTGGTCTTGAACTGGATGAGCCGCTCCCGCGGGTCGGTTACCGGTCCCTGGCTGATCCCCTGGAACTCGACACCGTAGCGCGCCTCGAAGGTGCGCGCCAGGGCGACGAAGTATTCCGAGTTCATCTTCATCCCGTACGGATGGCTCGGGTAGCCCACCACCTGGTCGCCCGCCCCGGGGATCTTGCCGTTCACCGCGCCGGGCCAGTACCCCTTGGTGGTCGTGCCGATCACGATCATCGGACGGCGATCCGCCGGGTCCCAGGCCTCCATGGTCCGGAGCGCGCCCACGATCTGGTCGTAGTCGTGACCATCCGGCAGGGTGAGCACGTTCCACCCATAGGAAGTCCACTGGTCGACCAGGCGGTAGCCGGTGAACTTGCTGGACACCACGCCCCCGATCAGCGAATCGTCGATGCCGGCGTTGTTGTCGGACAGGAAGATCCGGAGCCGCTTGCCGACCTGCAGCGCGATGGCCTGGGTCTTGAGCTCCTGGGCGTGTCCCTCGGTCATGGCGAACTCGCCCTCGAGCGCGATGACCTTCGGCGTCCCCATGGGGGCGCCCACGATGTCCCAGAACGCCGCCTTTCCCGCGGCCGTCGCGATCCCGACGCCCGAGGGGCCGCCGTTGACGTCGTTGGTGAGATCGGTGGACTCGATGTGCCCGGACAGCGCCCGGATGCCTCGCCCCTTGGCCTGGGCGAACAGCGGATGGTCCGACAGCCCCTGGTCCGCGAGCAGCGTCCTCAGCGCGCCGGCGCCGCGGCGGAATCCCAGCGCGTCGACCGGCAGCATCGCGACGTCCGGCGCCACGTGATAGCGGGGATCGCCCGTCGCGTGATGCTTCCGGTACAGCGCCTGGCCCAGGATCATCCACAGCGCGTAGCAGGTGGGTGCGCAGTGTCCCGCCGCCAGCATGAACTTGTCGCCGTACGGATGCTTGGGGCGCCGGTAGTCGTAGCGGAGCCCGCCCAGCTCGGGCCCGGCCAGGTGCGCCGCGACGTTGAACGGCGTGTAGGCCAGCGGGCCGCCGAAATGCCCGGTCTGGGCATAGTTGCCGAGCAGGGTGAGGGTCATGCAGGTCATGTAGCCGACGTCTTCCAGGCGGCGCCGCTCGTAGGGAAGCCCTGGCGCCATGTCCGACCGTGGCGACGTGTGAACACTCATCGAAGCGCTCTCCAGTGGG
>Ga0137403_10007973_pt1 | contig 11884 bp, 11 predicted proteins | sample CZOMad2_1_16fung_FD_122057 | JGI IMG/M metagenome (GOLD analysis project Ga0137403, IMG submission 122057) | Vadose zone soil fungal communities from Angelo Coast Range Reserve, California, USA - CZOMad2_1_16fungal (Hybrid Assembly) | ecosystem: Environmental > Terrestrial > Soil > Vadose zone...
CGTGGCGGCGAGGTACTTGTACTGCAGATGCAGACCGACCGACCCGAAGCGGAACTCCATGCCCGCAAGGCCCTGGTAAGCCAGTCCCCCCCCGCTCCCTTTGAGGTTGCCGCCGCTGTAGACGGCGTCGGCGAAACCGATACCGGCACCCGCGAAAGGATAGAACCAGTCGGCGGCATGGAAGTAGTACTTGCCGTTAGCCATGACGGCGAGCACCTGCTGTTTGCTGACGGCGGGAGGGGGTGTCGTGGCGAGGTCGTTCTTGTAGTAGAAAGCTTCGGCGCCCAGGGCAAGGCCTTCCTTGCTGCGCCACTCGGCCTCGACACTCAACACCGGGCTGGAAGTCTTGTCGAAGATGCTGCTCAAGCCCGCGACCGTGGGGTTGTCGTTGGCCATCTTGAACGTGCCCCCGCTCACAATGAGCGCAATCTCCGACTGGTCGCCTGACTCGGCGGAAGGGGCGGCCTCACGCGCAGCGGGTCTTGCGGCAGGCGGCGGCTCGACCCGCGGCGCGGCGGCTACCGGGGCCTCCGGCGGTTGGGGACGCGGCGGGGGAGCTGCGGGAGCCGGCGCCTGCGGCGCGCCGGCAGCAACTGTTGCCGCTCCCAGAAAGCGACTTTGCGCGAGCGCGGGGCGAGCTTCGGCTTCGCGCACCAGACGCACCTCCGTTCGCACCGGCTGGACACCGGCGAGGGCCGCGACCCGCGCGAAATAGCTCTGGTTGGCCGCGGCCTCGAACGCATAGGTGGGCGCGGTCTGCTCTCCGACGCGCAGGAGAACCCTTCCGGGATTGACGGTCGCGATGACGAAGCTGCCGTTCGCCAGCTCGCCGACGCGCACCGAATTCACGAACACCGGCACGCGCGCGGCTACCGCCTCACGCTCGCTGCGAAAAACGAACATCAGCGTCTTGCCGGGCGGCGGGGTCGCGCGCCAGGGATCCTGCTGGGCGTGCACGGGCGGGGCGGTACCGAACAGCGCGGCAAGCAAGAAGGCACTGCTCACCGCAAGGCATGCGCGCAGCTGGTTCATGGGTGGAGCCCCTTTGTTGTTTCTTCTCCCCTCGCGAGACCGCAGAGGATCATCGTTGACATCCGCTTCTCATTGTAGCGTCCAACGGAGGCAAGGAAAAGATACCCGCGCTGCCCATGGCGCCGGGGGTGAGACATTGTACCGATCTGTTCTTTCGATTATCGTGACCGTCGCACTCTATCGGACAGGGATGGAAAATTCGATCCGAGCGGCGGTCGTTCGGAGGGTCGGACTTTGGGGAGCGTCGAAATGAAGGACAAGCTTTTCGAGCAAGGCCTGAAATTGCGCAAGCAGGTGCTCGGCGCGGCGTACGTGGAGAAGCAGTTGAAGAACGCCGACGCGTTTTCGATGCCGATGCAGTTGCTGGCGACCAAATCGGCATGGGGCATGGTCTGGTCCCGCCCGGGGCTGCCGCGCAGGATCAGAAGCATGCTGAATATCGCGATGCTGGTCGCTCTCGGAAAAGCCGAGGAGCTGGAGCTCCATCTCGACGGCGCGCTCCGCAACGGCGTGACGAAGAAGGAGATCGGCGAGATCCTGCTGCACTCCGCGATCTACTGCGGGTATCCGGCGGCGCTGGGCGGATTCCGGACCGCGCGCGAATACTTCGCCAAGCACGGCGACAAGAAGGCGGCGAGGAAGAGAAGGAAGTGACGGGACGCCGCGCCGCTCTGTCGCTCGCGGCGACGCTCGCGATATTGACGCCGCACGCGGCGGCGGCCGCGGACGCCTATCCCGCCAGGCCGATTCGCTTCGTCGTGGCCTTCCCGCCGGGCGGCGGCACCGACATCATCGCCCGCTCGATCGCGCAGAAGCTCGCCGAGCGCCTCGCGCAGCAGGTGGTGGTCGACAACCGCGCCGGCGCGGGCGGCAACATCGGCACCGATATCGTCGCGAAAAGCGCGCCCGACGGTTACACGATGCTGATGGGCTCCGCCGGCCCGCTCGCGATCAACGCGAGCCTCTTCGCGAGCATGCCCTTCGATCCGGTGCGCGATCTCGCGCCGGTGACGCTCGCCGCGTCCACGCCCAACGTGCTCGTCGTCCATCCCTCGCTCAAGGCGGCGACGGTGAAGGAGCTGATCGCGCTCGCCAGAGCCCGGCCGGGCGGGATCAACTTCGCCTCTTCGGGGCACGGCACGCCCGCGCATCTCGCGGGCGAGCTGTTCAACTCGATGGCGGGAGTGAAAATGGTTCACGTGCCGTATAAGGGCGCGTCGCCCGCGCTCGCCGACCTGCTCGGCGGCCAGGTACAGCTGATGTTTTCGACCATGCCGCCCGCGCTGCCGCACGTGAAGGACGGAAAACTCCGCGCACTCGCGGTGACGAGCCTGAAGCGCCCGCGCGCGGCGCCGGATCTGCCGACGGTGGACGAAGCGGCGCTGCCCGGCTTCGAAGCGAACACCTGGCACGGCGTGCTGCTGCCGGCGGGCACGCCCCCGGCCATTATCGCAAGGCTCAACCGGGAAATCGTCGCGATCCTGCATCTTCACGATATCGTGGAGCGGCTTTCGAGCCAGGGCGCCGAGGCCCTCGGCAGCACGCCCGAGGAATTCGCCGCCTACATCAGGTCCGAAACGCTGAAGTGGGCGAAGGTCGTGCGCGAATCGGGCGCAAAGGCGGAGTGAGCATCGCCGTGAAGGAACGCTGCCTGTATCTGACGGTCGCCGCCCTCATCGCCCAGCCTCTCGCGGCGCAGGCTCAAGGCTATCCGTCGCGACCTATCCGCTCCATCATGACCGTGGCCGGTGGCGCGGACGTCGTGGCGCGGCTGGTGGCGCAAGGCTTGACCGGAGCGCTCGGCCAGCCGGTCGTGGTCGAGGCGCAAAGCGGCGCGGGCGGCGCGATCGGCGCGGAAAGCGTAGCGCGCGCCGCGCCCGACGGCTACACCATCATGCTCACCTCGGCGAGCGCGCTGGTGATGAACCGGTTCCTCTCCAAGAGCGCGCGTCTCGATCCCCTCAGGGATTTCACGCCGATCACCAAGGCCTTCGAGACGGTCGCTCTCATCGTGACGAGCCCGGCGCTTCCAGTCGACTCGATGCAGGAGCTGATCGAATACGCGAAGCGCCATCCCGGAAAACTCTCCTACGGCACTTCGGGGATCGGCACCACGCACCACCTTTCCGGCGAATCGATCCGCCTCCTCACGGGAATCGACTGGGTGCACGTGCCCTACAAGGGCGGCCCGCCGGTGATCACCGACCTCATCGGCGGCGAGATCCAGGTGGGATTCAGCATTCTCGCCACCGCGGCGCCGTTCCTCGCCTCGGGAAAGATCCGCGTGCTCGCGGTGAACGGCGCGAAGCGCTATCACGTCATCCCGAACGTGCCGACGGTGGCCGAGCAATTGCCGGGCTACGAAGCACCCTCGACCTGGGGCGGCTACTTCGGGCCGGCCGGAATGCCGCGACCTGTCGTTGCTCGCCTGCACGACGAAATCGTGCGCATACTCAACTCCCCCGAGGTACGCGCGAAAGCGGAGGACATCGGCTTCCCGGTGGCGACGAGCACGCCCGATGAGCTCCTCGCGACGATCCGCCGCGATATCGAATACACGGCGAAGATCGTCAAGGCGGTCGGGATCAGGCCGGAATAGCCATGGCGGGAAAACTGAAGCTCTCGATGATGATCGGCGACTACGAGATCGTCCGCGCCCTGAAGGACGGCACGGTGAAGCCCAAGGGCATCGAGCTCGTCGTCGCGAGCTATCCAGGCACGCGCGACATCCACGACCAGGTCGCTGCTGGCGCCGCCTGCGACATCAACGAGTTCAACGGCGGCGCCTACGTCGTGCAGAAGCACGGCGGGCGCGAGGATTTCACCGCGCTGCCGGTCTTTCTGCACCGGCGCTTCCGCCACGGCTTTATCTACATCAACAAATCCAAGGGGATCGGCCGCCCGGCGGACCTGATCGGCCGGCGCGTCGCCTGCCGCACGCTGGGCGCGGCGGCGAATTACTGGATGCGCGGGCACCTTGAGGAAGATTACCAGGTGCCGCACCGCGCGATCACCTGGGTGATCGAGAGCGACGACGACGCGTCCACGCGGGCCCCGGCGGACCTGAGAATCGAGCGAGCGCCGCGCGGCGGGAATGTCGAGGCGATGCTGCTCGCGGGCGAGGTGGACGCGATGATCGCGCCCAACGTGACGCGCATGATCGGCGAAAGCGACCCGCGCGTCGCGCGGCTTTTTCCGAACTACCGGGAGATCGAGGCCGATTACTACCGGCGCACGGGGATCTTTCCGATCATGCATGTGACGACCATTGCGTCGAAGATCGTCGCGCGGCATCCCTGGGTGGTGGAGAGCCTCGTGCTCGCGTTCGAGGAGGCGAAGCAGCTCGCCTACCGGCGCATCGCCAATCCGCGCAACGTGCCGCTCGCCTGGTTCCGCACCTGGTGGGAAGAGGAACGCGCCCTCCTCGGGTCCGATCCCTGGGAATACGGGCTCTCCGCGCTGAACAGGAGAAACTACGACACGCTGGTCGGATGGGTCCACGCGCAGGTGCTGAGCGGTCCGCGCCCGAAGCTCGAGGATCTCTTTCCCAGGGAGGCCTTCCAGCTCGAGCTGCCCCTGCCGCGCATGCACGAAATCGACTACAAGTTCTGAAGCGCCGCCCTTTTTTCGCGACGCGCTTTTCACCCTACGACGTCGTAGGGACGCATCATTTCGTTTTCCTCGTGCTCGAGGATGTGGCAGTGGTAGACATAGCGGAACTTCTGCCCCGGGCGGGCGTTCGCACCGGGCGGAAGATCGTACCGCGCGATGACCCGCGTGACCGTTTCCGGATAGCTGAGCACCGTGTCTTTCCACGCCGGCCTCTCGTTGTTCTCCGGTGCCTGCGGCGGCTGGTCGAAGACGAGAGGAGGGTACCGGGTGATGTCGAAATGCTGCCGGTCGAGAATCTGGAATTGCACGAGGTGTATGTGAATCGGGTGCGCGTCTCCCGTCGTGTTGATGATGCGCCAGATTTCGATCGACCCCGCTTTCGGGCTCTCGGTGACCGGATCGTCCCAATGCGCGTCGTTGATCATCGCCATGATGGGATTCTCGAACGGCGGAGCGGAGTCGAGCTCGCTCAGTACGAGATCGCGCGTCTGGACCGAGGAGGCCGGGCTGATCAAGGGCACCGTGTTGAGCGTCGCCGGCAGGCGGCTCCTGTCCTGATCCTGCAGGGGCTGGTTCACCCTGAAGACCATGATATCGGGCGGCACCACGTCGGCGCCGTCCGGGAACGGCGCCGGAGCATCGTTGGTGAGGACAAACGACTTGCCTCTGAACCCGGAGAAGTCGATCACGACATCCTGGCGTTCCGCCGGAGCGATCAGCAATTGCGTGCGCGTCACCGGAGCGGGCAGCAGACCTCCGTCGCTGCCGATCTGGTGAAACACCGGGCCGGGCCGGCCGAGCACCTGGCCCGTATCCGCGCTCTCCTGCAGCGTCATGCGATAGAACCTCGAGTTCGACGCGTTCAGGACGCGGAAGCGGTACTTGCGCGGCTCGACCTCGAGGAACGGCCAGATCTTGCCGTTGACGAGCACGGTGTCTCCGAAGAATTCCGGGATCCAGATGGGCGGGACGCGCGTGTCCGGATCCCCCGGGGTCTGCACGGGGTAGAGCAGCGAGCCATCCGAATTGAAAAAGCGGTCCTGAATCTCGAGCGGGATCTCGTAGCGGCCGCTCGGCAGGCCGAGCGAATCCTCGTGGTCGTCGCGAATGAAATAGCTTCCGCCGCCCAGACCCGCGTAGTTGTTCAGCCGCGTGATGCCGAGCGCGTGGTCGTGATACCAGAGCCCCGTCGCCTGCTGATCGTTCGGGTAGTGATAGGTCTGCGTCGTGAAAAAGGGGCCGGTCTGCCTGAAACCGTTCGTGAACCAGGCTTCCGGATACCCGTCGCTGTCCGGCATCGATTTCGACCCGTGCAGGTGGACCACGGTACGCACGTCCGGCGTCGGCGGTTCCGCCCCGTGGATCGTCGGGTCGATCGGGAGGAAATGCCTGCCGGGGAGATTGTTTTCCCATTTCACCGCGATGGGACGTCCCCGACGCACTTCGAACGTCGGGGCCGGATACAGGCCGTTAAAGCCCCACAACGCGGTGGGCGGCAGATCGCGGTGCAACTTCTCCTGGAGCGGCCTCATGCGGACATCGTAAAAAGGCACGCCGTTCAAGGTCTGGTTCGTGGTGATCGTGCTCGGAATCGGCAGCCGGTCCACGAATTTCGTGAGCCACCGGGCGGCGGTGTTGTCCTGAACAGGCGTGCGGTGGTGATGCCTTGCCTGGGTATGCGCCGGATGCGGAAACAGCGCGGTCAGAAGAGCGGTGCCGCCCACCGCTCCGCCTACGCCCACCGCCCCGCCGATTTTGAGAAGGCGCCGCCGCTTTGCATCGGGGCCCACGCCATTGCCGCTGGTTTTGCCTCTAGCCATGAGTGCCTCCGTTCAGATTGGCCTGCGATATGACCACGGTGCGACCCTCGCGCGTAAGATGACGAAGTCATCGGCGCGATGCGGAACGGTTATCACCATGCCGGCTGAAGGCAATCCCGATTTCAAGTCGCCGTCCGCCGGCTGCGACTGCCACTTCCACGTATTCGGCCCGGCCGGGCGCTACCCCTATGACCAGGCCGACCCGCGCTATGCGCCGCCGCTAGCGCCCGTAGAGGATTTCCTCGAGCTCGCGAAGAAACTCGGGATCGAGCGCTTCGTGTTCGTGCAGCCCTCGGCGTACGGGCGCGACAACCGCTGCATGCTGGACGCGATGCGCATGATCGGCACAAAGAACTGCCGCGGCATCGTCGATATCGACGAGAACGCGCCGGACGCGGAGCTCGAACGCCTCCACTCACTCGGCGTGCGCGGCGTGCGCATCAACGTGCCGCCGGTGAAGCCCTGCGAAGCGGGATTCGCGGCGAAGCTCCTGCCGCGGATCGAGCGCCTCGCCGGGCGTTGTGCCGAGATCGGCTGGCAGCTCGATTTTCTGACGCCGGGATGGCTGACCGCCGAGCTGATGCCCGCGCTGAGGAAGCTCGACGTCGATTTCACGATTGCTCATTTCGGCATGTTCTTCGCGAAGGACGGCGTGAAGCAGCCGGGGTTTCAGCATCTGCTCGAACTGCTGCGCAGCGGCGAACGGCATTGCTGGGTGAAGCTCACCGGCGTCTATCGCATGTCGGTCGCCGGGGGCTTTGGCGACGTGGTGCCGATGGCGCGCGCCCTGATCGAAGCCGCGCCCGACCGCGTCATCTGGGGGAGCGACTATCCGCACCTTTCCTTCGCCGACAAGGTCGGCTCGGTCGGGCTGTGGAACCTGCTGGGGAAATGGGCGCCGGACGAAGCGACCCGGCGCAGGATCCTGGTGGACAACCCGCAGGCCCTGTTCAAGTTCCCCTCACCCTAGCCCTCTCCCGCAAGCGGGAGAGGGGATTGGGTTTCCCCTGGTCTCGGAACCTTGACCCTCGAAGCGGCTTGCGCCTACACTCACCGGAACATTGGAGGAGCCCCCATGTCGACGACTCGCCATTGCAACAGCCTTGGATGTCTGTGGATTCTGCTCTCGCTCGCGGCATTGCCCGCGTCCGCGGGCGAGGTCCGCGTCTATGCCACCAACAGCGCCGGCGACAACGTCCACGTCATCGACCCGGCGACGAACAAGGTGGTGCAGGTGATCGAGGGCATCGAGACGCCCCACGGCGTCGACTTCGCTCCCGACGGCACGCGCGTCTACATAAGCAACGAGGCCGACAGTACGCTCGACGTCGTCGACCGCAAGACGGGCAAGATCGTCAAGAAAGTGCCCTTGAGCGGCCATCCCAACAACATCGCGGTCACCCGGGACGGCAACCGGGTCGTCATCTGCATCGCGGAAGACAAGGGCGGGCTCGACATCGTCGACACGCGGTCCCTCACGCTCGCCAAGACCGTCCCGCTCAACGGCCGCATGCACAACGTCTACGTGACGGCCGACGGCAAGTACGCGGTCGCGGGCTCGGTCCGGCACAAGTTCCTCTCCGTGCTCGATCTCAAGACCGAGCAGGTGGCCTGGGATCTCAAGCTCGACAAGGGCGTGCGCCCGATGACCCTGGAATCCGCCCCCGATGGCTCGACCCGCCGGATCTTCGTCCAGCTGTCGGAGCTGAGCGGGTTCGCGGTGGTGGATTTCGCTCAACGCAAGGAGGTGGCGCGGATCCGGTTTCCGGATCAGCCCAACGGGTACGGCAAAGCCGAGGGACGCACCGATACACCCTCCCATGGCATGAGCGTCACCCCGGACAACAAGTCGCTCTGGGTGACCAGCGTGTTCGCCAACGCGGTCTTCGTCTACTCGCTGCCCGAGCTGAAGCTGCTGGGACACGTCTCGCTCCCCGAGCTCAAGCTTCCCGGGCGCGCTCCGATCGGCGCGCTGCCGAACTGGGCGACTTTCACGCCCGACGGCAAGCTTCTCTACGTCACCAACTCCGCGATCAGGTCGGTGTCCGCGATCGACACGAAGGCGATGAAGGTGGTCGCGAATATCCCGGTGGGCGAGGTGCCCAAGCGCATCAACACGCTGGCGCTGCGTTAGGAAGAGGGCTTACATCATGCGCGCAGGGCTTCTGGCGTTGATGGTAGCGGTCGCGGCCAACCTGCAGGCGGCTTCGGCATCCGCGCAGTCTCCCGATTACGAGTTCTTCAAAGCGCGGGTCGAGCCCATCTTCCTGAAGAAGAAGCCGGGGCACACCCGCTGCTACGTCTGTCACGCGGAGAGCAACAACGCTTTCCGCCTGGAGAAGCTCCCGCCGGGAGCCAAGTTCTGGACCGAGGAACAGTCGCGCCGCAACTTCGAGACGGTCTCCAGGCTGGTGGTCCCCGGCAACTTCGCCGCGAGCCGCCTTCTGTTCATGCCGCTCGCGCCCGAGGCGGGCGGCAACGCCTTCCACAACGGCGGCAGGCAATTCGAGTCGAAGGACGACCCCGACTGGAAAACGCTCGAACAGTGGGCAAACGGGCAGAAGCCGGGCAAGAGCAAGTAATCCCCGCGGCCCTCCGAAGCAGAACGACACAACACCGGCTAGCCGGCAGCGCGATGCCTTGCGCCTGTTCATGGCGTGACGCATTTCACGCTGTCCCGGATGCGCCATTTTCTTCCCGGACCCGATCTCGTATCATCCGCCCATGGATTTTCCGAGCCTTTCAGAACCGGTCACCGCGGCGATGATCGGGGCGCTTGCCACGGCGGCGGGCGCGCTCGTTCAGCTGCGCATTTCCTGGCGCAGGGAAATCAAGGAGCGCGAGCGCGGCCAGCCGATCACCAAGAAGACCCGGCGCGGGCCGGTGATCGTCGTCTTCGCCCTGCTGGCCGCCGCGGCGGTGGGCGGGTTCGCGCTTTCGCAATACTTCGTGTCGCTGCGCGAAGGCGACCGCGACGCCCTGCGCGCCGATCTCCAGTCGAAGCTCTCCGAGATCAACGCGACCGCGATGCGCTTGGAGCAGGCCCGGACGAACGAGCGCAGGCAGATCGAAACCGAGGTTCAGCGCGCGGATGCCTCGCGCGTCGGCGAGGAAGGCGCGGCGGCGAGCGTCGTGGTCGGTCCCTGCCCGCAAATAGTCCCCGGCACACGGCTGGAATGCACCGAGCAGAGCGCGCTTCGAATCACGATCTGCGCAAGAGTGCCGGCTTCCGCGACGGTGAGGGAAGTGCAGCTTTACATCGGCGCCGAGAAGCCCAAGCAGCCGTGGCAGGACAACCGGGTGCAGCCGGGCGAGGAAGCCGGGCAGGCGCGCTTCGCGGAGAAATTCACCGAGCGCCCCGACGGCGACGCCAAGCAGGTCTGCCAGGGATTCTCGAACTGGAGCGGCGAAAAATCGCGCGTCGCTCGAATTCTCGTCAAATACGCTCTTTGAGCGTAGCCTGACCGAACGCCGGGCGGATTCACTTCTCGGCCACCCCCATGCCGCCCGTCACGCAAACGCTGCTGATCGCCAACGTGGCCGTGTATCTGCTGCAGTCCGCGAGCGGCGGGATGCTGGAAGAATGGTTCGCGCTGTGGCCGCCGGGGCACGGATTCGCGATCTGGCAGCTCCTCACCTACGGCTTCCTGCATGGCGGGATCGCGCACATCTTCTTCAACATGCTCGGGCTGTACATGTTCGGGAGCGACATCGAGCGGCTGTTCGGTTCGCGCTACTTTCTCGCCTACTATCTCGCCTGCCTGGTCGCCGCGGCGCTCACCCAGCTCGTGTTCACTTCGATCGCAGCCGGGCCGCCCGTCCCGACGCTCGGTGCCTCCGGCGGGCTCTACGGGCTGCTGCTCGCATTCGGAATGTATTTCCCGCGGCGCATGGTCATGCTGATCTTCCCGCCGATCCCGATGCAGGCGCGCTTTTTCGTGATTCTCTTCGGCTCGCTCGAGCTGGTGTTCGGCGTCACCGGCACAGCCGCGGGCGTGGCCCACTTCGCGCACCTGGGCGGCATGCTCGGGGGCTGGCTCGTGATCCAGTTCCGCCGCCGGGGTTTTCCCTTCACGCGGCGGCGCTGAGGCAGGCTTTCACCGAGCCATTCACCTGAAAATCGATACGGGGACGACCAGAAAGATTCCCGAGAGCAGCAGCAGAATCAGGACGACCTTGCGAAAGCTCGCTTCGTCGAGCCGTCCATAAAGTTTCATTCCGACCCAGGTGCCGGCCAGCAGCATCGGCAAGCCGAGCACAAACAGCTTCACCGTGTCGGCGGTGACCGCGCCGCTCGCACCCAGCCAGGCCGCGGTCATGGCGCTCGTCGCGATGATGACCGGTTGGAAGACCGTGCGCTGGACGTCTTTCGGCCAGCCGCGCAATTGGCACCAGATGACCACGACGATCCCGACGAGGCCGGTCAGTCCGCCGAGCACCCCGTTGAGAAATCCGATTCCGATGTCGGCGGGAAGTCCGCCCTGCACCGGCTTGAGCACCGGCCGCGCCAGGTAGTAGATGCTGTAGAGCAGCAGCACCAGGCCCACGCCGCCACGCAGGTGGGCCGGGTTGATGTGCGCCAGCAGCATCGCGCCGATCGGCACGCCGGTCGCGCTGCTGATGACGAACGGCGCGACTTTGCGCCAGTCGAGCGCGTGCCGCAGCTTCCACACGCCGTAGCCCTGCAGCAGAACGCTGTAGCTCACCATCAGGCTTACAGTCTGGAGCGGCGTGAGGATGTGCAGCCATATGCCGGACACCACGAGGCCCATTGCGAAACCGGCGACACCGGTCGTCACCGCGCCGAGAAACGCCGCCAGGAGAAAAAATCCGAGAACCATGCCATCCATAGGTCGCTCCCAAAATGGGGTGACCAGCGCTTGGATGGATGGATGCCATCTGAAGGGGAGGCTGCTATTTCCCCTGCGATCTTCAGCGTGTCGGGGTCCTAAAGTCTCAGCGTGCCCTTATGCCGTAACGGAAATCGTCGAACAGCGTCACGCTGTCCGCCTTGGTCCATACGCCGACCGCGCCCGCGCCTGCGATGTGGTCGTCGTCCGTCTCGATGTATTGTTTGCCGTCCAGACTCACCCGCACCTTCTTCCCGGAGAATTCCACGCGCAGCGTGTGCCACGCGTTGCCGGGAACCGGCGCATCGACGTACTTGATCGTGTTGCGCCGGCCGTTGACCGTGTAGTAGAGCGACACGTTGTTCTCGAGCGCGTTGGCGCGCGCCACGTAGTAGTTGTCGCCGTCCTTCCAGCGCCATACCACCCCGCCCGCCTGGTCTTCGCGGCCGGAGAGCGGTTTGAACTTCACTTCCACGTAGCCGTTCTCGAGCGCCACCTCCGGCCTCACGCACCATGGGAAGAATCCGCTGCCCGACTGCTTGAGGACGTTGGGCTTGCTCGGCGCCGAGG
>Ga0137403_10007974_pt1 | contig 11884 bp, 3 predicted proteins | sample CZOMad2_1_16fung_FD_122057 | JGI IMG/M metagenome (GOLD analysis project Ga0137403, IMG submission 122057) | Vadose zone soil fungal communities from Angelo Coast Range Reserve, California, USA - CZOMad2_1_16fungal (Hybrid Assembly) | ecosystem: Environmental > Terrestrial > Soil > Vadose zone...
CCAAGTTGTGATTGGCGTCGAAATTTTCCGGTTCCAGCTCGACGGCCTTGCGGAACTGCTCTTCGGCCGGCGCCGTTTTTCCCAAGCGGACCAGGTTGGCGGCAAGGTTGGTCCTGGCCGCCGCGGACTTGGGGTTAAGGCGCGCCGCTTTTGCAAGGTGCTCGCCGGCTTTGGCGTCCTGCGACTCGGCGGAATAGACAAGTCCCAGCAATTCGTGGACTTCAAAACTTTCCGGAACCCTAGTGAGCAGGTTCTCCAATTGGACGGCGGCTTCGGCAAAATGGCCCGCTTCGTATTGCGCCACCGCTGCTTGGAACTGCCGATCGAGGTTTTTGTCTCTGTCCGGAGCTTTGTCCTGCGCGGCGGCCGCCGCCCCAGCGCTCAGCACCCACAGCGCCCAAAGCCCCGGCGACGCCACGCGGCTCATGATTCTCCTGATCACAATGTCTGTATGTTAGCACCGTCGTGTCAGCGGCAAACTCGCGGAGGCTCGCCCGCGCGGCGAAAATCGAGCCTAAAAAAACCCGCGAAAAGCGCTTGTTCAGGGCGCCTTTCGCGGATGGGGGTGATGGGGGTCAGTAGTAGAACTTCAGAGCGAACTGGATCTGGCGCGGATCGTAAGGGGCATCGCGCGTCGAACCAATTTCTCCGAAGGTCGAGCTGTTGTAATTGCCCGAGTTAGAGATGGCGACGACACCGTTGCCGCCAAAGCCCGGAGCGTTGAAGTTCGGATGGTTGGCAATGTTGAACATTTCCGCCCGGAACTGGAGGCGGAACCGTTCCTTGATCGGGAAGTCCTTGAAGAAGGACAGGTCGAAGCGCCTGAAGCCAGGACCTTCCACCTTCGTGACTCCACCCAAGGCAGCGGTCCCCGCCAGTGGCGTGCAACCGGCCGGCGTGTTTGGTTCTGGAGTCAAGGTGGCGTCGAGAGCGCACGGTTGAACGAACGCCGCGGGATTGCCGTAGTAGTTCAACTTTCCGCTGGTGTCCGTGTACATCCCTAGTTTAAGAGGTTGACCGGTCAAAAGGGCTCCGCACGCTACACCCGCCGCGGTCTGCGTTGGGCAGCCGATCGCGATAGGCTGACCTCCCTGGAATGAGGAGCTCCAGTTGACGCTCCAGCCGGCGACGACCTGGTTCTTGAACCCGCTGGCATCGCCCATGAATCGTTTGCCTCTGCCGAACGGAAGTTCATAGCCGCCACTGAAGTGGAACACGTGGCGAATGTCGAACGAAGCCAAGCCATAGTCTGATTGAATTCCCAAAATGCCGGGTGAGCGATAGCCGTTGACGTTACCACTGGCGCCATTTTGGGCACTGCCTCCATTGAGGAGGTCGTCGGCGTCCGTGAGGGTCTTCGAATAGGTGTAGGTGAACAGGAAGTTCACTCCATTTTGGAATTGCTTTTCCAGCTTGGTTTGAAGGCCGTGATAGTTGCTGCTTCCCTCCGTCGCGGCATAGCTCGGGTTACGCCCGAAGTCCTTGAAGGGGATGAAATCTTGCGCGTTGGCGTTAGCCGGCAACAGCGTGCTTACGGCGTTGGAGGTGTTCGGAAACACTTCTAGGTGGCGCGCCAAAGAGTTCACATAGGCTACTTGCACCGACATGGATGGCGTGAGCTGATACTGCACGGTGAGGTTGCCGCTCATCGTGTAGGGGGTGATGTAGTGGAATTGGATTCCTAGCAGACCCAAGCCATTGGCATTCACAACCAGTGGATCGAGCGGAGTGCAGGAAAATCCAGTTTCCAGAGTGCCGGTATTACCGGGGCCGGCCGTAGCGCAACCAGGGAATGTGACCGGCGTGTTGGGATTGGGCTCCGGGAAGTTGAACTGGAACTGGAACGGATAGTTTTCGCCGATGTTTGGCGAATACCCGCGGTTCTCAAAGCCATTGAAGAAAAGACCCCAACCGCCGCGGACAACGAGCTTGGGGGTGAGTTGATATGCGAAACCGACGCGCGGTGCAAAGTTGGTTTTTTGCGAATTGCCAAGGCCTGCGCCGTATTTGTCGCTGACCACGAGGTCGATGCCATCCTTAGCCAGCACCGATGTGAACCCCGTGGTGGGATCGGTGGAAAGATTGCCAGCGTTGGGTCCCACGGGGATCAGGTACGTTGGAGCGCTAAACGGGCCTCCGGCCGGCACGAAGTTCGCCTGATTGTGATGGTGCTCGTAGACCAATCCGAAGAAGTCATAACGAACACCGAGGTTCACGGTCAGTTTGGAAGAGACCTTCCAATCGTCGTTAACGTAGCCGCCCCAATAATTCTTGCCGTTGTCGGTTTCCGCGATGTTAGAAGCGCGGAGATCCGTTAACCCTCCGAGGAAGTTAACTCCGCCCACGGTCGAAGCGATAGGAGTCAGCAGGAATCCCGCGCGCCCGGTGTTGCCCTGATTGCTGTTGGGAACGTCGGTATAGTCGCCGTTGTAGTCGAATTCGCCGCGTGACCAGGGTGGCTGCAACGTAGAGAACTTAACGTGTTGCCACTCGAAGCCCATTTTGAAAGTGTGCTTGCCGAGGATTTTGGTGACGTCGTCGGTAAGTTGGAATGTGGAGCTGACCTCATCCGAAGGCAGGAAGGCGTTGCTTCCCAAGTTTTGGAGGCCGTTGATTCCGAAGGCGGGAAGTCCGCCGTTCTCCTGCAATTGGGGGATGCCTTGGATGCCGAACTGCGACGGAATGTCGGTAAGATCGTTGGCCGATGGCGAAACGCGGGTAGTGTGCAGATAATTCAGCCCACCTCGAATGACGTTGATCAAGCTTGGCGAGAACGTATGGGTGTAGCTCAAGGCGCTCTGCTGCGCGTTGGCCGTCTGATTACCTTGCTGGAAGCCGCCGCCATCGGCTACGCCGCCGAAAATGCCGGGGATGAATTGTGGATCGTCGGCCAAGCTAAAGCGGAAAAACATCTGGTTCTTGTCGTTGAAATTGAAGTCCGTTCGGGCGTCGAAGGAATTCCGATGTTCGAACAGCTTTGGCGAATTCCCAAAGTTCGAGAAAAGCTTTCCATTCGTAGGAGCCGGAAAAAGGTTGAATAATTTGATGGCATTGGGATCCAGGCGGCCAGCCGGCAAAATATTCAGGTCTGGGCAAGCAGCAAGGCTATAGGCCGGGGTGCCGGGACCACAGATTGTCGAGAAGGGATCGCGGACAAAACCGGACGTAGCTGGTGTAATACCAGATATAGGATCGGGAGTCCCGCCAGTGACCGCACGGGTCGTTGCAGGATCCAGAATTGTACCGACGGGAATTGACCGCCCTAAAACATCAGGTCTCGCCACGGCCGAGGTTTGACCGGTGATCAGGTCCTGAAAGTTAGTGTAACCACTGCTGCGCTCCGCGGCCGTTGGTACCGAGCCGCTTAGAATCGTTCCTTGAACTCTTCGCAGCCCTTCGTAGTCGCCGAAGAAAAATACCTTGTTACGGCCGTTAAATACTTTCGGGATGACGACCGGGCCGCCAGCGGTAAAGCCAAATTGGTTCTGGCGCAACTCACCCTTCTGAACGCCGTTGGCGTTTTCGAAAAAGTCCGCGGCATCCAGTTTGTCGTTGCGGAAAAATTCCCAGGCTGCACCGTGGAAACTGTTGGTGCCGGACTTGATCGAAGCATTGAGAACGGCGGCTCCGGAGCGGCCGAACTCCGCGCTGAAGTCGGAGGTTTGCACCTTGAATTCCTGAACGGCATCGAGCGGAGGAAGAACGACGTAATTCGTACCGTTCAGGAAGTCGACGGTGTCGGAGTTATTGTCGATACCGTCGAGGAGATAATTGTTCTGCGCGGGACGCAAGCCGTTGGCGGCGAAGGCGCCACTCGCGGCGTTACCGCGAGTGTCCGCTTGAGGCGTATTTACGCCGGCGGCTAGCTGTGCCAGGAACGTAAAGTTGCGGCCGTTGAGCGGCAGGTTGTTCACGCTGCGGGAGTCCACGACCTGACCGACGGAGGCGTCCTGGGTTTCCAGAACCGGAGTGGTGGAAGTTACTTCCACGATTTCCGATACTTGACCGGGCTTGAGAGTGAAATTGATGACCACCTCGGCGCCGACGTTGACCGTCACATGTTTATTGGTCATGGTCGTGAAGCCTTGAAAGTTCGTGCTGATGGTGTACTGCCCGATGGTGACGGGCGTGAATTTATAGCCGCCATCCGAACTGGTGATGGTCGAGAGGGCGGCATTGGTGCCCTCATTGGTGAGGGTGACGGTGGCGCCGCGGACTTCCGCCCCGGAGGCGTCCGTGACGGTGCCGAGAATGGCGCCGGCATCGACCTGGGCGCGCAGCGGCGAAGCGCTTAGTAACAGAACCACTGTTGCGGTTGCCACCGCCAACGCTGCTCGCCGGATCAACAGGGAAACGGCCGTTGCTCTCATCACATGCCTCCTGGGCCCACTGGGCCCGCAATGCTTCCTCGACCGTTAAAAAAGACTGAAGTATTCGTTTTCCGAAGACCGCCGGGTTCGCCTTTGCGAAGCGACGGGTAAGGCTGCACTCCGCACGCACCCATGCGGGGCCAGAGACTCGCGCCCTGAACCGCTATAACCTGTCGATCCTGCTTGCCGGAAATCCCCAAACGAACGGGTTGGATGTAAACCGCTTCACCTTGATGGATCCCCCAAACAACTTAACCGCTTAACCTAGTGTGTCTGAAATAGCACGCGCTCTTGCGCATTGTCAAGCATTTTTTTTTCTTCTATACTTCGGCCTGTTTGATTCTCCACCGCCGTGAGGACGGCTGCCCTCTCCGGTTATGGCTCTAACCATTCGCGATGTAGCTAAGGCCGCAGGCGTCTCTACCGCCACTGTTTCCAATGTCTTGAACAAGACCGGAAAAGTGGGCCGGCGCACCCACCATATCGTTCTTTCCGCCGTAAAACGCCTGGGATACTTTCCGAATGCGCATGCGCGCCACCTGGCTTCGCGCGACAGCCGTACTCTGGGAATCATCGTTTCCGATATCGTGAACCCGTTCTTCCCCGAAGTGATCAAGGGCTTTGAAACCCGGGCGCGGCAGCTGGGGTACGACGCCATCCTCAGCGATACCAATTACGATCCGCGGCGGACGCAGGAAGCCGCTGAGAGAATGATGGAGCACAACGTGCGCGGCGTCGCCATCATGACTTCTGAAATCAGCCTGCGGCTGATCCACGAACTGGCGCGAAGAAGGATTGCCGTCACTTTTCTCGATCTCGCCCCGGTGCGCGGGCACGTGAGCAAATTGCGGATCGATTATTTCTCAGGGATAAAGCAAATCGTCGATCATCTTTATCAACGTGGCCATCGCCGGATTGCTTTCATCGCGGGCAGGCCGAAGTTGAAGTCCAACGTCGCGCGCTTGCAAGCCTACGAAAAGTGCATGGCTGATTTGGGACTGGAGGCGGGACCGGTAATCCCGGGCGATCTGCGCTACGAAGGCGGATTGGCGGCAGGTTCGGCAATTGCGAAACTTGCGCCGCGGCCTACCGCGGTGATGGCCATTAACGATCTCACCGCCGTGGGCGTCATCAAGGGTCTGCTGAAGGCTGGAGTGCGCGTACCCAAAGACGTCTCGGTGACTGGCTTCGACAACACCCGGCTCGCTGAATACAGCAATCCGTCCATCACCACCGTCGATGTGCACCGCGACATGCTGGGACAGATGGCCGCCGATGCGCTTCACGAACTCTCCGCTTCTCCGAATCCTCAAGGCCGGGAATATCAGATTCCGGCGGAACTGATTTTGGGAGATTCGTCTGGCCCCGCGCCGACGGAATAAAAACTGAGAACTCCTCCTGAATCTTTCGCAATCCTTGGCACGTTCTCCAGGTGTCTTTTGGTCGACTACGCCGCGGGTGCTAGCATGCGAAGGTCGAGGCAATGCTGTGCGGATATTTCAGCATGACGATCCACAAGAGAGACAATCGCGATATTTCGCGACGGGCGTTCCTGCGCGGGATGCGCTGGGCCCCAGTGCTCTTTCTGCCCGCGCCCATTCATGCGTCGGGGTTGCCGTCGCAATTTTTTGAGCTCACTCGCGGTGGCGAGCCTTCGTTTCCGCTGAATGATTCCCGCGTTACGCCTCACTACCCCGCAAAATCGCCTCTGGATGAGGTGCTGCGCCTCGTCGCTCCTGGATCCGATGAATACATCACGGAGAAATATGCTTTTGAAATCACCCGGCTGCTCGATGAATGGAGCCGGGGTTTACGGACGGCCGCTCCGGCTTTGGATCTCGCCGCCAAACTCCTTGACCCTTTCGTCCTGGCTGCGTCGCTTGCTTCCAGCCAAGAAAAGACGCTGCGCTCAGCAAATGGAATTGATGTTTTTCGCAGGCGTTTTGCGGCAAATCTAACACCGGGCCGCGACCGTTTTCTTCACGAGATAAAGACTTACTTCGAGAAGTTTCCGTCGCTGGAGACCGCTGAATTTGAGATTGTCCACGTCGCGGAACTGGCCGGGGCGCCGTTGACGCTTCGTCTCGACATTCGTTACGACTTCGTCGCAACGCTGGCCCACGGCGGGCGTGAGGGGCGCATCGGAACGTGGCGGACACAATGGTCGCGCGATCTATCGCTTGGCCCTTCAAGTGAATGGCGGGCGGTGAAATGGGAAGCGGACGAGGAAACCGTCAGCCGTACCGGCAATCCCATTTTCATCGATATTACTTCCCACGTTCTCGAACAAACGGAATCGTACAGAAATCATCTCACCTACGGCGTCGACCATTGGCGCACCATCGTGGATGGGGCGTGCGGCATCGACGTGTACGGAAACAATGGCTTGGCGGCAGGCGATTTCGACAACGATGGTTCCGACGATCTCTATGTCTGCCAACCTGCTGGACTTCCCAACCGGCTGTACCACAACCGTGGCGATGGAACCTTCGAAGATGTTACGGAAAAATCTGGTGTTGGCGTCCTGGACGGAACGGCCTGCGCGTTGTTCGCGGATTTTGAAAACAAGGGGCTTCAGGACCTCCTGGTCGTCTGCGGGAGCGGCCCCTTGCTCTTTCTCAATCAGGGCAACGGCAAATTTTCGCTCAAACGCGATGCGTTTCAATTCGCGCGTTCTCCGCAAGGTACATTCACCGGCGCGGCGGTCGCTGACTATGATCGCGACGCGCGCCTGGATATTTATTTTTGCGTTTATAGCTACTACCTGGGACTGGATCAGTATCATTACCCGGCTCCCTATTTTGACGCGCGCAACGGTCCGCCCAACTTTCTATTTCACAACGAGGGAAACGCTATCTTCCAGGACCGCACCGAACCAGCAGGACTAAACGTCGACAACGACCGCTACAGTTTTGCGTGCGCCTGGGGCGACTGCACGGGCGACGGCTCGCCGGACCTGTACGTGGCGAACGACTTTGGACGCAGCAATCTTTATCGCAACCGCGGCGATGGAACCTTCGCGACGATTTCTACCGAAGCCAGCGTCGAGGATCCCGGCGCGGGAATGAGCGCGTCCTGGTTCGATTTCGACAACGATGGGAAGCAAGACATCTACGTGGCGAATATGTGGTCCGCCGCCGGCCAGCGAGTTTCAGACCAAAAACATTTCCATGAAAAGGATTCCGAAGACATCCGCGCAGTCTAGCGGCGGCACGAACGAGGAAATTCGCTGTACCGGAATAGTGGAAACGGGAAGTTTGAGAATGTAAGCGCCGAGACGGGTACGGAAATGGGTCGCTGGGCGTGGTCTTCCGATGCCTGGGATTTCGACAACGACGGTTACCCAGACCTATACATCGCCAACGGCTACATTTCCGGGCCGCGCGAATCGGCGCAAGAGCACGGCGACCTATCAAGTTTTTTCTGGCGCCAGGTCGTTGGGAATTCGCCGCAAAGTCAGACCTCCTCCGGCAGTTACGAGCGCGGCTGGAACGCCATCAATGAACTGATTCGGTCCGACTCGTCGTGGAACGGCTACGAGCGGAATGTTTTCTACGTAAATAATCACGACGGCACTTTTTCTGACATCTCCGGCGTGGCTGGCTTGGACATTCGAGATGACAGCCGTTCGTTTGCGTTGGCAGATCTGGACCACGACGGACGCCTGGAAGTCGTTGTCAAAAATCGGAGTGGCCCGCAAGTTCGTGTCTTTCACAACGTACTGAAGGATCTCGGTCATTCCTTGGCCTTCCGCCTCCGCGGAACGAAGAGCAATCGCGACGCAATCGGCGCCGCGGTGACCGTCGAGTCTGGAACGAACCGCCAGACGAAGTATCTTCAGGCCGGCTCAGGATTCCTGTCGCAACATACCAAGGAGCTTTTCTTTGGCGTCGGCGATGTCGGCGGCACCGTGCGGGCCACGATTCGCTGGCCTAGTGGCTTGGCCCTCACGTACGAGAATTTGCCCGTGAACCATCGGATCGAAATTGTCGAGGGCTCACCGGAGTTTGCGGCTAAGCCTTTCCAAAATGCGCCGGTATCGTACGCCGACGCTGGCGAACCTCCGAAGCTTGAGACTTTTCTATCGCCGGTCGAAACGTGGCTGCTCGAACCCCTCAGTGCACCGGAGTTCTCTCTGCCGGATCTAGCCGGCAAACTGCAGACCCTGAGTTCGTTCCGAGGCGCCGCAACTCTGCTCAACTTTTGGGCTACATCCTCGCCGGCTTCCACCGGCCAGTTGCAGCTCCTCCAGAAATCGCAATCGAGGCTCGCATCCAGTGGCCTACGCGTTGTGGCAGTCAACCTCGATGAGCCCAGCGCCGCCCCAGCAGCACGATCTTTTGCAATGAAAGAAAAATTCGCATTTCCCGTCCTGTTCGCGACCCAAGACGTGGCCGGCATCTACAACATCGTTTATCGCTACTTGTTCGATCGCCGCAGAGATCTTCCTATTCCGTGTTCCTTTCTGATCGATCCGAGCGGCATGATCGTCAAGCTCAACCAAGGCGTGGTGCATCCCGAAAACGCCGCGGCCGATCTGAAATCAATCTCCGATGCCACTACGAATCGTTTGACAACGGCACTACCGTTTGCGGGAACGCTTTACAAAGGTGAATTCAAGCGCAACGACTTTACCTACGGCGTGGCGTTCTTTCAGCGCGGTTATCTTGAGCAAGCAGCGGCATCTTTTCAAAACGTCATCGCCGCGAAGCCGAATGAACCCGAGGCCTACTACAATCTCGGAACGCTGTATCTCCGCAGAAATGCCCTCTCAGACTCCCGGAACTACCTCGAACAAGCGGTGAAACTTCGACCGGACTATCCCGAGGCATGGAACAATCTCGGAATGCTCGCCGCCCAGCAAGGCCAGTCGGACGAAGGCGTTCGCAGCTTCCAGAAATCCCTGCAACTGCGACCCGACTATGTCATCGCGCTCCTGAATCTTGGGAACCTTTACCGGCGTCAGGGGAATCTTGCCGAGGCTGACAAACTCTTGAGCCGCGCGCTGGAACTCGAACCCGAGAACCCCGAAGTGAACTACAACCTCGGCATGCTCTATGCCCGGCAGGAACAATTGGAACGCGCGTTGGAGTCACTGCAGCGCGCGCTGAACTTTCGGCCGGACTACCCTGACGCGTTAAATAACCTCGGTGTGCTCTTCGTTCGCCAGCAGAAATATTCGGAAGCGCAACAACAATTTGAAACTTGCATTCGTGTCGCCCCCAATTTCGATCAGGCATATCTCAATCTCGCGCGTCTATACGTGCTCTTAAACGATAAGGACAAGGCGAGAGACGTTTTGCTCGCGCTGTTAAAAGAGCAACCACAGCACAAAATGGCTCAACAGGCGCTGGAGATGCTAAATTGAGTTCTCGGCGCCGGGCAACAAAGCTCCGGTGCACAATCGAGAATCAATGACGGTCAGGGTCTCAGCTCGGCGGAAAATCAAGAGGGTCCACGCCAGCCATGAACTCCTTGGACTTCTCGCACTAGCGACAGCCCTGCTTTCTGGGACGTCTGCGTCGGCCCAGCAAGCTCCAAAATCACAGCCGGATACGGCATCACGCATCGAGCAGGTGCGTGCCGACCTGCAAGCCGGACGAATCGCCTCAGCATTGAAGGCCTCTTCCAGTCTTTCCGCCCAAAATAAAAATGACGTCCAAGTTCATTTCACCCTCGGCGGGTTACTTCTGGCGGGAAAACAATTCAACCCGGCACAACTGGAGCTGGAGAAAGCGAATGCGCTGCAGCCCGACAAATTCGAAATCCTCGAGACTCTTGGCGAGGCCTGCCTTCGCACCGCCGCATACGACAAAGCCGAACTCGTTCTCAATCGGGCGCTGAAACTCAAACCCGATTCGCCGGACGCGCTTTACCTTTTAGCCCAAGCGTACTCCGCGCAGAAAAAGCCGGTGGATGCTTTGGACCTATTGGTGCATGCCCACAAACTAGCCCCTGACAATGCGGACATCGTCTTCCTGCTCGCGCGCGTCAGCATGATGCAAAATTATTTTGAGGATGCCATTCCCCTGCTTGAATCCGGTTTGCAGATCGCTCCGCAGCGTCCCGATCTTCGCGCCGCGCTAGGCGAAAGTTATTTCATGGCGGGCAAGCCCGAGAAAGCGATCGCGGAGTTTCAGGCCTTGCTCGAGGTGGACCCGTCGGCACGTTCTTACGCGTTTATGGGCCTCTCCTACCGGCACCTGGGTCGATTCGACGAGGCGCGCAAATATTTCGAGGCTGGCCTGAAAAAGGATCCGCACAACGCTTCGTGCCTGTTTAACATGGGCTACATCGAGGCCCGGCAGGGACAACACGGGCGAGCCGAGGAATTCCTGCAGCAAGCCCTTCGTTACAAACCCGACCTGCCGGAAGCCCTCCTCGAACTCGCGAACCTGCGGATCGAGAGCAAGAGGTTCCCGGAAGCGGCCCTACTTCTTCGAAAATACGTAAAGTCGAGCAAGAATCCCGCGGCGGGATATTACAAACTTGCGATGGTGGAACGCGGCCTGCATCAGACCGAAGCGGCGGAGCGCGACCTCAATGTATTTCAGACGCTCGCCAAAAACGCGGCGCCGGGTCCCTATCCTTATCAGAATCTTCTCGATTATGTGGACACCCGCTCCAACCTTTCCGAGCAAGACCGGGCGGAACTCGACCTGAAGCAGCTGTCAGACGAGATCGGCAAACACCCGGACCAGCCGCAGAATCTTTATCTGTTGGCGGAAGCGTATCTGAAACTCGGCCGGCCGGTGGAGGCACGGCAAACCATCGCGCAACTCGATCAGCTCAGCAGCGGCGACTTCCGCACGCAGACTGGAGTGGGCGTGCTGCTCGCTCGTTATCGCCTTTACGATGACGCCATTCAACATTTTCAGGCAGCCCTGCGTGCGAATCCTGATTCCGACGACGTTAAATTCGATCTCGCCGACGCGTATTTTCGGAAGGGTGTCTATCCGCAGGCGCTCGAAATCGCCGGTACGGTTTCGGAAAAAGGCAAACAGGACGATTCCTATCTTGCGTTGCTCGGAGACATTTACGCGCACCTTGGCGATGCCAGTAAAGCTTCCAACATTTTCCGCGATGCCATCCGCCGCAACCCCGACAACGATCAATACTATCTTTCGCTCTCGCTGGTTGAGCTGCGCGGCAAAGATGTCGACGGCGCGGCAGCGACGTTGCGCCAAGGACTGGCGCGCATTCCGGGCTCCGGCAAAATCCTATGGGGCTTAGGCATCGTTTCCGTGCTGGAAGGAAAGACACCGCAGGCGGAAGAGCGCCTGGAACGCGCCGTGGATTTGCTCCCCGAATGGCCGGGAAGCTACTCGACACTTGGCATTTTCTATTACCAGACTGGAGAAATCGCCAAGGCGCGCGAAGTACTGAATCGCTTCAAGGGTAGCAATGCCAATGGCACTCTGGACGTAAATCGGATTGAAGAAGCGCTCGCGAAAGCGCCGGAAAGACCGTCTACATTGCGCGAGCCGATGCCGGTGCTGGCGCGGCAACAATTT
>Ga0137403_10007975_pt1 | contig 11882 bp, 14 predicted proteins | sample CZOMad2_1_16fung_FD_122057 | JGI IMG/M metagenome (GOLD analysis project Ga0137403, IMG submission 122057) | Vadose zone soil fungal communities from Angelo Coast Range Reserve, California, USA - CZOMad2_1_16fungal (Hybrid Assembly) | ecosystem: Environmental > Terrestrial > Soil > Vadose zone...
GTGTTGCAAGGCTAACAGGGGAACGTCTTCGGCGGGGACGTGTTGCGAATGGACTTGATCACGGCGGGATTTGGAAATGTCCCAATTCTGGCAGAAGAAGCAGCCCATGTTGCAGCCCGCAGTGCCCATGCTGAAGACGCGGGTACCGGGGAGAAAATGGTTTAGTGGCTTTTTTTCGATGGGATCGACTTGCAGGGCAGCGGGGGCGCCGTATCCTAAGCTGTAAAGTTTGCCGCCTTCATTAATGCGGATAAAACAGAGGCCAGCTTGGCCGGGATTGATGTGGCAGTGGCGTGGGCAAAGATAGCAGTGGACGCGGCCATTGGCTTCCGGTTCCCACCAACGAGCTTCGTGCAAAGTCTCCGTTTTCTGGAGGATATTTAGTTGCGACACGAATCCTCCCTTCCATTTAATTATACGCTTTCTAAGCAGGGAGTTTTTGCGCGGCTTGCTTTGTTGCGGGTGAGCGTTCAAACATGGATGCGGCGGCGCTGGAATCGACGGCGCTCGGCGGCCCAATCAACGAAGCGCTCCATCTGATCGCGATATTTCCACATCAGATGGAAGAATTTGGGCGCATCGAGAGCGGCGGCTTCGGGTCCGAGAAATGTCTCGAACCTCCAGCGGAGGTACGGGCTTCTCCAGGGATTCAGGCGATAACCGCGAGCGACAATCCAGTAGTAACGCAGCATCTTCCACATCGTGTTCTTACGTATACAGGCAAGCGCCTGTACTTCCTCCAAACGGCTAGCCTCCCATCGGGGCTGAGAGGTGCTCATGCACGAGAAGCCAGTTTGCACCGCGCTTCTCCCAGATTCCGGTGTAGCGGATCTCTACTTCGACGGCTTTGCCATCCTTTGTTTTTTCCGAAAAATGCATAGGGACGGTGGTCCATGCCAGCGTGCCGCGCCGCATAATTTTCAGGTCTTTGCCGGCGGTCAGACTGCCGCTGGCCATGTTGGCGAAGAGCCCTTTTTCAACGCCGTCGCGATATTCCTTCCAACCGTGATAAGAGAACGGAGCTATATCGTAAAAGACGAGGCTGTTGTCCTTGGCATAATATTTGGCTGGCGTGTCGGCGTTGCCGGAGCTCCACGCGGCGCAGTAGCCGTCGATTAGCTTGCGGAATGTGGCGTCGTCGGAGGCGCGCTGTTGCGCGCGGGCGCCTGCGAAGGTGAGGAGTCCGCCGGTGAAAGCTAAGATGACATACAACAGCCAGCGCCAGTGGGCACGCTGATCTCTTGAAAACTTCGTTTGCTTCATCGCGGATTCCTTGAACAGATGGCCAGCTTGCGGAAAATTGGCCTTTTGGAGTGCGCCTACGCTAGTCCCAAGTTGGGAATAATGCAAGCGATTCCGTTGAGATATATCGGTTACGCCGTGCCCTCAGAGCGCTCGATCGAGATCTGGCCTGTTTTCCGGTAACGCGGCTTACGCCGTGAAAGCGGGAGCAAGCTACCGCACTCCAAAATGGTTATGCGCCAATTCTGCGGACCCAAATCCTGGTGGTGGCGGGCTTGCCCAGATGCATGGTTCGGCCGCCGGCGCGCAGGGTCATCGTTTCGTCGTATTCGCGCTTTTTTACTTCGACTTGGGTTTCGGGGCGCAGTTCCAAATTTTCCAGGAAGGCTAGGAACTGCGCATCCTTTTCGTAGACGCATAGGATTTCGGCTTTGTCGTTGGCGCGCAGGTCGGATAGGAGCACCGCTCCTTGCTTGCGGAGTTTGGCTATACCCCCGCGCATTGGGACGCCATGCGGGCAGCTTTGCTTGTCGGCAAAGCGCTTTAGCAGGAGCGCTTCGACTTCGGGAGAAATGGCGTGCTCCATGCGCTCGGCTTCGTCGTGGGCTTTCGACCATGGGAGGCCGATGACATCGGTGAGCAACATTTCGGCGAGTTGATGGCGCAAGGCGAGGCGCTCGGCAAATTGGCGGCCCTTGCGCGTAAGGTCGATGCGGCCGAGGCGGTCCACGCGCACATGGCCGTCGCGGGTCATGCGCTTTAGGGCGGCGGTGACTGCGGGCGGAGTTACGTTGAGTTCTTCGGCGAGGCGTGCGCTGATGGGCGTCTGGTCCTCTTCGAGCATTTCCCAGACGGCTTTGAGGTAATCTTCCTGCGAAACGCTGGTCTTATCCCGCCGCAAAATTAATCTCCTCGGTCAGCTTCCACTAGGACGACTGCTACTGTTTGACGCTGCCGCCCTCAGCCGCAAACTGCTTTCGCAGGCGCCCGGCTAGTTCCACAACGCGATGGCGAACGCTTTCATAGGTCCCCTGATACTTTTCGGAGTCGCCGTAGGGATCTTCGATCTCCCAATCCTCAATTTTGGCGTGGCCCTGGAAGTTGCGAAACGCGAACTCGCTGGCGCGGCCGCTCATGTTGATGACAATGTCCGCGGAGTCCCAGGCTTCCGACACGATAGGCTTGGATGCCAACCCGGCCGCCGCGTAGCCATTCTTTACCAGCGTTTGCGTCGTCATCTTAGCCACGAATCCCAGCGGAGCCAAACCGGCGCTGGACGCTTCGATTTCCTCGGACGCATCGCGCCATGCGATGGCTTCGGCCATTGGGCTTCGACAGGAATTGCCGATGCAAATGAATAACACTTTGGCGCGCTTAGTCTTCATAACGACCGTTAATAGGAAGTCTCTCACAAGCTGAAGAACAGTTCACGCGGGAGCTGGCCTGGGCTGGTTTGCGGCTGGCTCGCAGAAGGACTTGTTATCGGGCGAGCGCGGAGCGATTGGAGTTTTCTGCAGCCAGCTCAAGAAAATGTTGGTGGACGGTGGTGTCGTCGGTGAGTTCGGGGTGAAATGCGGCGGCCAGAATGTGAGCCTTCTGCACCAAGGCGGGTTTGCCGGCGAATTCGGCGAGTACGTCTACACCGGAGCCAATACGCTCAAAGATTGGCCCGCGAATGAAGACCATTTCGAGTGGGTCTTTTTTTAAGGTAGAGGGTCCGCTGACCACATCGCTATGAACTTGCCGGCCGTAACCGTTGCGCAGCACGGTCATGTCCAGCAGACCCAGCGACTCTTGGGGGGGATTTTTGACTTCGGTAGCCAGCAAAATCGCGCCAGCGCACGTGCCGAAAATAGCTTTGTCTTCGGCGGCAAATTTCTTGATCGCTTCGTACAAGCCTTCTTCTTGCAGGAATTGCAGTTGCGTGGTGCTTTCGCCACCCGGCAGAATCAAGCCATCGCAATCCGCGAGATCTTCGGGGGCGCGCACCTCCACCGTTTCGACGCCCATTCCCGCGAGCATCGCCGCGTGGGCCGCGAAGTCTCCCTGCACCGCGAGAATTCCAATCTTCATCGCTTGAATTCCTTGGCTGGATTGCTGCTCACCATCCGCGCGTCGATAGCAGATCCTTTTCTTCGAGTTGGCGCACATCCAGGCCGCGCATGGCTTCGCCGAGCTCTTCGTGGGCTTCCAAGACGGCTTTCGGATCATCAAAGTGCGTGGTCGCTTTTACTACGGCTTTCGCGCGCGCTTCCGGATCGCTGGATTTGAAAATTCCTGAGCCTACGAATACGGCTTCTGCGCCGAGCCGACGCACGAGCGCAGCGTCAGCAGGCGTGGCAATTCCGCCAGCGGAAAAATTCGGTACAGGGAGCTTGCCGGTCTTGGCAATCTGGCGAATCAAGTCGATTGGCGCGCTGAGTTCCTTTGCCTGGTGCATCAGTTCATCGTCGCGCATGGTCGTGAGGCGCTTCATCTGGCTCACGATCGTGCGCATGTGACGCACGGCCTCGACGACGTTGCCGGAACCGGCCTCACCTTTGGTGCGAATCATGGCCGCGCCTTCGGCTATGCGCCGCAGCGCTTCGCCCAAATTGCGCGCACCACAAACGAATGGGACGCGGAAATCGTGCTTCCATACGTGATTTTCTTCATCGGCGGGCGTCAGCACTTCGCTTTCGTCAATGAAATCCACTTCCAGCGCTTGCAAAACTTCCGCTTCAGCGAAATGACCGATGCGCACTTTGGCCATCACCGGAATGGTCACGGTCTTCATGATCTCGCGAATGATTTTGATGGAGGCCATGCGCGCCACGCCGCCTTCTTTGCGAATGTCCGAAGGCACACGCTCCAGCGCCATCACCGCGCACGCGCCGGCTTTCTCCGCGATTTGGGCTTGCTCGGCGTTGGTGACGTCCATAATCACGCCGCCTTTGAGCATCTCGGCCAAGCCGACCTTCACGCGCCACTCATTGGCAGTACTGGTCCCATTGCCGCTGCCATTCACTTTTTTAGCGTCCATTTCACTTCTCCTCTCGAAATCCTTTTTTTGAAACTCCGCGCCTTCGTAACTAAACTTTTCCGGGGTTGTTGATAATCACAAACCGCGCCTGCCCGCGGGCCAGAACTTCGCCGGCCACATTTCGTATTTCGGCGATGTGAAACAAGTTTCGACCTTTCTGCTCTGATTCTTCCCAGCCTTCCACGATAATTTCGTCATGCACGCTCACGGGTTTCAGATACTGCACGTTAAGCTGAGCCGTCACGGCGCGGACTTCTCGAAAACGGCAGACTTTGCCCATCGCTTCGTCCAGCAGCGTGGCGATGATTCCGCCATGCGCCATGCCGCCACCGCCTTGGTAGCGTTCGCCTAGAACAAATCGGCCAATGATCTTGCGCCTTTCATTGTCTTGCACGAAAGTCAGCTTCATCCCGTCGTCATTCGCACCGCCGCATCCAAAGCATCGATTCTCTGGGTTCGGCGCCAGCGTGGTAGTCGACTGACTTCTTTCAGATGCCGTCTCTGTGCTCTTCACTCGGATCCTCTCTGCCAAGGTCACTGCGGGTGCGTCACACTAGTGCAACGCGGCTGCGCTCGGCACGGCGCACACCGCGCTGGCGCTTACGCATTTCGATGCGTAGCAATTCCGCTAAGGTCGCAACGCCGCGCGCGATCTGCTTTTCATCCAAACCGGCGAAACCCAGTCGCAGCGTATTGGGCAGAGGGTTTTGCGCGTAAAAATAACGGCCCGGTGCGAAGAGTACTCCGCGCTCTTTGGAATGAATCAGCAGTTCGCTGGCATCAAACCCCAGAGGCAATTCCAGCCACAGGCACATGCCGCCTTCGGGACGAGTCCAGCGCGTCTCTTCGGGCATGTGCTTGTGCAGCGCTTCGTCCAGCGCCACAAGGCGTGCCGCGTAAACCTTGCGCATTTTGGCTACGTGTTTGGCGAACATTCCGCGCCGCAAGAATTCGGCGAGCGTGGCCTGCGCCAATTGATCGGTGTGCAGATCGGTCGTTTGCTTCACGACGCGCAACCGCTCGATGGCCAAAGCAGGTGCTACGATCCAACCGACGCGCAACCCCGGGAAGGCGACCTTTGCGAAACTGTCGATGTGGATGACGATGTTGGAACGATCTAAATGCTTTAGCGAAGGAATGCGGTCTTCGCGGGCGTGCAGCCGTGCGTAGATATGATCTTCCACCAAAGGAACCTGGTGCCGGGAAGCCAACTCCAGCACTTTTTTGCGCGAGGCCAAGGGCATGGATGTGCCGGTCGGATTCTGAAAGTCTGGAGTTAGCACGATTAGTTTGACGCGATTGGCCGCCAGGGTGGCTTCTAGTGCCTCCAAATCCAATCCCAGTGAAGTTCCCGGTTCCGCATGGGTGCGCATGGGTACACCGAGGCAGCGGGCTCTTGTGCCATTGAAAATTGCTACCGCGCCGGGATACGTCGGATTTTCGAGAATCACGGAATCTCCGGGGCGCACAAAGGCTTTGCTGATGAGATCGAGCGATTGCTGGCAACCATCGGTGATCAAAAGATTTTCATCGCGGGCGGGAATGCCGTCGTGTTGCAAAAGATCGAGTAGCGCCTCTTTCAGAGGGGCATATCCGTCCGATGGCCCGAGGTTGAGCACGTCGGTTGCTTCGCGGCGCAACACGGCGTTGACGCAAACTTGCAAATCCTCGATGGGGAAAAATTCCTGCGCTGGCCGGGCCATCACAAACGAGAGAGCGTTCTCGGGAGCGCTGGCGGTTAAACGGGTGAGGACTTCTTCGCCGCGCTCGTCAGCAAAGAGTAGTTCCCAACGGATGCCGTTGCCACCATTTAGCACGGGCGGAGCGGGAGGAGACAGCTTCAGTCCATTTCCATTGCCCTTGATAAAGGTGCCACGGCCGACGTGACCCTGAATCAGTCCTTCGGACTCAAGCTCGGCGTAGGCATTGGCCACCGTGGTGCGATGCACGCCGAGCATAATTGCCAGTTCGCGGCTGGCGGGAATACGGTCACCGGGGCGAAGGTCGCCCGCATGTACCAAGGCACGAAGCTGGTCGCGCAGTTGGACGTAAAGAGGAACGTGGCTTTCCGGCTGCAGGTGGACAGGAAGCATTGGCTCTCCCTAAGGCCAATTTTACACGAGATTGGCCTGCTACAAGAGCCAATTTGTCTCCCGGTGAGGTGCGCGGCGGTCAAGGAGGATTCAGTCAATCTTTCGCGGGTGGTAGCCGATATGCCCGTTGGTCTCGCCTGCCGACAACTGCCGGATGCAAAGTTGAGTCAGGTCAACCTCATCGCACTGATAGATTTGGGCCATAGGCAGATCGCCTGGCTGCACAACGTATTCTCCTGCTTCCATTTGTTGCGAGGCGTCTGAATCGTCGGTATTGAGAGGACTCCCGTCTTCGTCGACGCGCACTCGAAATTGACCGGAGGGTGGCTCGTAATTCTGGTAGCTGAAGCACTTGGCCACGCAAGCGCGGTCCATCATGTGGACGATAAAGGGCAGCCGGGAATCCGGCGGGGCCCAAATGGTTGCGGTCACGCGCTCGCCTGGCGGAAGAGTCGCGACAAGACGTTCAATTTGGGTCTCCATGCGATTGAGCTTGGCGGTGTCCTGGTACAGGAACGCGAAGAATAGGATGGCGATTGCTCCGAATCCCAACGTGTGCCATTTTCGCGGCTGCATGGCGGCCAAAACGCAGAGGCCCATGACTGCGGCCGCGGTCGTTAGCCGCAGTGCCAGTGCGCCGACCCATCCTGAATAGAGCGGGATGCGTACGACGTCGGGCAGGACATAAATTGTGAAAACCAAAAACCAATGCAACTCGAGAGGCAGGCGCACGTCAGCCCAAGATTCCCGCGCCCAATAACGTCGAATTGCCTCCACCACGAAGCACACCAAGCCAAACCCAAGGGCCACGCCCGACAAAATGTAATAGCGCGTGCTGTGCAACGCGATTTGATCGGCGCCGTTATAGACGCCGGGACCAAAGATTTCCCATACGCCGAAGGACTCGTAATGCTTCATCAAGTACAGGCGGGCCACGACTACTGCCAGCAGTGCAGTGCACGGCACCGCCAATTTCCACAAACCTGGCACGAAACGCCAGAGCAGAACGTAGCCGACACAACCGACCAGCCACACGAATCCTTGGGGGTGCGCAATGAGGACAATCACAGCAAGCACAGCCGCGAGAATGAGTTCCCTTCCTCGACCGCGCCAGACAATTGCGATGGCGAAAAATCCCAAGCCTAGCGACACATAATAGTTGAAGAATCCGAGATTGAAGGTCCAACCATAGGCTAGCATCGCCAGGCAGGGCAGCAAGAACCAGGGCGGGCGACTTGAAACGGCGGCGAGAAGTGCGAAGGTGCCCCAAAAAAAGATGAGGACGCAGAGCGGCACCAAAATTTTCTGCGCCGCTGCCAGTCCGACGAAATTCCCAAGTTTTAACAGCAGGAGATCAAAGAGGACATTGTTCCATTGCCTGGCCAGGTGGAGGCCCGGCGCCTGTCCCCGCTCAATTAAGTGCGCGAGCCAGGCATTGTAGACATGGCTGCCGAGGTCGCCGGCTTCGATGCGTTGATGCCAGAAACAAGGGATTAACAAGCCCGCGGAAATTGCTACGACCTGCAACCAGAATTGCCGGAGGAAGCTCCTCGCGGCTTGAAGACCTGAAGCGCTGTCCCTCTCCATCTTGTCGTTATGCAGGTCCACGCCAGATTGACGCGCAGAGTAGCACACAGGCCGCCGAGTTCGCGAACCGGTAGAAGACGTAAAGGAGGGATCGATTGTTGATGTGTGGAACTGAGTTGAACAGGGTTATCTGGAGGGCTGGCTTTCGCCCAGGCGCTTGAGACGATCGCGCAATCGACGTTGTAGCGGCGTCGGCGTGTTCGGGTTAAACGCGACGAGATACCAGAGGGGCTGACTTCGATCGCGGCTCAACCAAGCCAATGTGGCGGCGTCGGCATTGGGATGCCGCGCGACATTTTCGCGAATCGCGCCGTAAGGGTGTTTGGCTAGCTTGTTCAAAGTCTTGGCATTGGAACGGGGGTGCTCGCTGATCAATCGCAGCAAATAGAAATCTTCTTCCGGAGCTTGCTTTACCAATTTCTCGAGCATCTCCGGCTTGGCGTCGGCACTGAGAACGAGCCCGATCTTTTCGTCCCAGGCGGTATTGATCTGGTTCAGTTCACGGGTGCGGGCGTGAATGAGTTCCTCGAGCGTGCGCCGCTCCTGTTGCATGCGCGCGATTGGCAGCTCGGTGCCCTCGAGGGAATCCAAGACACGCAGCAGGTGTTGGCGCTCGCCAAACACAATTTGCGAGGTGCGCGTGCTAGCTTTCTTCTCGTTCTCTTTGTGCTGCACCAGGTCGGAACGTCGCATCGTGTTGGTTGCTCCGGCACGCATACCTGCTAATTCAGGAATGGTGCCCAAAACTGCGCCCATTTGGCGGGTCAAACCCATGTTGTACTCACATTCCGCTGGGCCAACCGGATTATGTTCCGCGCATCGCGTGGGGTAAAGTTACCAACGTACTGTATGTGCCCGAAATGCAACCGTCTGCGAGGCGCTTTGGGCGAGCGTGCTAACCGAGGACTAACGCCATGTCTGCGTTTGAGGATCATAAAGAAGAGCTGGAGCACTATGAACAGATGTTTGGGCGCGAGCGGGGCCGCCTGGCAGTCTCGCTGGATCGCCTGACCAACGCGCTGGTATTGGTTGGCCAGCATGGCGTTTATTGCACCAGCCAGAGAAATCCGACTCTTCCCGCGATGGATATTCGCATTATTGCCAATGAATTAACCAGCGCGAAGGAGCTGGTGCAAGCGGTTATGGAGGAGCTGCGGCGGGCAAAAAACGACACGAAAACGTGACGATAATGAGTTAGTTGCCGAAACGAAGAATTAGACGTGGGAGACTAAAAACGGATTCGACTGGCGCTCTTCGCCAATGCTAGTGGTCGGGCCGTGTCCTGGATGCACTACCGTCTCGTCTGGCAGGGCCATCAATTTGCCGCGCAGCGAGTCTAAGATTGCTTCCATGGACCCACCCCATAAATCAGTTCTCCCAATACTGCCGGCAAAGAGGGTGTCGCCTGCGAAAAGCTGGGGCGCGGCTAGGGTAATTTTTCCTGCTTCCACTGGCATGTACAGGGAGACGCTTCCAGGGGTGTGACCGGGCGTATGAATCACCTGCATCTCGAGCGAACCCCACTGCAGCGCATCGCCATCGGTCAGCAATTGATGGACGTCGGTCACATCCGGGGGCATCACGCCGAGAAAGGATGCCTGGACGTCCATTGCTTGATAGAGCGGGAGATCTTCGCGGTGCATCATCACTGGGGCGCCAGTATATTTGTGCAGCTTGCTCAGGCCGCCGACGTGGTCAATATGCGCGTGGGTGCTAACGATCGCTTTGACCTTGAGCTTGTGGCGGCCGAGTAGCTCCAGAATGCGGCTCACTTCATCGCCCGGGTCCACAACCAAAGCTTCGCGGGTGACCGGATCGCCGATGATCGAGCAATTGCATTGCAACATCCCGACGGGGATGGAGATGTGCAGGAATCCCTGCTTTTCCACGCCAACTGCTGGAGTGAGGTCGTCCATCGACGGCAGTATAACATTCGTCTCGCATGGCATAGCTCCGCAAAACAATGTATGAACAGCATTTCTGGGCTGGCACCAGAGTGAAAGTGGCGCTTTGCTACACTATAAAGGCGGTGGTCACCGCAGACTTATGCAAAGCCCCGAAACTGCGAAGGTACTTGAGACGCCTCTCGCGCTAATTCATGAGCAGGGCGGCGCGAAAATGGGGACTTGGTTTGGCTGCGCTCTGCCCGACGATTTCGGGGATTGGGAGCGGGAGTATTGGTTCGCGCACAAGTCTGTGGCGCTGATTGATAAGAATTACCGGTCCTATTTCAACGTCACCGGACCCGACCGGGTGCGCTACCTTAACGCCATACTCACGAACAACATTAAAGATCTCGCGCCGTTGCATGGGAACGTATCCCTGTTGCTTAGTCCACAAGGACGAATTCTTGCGGAGTTGGAGACCTACGCGCTGCCCGAAAATCTTTTCTGCGTTTCTTACGCGCTGATTCGAGAGCAGCTCATCCAGACGATTGAGAAATACATCATCATGGATGACGTTACTCTGATCGACGAGACGCAACGGCTAGGTACGTTCTCGCTAGAAGGGCCGGAAGCTGCGGCGATTGTGAGCGACCTAACCGGAGCTGACTTGAAATCGTTTGCGGAGTTGCAAAGGCGAGACATTCTCGTCGGGGAAATTCCGTGCACAGTCATTCGTCGTTCAGCAGGAACAATTGCGGGAGCTGAAATTTTGGCGGAACGACAGCACATGGAAATGCTATGGCGTACATTTCAGGAAAAGGCGAGCGCGGCAGGAGGGGGTGCCGTGGGTTACTCCGCGTTGAGTGCGCTTCGCTTGGAGCAAGGAATTCCTTGGTTCAGCTACGACTTTGGGGAGAAGCAAATCCCTCACGAGGCTGCTCTGGAAAAGAGCCACATCAGCTACACCAAAGGCTGTTATACCGGGCAAGAAATTGTCGAGCGCGTGCGCTCACGAGGCCAAGTCAATCGACGCCGAGTGGGCCTGCGGTTCACGGGGGAAGCAGTTCCCTCCTCCGGTGAGGTCTTGACCGCTGACGGCAAGGAAGCCGGGCACGTCACGCGCGCCGCATTTTCTCCCATGATGTCCCGTGCGATTGGTATGGGCTACGTGCGAAAAGAAAACAATGAACTCGGACAAGAACTGCAGTGGCAAGGTGGAACGGCGACAGTCTCAACTCTTCCGGTGGAGTAATCGTGGCGGCTTAACGGTGCTCTTTGTCCCTGCAATCGCTGCTCACTGCGTTGCGAACATCAGTTGCAGCGCCTTGTTCAACCGCGCTCGATCTTCCTGGGTCATCGCGATGAATTCAATGCCTATACCCCGAGCCGGCGAGATCCTTCGCACAACAGCACGCGCTCGCACCTCTCCGACTTGCAGATCCATCAATATCTTCACCATGCTGCGGAGTGGCACAGCTTGGCGCGTAACAATGAACAATCCCCCCAGCCCAATACTCTCCAGATACGAGACGGCCCGGCGAGTACCAGACTGCCACGCTACCTTCAGACTCTTCGGCGGCACGGCGCGCGGATAGCGCCTCTGCTCTTCGTCCCCCACGGTGGCTCCCTCAAAGCAAGGCCAGAGCGGCCAAGTCTTCGCCAAAAACAATCGCGCGTCAAGCACCTTCTCTCAGGCAACGAGAGGCTCAGCGATAGGCTCGTATGTTGGCAAGCTCCGTGGGCCACTACGTTTTGTGCTTGTAGACCCGGACGTAATCTACCAGCATGGTTTGCGGAAACTCAGTCGTGTCATCCGGTGAACCTGGCCAATCCCCTCCTACAGCGACATTCAGGATGAGAAAGAATCGATGATCGAAGACCCAGGTGGCGCCGGGAGGCAATTGCGCCGCGGCGAACGTCGCATATAAATTGGCGTCCAGATAAAAACGAATCGCGTCGGGCTCCCACTCGACGGCGTAGACGTGAAAGTCGTTTGACAACGCCTGTCCGGCGGGTAGCGTGATCGTCGCGGTCAAATCGCTGGTTGCGTTC
>Ga0137403_10007976_pt1 | contig 11882 bp, 10 predicted proteins | sample CZOMad2_1_16fung_FD_122057 | JGI IMG/M metagenome (GOLD analysis project Ga0137403, IMG submission 122057) | Vadose zone soil fungal communities from Angelo Coast Range Reserve, California, USA - CZOMad2_1_16fungal (Hybrid Assembly) | ecosystem: Environmental > Terrestrial > Soil > Vadose zone...
AGCCCGAACGGCGAGACCGTCCACCACGGCTGGCGCCGGACGGCGGCGTGTGCGCGCACGTCGGCCAGCGTGCGGAAGGCCGCGGCGCCGACGTCGATCGGCGCCTGGCCGGCGACGGCGGCCGCGGCCCAGGAGGCCTGCAGGAACTCGTCGGAGGTACGGGTCAGGTCGTGCGCCCGGGTGCGGATGCGCTCGGGGTCGCAGAGCAGCACGTGGGTGCCCGCGGGCATGCAGTCGAGCAGCAACTCCATGCTGTCGGTGCCGGACAGCAGCGCCGGCGCCAGCGACTCCATGCCCTCGACCGGGATGCCCTCGGCCAGCTTGTCGAGGATCTCGCCGAGCTCGGGGTGGTCGGCGGCGAGCTCGGCCGCCCGGGCGCGGACCTCGGGCGTCAGCAGCAACTCGCGGCAGGGCGGCGCCCAGAGCCGCTCGACCGGGTCGATGGTGCGCTGGTCGGCGACGGCGAAGGTGCGGATCTCCTCCACCTCGTCGCCCCAGAACTCGACCCGCGACGGGTGCTCGTCGGTCGGCGGGAAGACGTCCAGAATGCCGCCGCGCACGGCGAACTCGCCGCGCTTGGTGACCAGGTCGACCCGCGCGTACGCCAGGTCGGCACTGATCGATGGTCATCCGATAGATATCGCGATAAATCTCGTATTCTTGCTGCAACTTTCTGAATTTCGATTCGCCGCTCTTCCAACGTACCCTGCAATCCACTAATAATTTTCTCAGGCGCCCGGCTGCGAAACGTATCGTCACCAAGCTGTCGTTCCTTGGAAGCGATGTCCTTGGTCAGGCGCTCGTGTTCTTTCTTCAATCGCATCAACTCCGCCACGACATCAATGGTCTCGACATACGGAACGCGCACATCAAACAGGGAAGTAGAACGCAAACCACCGCTGGATTGCGCGAGCTTCGCGTCAGTGATCGTTAACTCCGTCAGCAGCGCCAGTCTCACGATGCCGTCCAGATTCGCCGCGATAGTCTCACGGATATGCGCGGTTTCGCTGGAAAATTCTGCAGCGATGCGTTTTTTCGGGTCCAGCTTCATGTCTGCACGAATCGCGCGGACCGACTTCACGACCTCTTGCACCAATTCAAACTGTTCCAGCGCGGCGGCCGTTCGCCAGCTTGCACGCGCCTCGGGATAACACTCCAGCGCGATCGATTTGGCCCCAGGGACCTGAGGCAACTGATGCCAAAGCTCTTCGGTCAGAAACGGCATGACCGGATGAAGCAGTCGCAAGGCCGCTTCGAATGCGGCAAAAAGATTTTGCCATGCAATCGTGGCTCGTTCGCGATTCGCGCCAGTCAATTCCGGCTTGATCCATTCGATATACCAGTCGCAAAAATCATTCCAGAAAAATTGATAGATACTTTGTACCGCTTCATGAAAGCGCTGCGTTTCAAACGCATCCTTCACCGTGTCCAGGGTGTGGGCCAAACGCGCGAAGAGCCACGCGTCAATCAGCGGCACTCTGCCCGCAAACGAATATGGGGCTTTTTCACGAATCTCGGGAGAAGCCAGTTCCTCGAGCTTCGCGCCACCTTCTTCAAATTTGTCCAGATTCACGAAAACGAAGCGCGAAGAATTCCAGATTTTATTGGCAAAAGAACGTGCGCCCAGCAGCCGGTCCTCCGTCACAACGATGTCCGTCCCGGGCGCAGCCATGGACGTGAGGCAAAAGCGCATCGCGTCCGTGCCGTATTTCTGGTTCAACACGACGGGGTCGAGTCCAGTACCCTTGGACTTGGACATCTTCTCGCCGCTGATTGTGCGCACCAGCGAATGCAAATACACGGCTCGGAAAGGAACGTTTCCGGTGAAGTGGATGCCCATCATGATCATTCGCGCTACCCAGAAAAAAAGAATGTCGTATGCGGTGATCAGCAAGCTGGTCGGATAGTAGGTCTTGAAGTCGGGCGTCTGTTCTGGCCAACCCAGGGTCGAAAACGGCCACAAAGACGAGCTAAACCAGGTGTCCAAGACGTCTTCGTCTTGCTTCAACTCCGACGAGCCACAATGCGCGCATTTTACCGGTGTCTCCCGCGCTACTGTAATTTCCTTGCAATTTCCGCAATGCCATGCCGGAATACGATGTCCCCACCACAGTTGCCGCGAAATCACCCAGTCGCGGATATTGCGCATCCAATTGAAGAATTCTTCGCGCCGGTTCTCCGGGACCATGGTGATTTCGTTGCTCTCGACGGCTACCATAGCCTTTTCCGCCAGCGGCTTCATCTTGCAGAACCACTGATTCGAAGCACGCGGCTCAACCACCGTGCGGCTACGTTCGCACAGTCCAACCGACAATTTGTGATCGGTGATTTTCTCCAGCAGGCCCTGTGACTGCAGGTCCTCCACAATTTTCTTGCGAGCGGCAAAACGATCGAGACCCGCGTACCGGCCCGCGTTGGCGTTCATTTTGCCGTCGTCGGTCATCACGTCGATCGCGGGCAATTCATGCCGGCGCCCGAGTTCAAAGTCGTTTGCATCGTGCGCCGGAGTGATCTTCACCGCACCGGTTCCGAAGTCGCGGTCTACCATGGTGTCCGCGATCACCGGAATTTCGCGATGCATCAGCGGCAAAATCAAATTCCTGCCTAGCAAATGCTGGTAGCGTTCATCCTCGGGATGAACCGCCACCGCGGTGTCGCCCAGCATCGTTTCCGGACGCGTGGTAGCAACCGTAATAAATTCCGGACCGCCGGCGATCGGATATTTGATATGCCATAGATGCCCCTGGCGCTCTTCGTGCAGCACTTCCAAGTCGCTCAGCGCCGTAAGGCATACCGGACACCAGTTGATCAGATAGTGTGCGCGATAGATCAGCCCTTGTTCGTACAAGCGCACGAAAACTTCGCGCACCACCCGGGAAAGTTCCGGAGACAGTGTGAATTTTTCGCGCGACCAGTCGCAGCTTTCCCCAATCTGCTTCATCTGCGCGATGATTGTTCCGCCGCTTTCCGCTTTCCACTCCCAAACTCGTTTTTCGAATTCCTCGCGGCCCAGCTGGCGATAATCGATACCCTCATCCGCAAGCTTTTTCACCACCACACGCTGCGTCGAGATTCCCGCATGGTCCATGCCCGGCAAGTACAGCGTGTTGAATTCGCGCATGCGGTGCCAGCGAACCAGAATATCGATTTCCGTGTGATTCAGCATGTGCCCGATGTGCAGCGAACCGGTCACGTTTGGCGGTGGAATGACGATGGAAAAAACCGGGCCGGGCGCGTTCGCATCGGCGCGAAAAAGATTCTCCTTCACCCAATATTCTGCCCAGCGCGATTCGATCTGCTGAGGGTCGTAGGCCTTCGCGATCTCCCGAGGCATGCCGAATGATTCTCCTGGATGACGGTTTCAGGGGTGGTACTTACAAACCCCGAGTTAATAAGGCTTCGGGGTTATACCTGCCTGCAGCAGACAGGCTTACAAACCCTGGCATCAAAATGTGGATTCCGCTATGTGCGGCGCAATCTTTGACTATACGGGCAGGAAAGCAGAGCCGTCAACGCAGCGAGCTGCAGCGCAGAAAAACGACCGTCGTCCAAATGGGAGTGAAGGAAACTACTTTTTGGTGAGTTCGTCCTTAACCATCGCTTCGACCAGCGGCTTCAAGATTTCGCGAGTGACCGCCTGCAAGACTTCCGGATTCATCTTAGCCAGAACCTTGGCCACGATTTCATCCATATTGGGCGCCGCAGCCGCTGCAGGTTCGCTCACGTCAACGGTGCCGGAGTATGTCGATTCAAGCGGCGCGGGCTGCTGTTCTGCAACCACCTGCGCCGTCTCTTCCTGAAGAAACTCTTTGGTCTCGGGAGAAAGCAGCGTTTCGATCGCGGGAAGATCTTCGATCGCACTCACATGTGACAATTCCGGCGCTGATGGTGCTTCAAGCGAGGTTACTGCTTCCTCTGCGATCGGCTGTTCAACCACCGCTTCATCCGCCGCACTTACCAGGCCGGCGCTGAGAACTGTTTCGGTCGCCGGCGTTTCTTCGACGACCGCGGCCGAACTGCCCTTGGCAATTTCCCAGGTAGCAGCCAGTTGGCTCGCGTGTTGCGATTGGGCGTCCCACGGACTGTTGATGGCTCCTGCCATCCAGGAATTCACGTGGGGGCCTGCTTCTGGCTCCGAAATGGGGGCAACAGGGGCGACCTCAGAGACCGGTGGCGCCGGCGGAGGAACCGCTGCGAATGGCGCAAGGAATGGCGCGCTCGCGTCCGGAGCCAGTGATTCTGTAACCACCGGTTCTTCTTTTACCGGCTGCGGTATGGTCGGAAGAACCGCTTCAATCGCTTTGCCCCAGTCCGGGAGAACGGGCGAATTCGTAATCGCTGGCAGCCCATCGCGCTTGTGCGCCAATTCCGCGGCCTCTTCTTCGGTAATCGCCAAACTATTTTTTTCAATCGACGGCGCCCATCCTGCTTTTTGCGTCTGTTCAGAGCCGATTCCGGAAAACGCCGCTTCCCGCCAGTCGGTCTGCCCAGCCGGAGTTTCGCTCACCCTTTCTTCTATCGCCGAACTGATGCGCCAACTTCCGGTCTTCGATGTTTCTTCTGGTTCTTGCTCTTCTTCCGGGCTGGCTGAACTTCCCCAATCACGGTCCGGAGCAGTCTGCTTCGGGGAAATCGCGAACACTGCCTCATCTTCCGGAGTTGCCGTCTCCAGCAAACTTCCAAACGCCAGTGGTTGCGCGCTGGTGGCGATCGTGAGGGGAGCGGAGCGGGGAACGGAAAACACCGGTGTTCCCAAATCTTCTTCCCGCTCTTGCAGCGACGCCGGGGCTGGCGGCGCAATCCTGGCAACCGGCGGCTGAGGTTTTGCGGCGACGGGCATCGGCGGCGGCGGCGTGGAAGCGGGTGCTCCCAACGAAACTCCCGCTCGTGCCAGCGCGGCCTTTACCATTGAAATCAGGGGATCGGGCGGTACAAAGGGTTTTTTCAGTACACCGTCAGCGCCCACTCGTTGCGCTTCCTGCTCATCCAGCGGATCGAATGCCCCAACCAGCAAAATCACAGGAATATGCGACAGCGCCGGGTTATCTTTAACAAATTTACAGACTTCATACCCATTGCGAACGGGCATAAAAATATCCGCCAATACCAAATCCGGTTTCACATCCGCAATCTTGCGGACCGCAGCTTCGCCATTTCCCACGGCAACAACTTCAATGCCCTGATCTTTCAGGGCCAGAACGACCATCTTCTGAATATTGCTGTTGTCGTCCGCAACCAGGATCTTGGCCACCGGAACTTCCTCCAATGCTCCTACGCACACGCTGTGCGGCCACAAAAGCACTGCAGCCTCACTCAATTATTGGAGCATTGGGCGCGGGAAGCGTCAACGCAAACTGGTCATACGTGTGTCGGAAGGGAACATGCCGCTATTGGCACAACCTAGTGCCTGCGGCATCCTAACTGCGGCGGAAAATTACCAGGGAATGATTTTTTTCAGTCCCTTTTTCTTCTTACTCGTTGATTCTTTTTGCGGATCGGTGGTGCTGTCTGCTGGCTTCGCATTCGGGTCAGCCGCAGCGGTAGTGCCATTGCCCGTAGCGCCTGTGGCGTCAGTCCCCGCCGTGGCCGCCGGAGGATTTGAGGTATCGGTGGTGTTAGCGGCTGGCGGATTTTCCGCAGCTGGCGCTGATGCCGGAGCCGTTCCGGAAGTATCCCCATTGGTGTCAGCTGCCGGTGCTGGTGCCGCTCCACTTCCGGTGTCGCCGCTCTCAACCGTTGAACCGCCGGACGCTCCGCTCTGCGGTGTCGCGACTTCCACTACCGCCGTATTGCCAGTCGCGCCACTCCCGCCGCCAGCTCCCAGCTGCGATTTGCCTCCGCCAGTCAGTATGTCCACGGCGCTCGTGGTGTCGTTCTCCGGCTCCATCTGCGGATTGCCCAGGCGCGAAGAATTTCGAAGCTCCTTCTCCGGCGCGTTCTTGACCAAACTCATCGGCTTGCTGAGCATGCCCGGCTTCGGCCGCGGCGCACTCACTTCAGCCTGCATCCATGCCAGCGCCTTCGGGTCTGGCTGTGGCACCGGCACGTGAAACGCCACCAATTTGCCTTTTGCGTCGCCGACTCTGGACGACAGCGGATATTCCTTCACAATTCGTGAATAGTAGATCGAAGCGATTTCTTTCTTCTCGCTCTTCTCAAAAATATCCCCCAGCATCCAAAGCGCGTCGTCCGACCGGCTATACAACGGATACCGCTTGGTCACCGAAAGCAGTCTGCCAGCGGCCGCGCGCCGGTCCCCCTTCACATAATAGTAGTAGCCAATCCGGTAGTCGCCCTCTGCCAGCACTTCCTGCACATCCCGCAAGTGTTGCTGCGCCTTGGGTACCAGCGGATCCTTCGGGTACTTCGCCAGAAAGGTCTGGAACTCTTCTTCCGCCGCCTTGGCCGCGGTCCGATCTCGATCGGGCTTGGCCATCTCTTTGTAATGCGTCATCGCCACCTGGATCTGCGCATAGGGCGCTTCCGGCAGGAAAGGGAAGAACACGATGAAGTCCTTGTACCCCGCGATGGCCTGGGTCAGGTTGGCAGTCCCGCCTTCCTTATAATAGGAATCGGCAATCGACAGCTTGGCCTTGGCCAGGTACTCGCTGTCCGGGTAGGTATTGATCAGCGTTTGCAGGTTCAGCCGGCCCACTTCATGCCGGCCCTTTTTTATGTCTACCAGCGCGCGGTCGTACAAGACCTTGTCCGGCGCCACCGAATTGTCCGTCGCGGCAGGGGCTTCCTTCTTCTTTTTCTTGAAAATTTTGCTCTGGGCTTCGGCTGAAACGCAGGAAAAAAGTATTGCAAGGCCCGTTACTGCAAGCAGAGTTCGACGCAATCGTCACCTCTATATTGATTTCTAATTCGATCGGACCGGACTTCTCGTCATCTTCGAGCGTATCTGCGCTCGCCGCGAGCAACGCCCCAGTATAACCTGAACCAAAGGACAGGTTTACCCTAACTTTGTCCTTTCGGTCAGGTTCCCTTTCAGGTCAGACTCTCGTTCCCCGTGGCGGGTTGCTCCACTCTGCGCGCACGACGGGACCATTTTGAACATTTTGTAACATCATTCTGGCCAATTCTTCGTACCATAGCAGGGTTTCTGGTTTAAGGGTTTGAGTTACCACCCTTAGATAAACAAGTTTACCGGCAAACTGTGGCATAAAAGATCGTCTCGGAGCCGCGCCAACTCGCAATGGACAAACGTAAATTTCTTTTTGCCTCGATCTCTGGCCTCATCGGCGACATCGCTTGGGAAGTCCAGAAAGAAGGCCACGACGTTCGCTACTACATTGAAGCCGAAGGAGAACGCGACATCGCCGACGGCTTTGTTCCCAAGTCCAAAGACTGGGAACGCGATGCCAAATGGGCCGACATCGTGGTGTTTGACGATACGTTGGGTCAGGGCGGCAAAGCGCAAGCGCTTCGTGCCACCGGAAAACCCGTGATTGGCGGCTCTCCTTACACTGACAGTCTGGAAGACGATCGCTCTTTTGGCCAGGAAGAGCTCAAGAAAGCCGGCGTCAACATTATTCCCTACGAGGATTTCGACTCCTTCGATCCAGCCATCGAATTCGTAAAGAGAAATCCCGATCGCTACGTCATAAAACCTAGTGGCGAAGCGCAAAACGTCAAGCGCCGCCTGTTCGTTGGCGAAGAAGAAGACGGCGAAGACGTCGTTCGGATGCTCGAAGCCTACAAGCGGGCCTTCTCCGACGAAATTAAAGTCTTTCAGTTGCAACGCCGCGTTACCGGCGTCGAGGTCGCTGTCGGCGCATTTTTCAACGGCAAAACTTTTATCACGCCGGTAAACATCAACTTCGAACACAAAAAACTTTTTCCCGGCAACATCGGCCCTCCGACCGGAGAAATGGGCACTTCGATGTTCTGGAGTGAACCCAATCGCCTGTTCACGCAAACTCTTTTGAAAATGGAGTCGAAGCTAGCCCAGGAGGGCTACGTCGGCTACATCGACCTGAATTGCATCGTCAACAACAACGGCATCTATCCGCTCGAGTTCACGTCGCGTTTTGGCTATCCCACCATCAGCATTCAGCAGGAAGGCATGCTGACGCCGATCAGCGATCTATTCTGGGAGTTGGCCAACGGCCTGGAGCCGAAGTGGCGTACTCGTTCCGGCTTTCAAATCGGCGTACGCATCGTAGTTCCGCCATTTCCATTCGACGATGACGCCACCTTCGATTCCTTTTCCAAGAACGCCGCCATCGTCTTCAAGAAGCCCACCCAGGACGGCGTGCACATCGAAGACGTAAAAGAAGTCAACGGACAGTGGCTCGTCGCTGGAACTTCAGGCGTCGTGCTGATCGTCGTCGGCCTCGGCACTACCATGAAGCAGGCGCAAACCCAGGTTTATTCCCGCATCAAAAATATTCTGATTCCCAACATGTACTACCGCACCGACATCGGCGATCGTTGGGTGGAAGATTCCGACAAGCTCCACAACTGGGGCTATCTGCGGTAGCCTTTTATTATTTGATTTCGATCTTCCGCCGAATCTGGAACCGCTTCGGCTGGCCGCAGCGCGATAGCTCGAGGTCTTCGCAATCGCGCGAAAGCACTTCCACGGGATTATCAATCGTCGCCCAAATTATTTTCCCGTTCTTCAAGCTGACGTTGATCTCCACTTCGAACGTTTCTTTCCCTACCTCCGCTACAATCTTTTGTTCTCCGTGCTTTTCTACTTCCACCCAATTATTCGGCGTGTCCGCCACGGGAGCGCGCATCCAATCCGCTGGGATCTTTATTTCCGGATTCTGCGGCGGTACATGGCGAACCACCAGCGTAGCCGTCTGATTCGCCTGATCCACTTTCGTCAGCGTTAAATCAAAATCAATTGCGTCTTGCCCCAATAACACGTAATTTCCGTCCGCCCACGAATTTGGCGTGCCACTCTTGAAATAAAAATGATCGCCCGCCTTGGAAAAAATTGCCATCTTGTTGGCCAGCCACAGGTCACTGTAAATCGTCAGAAGATCCGTGATCGGTCCGATTATTCGCGGGTCCAGGTGGCTCAAATCTGGAACCGACAGCGAAACGTCCGGCTCCAGCGACAACTTCTGGCGAAACTGCTGGCTCGCTTCGGGCAGGGAATAAGCCGCACCGTCAGAAATCATTCCGCTCCACGCGTACTCCTCATAAAACTTTCCGCCGGCATCTTTTTTCACCGCGCCATTTGCGTCAATCTTGTAGTGCCACTCCTGGTTCGAACCCGTCATGTGGTAAGTCAACTTCTCGCCTTGGTCATAGTGCCTGCGCAAAACGCCGCCCGACGCGAGAGACGTTTTTCCGGCGTTCTGTGCAGCGATTATCGTAACTGCCGTCGGGCCAACACCAGCCGCGACCGCCAGCACCACAGTAAACGCAGCAGTCCTGGCACTTTTCATGCGTTCATCTTTCTCGAGCGCCAAGCACAAAAGTTAACATCTTCTCTTTTCTCGCCGCTGCTAATTCAGATTACCTTGCTTGCGTCTCGCGCACTTGCTTTTTGTCTTCCGCTTGTCCGGCTTTTCTTACCGGGGCGATGCTCGGAGGCCATCGGGTGCAGTCACCTCTTTAACAATGCTCGGTGGCGCAGGGTTCAGCAGCCACCCGAGAAGCGAGCCAAATACCAGGCTGAATCCCAACGTCTCCACGAAATGGCTGCGCGCGACGCTTGCCGGCATCAAAGGGTTGGGCAGCAGCAACGCCGTGGTCCACGCACACAAAAACAGCGCCACCGCTGCGGCGGACTCCCATCGTCCCACTCGCAGCATCCGAACCAACGGGAAAACGCACACAATGTAGAGCACCGCGCGGCACGCCGCGAGCGCAAAGATCCCCGGCGAGTTCGCCCAGTTTCCTTTCAGCGCTGCAAGAAACGTGGGCCAACTCGGCCCGCCGTAGTAGGCGCGCAGTTCCGGGTTTTGCCACGCCACAAAGTAGCCAAACAACATGTACAGGAAGACGAAGGCTACGACAAGCAGCGCGACTCTCCACGCCGCTGATGCTGGCCGAGGGCGGGTGAGCGCATGAGTATCCGGTCCGGACATTTGCCCTCGCCACTTCCCCAGCACCAGAACCGCAAGCGGTGCGAAAAACAGAGTCGAAATCGCCCCTTGCAAAAAGAGCGCCCTCGCCATCCCGGCCGGCAGTTTGTTTGAGAGAAAGAACAGCGTTTCAACCTGCGTAGCAACCGTAGAAATTCCATAGATCGCCAGAAACATTGCGCTTGCCAGTGTCCAGCCATGCAACCTTGAGCGAAGAATCAGGTAAGACACGCTCGCCCCTACGCACAGAGAAAAAATGAGCAGGGGAATAGCAAACTCGCCCGGCGCCGGGCCGCTTTGTTGTGCCGCCCGGTTTAGCCCAGAGAGCGCCGCTCCGGCAGCCATGCAGAAATCAAATAATAGGCACACCGCGCAAACTCGAAGACTGGTCACCAAAGCGTTCTTGATTTGCATGGGAGCCACCGCCATATCGGCCACCTGCAGAGACACACTCTCTGCTTCCTTGTCACTCAATACGCAGCGTCCGTGTGTTTTATTACCGCGGGCGGTTGTCCCCTACCCGGTGACAATCTTTTTACTTTCCCCAGCGCCAGCTTCGGCTTACATTCGTTGCGTACTCATTCGCCTTCATAACCAAGGAGCTCGCACTGTGAAACGTACTCTGGCCGCCGCACTACTATTCGCTGCTCTGCCGATGTCCGCCGTACTCACCGCCGGTAATCAGCAGAAAGAGCAAGTCGCCAAAACTTCCCTCAAGGTTGGCGACACCGCTCCCGACTTCACTCTCCTCAGCGATCAGTGGAAGACCGTCAAGCTCAGTGACTTTCACGGCAAGAAAAATGTTCTGCTCGCCGTCTATGTGCTCGCTTTCACCGGTGGTTGAACCAAACAACTCCAGGCGGTCCAGTCTGGAATCGACGCAGGGAAAATCGACACCTCGGATACGGAAGTTTTTGGCGTCAGCATGGATTCCCCCGCCGCCAACGCCGCCTTCGCCAAGCAAATTAATATCAAGTTTCCTTTGCTCAGCGACATGAACAAAAAGATGCTCACCTCCTACGGCATACTCAAAGGCTATGACGTGGAAAGCCAGTCTTACGAGTGGGCGCAGCGCGCCAACATCGTCATCGACAAGAACGGCATCGTCCAGCACGTCGAAGAAGGCGATTCAGCCGTCAATCCCAACAGCGCGCTCTCCGTCTGCACCGACCTGCACAAAAAACAATCCGCTAGGTAGCGGATCATTTCGACAACGCGGATTGTCTGCGGGTGCCCCGCACGTTGGCGTTACGTGCGGGTCTTCCGTTTGCTCCCGCTGGGGGTCAAACAGGACGGTGCCTCAACTCTCCAGCCCAGCCTGCCGCTGCTGCAACCAACGTCTGACCGCCGCGTCCCGCTCCAACCCAATCGCCATTTCATACGCCGCACGCGCTTCGCCTCGTGCGCCGGTCCGAGCCAACAATTCCGCCCGCGCCGCCCAGTACGGCTGATATTCCGCCACCCGCCCATCGCTCGCCACTTGTTGCATCGCACCCAGCCCCGGGCCCGCGCCATGCAGCTCCGCAATCGCCAGCGCTCGGTTGATCGCCACCACTGGCGAACCTGTCACCGCCATCAGCGCGTCGTAAAGCTGCACCACTTCCTCCCAGTTTGCAACGCCCGTGCGCCGCCGATACACATGCGCGGATTGCAGCGCGCCTTCCAGCTGATATCTCCCAATCGAACCCATCCCACTCGCTCGCCGCAGCAACTCCTCCGCCTCCGCGATCATCGAGCGCACTCGTCTCACCAACTCTTGGGAGCGGCTTCTCCTCCGACGATGCCGTACAAGTGGGTCTTCTCGCGCGGAACTTCTTCGCGAGGCGCTCTTGC
>Ga0137403_10007977_pt1 | contig 11881 bp, 14 predicted proteins | sample CZOMad2_1_16fung_FD_122057 | JGI IMG/M metagenome (GOLD analysis project Ga0137403, IMG submission 122057) | Vadose zone soil fungal communities from Angelo Coast Range Reserve, California, USA - CZOMad2_1_16fungal (Hybrid Assembly) | ecosystem: Environmental > Terrestrial > Soil > Vadose zone...
TTATGCCTCTCTGGGCCTCCCCCTCTCAGCACCCCAGGACCTACGCATGCAGCCCCACCACGGTCTGCCCAGCACGCGCCTCTTGCTGTCCCTGGCGGCGAGACGCCCACGCGGCACGGCGTGGCGGGCGTGAACGGCCACGCGCATGGTGGCGACGGCGGGCAGGGGAGGAGGAGCGCTGCACCGGCGCACGCACGCGCTGAAAGACCGGCCCAGGGGCGGAGTCGGCACCCGCGGCGGAAGCACACGGCGCACGGTGCCAGGCCAGATGGCGTTCGGCGGTGTGGGCACGGCACGGCGGCGGCTGAAGGGGCGGTGTCGTCTGCGGCAACGTCAGAAGGCCCGCGGGGGGTGGGACTCCGATCAGGGGAATCGGATGGTGACCCCCACCCCCTCATGCGCTGCAGCGCTGGGTGGCCAGCCAAAGCATGCTTCGCCTAGGCACAGGAGCCGCACACCGCCTGGCCGGAAACACGCCGCGGCGCAAGCCAAGGCAGGCCCCAGCCGCGCAGGCGTCGGGAGCGCTCCCGCTGGTCGCGATGCGCCGCCTACGACGCGACTGGAGCGGCGTGCCGCGGGCGCTTCCCGGTAATCTCTGCCGGGCTCTCCTCTTCGTCTCGCCCCAACGCCTCATGCATCCCGCTGAGGTAGTCGAGCGTCACGCCCAACGCGAGCGCGAGCTTTTTGCCGGTCTCCAGACTCAACCGGGCGCCAGCACGCGTGCCCTGTTCCACGGCATTGATGGAGCTGGTGGGGACGCCTGCCTTGGCCGCAAGTGCGCGCAAGGTCAGTCCGTGCTTTTCTCGTAATCGCCGTATCCGTTTTCCAACTGCGTCTGGCATAACGTCTTTCCTCCTTGAACTAGAAGCATAGCGCGTCATGCAGATGTATGCAAGTGCGTACAGAATATTTTCTTTGAACTGCACTTTTGTGTTGCAGTCTGTACGCAACTGCGGTACAATATAGATACAACATGACGATGGCGCTGGGCAAGAGGAAACGGTCAAGACAGCGCTGAGACAAGAGACCGACAGGGCGATAACCCCGCAAGGGCGAGCGCAAAGACAGCAAGAGTCATGTTGGCTACAAACACAACGGGCGCGTGACTGACGCCTGGCAGCAGAGAGTCACGCGCCCACCGTCAACCCCTCGCAATGAGGCATTGAACGATGGCGATTGTAACATCCTACGACTTCGAAAGCGACACCTGGACCCACCACAACAGCGACACCCCCACCAGAGCCGCTTGGCGTGCGGCTGTGGCGGAAATCGCCACCAAGGCGCACGAGAAGCTTCCTGAGTGCAACGGCCGCATTGACTCCGCCGTGAAGATCGTGCTGGCGGGCGATGTGAAGTTGTTGGCCGATGGCACGGCGCAAGTCGCCAGCCAGAGCAACGGCACGACGGCCTACCACGTGGTCAATGGCCACTGTGACTGCCGCGATTATGAGAAGGCGCCCCACAATTTCTGCAAGCATCGCCTGAGCGCAGCGATCGCCAGACGGGCGCAGGAGCTGACCAGGGCGAAGCTGGACGCTGGCGCGTCCAGCCAGCCTACCCCAACGCAGGCCTCGCCAGCGGTACCCAGCACGCCGCTGCCGGAAGCGCCAGCCAGCGTCAACGTCCACGTCGAACTCGCCGGCCGCCAAGTGCAACTGACCCTGCGCGACAGCGACGAGGGCCGGTTGCTGCAACGCCTCGAAGCGGTGCTGCAGCGGTTCCCCGTGGCGGCCAAGTCCGCAGAGGACACTACGCCGCGGTGTCCCACGCATGGCCCGATGAAACCGAGCACCAAGGGCAAGGGCTGGTACTGCCCCGCCAAACTGGCAGACGGCCGCTGGTGCAACAGCAAGTAGCCACCCACCGGGCAGAGCCTGCGGGCTCTGCCCCACTTCCCGAGAGGAGCAATGGTATGGTCGTCAGGAAGTATGGGCGCTACTGGGCCGTGTACGATGGCGCCACGCTCGTCTGTGTCTGTCTGTACAAGAAGGGCGCCGCTGAAGTCGTGCGGCGCTTGTCGAGCAGCTAAAGCATGCCCCTCGTTCCTACCACGGGAGCGAGGGGCTTTCTTGTTTTCTGAGGACCCAAGCAACTTGTGGCTCCTGTGCTGAAATGTCCCCCGTGGCAAGGGTACGAACGGGCACAACGTGAAAAGATACGCCACTCTGCGTGAGTCCATCGCAGCGTATCTGTGCCTGGTCGGGGAGAATGCCCCCCAAAGTTCTGTTTACAATAATAGAAAAGTGACGTAGATGTAGGGGCGCTAGGACGCGCCACCCGCCTATGCAAAGGAGCGCTGACCCTATGGACGAATTGACACCCGTAGCACTGGCGGCTGTCCCCGATGAACCGCACGTGGACCTGCTCGCCGAGGTCCTCCGCGTGCTTGGCCCCGTGCGCCCCGTTGAAGCGCTCACAGTCGAAGCGAACGGTGGCATGCGCACCCAAGACGGCAGCCGCCGGCGCACGAAAGGTGGCGTATTCTTCTATCTCGTGCGAGGACGAGTGAGTCCGCGCGAACGCCAGCACTCTTCCCACGCCCCTCGCTGCCGTAGAACGCCCAGGCTCCGCAGTAGTCACGGGGGGAGACACCCTGAACTGGCTCCTTCGCTGTCCCTTCTAGCGCCCGGCTTTTTCTCCCAATACCTCACACTTCTCCCTTGCTCTCCTATGCCAAATATTGTAACCTTAGTCTATTACCACCTGGTATAGAGGGGGTGTGATGCTGGGGATCAAGCTCTGTGAACTCGCGGAAGTGGTGGGACTGACGCAAACCGCCATCGCCGAGCGCCTAGGCGTTGCTCCGCCACAGGTCAATCGCTGGTTTAAAGGTGTACGCCCGATCCCTGACCACGTGCGGACGGTCCTCACCGCGTATGTGCTGAGCGCTGTCCGGCGCTGCATCGATGAAATCGACGAGTATCGCAACGGGTTAGGACCACTTGCCAGGGCTGCCAAGGGCAACAACGTCGCTGACCTGCGGAGGAAGCTTATCGTGCTGGCTGGTGAGTGTCTCCTCGAAGATATGGAAGCGGCAGCAGAAGGGCCAACAGCAGCCATCCTCGGCGGGCTCGAGGCGCTCGACCTCTTTAAGACGATGACGCCGGTGGAACTGCTCAAACCCGCGAATGCAGAGAAATTGTTGCAGCTGGCAGAGGCGCTCAAGACCCAGGCGGCCGTGCTCTGCCGCATCAGCCCGATGTTCGATGTGCTGCGAAAAGAGGAGGAGAGACATGTCGACGACCGTAGCCAATCTCGTCAGTCTGGCGCAGCTGGTGGCGCAGAGTCCAGCGCTGAATAAGCGCCTAGTGAAATACTGGCTGGCGACAAACATGGATGGCTTTCGGAATCAGTGCACCGTGAAAATTTCCAGGCGTGTCCTGTTTGATGTCGCGGCCATCGAGGAATGGTTGGAGTCTCACCGGGGCACGGCGAGAGACGAGCAGGAGGGCTAGAGCGACAACACCCCTGAGCTGCGAACTCAGGGGGTGTCGAACAATCACTAGAGCGCTCACACGCGCGGTAGTGGAGTTAGCCATACAAACAGTATGTCACAGAGGGACACTGAAAATGGGGTTTTTCGCCCAACCCCCCAAAAAAGGATATTCTGGGGACCAAGCGATGGAACTTGTGCAGGTGTGCCGTAGACTGGCGAGGCAAGAATGATCGCATATCCCTTGTATCTCAAGCTTTTATTCTATTTGTGGCACGAACATCTTGAGCGACTATCTCACGACTCGAAAGGTCTACCTTGTGCGCCGTATGCAGAAACGTGTTTCATTTCATGTGTCATTAGGTCATTGTCACATCGTCTTATAAGTTTTGAAACATCAATAAGTTATGGTGGGGCTTGCGTCATCGTTAGCGGGGTGTTTTGCTGAAATATACCCCTTCGGGGGGATATGCAAAAAACCCCATCATGGCCCGGCTTCGGGAAATGCGCGATGGTGGTATGTCCCTGGGGAAAATCGCGGCACAGCTCACCGCTGAAGGAGTACCAACGCTCTCCGGTAAGGATATATAGCAAAAAGGTACAGTAGATAAGATACTAAATGGCCGCTAGCCTGGCCACGGGCTGCGCCAGCGCGGCCTAGTCAAATACGCTGGAAAAACTTCTTGGTAAGCGTGGAGGGTATTGCAAGAAGGCTGGGAACAAAATAAAATCATGAGGCGATACTGCGTTTAACCGCAACGCCCTGGGCCGACAACTGGCAGGCTGTTCCCCAGGGCATTGCGCAACGGGAAACCATTGTCATGATCCCCCTTTTTTTCGTCCCTAAAAAGGTACCCCGTCTCGCCCGATTTGTCCATCAACTTTTGTATCCATCTTTTCGTACTACCATACTTCCCTGGGCACCATCCTATGCTCTCGAACCAGTGTCCACGCTGGGCGCTGGTAACCTTTTCACTCACACAGAAAGGGCACTCGCCATGGCACGACTACGGCATTTTCCCCTCACCCTCGCCGTCCGAATCTCTCAAGACGATAGTCTCAAACTGCAACAGTTGTGTACTGCCACTCAGCGGTCTGCAGGTGAGTTGGTTCGGCAACTTGTGCGCCTGGCACAACCAACCCATTTGCCCGCTGTACTGCTTCCAGTGGTGAAGGAGGAGGGGTAAAACGACAATGCCCCTGGGTGCTCGCCCAGGGGCATATAGCGCGGGCCATCCGTAACCAGCGCACGTCGCCTATCAGACAGGAGAAGTGTATCATGTTTCTCACTTCCGCTCTAGAGCCGGTCACCAGGCTGTTCGCTGGTGACCCCCACCCCGCGTTTCTCGCTAGTCCCATCGTCATCATATTCGAATGCCCCGACTGCCGTAGGCGCTCCATGGGCACCGCCATACTCGCGGTGCCGACCTGCCCAGACTGCCTGGGCACGCTGCGTCAAGTCGATACGTGGGACTTGCGCTACCAAGCCTGGCCGCAGCGGCAAGGAGGTGAGTGATGAGCACCACGCCACAGCACACGACCTCGACCGCCATGGCCGCTGCTATCGCGGAGCGGTGCGACCAGGCCAGCCTGCACGGGGAATCCTGGCAGGCCCGTTGCCCGGCCCATCAGGATACCCACCCAAGTCTCTCAATTACCCACACCGCAGAGCGAGTGTTGCTGCATTGTCACTCGGGCTGCAGACCAGAGGCTATTGTGGAGGCGCTTGGTTTGAGCATGAGCGCTCTATTTGCTGCGCCCACGCAACGGGCCAATGGGCATAGGCGCATAGAGCAGACGTATGACTATCTTGACGCACACGGACAGCTCGTTCATCAGACCGTGCGCTATGGCAGCCCGAAAGAGTTTGTGCAGCGGCGCCCTCACCCGGTCAACGTAGGGGAGTTTATCTGGAATCTCAAAGGAATTACCCCCGTCCTCTACCACCTGCCCGAGCTCTTGGCCGCTATCGCGCGGGAGGAAACTGTCTTCCTATGCGAGGGTGAAAAGGATGCCAGCAACGTCCAGGCTTTAGGGCTCACTGCCACGTGCAACCCGATGGGCGCAGAGCAACGCAAGGCGCAGACCCACGGGAATAAGTGGCGACAAAGCTATAGCGAAACGTTGAGGGGCGCCCGCGTCGTTATTCTCCCTGACAATGATGAGGATGGCCGTTTCCATGGCGCGTATGTCGCCCAGGCCTTGATCGGGCAGGCGTACAGCGTCAAGGTCGTGGAACTACCCAACCTGCCCGAGAAAGGCGATGTGAGTGACTGGCTCGGCGCTGGCGGCACACGGGAGGCCCTGGAAGCCCTGGTAGCGCAGACTCCACTGTGGGCCCCTCAGACCCCCCAGCCCCCACCGACCCCGCAACGACCCCACGCCATCCGCATTAGCGCCCGTGAGTTACTCGCCAAACAGTTTGATCCGCTCACCTATGTCGTCGAAGACATCCTCCCTGCAGGCTGTACGGTGCTGACCGGTAAGTCAAAGGATGGAAAGTCACAGATGGCCTACAACCTTACCGTGGCAGTCGGCTGCGGCGGCAAAGCCCTGGGGAAATACGCCGTGCAGCAAGGAAGTGTCTGGTACTTGGCACTAGAAGATGGTGAGCGCCGTGCACAGGCTCGCCTCAAACTTCAAGAGGCCCATACAGAGCCCATTCCTGATGCTGCCCAGGATAAGATTCACTTTACCTTCTGGGATGCCCCCCGCCTTAGTGAAGGGCTCGAAGAAGACATCATAGACTGGGTCCAGAGCACTCCGGATGCTCGCCTGATTATCATCGACATTCTTGAGAAGGTGCGCCCCCCGCGCAAGCGCCACGGCAATGCCTATGAAGAAGACTACCAGCCTACTGCCACACTGACACGGCTGGCGCAGGAACACAATATTGCGATTCTCGTCATTCACCATGCGAACAAGCTCAATCCTGTCGATTTTCGGGATTCCGCGAGCGGGGCAATGTCGTTGCTTGGTGGTGCTGACAACTTTTGGTCCCTGCACCGGCAACCCATGAGCGAAGAAGCAACCCTGAAAGTTACCGGGCGCGATATCGTCAATGAGCAAGAGCTGGCCATGCAATTCAAGGATGGCTACTGGACAGTGCTGGGCGAGAGCAACATGGTCCGCATGAGTGCCGAGCGCCGCAGTATTGTCGACGTGCTCTGGAGCAGTGACAGGCCCATGACGCCTAAGCAGCTCGCGACAGCCACGGGCAAAAACGCTAGTACCCTCCGCACCCTTCTGGGCAAGCTCGTCACTCAAGGTATTCTGTTCCAGCCCATTGAGGGACGCTACACCCTTACTCTCACCTATAGACTCTCTCAAGAGAGAGAGAGGTGTAGACAGCGTAGACAGCGTAGACAGCGTAGACAGCGTAGACAACGTAGACAGCCCTGGGGATAGTGGCAGTCTGTCTACGGCTGTGTACGGTAGTGGTGAAGGGTGTAGACAGCCAGAACTCATTGAAAATATAGATAGTTATAGCCAGCTGTCTACGCTGTCTACGCTGTCTACAGTGTCTACAACATCAGCCCCAGACAGCGGGACATCTCTTCGTGTCATCCAGGGAGGTGCCAGTGTGCCAGTCGAGACGGTCTGCCCTCGATGCCACCGCAACGCCTGTCAACCCTTCGCGGGAACTGGGCGAGTGTGTATGAGATGTGGGTACTGTGAGCGGCCGACGCCCGAGCTGCCAGCGTGAGGGGGGGGTTATGCCTAGAGGGAAAACAGCAAAGAGCCTGGAGCTGATTGACGCCTGTCATGACATTCTTAAGGAGATTCAGCCGGCCACGGTGCGGGCGGTCTGCTACCAACTATTCGTCCGCAAATTGCTCCCCTCAATGGAGAAGCGCTGCACAAACCGTGTATCCACGCAGCTCGTGTATGCGAGGGAAGAGGAGCTTATCCCGTGGGAGTGGATTGTAGACGAGACGCGGGAAGCCGAACGCCCAGGCACCTGGGCGAATCCAGAGACCTTTATCCCTGCTGTCATGCGGAGTTATCGGCGTGACCGCTGGGAGATGCAGGCTGATCGCGTCGAGGTCTGGGCCGAAAAGGGGACCGTACGCGGAACCCTGGATCCTGTCCTCCAGCACTATGGTGTGACGTTTCGCGTGATGCACGGGCATGCGTCCGCTACGGCCTTGCATGAGGCAGCCGAAGAAAGCAACGAGAGCCCCTCATGGGTACAGGTCCTCTACTGTGGCGACTGGGATCCTAGTGGCCTGCATATGAGTGAGGTCGATATGCCTGAACGGCTTGAACGCTATGGCGGTACGATAGACCTCACACGGGTCGCGCTCACGGCCGGAGACACGACCCCATCACTGCCCTCCTTCCCTGTCTCTGACAAGACGAAGGACCCACGTTATAAGTGGTTCGTTGAACATTATGGTCAGACCTGTTGGGAACTTGATGCACTGAACCCTGTCCTCTTGCGGGAGCGGGTGGCAGCGGCTATTGAGCAGTACATTGACTGGGAGGCGTGGCTACGCTGTGACGCAGTAGAAGCGGCTGAACAACACTCTTTAAAACAGATATTGGGGACATGGCGCACCGTTATATCTGGGCAAGCCACAAAATAGAAAGAAGCGGCCATACTGCTATGCTGAGCGCATACACCGGTAAAGGAAGCGTCGAGCTACCAGGGTGAGGTGAGCAGTGGGCGCAGCATGACGCGAAACACTACACACGTATGCAGCGTTTCGTTACAAACGCTTTGTAACGAAACGCCAGGGCAATTGATGAGCGTAGATAGTACAAAATTAAATAAAGGTGGACGTCCACGCATCTACCCGGATGGCGCCGCCAGGGTGCGGGCCTTTCGCAGAAAGCAGCACCAGGCTCAGGAGGAGCAGCGCCGGGCTGAGCAGACCGCTCTCAAGGTGTACCATCGCTCTCAGACCGCTGAATGGGCGACGCCACAGTGGTTCTTTGACGAGTATCATGCCGAGTTTGGTTTTACCCTGGATGTCGCAGCACAGCCCGGCAATGCCAAGTGTGCCAGGTACTTCACGCCCGAAGAGGACGGCCTGGCGCAGCCCTGGGAGGGCGTGTGCTGGATGAATCCGCCCTATGGGAAGACTATTGGTCCCTGGATTGCCAAAGCCGCCCAGAGCGCCCAGGACGGCGCCACCGTTGTGGCGTTGCTGCCGGTGCGCACGGATACCAAGTGGTGGCAGCGTTACTGTTTACCTTTACCTCCTGCCGACGTGCGGTTTGTGCCGGGGCGCCTCACCTTTGGTGGCGCCACCAATCCGGCCCCGTTCCCCAGCGCGGTCGTGATTTTCCGTCCACCGGCCGGGCTGCGCGCGCCTGACGGCGCGCTGGCGGCTGCAGCCCCTTACGAAGGGGGGCCATGCCCGCAGTCGGGGTGCCGGACCCCGCTGCGCCTGATGCCCAAGCGCACGATGCTGTATTGCCCCACCTGTGGCTGGTGGCAGGTGGTAGCACAGGGCCACGCCACCACGCCATAGCCTGGGCATCCAGCGGCCTCGCGCGTGCGCAGGAAGCCGCTGGAGCCTGTCAGCCCTGGTCCGCCTTTTCGCGCTTCGCCGTCTCCCGCTTTCCCTCCGCCCGCCGCCGCACCGCACCTAGCACGCGGGCCTCCGTGCGGTCGACGTCCTGCGCCGTGATGGCGGGCCATTCCTTCCGCCACGTCGGCCAGCGGCTTTGCCGGCTGCCGTACGTGAGGCGATGGCAGTGCTTGCAGCCAAACCGCGCCCCCTCCTCGAGGGGCAGGTACAGCGTCTGGGCCCGCTGGGCGCAGGCCTGGCCGTCAATGACCAGCGGGCACCGCAACCACCAGCGGCCGCCGCCATAGTGCAACGGCGTGGTGACGAGCGCGATGTAGACCTCCACCTGGTCGATGGGCTGCTCCGCCTGCTCCAGATGCTGGACGCCATAGGTAAGGCGCAGCCAGGGGGTCTCCCGCAGGTCGCTCAGATAGGCCATCGTGCCGGCGTACTCCCGGCTCGCCCCTGGCGGCCAGTGAATGATACCCCGCCGGCGCGCTCCGGGTTGCACGGCGCCGAGCCAGACGAGCTGGCGCAAATCCAGGCATAAGCACGCGTCGATGGTGGCCTTCCGGTCGGTGCGAAAGTTGCCGGACGAGATGGAACCCATACCCCCCCTTCCCGATTGGTCGAACACCTCAGCGTAATGTTGTGCCGCGCCTGGAGAGAGTATAGCGCCACGGGCAGCGCAGGCGCCTGCCGTGTCAAAAACCCCAGCCTGCCCGCTGAGCGCAGGGCGCAGCGCTGCCAACGCCACCCGACGCGGGCAAATGGGAGTGGGGAAGCCCACGACGCAAATTTGAGGCATCCTAGAGGCTCTACGGGGGCATGGGCCCCTGGCGCCTGCCGACCGGCCCAGCAGCGCCCCCGAGCGATCCGTGATTGTCCCGTGACAGGGTGGCCCATTTTCCACGATCGCCCGCTGGCACGACCTGTGGGTCCTCTGGAGGCCTCGACGCCAATGTGGGCCTCTGCACACGCTTGGGTGCGGGGTGCGGTGCGGGAGGCGCCACAGCACCCAGCTGAAGGGGGTGTTTCGGGTACGGTGTGGTCAGGAAGATGCTGGGGGAAGGAGTCCCGTCCCCGATTTCGGTTCTCGACCTCACCCCGTTAGTGCAGCATCGACGCTGGCCCGGCCAAAAAGCATGCTTTGTTCGATGTATATGCCTCTCCAGCCGCAAACACCGGGGATGTTACGGGAAGCGAGTTGGCAAAGGAGCCTCTCCATTGAACTAAATAATTCTTTCAGTGATAGTGATGAGGGTCACAGGCCCCGGGGACAAAGTCGGGTATCGTCTGGGCAGGAGCAAAGGGCGTTCGAGGACTCCGACCTCATGCGGAGGGCCCCCCTGTGGCCGCCGCGGTGATCGCAGCCGAGACGCTGATAGGCTGGGGGGCTTCAGCTAGACCAAGTGGCCGATGCTCTAGGTCAAAGCACCGAACTGACTGATGGAAGTCGCTAGCAGAGGATAAAGCCATGGCACTCACACGTCTATGGGCCGGAATGCGTACTCGGGACCAAGGGGATGACCCTGAGACCGACTCGCGACTTGTGCTCATTATCAACGATAATGGTAGCGCCGACCTGCTGCACTACACCTTTGAGAACACAAAACAGGACGACCAAGGAAGAGGCAAAGCCAATCTCTATGAAGTACCCGACGTAGGACCACTAGATATCACTCCAAATATCATTCCGGGGACCCCCAATACGTTGTACATTCGCGTCGGCATTCGTGGTAGCGACGGATGGGTTCCCGAGGATTTCTTTGTGTTCGGGGAAGACAATGGCAGCCCCATCCCCCTGGCTCTCGCGACGAACATTGCGAGGGTTCTCAGCACCGACAAGAGTGACGACCAGGATGACAACGCCCGGCTTTCCATCCCGATACCACTGGGCAATCCAGGCAACCCTACGACCGTAATCAACCAGCTGCTCGTGCTGATGCTCACCAGTGGCGACGGTACCAACAGTCCGGTGCAGCTTCGCCTCAAGGGCCCAGGCGGCATCCTCGTGGATTTTGACATGCCCCCGCCCTCCCCACAAGACAAACAGGACCATCAAGACGCCAACCAGGCGAACTTCTACTACGTGGATGTGGAGGAAGACGGTACACCATTCCAAAAGAATACCGTCAGCATCCCCGATGCAATCCAGTTGCGCCTCCAAGGGTCCGATTCCTGGCTCCCTGAAAGGTTCTTTCTCTTTGGGCTCGCCAAAAACAGAGAGGACCCCAACGGGCCCCCTGTCGCTATCGTCCCTTTAGTGCATATACCCGACTGGAGTGCAACGCCTTTAGGTCCGTTGGTCTCAGGCACCCCGATATCATTGCCACTGACGCCATGACGTAACTCTGACCACCAGTGAAGACAACGGACCATATCTTCCTGTAGGAAGCAGCATCGAGCCGGAACCAAGAAGCTATCCGCATCTCCAGGGACAAGCGCTACGACGCAAGCGTGAGGCCCGGCACACAGCTCATGAGGACACCGCGGCGCACGCGGCCAGCGCACCGACGACGCCCTAGCGTCTTGGGGTGATTGCCACGCGCGAGATGCTGGCGTTTTTCGGTTACGTGTCGGGCGCCTTTGGGCGTTCGACCGCTGGCACGACCAATGGGACGTCTGGGCGCCCCAAACGAAATTTAGGGCATCGGTGCGGGTTTTTCGGGGGTATGGCCTCCCAATGCGTGCCGACCCCTCCCACGGAACCGACCGTTTGACGGATGGGCTGGCGCCCTCCTGGCGCAAACGACTCTCGGAGGACTCTGGAGACGTGTGGGACCCTCGACGCAAATGGGGGGCCTGTACGGCTTTTTTCGGGGCATGGCGTCGACGGTCTGCGCCTGGCCGAAGGGGGGGTGCGAGTTTGGGATTGAGGCCGGGGGGCGGTGATGGCGCTAGAAGCCTACGGCTGAAGGCAGCAATT
>Ga0137403_10007978_pt1 | contig 11881 bp, 16 predicted proteins | sample CZOMad2_1_16fung_FD_122057 | JGI IMG/M metagenome (GOLD analysis project Ga0137403, IMG submission 122057) | Vadose zone soil fungal communities from Angelo Coast Range Reserve, California, USA - CZOMad2_1_16fungal (Hybrid Assembly) | ecosystem: Environmental > Terrestrial > Soil > Vadose zone...
TTTATGTCAATCGACTTGGCGACGGCCCGCCATCCGCAGACACTGCTCGCCACACACTTCAACGGCCAGCCCCTTACTGTGGATCATGGAGCACCACTCCGTCTGCTGGTGCCTGTAAAACTTGGTTTGAAAAATGTGAAGGCCATCACCAAGATTACTTATTCTGCGGAAGAGCCGAGAGACTACTGGGCCGAACGTGGGTATTCCCGCTACGACGGAATCTAAGTAAGCGTCGTCCGGAGGCCGTATCGATAAACCGGAATCGCTTCTGTCCTACCAGCGGCCCCTCTATCCATTTCGGCGCTCGGACTTGCGTGGTGAAAGCCTCAAGGCCGACGAGTGTTGCTTACTGATCTCCGTCAGCCATTCTTTCGTCGCGGGCGGCAAGAATTGAGGGAGCAGATAACCGCCTTTTTTGTAGAACTCAAAAGCTGCTGGCCCAATGTAGCCAGTCGAACCAGCTGGATTTTTTCCGTAGTTCTTACGTATCCACCGCAGTAACGTGTCGTACCATTTTTCAAACTCCGGCGGCTTCCCAAGGTCCAGATCGAAGTCCCCGAACAGTCGGCCCTGGCCGAGCGCGGGCTTTCCTTCCCAGGTTGTGCTGAACGAGTGCGTGAACTCCAGTGTCGGCGTTCGCAGTCCGTCAACCCTGTGGTATCCAGGGGTCAGGTATCCACTTTCGCTCAAGATGCGGTAGAAGTTTGCGGTTCCAGAGGCACAGTGTTTTGCCGCCAGCGATGTTGAGGTCAGTAACGAACTCGACTTCAGGGGAATCCCCGTCTCTCGAAACGATTGCTACAGTGTCGTGTTCCTGAGCAAAATCTAGAAAAGCATCTCGATCTTCTGGCAGCTGGTGAAAATGTATTTGCCGTCCCATATTCTATTGATTTTCATCTTTTTTGTTTGCGGTCACAACTTTTCTATTTGGTTGTTGGAATTGGATTGGGTTTGTAGTCAATCCCAAAATATCTTTCTCTCGCCAAAGTCGTCTCGAGAATTATCTTGTTTTTTACGTCGTAGACCCACGAGTGCGGTCGCCATACTTCCGTTGATAACGTGTACCCCGCCGCCAGGTGGTAGTCCTCCTTGGTCATTGCTAGTTGTTCTGAATTTTCATGACATTCATTCCGACCACCTTCATGCAATTCAATATTAGCTGTCGAATATTCATGACCGTTTTCTAAGAGAATGTTTACGAAGTCTTCTTCGTTCGAACCATTCCAGAGCACAGCCGCGGCTCCGCCCAAATTAAATAATCTTGTTTGAAGACCTACTAACCACGGCATCTCCGATAGGGCTCCTTTGGTCTTTTCTGCGAGGAATTCAGCTTGTTCTTTATTCACGGTCCTTATTCATGCACCCCATACACTCTTTTCCTGCGCGTTCCCCTCTGGCCATCTTGAAAATCAAGAGACGCAATCGGCTACGGGCGTTTCGTGTTAGCGGGGTTAATCTCGTCGGTGAAAACGTCTTCGGTGTGGGCGAGGGCGATGGCGAGATCCAGACGGGACAGCAACTGTGCCGGAGATTCACCTTTTCGGCGTTTCAGCATCGCCAGTGTGTTTCGCCCCTCGTGAGCCACAGCGACACATTCCGTGAGAGGAGGGATGACTCCGATGCTGATTCCGCCCTGTTCGATTGTCTCTTCGATGTAAGGAAGGTCTGGAAGACCACCTATGGGAGCGTTCGTGGCGGCGTCTTCGTTTAGGCCGCCTCTTGGTTGGGGAGCTGTAGACTTGCGGCGACGTTCCATGCAACAGACTCTGCATCGACTCGTTCGCCTACTTGCGAGATGTCTTTGAACGCACTTGCACCCATCCGGTAGTCAACTCGAGAGTTGCTTCCGGACAGGTGGTTCTCCGCACGGGAGGAAAGTTTCAATTCGGAATGGTCTTCAATTCCACTAAGTACATGGCGTTACCTCCATGAACAGCAAGGAGCTGCAGCCGGTGGCCGTCATGGGCCAGCCGCGCTGGCCACCAGTCAAACAATGTTCCAGTCGAATAAAGAAGAAAAATCTTGTGTTCCGCGGCGAAAGGAGCGAAATCCTGCACGCCTTCAGGCTCGTACGACTGCCACGCAACCGCGAGCTGGTCGCTGGTATCGGTCCCAGCATAAATCACTGCATTAGCTGGATCCGCCAAAGCCATAATCCGCCGCCGAAGCCGGGGTGGGGCGTAGTGCCAGAACTCCAGGTAGAGACCGAAATCGGAAACTACGATAGGCAAATCTTCGTGATGCACGGCCTCGACAACGCTGGCGAGTGGACCAATCTGCTCGTCTGGCACCACCCGGTGGCGGGGTGATGTCCAAAAACCCAATTCCTGCACTCCAATCGCGAACAGAACGAACATCGCGGCCACCATGATGCTCTTTGTCCGGCTACGCCCGAGCATATAGCCGATAGCCGCTGCAATTCCCAAGATTCCCGGGAGAAAATACCTGCCGACGAACGGAGCGTGCGTTATCTTCGCCGCGGCGTAGCCGATCAGCGGCAAAACGATAAGACCCAAGACCAATACTCGCTCGGGTCGAGATGCGGATGGCGGTTCTTTTGGGCCTCCCGGTTGCGAATCCCTCGAAAAGAATGTGGCTAGAATTCCTGCAGAAACGGCTCCCGCTATGGCGGTGCCCCACGCGGGCGACAGTCCAAGATACCAGGCGTACATCAACGGCAAGCTACGCAGTGAAAAGGGAACAAAAAAATGCGCTCCCCAATGCCGCTTCATCCCCATCAGCAGCGACCAGGAGATCCCCAAGGGTATCAGCGACATGAGTAACGCGAGCCACACCCAGAATCGGACTTTCTTTGTCTCATAAACAACTGTCAGTTCAGCAAGAAAGAAGGGGCCGATCGCAAAGACCGCATAATAATGGAGCGAGGATGCAAGGAGCAGGCTTAAAAACATCCCGCTTACCCATAGCGCATTAGGTACGCGCTGATAGCACACGAGAGCGATGGCAATACAGGCGGTCAAAGGAGTGTACGGTCTTGCTTCAGCCGCATAAATAGTGAAGAGCGGAGTCATCAGCAACAGGGAAGCGCAGATCAATGCAGGTGTCGCGCCATTCCGCGTTCTGACAAACACATATAGCAGAGCCAAAGTGCACACGAACCCCAGCACTGGCAGGAGACGATACCCGATGTGCTCGTCGGGGTTCAGTAACGCCAAGCTTCGTTCGATCAGATAAAAAAGTGGCGGCTGTCCATCCACTCCATGGCTCAACGCTTTCCAGATGGCCGGAAGGTTTGCTTGGCGACAGACGGAATGTGTCAACACTTCGTCAATGCTGAGAGGTCTCATTCTTGCGTAGGCAAGACTCCGTGCCAACGCATATGCCACCAGCCCCAGTACACCCCACAGAGTTGCAATTCGAAGCATTCCGTTCCGGGGGGCGGAGCGAAGGTCAGAGACTGGAGTGCGACCGGAGTTTCCCCATGTAGGCTCACCGCCTGACGAAATCATCCTGCATACCATCGAGAGAAATGGGCCCTTATCATCATCTCGCACAGGAAAACACGATGGCAGCGTATCATGTCGGTAGTATAGTCAAGGTTTCTCATTGACCAAAACATTTTTGAGCATTTTCGTGCGTAGTTCGTTGAGAAGTCTTTGTCCCGCAACACGATGCAGGCAAAGTGCAGCTGTTATGAGTGGCACTACGAAGATGGCGAGATCGGCGCGGTGAAGGGTGACGATCGACGAACCGTACCCGTGGAAGGGTTCGACATGGTGAGTGCGCTCCAGACCAGCCAGTGGTCCCAGTTGCTGCCCACCACTAACCCTGGAATCTCCTGATACAGGCCTTATGGAAACAGAAATAATCGATAAACGACGGGATTTACTGGCGGCCACTCTTTAGCGCCAGCTTCCGTATCTCGTCTGCCCAACCAGCTCTTTCAAAATCGACGGGCTCGGTAATGTCCGTATCCCAGCGGCGCCCGACCATCAGAAATTTCGGCATTTGACGGCGAACTCGTTCAAATGCGTCAAAGAAATCCCTCAGCAGGATAATGTCGCAATTCAGCACATGTAGTCATGCCGGGCAAGCCTCTGCGCTTCGCCAAAAAGATAGCGGACATATTTGAGCCCGGATTCATGCCACAATCCAAGCTCGCCGCATGCCTGGGCGGCTCCTTCATCGTCGCCGAACAAAATCACTTTTACATCCGGGTGCGTGAGCGTCCAGCTCTCGAGTGCATTCCGTTGAATCACCCCGTTGTGTCCCTTAAACGGCTTGGCCGTTGTGAAAAAAGTGATCATCAGCCCAATCGACTTTCGTCCATTCGCGATACGCAAAAATTAGTTTTTGGCGGCCAATCCCGCCCAGGCACCCGGTGTAGCGCACCTACAGACCATCCAACTTCCACCTCCTTTCAATTTTCTTCGGGTGCACCTAGCATTCGAATTAATCGGGTAAGCGTTTGTTCCGGCCAATGTCTGTTCCGGTACCCAACAAGCGGCGCTCCGAACAGCCGCATCAGGTTGACCAGTCTCATTTTCCAGTTCATTCCAGGAAAGTAGTGCCGATAGAAGCGGCATCTATGCAGAAAGAAGCGCCACCGGCTCGGAGGAGCAATGGCGAACTCCGTGCCAACCAGCGCGAACTCCCAATCCGTAAAATATTCGCGCATCGCCTCGGGGCGCACATGTGCGTTATGGCGCAGGTTCCACTCCGAGATATAAGACAGCGATTGCTTCGCGGCCTGACTCCGGTTGTGGGGATCTCGCATGCCTGGAGGGAGGCCAAGGAGTTTATCAACTAGAGCCTTTTCAATAAGTGTGTCGCGCGGCGCAACGCGATCCACAACTGATAGCATGACGTAAACATACTCGGCGAGAAGTGACCCTGCTTGGGTGCGCGTGCGGACATTTTCGCGATGTGACCGATAGTAATTTAAGGGTTCGGCGACATAAGCAATTTCGCCTTCGAGCGCCATGGCAGCCCAGACTTTGTAATCGCCAGAAACGCAAAATCCTTCGTCAGCCCAGCCCACTCTCTCATACACATCCTTACGAAAAAGTACGGAGCTCGCGTTTGGAACTGGCGCGCAGAGCACAAAGAACCGCCGACATTCCTCAAGGCCATTCACGACGAAGTCTTTTGTCCAATGAGTTGCGTCGAGGCGAGTCAAGTACGAATCGGCATAGCCAACGCGTTGATCATCTTCTCCAATGCTCCATGAGCGGCAATAGGCGAATGTTACTTCCGTCTGCTCCTCAAGAATTGGAACCATCCGAGCAAGGAAGCGGGGATCGGCGAAATCATCAGATTCCGCCATCCAGATGTACCGCCCGCGCGCCATTCGCACGCCCTTGTTCCATTGCTTGAATACGGTCCCGGAATTCTTGTCGTTGTATTCGATCCGTACTTTGGGATTCTCTCGATAGGAGGCGAGAATGTCGCGGCTATGGTCCGTCGAGCAATCATCCAGCAAGATCAGCTCAAAATCCTGATAGGTTTGCGAAAGGATGCTATCAATGCGCCGCTGCAAATAGCGCGCATGATTGTAATTGGGGACAACAACACTAACGGTCGGCATGTTCGTTGCTCTGATTCACAGCGACTCCCAAAGCTTTCCCGGTCGCCTCCAGGTACTTGCGGCCCCATCTTTGGCAGGGCTCGAGATGATTTCCCTCCGCCCATTCATTCCACGCGTTAACAAAGACCAATGAGTCAGCTGAAATATCCGGGCTATCGACCGAGCTCATACCCACTTTCTGTCGCTTAACAAGTTCGCAATCACGTTTTGTAAACTTCCGGGGTGGAGTTCACAAGAATTGTAGCGCCCTGTGCTCGTCTGGGACTATTCCCAGGCCGGGCAGACACAAGATATTCGTGGATACGCCGGTGCAGGTGCTGCCAGCGCATTTCTCATCAGCAACTCATAATCGTAGACATTATTCTCGCGTAACGCCTGTTCATGCGTGCCCAGTCTCCTGATATGCCACCACTTCCGGCGATAAGTCCGCAGGTTCCCCGCCAGTGACGCTTGCGGCTGAAATTGTAGCCCGGAATCGAACCCAATCTCCCGCGGCTCGATCCCCCTCACGAATGTCACGGGGATCCAAAAATATTGGAAGGAAACTCCGGATGTGCACCAAGTCATCTCCAGGACTGTATCGCTGCTCCAGCAGCACCTGATCCCGCGCGCCATCCCACCGTCGTGTCCCAACAAAGGCAGAAGGAAAAATCGGGTTCGCCGCTCTTCCAAATCTCATCTACCGGTCGTTCCAGAACCCGTCGCCCATGAAACCAGTAGTGGTAGTAGCAAAAGACATAGATTCCGTAGTTCGCTGCCATTTCCGCTTGAGCCGCTCGCGTTTTCGGCACCCGCAAATCGTAAAATCCTAGGTCCGCTGGCAATTGTGGCTGCTAGTGGCCTGAGAACCGGGGTGCGGCCTTGACGAAATTAGAACTCATCTCCTAAATGGCGATCAATGAGTGCTATGGCGATTTATCGCCAATTGAGACGATTGCCTACCAATTGGCGGCTCGGATTACTTGCTGTTAGCCGACGATTCGGGAGGCATCGTCCCATCTATGCCCACAAGGGCGTTATCGGGACTGAACTGCCAGGTCTGTTTTGCTTGAGGCAAGGATGTGGACCTCTCGCCCGCGATTCGGACTTTTCTGTCGAGCTGCAGCAAGGGGCCGCCTGCTGATGCCACTGCGAATTGCTCGACCTGGTCTGCGGCGCCTTTGGCACCGGCGTATTGTCGCATCGATTCTGATACTCGCTTCGCTGAGTGACGGTAAGCCTCGTCTTTCAATACTCGGTTTACGGCAGCACCGAACTCGACTGCATCAATCGTCTTCTCTCCGTCCGCTCTGGTCACCCGGCATCACCATCTCACCCGCGCCTAACGCCACAAAGCGACGCGCATTACTTTCGCGTTCTGTGATGGTCGGTACAATCACCGCCGGAGTGCCGGCCTGCAACCCTGTTATCACCGAACCGTGACCGCCATGATGCACCATCAGGTCGCAACGCCCGGCCATGGCAAGGCCGGGCAGATAGGCGGCGTGTGAGTAAAGTTTGGCGGCAATGCCCCAACTTCGTCCGGTACTCCCTGGTACCCAGTGGTCAGCACAACATGCACTGGTATGTCGCCAAGGGCCTTGCGGAGCGGTCAATCCAAACCGTATTGTAACCCATCTTCTGAACGAGACTGTAGTTAGCGCGGATAAGCAACATATATTTCGCCGCGTGCTTCTCGGGCTCCCATTCGTATTCCTCCGTAACGATCACAGTCGGACGAAACTGCCCAAAGTCCAATCCGAGGAGCACCTCGTAATCCATACCCTCACAATCCACCAGCAAAATCCCCGGCCGATTTGGTGCCTGGTATCGTTTGAGAATATTTGTGATGGTGTCGGTCTTTACGTTCACTGACTTCGAGCTTCTGGCGCTGCTGAACCATTCGTTGTCCGACCTGCACAGAGTAGACATGAAGCCGTCCTCTCCGTCCAATCCGAAGTACAAGTCTGCTTCGCCAGACTTGTTGCAGCACGCGATTTGGAGGCAGGTCACATTGTCGCGGCCTCCGCAATTGGCCACGAGCTTCTTGAACACTGCCGGCGCCGGTTCTATCAGGATCGCTCGCCATCCTAACTCGACAAATGGAAGTGAGTTGGAAATCGTGACGCCATCGTTCGCGCCCACATCTATGATCCATTTCTGACACTCGAAATCCTTTGCGAGTTTTCTCAGTAAAGTGGTTTCGCCCGCCTGGGAACGATCCGCAGCAGAAACTTTCCTGATGGCCTGGAATTTTCTAATGAACTGGACCACTCGTTTCGGCAACACTCTCTTGGCAAATACCCTCAGTGTTGTCATTCCACTCCGCTCCCGCGCTACCCGCAAGACGGGAGCATGGTATCACGGAACGATTGCGGACTTCGTGGCCGCGAATCGGCGAGCGCTCGAGCAATCGGCACGAGACGAGTTGGCAAGCCGAGATCGTTCGCGGGACTAGGGCCTAACACCTGCCAAACGACTGTGCCCAATTTTGTGCCCACCCTAGTTCAAAACGGGTAGCAACTGGTAACTGAGACGAGGGAAGAGAATCGCCTGTACTGGCGCGAGAAATCAACGGGATAGCAAACCGTCCCGCTACGCACTGCATAGCTTGGTGACAACTGGCATGTGTGAGGGCACTTATGCTTCACTTTTCTCACAGGACCGGACATGAAATGCATATTACCAGAGCCATAAGTTGTTCTGGCGTAAGACCCTCAGGCGCGTTTGCGGGCCACAATCACGTTTTGAGGGCAAGCCCCACGGTCGTCGATATAGTCGCATACGTCGAAAATTTCCCGCCAGCGTCTCTCAACATAGCTTTTTGAGATGCAAGCCTCACCCCAGAATGACCGTCCCCCTTCCTCCCCGTAGCATTCGTAGCAGAATTGTCCGTTGTCATACGCTGAAATCGCTGCATCCACATCCAAGAAGATTCCTGCCTGCCCTTTTAGCCAACCTGGTTTCTCGAGCGGGGGATCGTCGCGGAGGGTCTTACAGAAATGGATATAATCACGGGCCCAAGTTGTGGCGATCAACATGCCGCCAGGCACCAGAAGCCGATGAAATTCCTTCAGCAGCATCCAGTGCATTTCCTCTGGTAGGTGTGAGAATACTGAATACAGGTAGATCAGGCCAAAAGACTCTGGTGTCAGCGGTGTTGGAGGATATGGTTCAATTGTTGTGAACTTGCACCAGCGGTTCGTTTCCCGGCAGATGCGGATCGCTTGGGCGTCGAGATCGACACCCAATAGCTTTTCCGGCTCGACGTCCTTCAAGAAGAACCGAATAGTTCTGCCCCATCCACAGCCGAAGTCAAGAACGGCGCAACAAGACTCGATCGGGCCAACGTGCGTCTCGTAACACTTCTTGAAAAGTCGATATGCCCTGAATCCCTCTCCGAGGGTCGAGTCGCCGGAACTGCCGGTGAAACCCTCCTGTATAGAGGCTTCCGGCATTTCGGGTACGAGCCGCGCTATTGCCTTGTGCCGCCTTCGACCCGTTGTGTTCATCCACAACCACGTTTCATCGTCGATTCCAGAAAACCAGTCCCTTGGACCAGTGTTCGGCTTTTCGCTGCGCACGATTGCTGGGCGTACCGCCAGCTCATTTTTGGCCACTCGAAGCACAACTGACGGGCTCCTCTTCACTCTGCTCAAGGCGAAGTAAAGCCTTCGATTCATGTGCCTTTTCAAAATTGCTTTGATGTCCCCCACAGCCGCTCCGAGTTTGAATTGTACCTAAACCCAGAGCGGATTGCCTTACTGGTTCGGAGTGCATCTGCGAGATAAGAATTTCTTCGAAAGACTCAGGCGACAGGCGAACGCAAGATGCGTTATGGCACGGTAATTATTTTTCTGATTAATTTCGAAGAGGTTTGGGGATATCGGGATCCACTTGGAATTACGGATGACAGCATTTGATCCTATTGGGTCGCCTTCTAGCTTGAGCAGCGAGCCAAAACCACGGGAATTTGTGATGTTTTCGAAGGCCAGTACACGCAGCGTTCACGTGCGCTATGCCTCAGGCGCTCCACCAGCGCGCGGTGCGCCACAGTCGCGAAATGGTGTTTCAGCTGTGCCAAACCCACTCTTCTACTTACTCGGTGATCTCTGATCCTTATGAACTTGCACCTCTGCCGATTCGCGACTGCCATGGCCGGGACTACTGAAACTCCCATTCCTGCGGATACCATCGCAAGAATCGTCGAAAACTGACCACTTTCAAAGACCGGGTTTGGCTGCAGCTTTGACTCGCGGAAGGCCATGATCACATTCTCACGAAAACAGTGCCCTTCTTTTAGAAGCAAAAAAGCATCAGTTCTGATCTCTTGCAAATCAATCATTTCTCTTGAGGCCAAATGATGTTTCGGTGGTACAACCACAAAGAGGGGTTCGCGGAAAAGATCCTCACAAATCAACTCTTCTCCTAGAACGGGCAGCGCAAGTAAGGCGAGATCAATACGCCCATCGTGCAAGCGCTCCAGCAGGATGGGAGTGGTTTCTTCCACAACGCTGACTGCTATGGTCGGATGTTGGCGCGTGAAACCCGTGAGCACTGGCGGCAGAAAATACGGCGCGATGGTCGGACTCGCTCCAATGACTATTTTTCCTTTTTCCGCACCCGCCAATCTCCTGAATTTCGGTTCTTGCCTCGCTGACTTGTCTGAGGATGGCCTCCGCCCTTGAAGAGGAACGTCCTTCCAAATTGAGTTAATCTTGCAGAGCGCGGGAAACGATCGAAAAGCCTGGCACCGAGTTCAGCTTCAAGCTTCAGAATCTGTGAGGGCTGCGCCACATTCTCCGCTTTGGCGGCGCGCGTGAAGTTACCGTTGTGCGCGACCGCACAAAAATAGCGCAATTGATGGAGTTCCATATTTCAGCTTGCTTGCCCCGGAGTTTTGCTTTCTTTCCCCTATGGACCCATAGCAACGAGATATTAGACCTTTGGCAGGTATGCATATAACCTTCGTGCAGGAGGCTTCGTGCAGGAGGTTGCGTCGTCTAGCTCAATTGGTCCGTGATATGCTCGCCGCACTTTAGGTCGTCCCAAGGTTCACGGGATCCCTTCAATCGAGAATCAACGGAGGGCAGGTCATGAACAAGTATATCGCTGAATTTAGCGGGACCTTTTTCCTTGTTCTCACGGTCGGGTGCACAGTAATCGGCAACGGTGCAGGGGCGTTCGCCCCGTTAGCGATAGGCTCGGCGCTCATGGTAATGATTTTTGCTGGCGGGCATATTTCCGGAGGGCACTTCAATCCGGCTGTTACGCTGGGCGTTTGGCTACGCGGGAAGTGCGAGGCCAAAGATGTAGCGCCGTACATGATTTCTCAGATTATAGGGGCGCTGCTGGCGGCCTTCGCCGTCAAGTTTTTGAAGGGAGGGGCTGCTGTTACACCGCTCCAGCTGGCGACACTACCGGCACTTCTTGCAGAGTTTCTTTTCACCTTTGCGCTTGTTTACGTTGTGCTGAACACTGCTACGGCCAAGGGTACATCCGGCAATTCCTTTTATGGGCTGGCCATCGGGTTCACGGTCATGGTGGGGGCGTTTTCTGTTGGCAACATTTCTGGCGGAGTGTTCAACCCAGCGGTGGGAGTGGGCATCTCCTGTATGGGGCTGTCGCCCTGGCCGAATATCTGGATTTATCTTGTGGCGGATTTTGTTGGTGGCGCGGCGGCGGCGGGCGCTTTCAAGGCAGTAAACCCAACCGACAATTAATTGGCCTCGACTCCCAGAACGAATGACCATTCTGTCCGAAAGAACTGTGCTCAATTTTGTGCCAACCCTAGATCAAAAACCGTCGCAAGTGGTAGCAATGGGGCAGGGAAGGAAATCACCTGTACGGGCGCAGAGAATCAACGCCATAGCGAATCGTCGCAGTCAGTCTTAATTTTCTTTGGACGGTCTCTTAATCAACGGGTTGGAGGTTCGAGTCCTCCCCCAATTCTTTTGTTTTCAGTACATCAGGCTCCTTCTATGCCCGACTCGCGGCCAACTTGGTAACTTCGGGTAACAACTCGGTCGCGATTTCATTCAGAGGTGCCCGGAATTGGTCCGTTTCAACCTCGATTGCAAGCGCGTCATGTCGAGATTCGCATAATAATTCCCGCACGTGAGGAGCTTTTCTGCCCTAATTGCTTCGCTGTGGCCCGTGTTATACTCCGCTTCTTCCAATACTCGGATGCCGGATTCCACGAACAGGTAACTGGGGGATTTATTCATGGACCGAGATTCAGAAGAGATTAGATCGTTCCCGCCGCTCGGACCTGCGGTCAAAGTTCTAATGGTCTGGCCGCGCTTTCCTGCCTCGTTTTGGAGCCTTGGGGAAGTGATGGAAATCGTCCCGGAG
>Ga0137403_10007980_pt1 | contig 11880 bp, 8 predicted proteins | sample CZOMad2_1_16fung_FD_122057 | JGI IMG/M metagenome (GOLD analysis project Ga0137403, IMG submission 122057) | Vadose zone soil fungal communities from Angelo Coast Range Reserve, California, USA - CZOMad2_1_16fungal (Hybrid Assembly) | ecosystem: Environmental > Terrestrial > Soil > Vadose zone...
AGGGAGATCATTTTGAAGTCGATGCCACCTGGCTACGGCCAGAATCGCCCAAGCGAACCGAATCGACCGAGTCGCTGCTGTCAAAGGTTGCTGAAAGAGAGAAAGAAATCATTGAAGCGGCTTTAAAAGAAACCCTCGGTCGCGTCTCCGGCCCGACCGGAGCTGCGGCCAAACTTGGAATTCCACGCCAGACCCTCGAATCGAAGATCAGAGCCTTCGGTATCAAGAAATCTGACTTTAAATCTATTTACAGCTGAATGTGCTACATCGCCTCAACATCCGCCTACGTTGAATCTGCCGGTCTTTGCTGAAAATTAAGCGAAATTGCTGATGTTTCGGCATGCAATATGCGAACAACCCACGTCAATTCAATTGTCTAACGTGGCACGCAAAATGCACTTCTTTTCTTTAACTGGACTCTCGAACTTGAAAGCAGGCAAGGGAAAACAGAGGATGACAATCAAGTTGGTTGGCCAGATAGAACGAGACAAGTTGAGTGTTTCAAAAAGGCGAACTGCAAGAGCGGGAAGCGACCGGTCTTCGCTGTGAAGGCAGATTCTCTCGGAATGTGAAGCCGAGGGGTCGGCGGGAAGACTTGCAGATTCCTCGAAAAAAACGGCGGCAGCTCGCAAGCGTAGCCTGAAATGTCAAGTTTGTGTGAGGGGATAAGGGATAACGGTATGGAGCAGATAGTCGATGTACTGGTGATCGGGGGAGGGCCTGGCGGTTCGACAGCAGCGGCAATGCTGGCAAAAAACGGACTGAAAGTGCTCTTGCTGGAACGTGACGTATTTCCGCGTTATCACATAGGCGAGTCTTTGTTGGCATCTTGCCAGTCGACGCTTAAGCTCTCGGGCGCATATGACAAAGTTGCAGCGCACGGATTTACAGTGAAGCGCGGTGGCGTCATCTATTGGGGGGCGGACAAGTGGGTTCTTGACTGGAACAAGATGGTTGACCCCGATATTTGGTCGTGGCAGGTCGACCGAGACACCTACGACGAGATCCTATTGAGAAACGCGGTGGCGCAGGGCGCTGAAGTCGTCGAAGGCGCGGCGGTAAAGCGCATTGTGTTCGATGGCGACCGTGCGATCGGCGCGCATTGGACTCGTCTAAAGGACGAATCAATGATCAACACCGTCAAGTGTGAGTACGTGATCGATGCATCAGGCCGTGCAGGGGTGTTGTCTCAACAGCACTTCAAAATGCGCAAGCAGCACGACGTATTTCAGAATATCGCCATCTGGGGATACTGGACAGGAGCAGAACTGTTGCCAGATACGCCACAGGGTGGAATCAATGTAGTGTCGTCGCCCGAGGGTTGGTGGTGGCATATTCCGCTTGCCGGCAATCGTTATAGCGTTGGTCTTGTGACGCACAAGAACAAGTTCACACAGGCTCGCCAAGATTACGCAACATTGGAGAAATATTATCTGGATCGCCTGAGCAATACAGAAGCGATGAAGATGGTGACCAGTGGCGCGACGTTCGTTGGCCCTGTACGGGCAGAGCAGGATTACTCGTACGTATCGGACCGGTTCTGCGGGCCGGGTTACTTGCTCGTAGGTGATGCCGCGTGCTTCCTTGACCCCCTTTTGTCGACCGGCGTGCATCTTGCACAGTACAGTGCCATGTTAGCCGCAGCTTCGATCATCAGCGCAACTAAAGGCGAAGTGAGCGAAAGCGAAGCCTGGGCCTTCTTCGAGTGTGTATATCGCCGGGCCTACACGCGGATGCTTGTGCTTGTTTCCCGCATGTATGAGCGATATCAGGGCGCCGACAACTATTTCTGGAATGCGCAGAAGCTGGTCCACGAGAAGACAAGACAGGTGGAGCCCGTACGCGACTTCACGGCGATCATCGCGGGGATGACCGACATTCGTGAGGCGGCTCACGTAGACACACGTGTACTCAATGAATCTCTGATTTCCGAGGCAGAGGAGATGCAGGACGCAAGTCTTGCCGGCTCAGCCCCGCATGACGTTACAGCGTTGGATATGAAGCCCTTGTTCTCTGGATGGTTTGCGTTGACAGGCTCTGACACCGAGGTAAATGAGCTCTATCTGATAACTGAACCTAATTTAGGGCTGCGCAAGGTTTCCGCCGCGACGGCCAATTAGGCTTTCCGCACCGCAACAAGAGCAAGCGCGGGGCAATTAAGAGAAGCGTGAAGAGCAGCAGTGGGTTGATTGGGTTTCGGAAGACGCAAATGTGTGAGGGATGGGGAATTTCATGGCTTGGTAGGTGCGGAAATCCGCGAAGGCGTCGTCATTACTCGGATCTTGTTGTTCAGCCCCAATAATGCTGGCCTCGTTCAGCAGCCCTTCTAGGGATATCAGAACGTACTGCTCGTTTTGAAGGTTGGCCAAGCTTCCGGAATGGAGAAGATGTTATGCTCAGCTCACAATCAAAAGCGATCGAGCACAGGGTCAATGTACTAGTCATCGGTGGCGGACCGGGGGGGGCAACAGCAGCGGCCCTTCTAGCCAAAGCTGGTTTAAGCGTGCTCTTGCTTGAACGCGAGACCTTTCCTCGATATCACATTGGAGAATCTCTTCTTGCATCCTGCCTGCCGACCTTGAGGCTATCGGGAGCTTACGACAAAGTCGCGGCCCATGGCTTTCAGACAAAGCGGGGCGCACTGTTTCATTGGGCTCAGGATGTCTGGGTATTGGACTGGGCCAAGCTGATAGATCCGGATGCCTGGTCATGGCAGGTAGATCGCGCGGCATACGATGAGATCTTGTTGCGCAACGCTGCAGAGCAGGGCGCTGAAGTCGTTGAAGGCGCCACGGTCAAGCGCGTGCTCTTCGACGGGGACCGTGCGGTCGGCGCCGAATGGGTGAAACGTGGCGACGAATCGAATGTGAACACTGTCAAGTTCGACTACATTGTTGACGCATCGGGGCGCACGGGCGTGCTCTCGCAGCAGCATTTCAAGATGCGCACCGAGCACGCCATATTTCAAAACATCGCAATATGGGGCTATTGGAAAGGCGCGAGGCTTCTTCCGGATAGTCCGTCGGGGGCAATCAACATCGTCTCTTCGCCGGATGGGTGGTGGTGGCATATCCCGCTCGGCGGCGATCGCTACAGCGTTGGCCTGGTTACGCATAAACGTAAATATGCAGAAGCCAAGCAGGGTTCACCGACGCTCAAAGACTATTATCTGGCTCGTTTAAACACGGTTCCCACCATGCTGGCAGTCACGGAAGGGGCCGAACTGGTCGGTGACATTCAAGCCGAGCAGGATTACTCCTATGTTTCGGACCGCTTCTGTGGCCCTGGCTACTTCCTGGTAGGCGACGCCGCATGTTTTCTGGATCCGCTGCTTTCAACGGGAGTGCACCTGGCGCAATACAGCGCCATGCTCGCAGCCGCCTCTATCATCAGCACGACCAAAGGAGAAGTAGAAGAGGCGGAGGCCGCTCTGTTTTTTGAGTACATCTACCGACGCGCATACACGCGCATGCTGGTGCTCGTTTCAACTCTCTACCAAAAATACAATGGCAAGGATGACTACTTTTGGGGAGCCCAGAAGCTCGTGCACCAAAAAACGCATTACTCGGAACCAGTGAGGGCCTTCACCGACATCATCATTGGCAATGTGGACATGCGAGAGGCTGCGCAGGTGGACACAAGAATTTTGGACCAGCAGCTCATTGGGGAGGCCGAAGAGGCGCAGGTTGCCAAAGCCGCCGAGAAAGGCGCGAACGGTCTGCACTCTCTGGACGTCACTGCGACCTGGGGCCCTTGGCGTAACTTGATCGGCTCGGATACGACTGTAGGACATTTTTACCTTGTCACCGAACCTTTGGGATTGCGACGGGGGCAGAATCCAGCTGTGGCCAGCCAGATGAAAAGCGGAAGCCATGTGTGATGAACAAGAGTCGTTTGATTCAGCGGAATAGAAACACACCCAACATGAAGAGCCAAGGAGCGAAACTTTCTGCCCGCAGCCAGATGCTGAGCCTGCTCGGAGCGCAGGCACTTGCGGTGCATGCCATTGCCATTGCCGCCGACCTCGGCATAGCCGACCTGCTGGAAGCTCAACCACAGACGGCGGAAGAGCTGGCTGCAAAAACCGGAGCGAGCTCCGATGCATTAGGCCGGATGCTCCATGCGCTGAACAGCATTGGGGTCTTTAAGCAGGACGCGAACGGCCGGCATCGCAATACGGAGCTAAGCGCCACGCTGCGCCGGGATATACCAGGTTCGTTGTCTGGTTGGGCCAGGTACATGACTTCGAATGTCGTGAACCGTACTTTCGAGGGGCTGAGCTACTCAGTGATGACCGGTCAGCCCGTCTTCCCAAAGCTATTTGAGAAGACGCTGTTCGAATATCTGGCCGCGGATCATGCGATGGGCGAGATCTTCGCCGGGGGAATGAGTTCGTATTCCTCGTCCAGCGTACGTGAAGCCGTCGAAGCGTATGACTTTTCGCAGGTGAAGCGGATGGCGGATATCGGAGGCGGGCACGGGTTATTTCTGTTGGGAATCCTCTCCGCAACGGAGAGTTCCCGTGGGATACTTTTCGATCTGCCGGAGGTGATCGTACAGGCGGCTGCGCCTGAGACGCCGGTACTCGGTCATCGATACTCCACAGAAGGCGGAGACTTCTTCAAAAATGTTCCGGATCGATGCGACCTTTACATTCTGCGGCATGTGATTCACGACTGGGCAGACGGCGACGCGATCAGAATCCTGGAAAACTCCCGCAAGGCGATGAGCCCCGGAGGCAAGGTTCTCATCATTGAACTCTTGTTGAAAGATCCAAACCAGCCGAGTTTTGCTCCCTTCATGGATCTGACAATGCTCACGCTTTTGCGGGGCCGCGAGCGGACGGTCTCCGAGTACAGCGACATTCTGAGGGCCGCAAAACTCCGGCTTACGCGCGTGATCCCTACTAATGGTCTGCATACTTTGATTGAGGCGGAAGCGGATTGTCCGGCGTGATCTTACAGAAACCGGTTGCCATTGTAGGGGGAGGCCCCGTTGGGATGGTGCTTGCGCTTCTGCTGGATCGTCTTGGCGTCGAGACGGTGGTCTTCAATACCGAGCAGACGACGAACAGGCGCCCACGAGGCAGTACGCATAACAGCCGTACGATGGAGCACTATCGCATGCTTGGCCTGTCGAGCAAGATTCGGCAACTTGGACTCCCGCTGTGCCATCCCCGCGATGTTCTCTACCTGACCCGCCTGAACGGATATGAACTGGCCCGGATCTCGATGGGGTCCGAACGCGAGCGCCAACAGGCAGCAGCGACGGCCGGGGAGACAGACCAGATTGTTGAGCCGCTACTGCGCGCCAATCAGATGTATCTAGAGCGTTTCCTGTTCGAGCAGGTGGGAATGCGACGGGGCGTTACGCTGCGCTTCGGTTGGCAGGTTAACGGTCTTGAACAAAGTGCGGACTGTGTCACACTCCGCGCGGAGAGCGACGACGGCCATGCTGAGCAATGGGCCGCTGGCTATGTCATAGGCTGTGACGGAGGCCAGAGCTTTGTTCGTCGAACACTAGGAATCTCCTATAGCGGAGAAACCGCCCAGAGATCCGCTTTCATGACGGGAAGAATGATCTCTGCTCACGTACGGGTTCAGGGACTATATGCAAGTGCGCTGCGTGGCCGCGAGGCATGGCTGTACAACATACTGAACCCGAAGCTGCGGATGCTGTTGTTTAGCCTGGATGGAAAAGCTGATTTTCTGATGATGATGAATGCCGCAGCGGACACCTCGTTGCCAGAAAACGCCCAACTGACTGAATACTTGCGAGTGGCAATAGGCGTGAATGTTCCGGTGACGATTGTCGGGCAGCAGATATGGAATGGCGGAGTGGCGCTCGTGGCGAACTCGTTTGGCAGAGGGCGTATTTTTCTGGCCGGGGACTCTGCCCACCTCTTTTCGCCCACGGGAGGATTGGGGATGAACACGGGAATCGACGATGCAGCCAATCTGGCTTGGAAGTTGGCGGCGTCGGTGCAGGGGTGGGGAGGAGAGAATCTCCTTCGAACCTATGAGATCGAGCGGCGTCCGGTTGCGGTGCGTAATACCGTTGCGGCGCGCAGTCTCACCCACCGTCTTGGGGACATTGGGATTCCGAATGAACTGGACGACTCGACCGAGGAAGGTGTCGCCGCTCGCATCAATCTTGGTGGTCTTCTGCAAAAATTCACGGGACAATTCAGTGCACCCGGGATAGAACTCGGGGCCAGATATGACGGCTCGCCGATCATCCTGTCCCATGATCCGCCACCCTCCGATGACCCGGTGAACTACAACCCCAGTTCTGTTCCTGGGGGACGTCTTCCTCACCTCTGGATGGGCCCTCCGAATCCCGGGCGGTGTTCCATCTTTGACCGCCTTGGCCGTGGATTCACGCTAATTCGTATTGGAGATATTGCGCCGAGTGCTGCGGCTTTCCAGGCAGCTAGTCGTACGCTTCGTATGCCTATGGAGGTCATCAATCTTTCGAAGGTGCCGGCCTTCGATCTGTATCAAAGGCGCCTTATCCTCGTTCGGCCAGATCAGCATATAGCGTGGCGTGGCGATGCAGTCCCTGATGACCTGCAGGGCCTTCTCTCCGCTGTGGCTGGGTGTGAACGGATTTCCAAATCGCCATCGTGGTTCGATGGCGATTCCAAGTCGGTATGTACGTGAACTCGAACATGGCAAACTCGACTAGAGCCGTCGCTTTTAAGCTCGCCAGCCACTGCGAGGGGGCCAGGTTCTGCTCTCTTTGCTGGAACGGCGCGATCCCGGCCAGCCATGCGAGGAAGATGAGGGTTCTGAGAAAAGGCGGTTCAGCCTGTGAACACTGAGCAAATGATCGTGTCAATCGGCTCCATCCTGCTCGTGGCACGCTTATTCGGCTCCATTTTTCAATACATCGGCCAGCCGCGGGTCATGGGTGAGATGGCGGCTGGCGTTGTACTCGGACCCTCGGTTCTGGGAGTGTTTGTTCCCTCCGCCTCTACGCATCTCTTTCCTGCTTCGTCCCTGCCGACACTTGCGGCCTTGAGCCAGTTGGGGCTGCTGCTCTTCATGTTTGCTGTTGGATTGGAAGTGGATATCAAGCTGATCCTGAAGCAGCGCTTCGCGGTAGTGTGGACCAGTAATGTAAGCATTTTGGCACCGTTTGCCCTTGGTGCAGTCTTCGCTCGCGCGGTATATCCAGAACTGGCTGGTGAGCACGTAGCCTTTGCCTCCTTTGCTCTATTTGTAGGAACGGCGATGAGCGTCACTGCCTTTCCAGTGCTGGCCCGGATTCTCAAGGAGAGGAAGTTACTCTCGACGGATCTGGGAAGCGTGGTGATCTCCTGTGCTGCCGTGGATGACGTAACTGCCTGGTTTCTGCTGGCGATTGTTACTGGCATTGTGCATTCGGCTGCGAGTGGGTTTCGTCTGGCGGGCACTCTATTTGGGCTGCTGGCATTTATCGGCATCATGCTGGTCCCGGTTCGCCGGTTAATCGAATTTCTTCAAGCTCGCTATAAAGAAAAGGATGCGGAGGGCGGATTTTTCTTTGCTTTGATTCTTCTGATGCTTGCGGCAAGCTGGACGACGGACCGACTAGGGGTTCATCCACTCTTTGGCGCCTTTGTGGCAGGCCTCGCAGTACCGAAAGATGGAGGGTGGGCTGCTAAGAGCATCCAGAGGATCGAATCTGTAACGTTAGCGCTATTGCTGCCACTCTTCTTTACTTTGACAGGCCTGCGGACGCGGATTGACTTGCTCGTAGGGAGGCGAGCGTGGGCTTACGTTTTGGCCATCATCGCAATTGCCGTATTTGGGAAGCTCGCAGGCGCAGCTCTGGCGGCACGATCTACCGGGATGGAATGGAGAAATTGCCTTGCCGTGGGTGTCCTGATGAACACACGTGGCTTGGTCGAGTTGGTCGTGCTGAATGCCGGGCTGGAACTCGGTATCTTATCTCCGAAACTCTTTACCATGATGGTGATCATGGCTCTTGTGACAACATTTATGACCTCGCCGCTTTTGGCTCTGTTGAAGGTTGCGACAGACCAAAAGAGGGTAGCAGCGGCAGCCTAAGCCCAACGATAGTGGTATTGTGGCCATTTTGGATTTCGCGCAAGACTGGGCGGGTCAAATAAAATCACGAGCTGACCTAAGTGTTCTATTAACCTCAGCTCGAAAAGAGTGTGGGGTCCCAGTCGCTCGTCCTTTCACCAAACGTCTGCACTTTTAATTCGTCAGCAACTGCTGACAATTCAGCATAATTGATGATATATCGGCAGACGATGCTTACTTAGACTAAGCCCTTCAATAGCTTAGCAATGGTATCTACATTGCACTTGTGTTTGATACAGACTGGGTGGCACGTAACAGCTTATGACGCTCAAGATTGACAAGCGCGCAGAGAGGCATGGAACGACTATCAAGTTGATCGGCCAAATACAACTAGCCGATTTGGGGGGATTAAAAGCCGAACTTCAACATAGCGAACCGATGATCATTTTAGATCTCGAGGAAGTATCCCTTGTGGATGTTGACGCGATCCGTTTTCTCGCAGAGTGCGAGATCCAAGAAGTACAAGTCCACAATTGTTCGCCCTATATACGGGAGTGGATAGCAAGAGAACGAAGCAGGTAAGAATTCCCTAAATGTCCTGCCGAAGCTCCGGCAAAGACCGTGGCGGTCCATCCAGACTACTGATGACCATGACCACTTTAGGAACAACGATCAGCCCCCAGTTTTTTCCGTTCACCTGCAAATCATATCGACAACTATGAATGCGGAGCCCTTGCCGCCAATGATTCACGCACGGACGAGCTCGAGCACACAATCTCAGAGCGTCACGCCCGACTGCCGAGGGGGAAAGAGTAGCGCACGTCAAAGTCGTCCCACGGGCACCCAACCAGTTACCTATGTCCTGCCTGGCGGGCGATAATCGCTGTGGTCACGAGCGTTCTTTGGGAGTAAGGCGATACCGCCCGTACACGGATGGTCAGTGCAGCAGTCGTACGGATCGGGAGGCTCACGCAGAAAGGACTTAATGAGAGTGCGGTACAATTAAAAACTCTATGCGTACAGACTGGACGCGCGATGAAGTTTCAGAGACTTATCACCGGCCTTTACTTGACTTGTTGTGTCAGGCACAGAGCACTCACCGTGAATTCCATCATGCCAATGAAATTCAGATGTGCCGCTTGCTTTCCATCAAGACCGGCGGCTGTCCCGAGGACTGCACGTATTGCCCTCAGAGCGCCCACCACCCGTCTTCGGCGCGTACACCGCTGATGGATCCCGCGGAAATTGTGATTGCTGCGCGCGCTGCCAAAACCGACGGGGCTACGAGGTTCTGCATGGGTGCAGCCTGGCGGCAAGCTCCCGAGGGAGACGAGTTCGATCACGTACTGGCATCCGTTAGCGCCGTCGCTGCCTTAGGCTTGGAAGTATGCTGTACGCTGGGCATGCTCACTGAGTCACAGGCCTTTAGGCTCAAACAGGCCGGCCTTACTGCATACAATCACAATTTGGATACGTCGCCTGAGTTTTACGGCAAAATCATCAGCACCCGTGTTTACCAGGACCGACTGAATACCATTGCGTCAATACGCAAGGCCGGCATCACTGTGTGTTGTGGCGGTATTCTTGGCATGGGCGAGTCCGATGAGGACCGCGTTGGCTTGTTGCACCAGCTCGCTACACTCGATCCCCATCCTGAAAGTGTCCCCATCAACCTGCTGGTTCGTGCAAGAGGAACCCCGCTGGCCGAGCAAGGAGATCTCGATCCTCTTTGTATGGTGCGGACGATTGCGGCTGCTCGTATCCTGATGCCCCGCGCCATGGTTCGGCTAGCGGCTGGACGCGCGCAGATGACAAGAGAATCCGTCCTGCTCTGTTTTATGGCGGGCGCCAACTCCATTTTCTACGGTGAGCGGCTGTTGACTACACCAAATCCCCATCCTTGCGACGACCTGGAACTGCTTCGCGAATTGGGTCTCAAGCCTATGCAGAAGGTTGTGGATGCCGTCGTCTAGCAAACTGACTGACCGCATGCATTCACGTATTGCCGAGTTGGAGTCGAATTTCCAACTGCGGGATCCCAAGTCATTATCCGGCGTCACCTGTGCTCCAATGACTATCTTGGCCTAGCGGCTGACGCCCGTCTGAAAGCGGCTTTGAAACAGGCAGTCGGGCAATGCGAAAGAGTAGGTGGGGACCGGCTCACGTTTGCTGAGCGGACATGATGCACCGTGGGATCAACTGGAAGAGGAATTCACCGCGTTTGCGGGAACCGAGTCCTCCTTGTTCTTCAGTTCCGGCTTCGCGGCCAATACCGGCTTGTTGAGCGCTCTTTTGGGCGAAGATGACGTGGTGTTTTCTGATCAATTGAACCACGCAAGTATTATCGACGGTATCCGCTTATCTCAAGCCAGAAAAGTAATCTACCCTCACGCTGACATGAATGCACTTGAAGATGCCCTTCGCAGATGGCCTGAGATTGGCACGGCATTTACTCCTGGATTTGGCCGAAATGGATGTGCCGGCCGGGACTGAGTTCCTGAATATGATCATCCCCGAATATTTGGCAGGCTTGGTCAGCTGGGGAGCGATATCGGGGCGCGAACGACCGAGAGCCAAGTGCATCGACAACTGGTTTCGGGTTTGTCGTGCCCGGTGGGATTCAAGAATGGCACGTCGGGCGACGTGCAGGTCGCCATTGAGGCCATTCAATCGACGGCGCATCCTCACTGCTTTCTCGGCCTTACCAAGAATGGACAGTCGGCAATCTTTGCTACCACTGGCAATCCGATGTGCCATTTGATCCTCCGTGACGGGCGAACCACGGTGAACTAGGGTGCAGATTCGGTGTCTCGGGTGGCAAGCCTGCATGAGAAAGCAGGTATGCCCCGCGGTTGATGATCGATTGCAGTCACGCGAACAGCCGGAAAGATTCATCGCAAACGGCATTCTGTCTGCCGCGATGTCGCAGAACAGATCAGGAAGGGCAATCGGCGGATCATTGCTGTGATGATGGAAAGCAATCTCGTGGCGGGAGCACAGAACCTGGTCGTCGGCGAACCACTGGTCTACGGGCAAAGCATAACCGACCCCCTGTATGGGCTCGGAGGAGACTCACGATTTATTGCGGCTATTGGCCGACGCGGTTCGGACCGGACGCTAGGCCCGGGCGTCGTACCATTCCCGTCCTAATTATTATTTCCCACCGATTGGGACCCACGACCTTCTATAAATGTCGAGGTCAAGCTTGAGATAGCGCCGACCCACCATGGCTGCCCGAGACTGCATCAATCATTTTGGTAGGTGACCGCCCGCTCCGGAGTTGAACCCAGTTGTTCGCGAGAACCTTGAACTCACGCACCCATTTTGCCCAGCACCAAGCAATTGTTCCCCGCCACCTTCGGCTGGTGTAAGTACCTCCGCTTAATACCGTGTAGTTCCATTTTGGAACCAGCCAAAGAACAGTAGTTCTATTTTGGAACTAGCCAAAGAACAAAAGATGATTCCAGGTCAAGCACAGGGAATAAATCCGCCATTCAGCGGTTGTGTTCAGAGGAAAAATGATTTGAGGAAAGATTATGCTTCGATGCTCCTTATCATGTGAAGTTCCAGCCCCCGTGATGGATGTCATGATGGCCGTCGAGAAGAACGATCATTCACTGCTCGGCCAGGCGATGACCTTCCTCATTCGGGATGCCAGCCAGCTTGGATTACCCAAGAAGTTCTTGACCGATATCATGCAAGGTTTGGAGACCGGAGACTGGTCGGACTTTGCCCAGGGCCTTAAAACCCTTGAGTTCCTGGGAGCAGAGGGGCGCTTTTTTCTTCTTGCCCCTTACACCACATCGCGCCAGGCTAAGTCGCAAACGCTGCTCAGCGCGCTTTATGC
>Ga0137403_10007981_pt1 | contig 11880 bp, 11 predicted proteins | sample CZOMad2_1_16fung_FD_122057 | JGI IMG/M metagenome (GOLD analysis project Ga0137403, IMG submission 122057) | Vadose zone soil fungal communities from Angelo Coast Range Reserve, California, USA - CZOMad2_1_16fungal (Hybrid Assembly) | ecosystem: Environmental > Terrestrial > Soil > Vadose zone...
ATGGGGCGAGTAATGATTCCCCAGACGACAAAGGAGGAAGCATAGCATGAAAGCGCTGGAGAAATACCCGCAGATGGAAACGCAGCTTGACCAGACGCTTCAAGCGCTAGAGGGAGTTAGCCAGGAAGAGCTGGAGTGGAAACCCGTGCAGCACGAGAAAGTCCGCACGATTGGTGATATGATGCGGCACATTGTGCAGACGGAGGATACCTTCATCAATCGCTTCGTCATGGGACAGGATGTGCAACCGCGCACACGGCAAACCAATCCCACCACGGAAAGCCTGATGAACGACTTCAAGAGCCTGCGCGGCCGCACGATCGAGCTCATGCGACAATGGGAGGACGCTGACCTCCAGAAGACGTATGCCGGCCCGCGTGGGATGCAGATGAGCCTGGATCGCATCCTGCAGATCGTTGCCGGTCATGAGCTCGGACACCGCAGCCAGATCCTCCTCATGCGCCGCCTGAAGAATCCGGATCGATAGTATGGGGTAACCCAGTATCCAGGGAGTCCTACCGTCCATAACGCGTATGCAGTTCGTGCCGGAGTCGCCGCTTTATCCGGTGATTCCGGCACTTGTCATTCCGTAACGCTATCTTCTGTCACAGAGAAGCCATGTTACAGACCAGTCAACCCATCGATAAACCCGTCTCAGCCGTGTTGTCCGAAATTATCTGCATGATGCCTGCCGAAGGGCTGACCTTGCACACACTCCTCGAATGGTTGGGAGAGCGTGGCCTGCTGATTTTTTGCATGGTGCTGACGATTCCGTTTCTCTTGCCGGTGTCAATTCCTGGCACCAGTACCCCTTTCGGTTTGCTCATCGCGCTCAATGCGCTTGGCCTCGCGATGCACAAGCCGCCTTGGCTACCAGCTCGCCTCATGAACCGCCGTATCGCCGTGCACCAGTTGGTTCCGATGTTAGAGAAAGGCGCACACCTGTTTGCGCGGCTGGAGAAGCTAATTCGCCCACGGCTGCTAGCCTTGACACATCGGGCCAGTATTGGCCGCCTGAATGTCATGCTCCTCGGGCTTTCAGGCCTCTTGCTGACTGCCCCGTTACCGCTCCCGTTCTCCAATACGCTACCAGCCTATGGTGTGCTGTTTCTGGCCATCGGGAATCTGGAGCGTGATGGCTATGCGGTGTTGGCCGGATACTTTATGGTCCTCCTGACCTTAGGGTATTTCGCTACAGTAGCGATTTTGGGGGAACTCGGAGCGACCGCCTTATGGTCCTTCTTTTAAGGCTGTTGGTCGCCAAGACCCTCCCCAGTGTGCACTGTCTGCGCACAAAGATGGGGTGCGAATACACATGGGCCATCCATGCTGATGACTAGGATATCATCCACCGCTGATCCCGAGCGTGCCAAACGCGCGCTGGCGATGGCCGAGGTGTGGGGGAGATTGGAACCATGAGCGAGCAGATCACATTGAACCCAGTTGACCGCGTCGAAATCATCACCCTCTACGAAAACCTCGTCGACCAGACCGCGCCGGGGGGTGGCGTGGTGGAGCGTCTCAGACCCAGGGCGGGCGACACGATTGTCTCGACACTGCTAGCCGAGGAGCGACGCAATCCTTTTGTCGGTGGCCATGGCCTATCCATGCTGGTGCGGGTGACACGCCATGGCATCACGCGCGCCATCCTCTTCGATGCTGGCGGCAGTCCAGATGGATTGGCGTATAACCTCGACTGTCTGGAGCTGAGCCCCCGGGACTGGAGCTGCATCGTGCTGTCACACGGACACTGGGATCATACACTGGGCCTGGTCGGCTTGCACCGTCGGCTGGGGCATCTTGGTTTTCCCCTGACGCTGCACCCGGATGCCTATCTGAAGCGTGCCGTCGTCGCTCCGGATGGCGAAGTCAACCGACTGGTGCCACTTTCCCGCCAGGGGTTACGGGGTGCGGGTCTGGAGTTGATCGAGACTGAGCGCCCGTCGGTCGTGGTGGAGGGCATGGCCCTGGTTACTGGGCAGGTGGCGCGGACCAACGACTTTGAGATCGGTTGGCCTGCCCATCACGCCGAGCGCAATGGCGTCCTGGAGCCTGATCCGTTGATCTGCGACGATCAGGGGTTGGTGATCAACGTCCGAGATAAGGGGTTGGTGGTGCTGTCGGGCTGTGGGCACGCCGGCATCGTCAATACCGTGCATCACGCCCAGGCGATCACCGGCGTCCAGCAGGTGCATGCGGTGATCGGTGGTTTTCATTTGGGGCCAACGTTCTTCCATGATCGGATTCGACGGGTGGTCGATGCCCTGGTGGCATTGGAACCTGCCGTCATCGCTCCGGCCCACTGCACCGGCTACCGAGCGGCCTATGCCGTCTATCAGCAGCGTCCCGATGCCTTTGTCCAGAACACCGTTGGCACCCGCATCGTGCTCAGTGCCGAATAATACTCGGAGCAGCGGTGCACGTTTGTGGTATCGCCGCCTTATGGCTGGCCCTGGTGTTGATGAGCGGCATCATCATCGACCATGCTATCGTCGTGCTGGAGCACATCTGCCGGTTTGTCGAGGAAAACGGCTGCGCCCGCTTGAGGCCGCGCATAAGGCGTCGGCCGATGTCGGGCGGGCGCTGCTGGCGACCCCTGTCGTGTATGCGCTCCTGGATGAGTTCGGGCAAGGTCGGGTATGTGCCTGGGGACGGGTGCCGGTGGCCTAGCTGAGTGTGGTCTTCAGGTGGGGAGGCAGGCACGGCAATGGGCAACCGGCCGCTGCGCCGCGAGAACAAGACACCGATAGGGTGGATGCAGGCGCTGGCGGTTCCGAACGCTAGACAACAGTCTTACAGCCGACATTGAGCAGGTCCTTCAAGAGAAAAAACCGTTGATCCTCCACGGCATGTCTTGCGCCCTCAAGGCGATGCAGGGCCAGGAAGATAAAATAAGCCACGTCCGCATACGGCGAACCTTTGTGCAGATGGCTCAACAGCTATCGTTCGAGATTATCCTTGCCAGCATTGTCAAGCGCCCTGTGCAGATTGATCAACCTCGCGGTGTTCGGTGAATCAATGCGCTTTCCCTGGGTCTTGTCCCACAAAAGCGGGAGTACGCTCCCCACTGTTGTCCAGCCAAAATTCGACTCGCTTCTCAGCCCGACATTGAGGCTGCCAAGCCCACCCATGGTTCTGCCACGCGCGGCATAGGCGCACCTTCCTTTATTCAGGATAAGATCAACCTCCTCGAATGTCCTTCCATGCTGCCACTCCAGCGGAGGATGGCGCGTATTGTCCGTTTCCGGTTCGGTTGCCGGCCGGAGTCCGGGCAAATTTCTCGAGCGGGAAACAAGGCGTGCCCTCCAAGGCGGCTTCGGCAGAATACGATCGTGCGTGCGGATGACAATTCCTTTGATCCGGTGTTCATCACCGAACTGATCGGTGATCCCGAAGGTCACACGGATCGGTTTGCCCTGCGGGGCGAGCGCCCCGCGCACCATAATGTGCAAAGATGCCGTGGCCGTGTCATGCGGATGAACCGCGTGTTTGCTGCTGTGGTAGGGGCTGCCGGCCTCTGGCAGCATCACGTCGGCGTGTAAGAGCTCGCTTTTCTTTCTCGGCCGGATAAGCCGAGCCTTGACAATGCGCACCGGGCGATCCGTCAGGTTAGCCGCCTCGATGTCGAGGGATATTTGCGACACGAAGCTATCATCCTGCTGTTTCGCCAAGTGCCACCAGCATTGGTGATGACGGGGTGGAGAGGAAGGGGCCGACTGCGGCAGTCGAAAAGTCAGGTATCGTCGTTCGCCCTCATGCGTTCCCCCCTCTGTGGACAGCAGCAGTGAAACACAATCGTCCAGAGTGTTTCAGGAAAAGACAGGCGCGGGATTCTCTGCGGGCGCGGCTCTGACCGTGAGGCGCACCTCAACATGCCGGTTGAGGCGGTCGAGGATCATGACCAACCGGTCAATGGTAAAGCGGGACAGGTCGGCATTGCGGATGCGGGACATATCCGCCGTCTGGACGCCTGCCAGCTTCGCCGCGGCGGCTCCTGTCAAACGACGCTCGCGCAGAATACTGACGATCTCGGCAGCCAGGTCGGCCTTGATCAGCTTGGCGTCTGCTTCAGGCAGGCGCACATTCTCAAAGGGATTGTCATTTCCCCTGACAAGTTCCAGGTCTTCACTCATGTCAACATCTCCTGCAAGCGTTTGAGCCGTGCGCGGATCAGGTCGCTTTCACGCGTCGGCGTCTTTATGCTCTGGGTTGATTTTTTCTAAAAGGCATTGATGGGCGGATCGCACGGCCATTTTTTTTGGGAGACGCTCCAATGTCGGTGATATACTCGCGAACGGCAGTGGTTGTACGCGTTTCTCAACCAGATATCCTCACGAGTCACGCCATGCGCCAGCACACGCAACCCATGACGGGCTCGCCGCTCGACTCACGGCAGAGGAGGTTCGACAATGGCGAAGATGACAGGCGGGGAAGCCTTGGCACAAACGCTCAAGGCCGCAGGGGTAGAGTACATCTTTGGGATCTCTGTAGGCTCCCAAGCACCGTTGACCCTGGGGGCGATTCGATCAGGGATGAAAATTGTGACCGTGAGGGATGAGAAATGCGCCGCGCTGATGGCCACAGCCTATAGTAAAATCAGTGGCAAGCCGGGGGTATGTCTGGCCTCTAGCCCAGGGGCGGCCCACCTGGCCCTGGGTATGTATGAAGCGTTCAACTCTGCTAATGCCATGCTGGCGATCACCGCCGATTCAACTGTGGCAGGCCAGTGGCGGCCCGGAAGCACGTATATGGATCAGCAGGCGTTGTTCCAGCCCCTCACCAAGTGGACGGTGCGTGCCGAATCGCTGGCGACGCTTCCCGACATCATCCGACGGGCGCTAAGGGTCGCTACGACGGGTAGTCCCGGACCGGTGGCGGTGATCGTGTCCAATGCCTTATTTGCGGCGGAGGGGGAGTTCCACCTCCCGACGGCAGCGGAGAGTGCCCATCATCCGGCGTTCCGGGTAGTCCCAGGGTCTGAATCTATCGAGCAGGCGGCGCAGGTGCTCCGGGCCGCCCAAAGACCGGTTATCGTCGCGGGTGGTGGGGTGATGCTGTCCCAGGCGGCCCAGGAATTGATCGAGCTAGCCGAGCTGATGGCCATCCCCGTGGCCACGACCCACGTGGCGCATGGCACGTTCCCCAGCGCGCATCCCTTGAGCCTTGGCGTGGTGGGCAACCCCGTCGCCGGGAGCCGAGGGCGAATCGCCAACAAGATCGTCGCAGAGGCCGATGTCCTGCTTGTGGTGGGGAGTCGGATGGATGGCCGGACGACACGCGGGTATACGCTGATCCCTCCCACCACGAAGCTCATCCAGATCGATATGGATCCACAGGAGATCGGCAATCACTATCCGGTGGAGGTGGGGATCGTCGCCGATGCCAAACTGGCCCTGGAGGCGCTGAAGGCCGCACTCGAGCAACACGTCACGCGACCGCCGTCCCTCGCCGATACACCGAGGGCCAAAGAAATTGCCGCCATGGTCGAAGAATGGCGTAATGAGTTCGCCCCCCAGATCCACTCCAATGGGGTCCCCATCAAGACCCCTCGTCTGTTCGGGGAAATTCAACATTTCATCACCGACGAGACCATCGTGGTGGTGGACGCGGGCGGTTCCTCGTACTGGTCGCCGGCCTATTTGGAGCTGACTCCTGAGAACCAGGCCCTGTACCCACGGGGCGCGGCGGCGATCGGGTCGGCGCTACCGATGGCGCTGGGAGCGCAGTTGGCCGCGCCGAATAAACGGGTGATCTGCATCTCCGGCGACGGGGGGTTTGGCTATAACATTATGGAGCTCGAGACTGCGGTCCGACTCAACCTCCCGGTGGTGAACATCATTGTCAACAACCATGCTCTGGGCATGGAACGACGTGGCTATATTGATTATGCCGGTGAGGTGCCTCCAGGACCGGTGTCCTTCAGCCCTCAGGACTTCAGCAAAATCGCCCAAGCCTTCAATTGCTTTGGGGCCCGGGCGGAACGGCCCGGTGACATTCGTGAGGCCATTGCAGCGGCATTGGCGTCTGGGCGGCCGGCCATTGTGGATGTTCTGACCGACCCGGAGGACAGTGACTCCGAGAGAACTCGACCCTGGCGGGCCTATTGATGGTGAAGAGCCGCTTGGGGGCCTGGAATAGAAAGAGGCTTCTGAGGTTCGTTCTTCTCGCGGCTTGTCAGGTGTCCCTTGGTTCTGGGGCGTGCCTTGTGGCCATGTAACTCCTGGCTGCGCTGCAGCGGCTCGAGAGCGTCCGAGAGCGATGGGGAGCTAGGGGGTATGCAGCTCCCGCCGCTGCGGGACCGCCCCCCGCCCCTGAGGGGGAAAGGTTATCCCGATCTCCGCTGCATGGTCAAGAGCCGATACGACGCCATTGAATTCTGTAAGTGATGCTCTGAAGCCGGGCCATTTCACACCTTCGGTATGATGTCAGAGATAAAGATGCGGAGCTGTTTGCGCTGCTCTTCCGCATCGCTTCCGCGGTAGCGCACGATCATATGGCTGTATCCCAGATCAACCAGGCGTCGGAGGTCGTCCACGATATCCGCCTGGGAACCTGTGCCAATATCTCGCTTGCCGTCCGCGCCTTTCCTGGCTTCTCCAATGTTGATAAAGAGCTTATGGCTAAGGCTAAGGTCGGCAAAGCGTCGTCCTTGCGCCTCGCACAGCTTCTGGAGCGTGTTTAAACGTTCACGAAGGCGCTCAGGACGCAGCCCTGTTGACAACCACCCATCTCCCAACCTGGCTGCCCGCCGTAGCGCCGCATTCGAGGTGCCACCAATCAGGATGGGCGGATGAGGATGCTGGACCGACCCCGGCCTGGAGACGACGGGATCAAGCTGATAGTGCTCACCCTGAAACGTCACATCGCCACCCTGGCACAGGCGTTTCACGATCTCAATACACTCGTCGGTCACCCGACCGCGCGCGGCAAATGGCCGTGCATCCAGGGCGGCAAACTCCTCCGCCAGCCAGCCCACGCCAGCCCCCAGAATCGTACGTCCACCTGACAAGACATCCAGGGTGACCAGCATACGCGCCAGTAAGACCGGGTGACGATACGGCATCACCAGCACCGCGGTGCCGATCTTGACCCGCTGTGTCGCCCCGACCAGCACGCCCATGGTGGCGATTGGCTCCAGCAGTGGTTCTTTCGCCATGTCAACGGGAAATGCCCCGGTGGGGCTGTAGGGGTATTTGGAAGCAAACGTCAATGGAAAAATCACATGATCAGCCACCCATATGGATTCCAAACCCGATGCTTCAGCCAGCTCAGCCAGCTCCAGGATGTGGTCGCGTGTGGCCAGTCGTCCGTAAATGCCGACATCCAAACCCACTTTGAGTGCTTGGGCCATCTTTTCCCCCTGTCCCCTTGTCCAGACTGCTCCTGTGCCAACGAGCGCCTGCCTCAGGAGGGCATCAGAATCTATTGCTGTCCCTCCACCTGTGCCAGTGCTGCTTCCACCTAGGGCACCCAGAACGTCATGTTCATGGTCCGGTACAGGGCAAGAGCCGTGGAGAACTCCGCATGGGCCTGATCCCATCGGTCAGTTTACGTCAGTCCAGCGGAACGCCATCTCGTCCGAGAGCGCGAGGCACGTCCGGGAGGGATTTACACCCGCTTCCCGGTCGCTCCGCTTCTATAACCCCCATTAAGAGAATGTCAGGTAAAACAGCTCATCTGAGCTGACAGATGTCAAAGCAACTTTGCTAGTAGCGCTCAGCTATCCGTTGCACGGCGATGCCTGCCCAGGCTATGACCCGAAATGTTTGCCTCATCAGTTCCAGATATGGGCTATGATGTTACACCAGATCCATTGCCGGAGAATCTGTCTGAGAACAAGGTCTTTGAACAATAATGGACGACGCCAGCCGGAAGGCGAGCTGAAGACTAGACCGTTTCCAAGAACCCGTGGAATACCAGGATAGAGCGAATCGCGTCATGCGTTCAACAATCGCTAACCGGTGGATTTATGCAATACCTTTTTTGGGCCACAATCTGAGTCGTGAACGGCCCACAGGCGTAGAAGTTCCGTCACAGAAGAAAGGAAAAACGATGCATGATCACGACATACCTCTGATCCCGCGCGCCGTCCTCTTCGGTAACCCGGACCGCGCCTTCGTGGACCTCAGCCCGGATGGCGCGCACCTCGCTTGGCTTGCTCCCGTGGACGGTGTGCTCAACGTGTGGGTTGCTCCCCGTGACAACCTCGCTGCCGCCCACCCGGTCACTCATGACAGCGGGCGCGGTATTCGCTTCTACCAGTGGGCGTACACCAACGCCCACATACTCTATAGTCAGGACACCAACGGAGACGAAAATTGGCGGTTATACGCCGTGGATGTGCAGACCAGCGCCGTCAAGGACCTCACCCCCTTCGCGGGGGTACAGGCCCAGCTCATCGAGGTCAGCCCCAAGTTCCCCCACGAGGTTCTGGTCGGCCTCAACCACCGCAACCCGCAGTGGCACGATGTGTACCGCGTCCACATCGTCACCGGTGAGATGATCTTGTTGCTGCAGCATGACCGCTTCATGGCCGTGACCGTGGACGACGATTATCGTGTGCGCTACGCGGCCCAGATGACGTCCGACGGTGGCAGCGACCTCTATGTCCCCGCCGGTGGCGACTGGCAGCTGTGGGACACCATCCCCACCGAGGATATGCTGACCACCGGAGATGTCGGCTTCGACAAAGCCAACCATCGCCTCTACATGAAAGATAGCCGTGGTCGCAACACCTCGGCGCTAGTGGAACTCGATCTCGACACGAAAGCCAAGCGCCTGCTAGCCGCTGATCCCCAGGCCGACGCCGCCGACGTCGTGCGCCAGCCCACCGAAAAGCACGTACAGGCCGTCTCTTTTGTATACGACCGCAAGCGCTGGCAGGTCCTTGACCCTGCCATTCAACCCGATCTGGACTACCTGCGCACCGTGGCCGGCGGCGAGGTGGAGATCATCAGCCGCACGCTCGACGACCGGTTCTGGATCGTGGTCTACGTGGTGGACGACGGTCCCGTACGCTATTATCTCTACGATCGCCAGTCACGCGGTGCCCACTTCCTGTTCACCAATCGACCCGCCCTCGAAGGGCAGCCGCTGGTCCCGATGCACTCCGCCGTCATGAAGTCCCGTGACGGCCTCGAGCTGGTGGCGTACTATTCGCTCCCAGCGGGAAACGACAGCAATGGCGACGGTCTCCCCGACCACCCGGTGCCCATGGTGCTGATCCCACACGGCGGCCCGTGGTCGCGCGATCTCTGGGGTTACAACCCCTTGCACCAGTGGCTCGCCAACCGCGGCTATGCCGTCCTGGCCGTCAACTTCCGCGCCTCCACCGGCTTCGGTAAGGCTTTCACCAACGCCGGCAAGCTGGAATGGGGCGGAAAAATCATGGATGATCAGCAGGACGCCGTGCACTGGGCGATTGCTCGTGGCATTGCCGACCCCCAGCGGGTGGCAGTGATGGGGGGGAGCTTTGGCGGCTACTCGGCCCTGGCAGGGCTGACCTTCACCCCGGAGGTCTTCGCCTGTGGAGTGGCCATCGTCGGCCCATCGAACCTTATTACCCTGCTGGAATCCTTGCCCCCTTACTGGAAACCGGCGCTCGATATGTTCACCACCCATGTGGGCGACCACCGCACGGAAGAAGGTCGTGCCCTCCTGACCAAGCACTCCCCGCTAACGTATGTCGACCGCATTTGCCGTCCGCTACTCATCGGCCAGGGGGCCAACGACCCGCGGGTGAAACAAGCCGAATCCGACCAGATCGTGGCGGCCATGCAGGCAAAGAACATTCCTGTCACCTACGTGCTCTACCCCGATGAGGGGCACGGCTTTGCCCGCCCCGAGAACAACCGATCGTTCTACGCCATCGCCGAAGCCTTCCTGGCGAAGTCCCTGGGTGGTCGGTGTGAGCCGATTGGTAGCGACTTTGACGGTGCCAGTCTCACGGTCCCCATCGGCGTAGAAGAGGTTCCGGGCCTAGCCGACGCCATGGCGGGACGGCGATCGAACACCGATGAAGTCGGAGAGCACCAGCACTCTGGTGCCTCTCGATCGGGAAGCTGAGGACACACTATGGCATCTGCACTGGATGGTCCAGTGTAACTGCACAGAAAATGGCCTGGGGCCTCTTGGCATGACGCATCGAACGTCCTGCAAGGGTCACGAGAGCTGTGGTAAGGCCTCCCCTGAACTGATCCAGTTCGAGCAGGCGGATCCGCCCGTCTCTCCGCACCGACGCACGCATCTCCAGCGTGTTGTAGCCCCAAGCCGCCAGGAACAGCGCCACGTCCGCCAGATCGGCATGGGTGGTGACGTGTTGGAGGGTGTCGAGCCGGTCTTCGACGAACCACGGCCGCGGACGCCTATGCGCCGCCGTATAGTCGGCGATGAGGGCGCGGAGGTTCTCACACTTGTGGATTCCAGCCTCCTTGCCCTGGATGTCGGCCAATCGCACCCCCCAGTGGTCGAGAATCTGGCGAGCGAACTCCCCTTCCTTGGTCGTGACCAGCACCGCACGCTCCGACTCGGCCACCAGACGGCACACCTCCTCGAGCGCACCGTACGTGGTGTTGCGCTCGAGCCAGTCGTGGCGGTCGGCAGCGATCCGCTCGCGACGAACCTCATCAAGCGTGCGCTGGAGCAAGCTCACCAGTGCGTCTCCATGAAGTCGCCCCGAGTTAACCAGGTCCTCACACACCGCCTCCCAGTTTCGGAGAATGGCCGATTGAGTGCGCCCCTGGACGATCGCCCGCAACAGCAGGGGCATCTCCCACCCCGTCATAATCACCGGGCGGAGGGTGCGAAATACGCGGAACAGGTCCTCGCCCGGCACCGTCTCGTCGGGCCAGACTCTCATGTAGCTCCGGCGGCTGGCCTCGAAGTACTCCTGCATCCCGTCACAGAGGACGCCGTCGAAGTCGAGGGCCAGGATGTTCGGGATGATCATGAGGGTGTGCACCTCTTACCAATGAGCACCACGACGGAACGTGGGCCGACCACGTAGCGCCGCTGATCAGCCAGCACTTCTTCGGCGCCGGGCTCGGCGATGTCGTGCGGCGGCATCTGCATGGTGTCGACGACACGACACCAGCGACGCTCGGACAGGTGAGGCAGCTCGAAAGCATGTTCCTCCCAGTGCGCGTTGGCGATGAAATAGATGTCCTCCGACTCCCCTCCACCGCTGTCGTACAGGTGCATCGCCAGCGAGCGGGACTCCCATGACCAGTCCGGCTTGCCAATGTCGACACCATGCCAGGCGATATGGAGCGCGTGCCTCTCCTCGTCGAGGTCGAAGTCCTCGCGGCGTAACAGTGGATGCGTTCGTCGCAACCCGATCAGCAGCGTGAAGAACCGGAACAGGTCAGCATTGGTGTCGAGCAGGCGCCAGTCAACCCAGCTGATCTCATTGTCCTGGCAGTAGGCGTTGTTGTTACCACACTGTGTCCGCCCGAACTCGTCGCCGGCCAGGATCATGGGGGTGGCGGCGGAGAGCAGAAGAATCATCGCGAAGGTCCGCACCTGCCGCCGGCGCAGGCGGTTGATCTCCTCGGCGTCAGTCGGTCGCTCGCCGCCACAGTTCCAGCTCAGGTTGTCGTGGCTGCCGTCGGCGTTTCCCTCGCCGTTGGCTTCATTATGCTTGCCGTTGTAGGCGACCAGATCAGCCAGTGGGAATCCACCGTGACAGGTGATGAAGTTCAAACTTTGATACGGCCGCCGGCCACTGGTCTGATAGAGATCAGGGCTGCCGACCAGGCGGGTCGCCAGCGTGGAGACCATGCCGGGGTCACTCTTGACGAAGCGGCGCACGTCGTCGCGGAACTTGCCGTTCCATTCCGCCCAGCGGCCCGCCGCGGTAAAGTGGCCCACCTGGTACAGGCC
>Ga0137403_10007982_pt1 | contig 11878 bp, 14 predicted proteins | sample CZOMad2_1_16fung_FD_122057 | JGI IMG/M metagenome (GOLD analysis project Ga0137403, IMG submission 122057) | Vadose zone soil fungal communities from Angelo Coast Range Reserve, California, USA - CZOMad2_1_16fungal (Hybrid Assembly) | ecosystem: Environmental > Terrestrial > Soil > Vadose zone...
GTAAAAGCAATTCAAAAGCCAAGTTGCTGCTCTCTGAAATTTTCCTGGCAAGCAGAGTAGCTGCTCAAAATGGACAAAGATGAGCACCAAAGTACCCAAGGAGAGTAGATGAAGGATCAGGGAGCTTTGCCGGACGCTGAAAGCTCAGATTCAGGCGAAGGTTTCAACCAGACGGCAAATCCTCTATAATTCGCGCTTCAGAATGAGTGAAACCACAAATTTGAACGCCGCCGAGCCTACGGCGCCCTCGGACCAGGTTGGCCCACTTGATATCAACCAGATCCAGGCCATCCTGCCGCATCGCTACCCGTTTCTGTTGATTGATCGAGTATTGGAGATCGAGCGCAAGAAGAAGATTGTTGCCATCAAGAATGTGACCATTAATGAGCCATTCTTTGCCGGGCATTTTCCTAACTATCCCATCATGCCGGGAGTGTTGATTGTGGAAGCCATGGCCCAGGCCGGTGGCGCCATGCTGCTTACGGAAGTGGAAGACCGTGCCGATAAACTGATCGTCTTCACGGGCATAGAGAAGGCGCGATTCCGCCGGCCGGTGGTTCCTGGCGACCAACTTCGCATAGAAGTTGTGATGCTGAGTTGGAAAGAAGGGCCATCGCGAATTGCCGTCCGCATGGAGGGCAAGGCATTTGTGAATGGAAAAGTGGTCTGTGACGGCACAGTGAGCGCGCAGCTGGTATCGCTCAAGCGCGGCCAGACAGGTACAGAATCCCCGGCTGAAACAACGGAATGACCCATCCTATAGTGATGACCCATCCCACAGCATTGATAGATTCCAGAGCGCAAGTGCATTCAACCTGCACCATAGGGCCATATTGCATCGTGGGGGCAGGGGTGGAACTGGGCGAGCACTGCGAACTGATGTCGCATGTGGTGATTCAGGGACCGGCCAGAATTGGCGCGCATAACCGGTTCTTTCCTTTTTGTGCGATTGGCAGCGAGCCACAGGACCTGAGTTACAAAGGCGAAGAAACCCGGCTGGAAATCGGCAGCCACAACGTTATCCGTGAATACGTGACGCTGAACCGAGGCACGGCCAAGGGCGGCGGCGTCACCAGAATCGGCGATCACACGCTGCTGATGGCGTATGTCCATGTGGGACACGACTCAGTGATTGGCGACCATGCCATGCTGGTGAATGCGGCCACGCTCGCAGGACACGTCACGGTGGAAGAGTGGGCGGTGGTGGGTGCGCTGTGCGCGATCCATCAATTCACGCGGGTGGGAGCGCACGCTTATATCGGCGCAGGGACCATCGTCACCAAGGATGTGCTGCCTTTTTCCAAGTGTGTCTCGCCGCGCGATGTCCGGACTTACGGCCTGAACGCAGTGGGACTGCAGCGCCGGGGCTTCAGTGAAGAACGCATTCGCAAAATCCACCACGCATTTCGAGTGCTGCTGAATTCCAAGCTGAACACTACGCAGGCACTGGAAAAATTGAAATCGGAAAACGACCGCGGCGAAGACGTGGATATGCTGGTGCGGTTTATTGAAGATTCAGAACGCGGAGTTATCAAGTAAAAAAAGAGAAGCGCAGGGCGGCTTTTTCTGTCAGGCGGCTTTTTCTTTAGGATTTTTCTTGTCCGAACCGGGCTCGTTCGTGCCCTCTGCTGGCGGTTGGTCGATTGACATGGCGCTGGAATCGCCTTCCCTCGACTCGAGCGGAGCCTTCTCTTCAGCGCTTCTGATTAGAGCGTCTGCATAGCCCAGATAGTGGCGGACGTAGCCTTGCTCTTCAGGGCTCAGATCAGCGTCGACGTGGTCCATCGAAACCTCATTTTCCCTTGTTATGCCGGGAATGTTGTATCTGCCATTTCGCTTTTTGAAGGGGACAAGATTCCTGCTTTTAAGTTGGTCCGGAATTATCCGCATGTTTACTCTTTAGTTATGATGCTGAGAAGAAGGATCAGGTGCGCTTGCCACCGAAGAATTAGGGCGCGTGGAGACAATTGATACACTGAACCGAGTGGCAGAGGGGCAAAAACTCGGATTGATTGCAGGTAACGGCAGCTTTCCTTTGCTGCTGCTGGATGCGGCCCTCGCCCAGGGCGCACAGGTAGTTGTAGCCGCCATCAAAGAAGAGACTTCTCCTCTGATCGAGGATCGCGGCGCTGCCTCAGTGCACTGGATGTCCTTGGGTGAACTCAGCAAGCTCATTGAGTTTTTCAAGCGAGAAGGCGTGAGCACCGCGATCATGGCCGGGCAGGTCAAGCACAAGCAGATATTCTCGGCTATCCGTCCGGACTGGCGGCTGGCCAAAGTGCTCTTGTCTCTGGGGACGCGCAACACGGATTCGTTGATCGGCGCGGTGGCCAAGGTGCTGGAAGACGAAGGGATTCACCTGATCAGCTCCACTTCGTATCTGGAGCCGCTGCTGGCGCGACCCGGGGTACTCTCACGCCGCGGGCCAAGCGAAGCGGAGCAGAAGGATATCGAGTATGGCCGTGGCGTCGCCCGCCATCTGGCGCACTATGACATTGGCCAGACGGTCGTAATTGCCGAAGCCGCGTGCGTGGCACTGGAAGCCATGGAAGGCACGGACGCAACCATCATCCGCGCGGGTGAGCTTATGAGAAGCACCGCCGCTGACGGCGACTCAATGCTGAGCCGAGCGTTGACGGTGGTAAAAGTCGCCAAGCCAAATCAGGACATGCGCTTTGACGTGCCGGTGATCGGATTGAAAACGATTGAGACCATGGCGCAAGCCGGCGCGACTTGTCTGGCGATCGATGGCGGGAAGTGTCTCTTTCTGGATGGTGACAAGATTATTGCGGCGGCGGATGAGACAGGAATCGCTGTGGTGGCAGAAAATCCTGCGGACAAAGGCTGAGTTGCTATTGCCGCATTTAATCGACCAACGTATTATCTTCGGCTATGGAAAGCCTCGATCAGCAAGAACAATGGCACCAGCTCACGGATACCTATCGCCACATGAGCGGCGATGAACTTTGCCGGGTGGCCGATGACGCCTTTGATCTGGTTCCGATTGCCAGGGAAGCATTGCAGGCAGTGATTTCTGAGAGAGGACTGAAAATCCAACTGGCTGCGGCACCTCCGCCGCCGCCTCTGGAGTCTTCGGACTACCAAGACGATACAGAAGGTACTGAGGACCTTGAGGATCCAGCCCACAGACTGGTTTGTGTGCGTACAGTTCGAAGCGAGTCTGAGGCGAAGCAGCTAAAGGCCCTGCTTGATGTCAACTTCATTGCGTCCTGTCTGGGACCTGAAGATATTGTTGACCTCGAGGATTTCAAGGCGAGTTTTGACGGCGAGGTTGAGCTCAAGGTCCATTCCTTAAACAGCCACCGCGCTTTCGATGCGCTGGCGCTGTATGCACCGGAGGAAGAAGAGAAGGACCCGGATGAAGATGCCGAATATGCTGTGGTGTGTCCCAAGTGCCATTCCCAGGAAATAAATTTTAGCAACGCGGTTCCTGAAGCAGCCGCCACATCTGCCGAGACGAAATACAATTGGACTTGTGATGCCTGCGGACACGAGTGGACAGATGAGGGCATTGCACAGAAACTTTAGGTAATCGCTCTTGCAGCCATTTTCTTCAGTGGATCTCCCCTAGTCCAGTTCTTCTTCCTGCTGAGTGCCTTCTCTAAAACTGTCTTTTGCGGAAGCCTTCTTGGTGAAGCCCATTAGATCTTCCATGCATTTAGCGATACGGCGCGCGCGTGATTCCGGCGTACGGTAATAAAAGATGGCAAGCAAGTGAGCGCGGCGATGCGACTGGGACATTCGCTCCCATTCTTCATAGGCCTTCGGGTTCTGGCGGAAAGACAGCTGCATGATCGGAGGCAGATCACGCTCGGCTTCCATGGTCTCCATCAACCGCTCTGCGATTTGCCGCGCACGGCGGCGACGGGTTTCTTCGTTTCTGGACTCGGCAATCCATTTGGCGATTTCATTCCGCCGCGAAGGATTCAACGATTCAAAGAACTTCAGCAGCCGCTTTGATTCGCCCAACTCACGCAACAGCTCTGTCGGAGCCGAGACAGGAGGGCGCGGAGTGGTATCGGGCTGAAGGCGAAACTTCGCCGTCAGTCCAGGAGCAGTCTTTCCGCCGGACAGCATTTTCTTGTTGACGATAAGGAAGTGGCGGCCATGGCCATCAGGAAAGAGAGTAGTGCTGAAAGCAAAGCCGTTGATCTCCCCCTGAATCCTCAATTGGCCGCGTTTACCCCAGACTTTGGCGGCGTCGAACGGAATGCGCGCAATAACCCAACCCAGCCGGTTCGTGGTGCGCTCCAGCACTGCTTCGAAGGTCTTTGGCGCGAGCTTGGCTTCCGGCATCAGCGATAGTCTAGCAAGCGGCTCAAGCTGTAGCTATTACCGGGCCTCGGCGGCGTAAATGGAACGGCTCAGGCGTCTTTCCGCTTGAATTCCGTGACCGGCTTGGCTGGGCGGGAGGGTTTCTCCGCGGTAGTTTTGGGATTCCTCACACGGTTTTCAAAGTCATGCGCAACGGACGGATTGAGATTGCCGCCAATTGTGTTGGGGACCTGAGGAATGTTTCTGGCGCTAGTTTCATTGCGCTGCTGAGTCCGGATGGGCATTTGCAGAATTTTGCTTTCGCCATGCGGGTTCGGGCTCTTTTCCGACATTTGCTTGCTGGACTGCCGCCCCTGCCGGGGAACTTCCTTCGGCCCTTTGCGGTCTGCCATACGCCACCTCCCACTTGAAATGAGATGGCGAAGTTTGCCGCCGGGTGGCGTCAAAATCGAGAGCTGGCGCCGACCGGCGAAAATAACTGCCTTACGCTACCAGACACGACACGCGTTTTCATGCACCAGCGGCTTGCCTTTGGCGCAGCCGAATGCTTTGGCGAACTCCGGCATATTCGCCACGGTGTTATTCACCCGGTACTTGGGCATCGAGTGAGGGTTGGTGAGAATCACAGTGCGCATAACTTCCGGACGCAACTGGGTGCACCAGTTGTTGGAGAACGAGAGAAAAAAGCGCTGCACCTCGGTTAATCCGTCGTCGCCCTTGGTTTCAAGCGTCTTTCCCTGCTGCTTCAGCGTGTTCTCCAGGGCAATCAGGGCAAGGTAAATTCCGCCATTGTCCGCTGTGTCCTCACCCTGGGTGAGAAGCCCGTTCTGCTTCACGCCGGCTTCGGGAATTTCCTGGGTGTATTCATCGGAGATGCACTTGCCCCGCTCGTCATAGTTCTTGGCGTCCTCGGCGGTCCACCAATCGTGGAGATTTCCCTTGTCGTCAAATTTGCGGCCCTGATCATCAAAGCCATGCGTGATTTCGTGGCCGATGACCGCGCCTTCGGCGCCGAAGTTGGTAGCGTCATCCGCATTGCTCGAGAAAAATGGAGGCTGCAAAATTCCGGCCGGAAAATTGATGGTGTTGAACTGGGGATCGTAATACGCGTTGATGGTGGGCGGCGTCATGGTCCAGTCATAACGGTCGATGGGCTTGCCGATTTTTTGCAGCCAGCGATTGAACTCAAATGTTGTTGCGCGATGGACGTTTTCCAGATAATTATCGGGCTTGATTTCGAGCGAAGAGTAGTCACGCCATTTGTCAGGATAGCCAACTTTATCCAGGATGGCGTGAAGTTTGGTGCTGGCCTGCTTCTTGGTTGCATCGGTCATCCAGGTCAGATTCGTGATGTCCTGGTCCAGAGCGCCTTCAATGGACTTCACGATCCGCAGCACGCGCTCTTTGCTGTCCGGCGGAAAGGCGCGGGCAACATAAGCCTGGCCGAGCGCTTCACCGAGCGCGTTGTCAGTGGAGTGAACGCAACGCCGCCAGCGCGGCGAAAGTTCAGGCGTGCCGGCTAGCGTGTGGGAGAAGAAATTAAAATTCTCGCCGACGAATGCCTTGCCCAGGTAAGGCGCGGATTCATGCGCTAACTGCCATTTGAGATAGACCTTCCAATCGCCCAGCGGATGTTGTTGGATTGCACGGTCCAGGCCGCGGAAGAAGTCAGGCGAGGTCACGAGAAAAGTCTGCTGCGCGGGTGCGTGCACCAGGGTGAGATAGCGCTGCCAGTCGAAAGAGGGAGCCAGCTTTTGAATCTGCGCCAGCGTCATTTTGTTGTTGATGTTTTTTGGGTCGCGGCGTTTCACCACATCCATGGCCGCATTGGCCAGCTCGGTTTCAATCTGCATTACGATAGCGGCATCAGCAGCGGCCTGTGACTGGGATTCTCCGCTGAGCTTCAGCATGTTCGCGATATGAGCCACGTATTGTTTGCGGATCTCCTGGGACTTAGCGTCGTCGTTGGAATAGAAATCGCGGCCCGGCAGAGAGAAGCCGCCCTGGTCAAACTGCGCCACGGTCTTTTGCGCGTCGTCATAATCCTGTATGGCGGACAAGCCGAACAGAGGAGCGAAGGTGGCGTTATCATCGACGGCCCAGGCGTCTCCAATCGTGGAATGCTGGTGGGCAAGCTGGTCAACCAACTGGGATTTCTGCTTGAGATCGTCAATGCGCTTCAACTCCGCCTGGAAAGCTTTGGTAAAGGCGGTTTCAATCGCGCTTTCATCCATGCAACTCTTCCAGTAGTCGCCGATCTTCTGCTCCACCGCGGTTCGACCTTGTTTCTTGGCCGCGGCCGCTTCCAGTGCCTGGCGCAGCACTGTCTCATTCCACTGCTGCAACGGACCGGCTACGCCCCAGGCCGCGCGGTCAGGAGGAATGGGATTGGCAGCAAAAAATTTGCTGCAAGCGTATTGGTAAAAATCCGTGCAGGGATCGATCTGGGGATTTACCTGGTCAGCGCTCAAGTGCTCAAGCTTGGGCAGTTCTTCCGCCGGGCCTTTCTGCTGGGAAAGCGCAAGAGTTGACAGGCACAAGAAAACTACGAAAAACAAGCGACGCATTCAAATTCCTCCTGAAGTGGCAAAGCGCAGATGAGTCATCTTTCTATCGAAATGTCTATGTCATCAGACGCGTGAGCCCTGAATAGGTGGGCAAAAAAAGTCAATGAACATCGTATTCGGCCGTTACTTCCCAGCCTTGGCTTTGGCCCGTTCATCCCGCCGCTGGCGAGCCCAGCCCTCCTTGGTGATCTGGCGGGTGCGGCCCAGGGCCAGAGCGTCAGCGGGAACGTCCTCTGTGATGGTTGAACCGGCGGCCACGTAAGCGCCTTTGCCGATGCGAACGGGAGCTACCAGCGTGGAGTCGCTGCCGATAAAAGCGCCTTCTTCAATGACGGTCATGTGCTTGTGCGCGCCATCGTAATTGCAGGTGATGGTGCCTGCGCCAACATTGACGCCGGCACCGATGTCGGTGTCGCCAAGGTAGGTGAGATGGTTGGCCTTGGAGCCGCGTCCCATGCGCGTCTTTTTAGTCTCCACAAAATTGCCTACGTGCGCTCCTTCACCGATTTCACTTCCCGGCCGCACATGTGCGTAGGGACCAAGCTGCGCTCCGGCGGCGATGGTGGACTGATCAATGATGCAGCCTGACCGGAGGAGCACGTTGTCGGAGATTTGAGAATCGCTGATGACACTGAAAGAGCGGATACGGCAATCCGAGCCAATGCGCGTGCGGCCAAGTATCTGGACAAAGGGCTCAAGAATTGTGTCCGCACCGATTTCAACATCAGGATCAATCACGCAGGTTTCCGGGCGGTAGATGCTGACGCCGGCAGCCATGAGATCGGCGCATTTGCGCGCGCGCATGGCGGCATCAAGCGATGAAAGTTCAGCCAGGGTGTTTGCGCCCAGCACTTCGCCAGGATCAGAAGCTTTCAAGGCCGCCACCGTGGCTTTGCTTTTTACCAGCAGCGCAGCCATGTCCGTGAGGTAAAGTTCGCGGTGGGCATTGTCTGTACTGAGGCGGTCGATATTAGCGAAGAGCGGCTTGGTGGCGAAAGCGTAGATACCGGAATTGATCTCGCGTTCTTTCTGCTGCGCTTTGGTGAGCGCCTTCTGCTCCACGATGGCTCTTACACGATCGCTGCCGGACCCGGCGCGAATGACGCGACCGTAACCGAAGGGATCCAAAGGCGCGGCGGTGAGAATCGTCATAGCGGCTTTTTTGCTCAGATGAAAATCGCGCAAGCGGGCAATGGTTTCCGGCCGAATCAAAGGCACGTCGCCGGAGAGCACGAGAATATTCTGGTATGAAGCCACCTGCTCGCGGGCGCACATGATGGCGTGTCCGGTGCCGCGCTGCTCAGCCTGCAAAACGAATTTGACGCCGAGAGGCTCGACGGCCGCGCGCACATTTTCCGCCTGATGGCCGACGATTACGTAAATGTGTTCAGCGGGAACGATCTGCTGCGCTGCCTTGATCACGTGCGCCAGCAGCGGCTGGCCGGCAATCTCATGCAGTACCTTGGCGCGCCTGGACTTGAGGCGTGTGCCTTTACCCGCCGCCATAATCACGATGGCGAAATCACGAAGACCGTTGATTTTCTGGTTACGCATCAAGCCATCATCTTAAAGCCTGCCGAGCCAGTTCGGAGGGGCGGCGGTTGGAATTTGCCAGCCGCAGCAGTTCCTGGCACAGGCGGTCTGTGTCGTGGCGGGCAAAATGGCTTTCCATGACAAAGTTGCCCGGCATGCATTTCACGCCCAGCCGTTCGATAGCGGCGATATCCGCTTCCACCTGCTCGGCGTGCTCTTCAGCATAGCGCTCGCGCATGCTGGCTGAAACCGGGGCGGTATTCACCAAAGCGTAGTCGAAAATCCTGCGCGGCGAGTGGTCGTAAATGGCCTTAATGTGATCGGAGGCCTTCATGTGGAGGCTCTCATTGGCCTCGGTCATCAGATTGCAGATAAAAACTTTTACGGCGGGCGAGGCTGTGATCGCTTCAGGAATGCCGCGCACCAGAAGATTGGTCACCAGGCTGGTGAAGAGCGAGCCCGGCCCCATGGTGATGACATCGGCGGCGGCGATGGCAGCCAGTGCCTGCGGCAGCGGCTCAGGATCGGCCGGCACCATCTGAAGTTCGACGATGCGGCGCTGGGAGGCATTGATATTGGTCTCTCCCAGAACGTGCGAGCCGTCATCCATTATGGCTTCAAGCTGGACATTGGCCGAGGTGGCAGGGAGAATGTGTCCGCGCGTAGCCAGGATTTCCGATGCCTGCTGAACGGCTACAGCGAAATCGCCGGTCATGGCGGTGAGCGCCGCCAGAAACAAGTTGCCGAAGTTGTGTCCTTCAAGATCGCCGGAACTGGAGAATCGATACTGGAAAAGTTTGGATAGAAAGTTTTCGTCTTCAGAGAGCGCCACGAGACAGTTGCGAACGTCCCCAGGCGGGAGCATGCCGAGTTCACGGCGCAGGCGGCCACTGGAGCCGCCATCGTCACTTACAGTGACAAGGGCGGTTAAGTCTGAGATAAATATTCCGTCCGGCGCGGTTTCACCGGTGCGCACCGTGTATTGCTTGAGACCTTTGAGAATCGTGGAAAGACCGGTGCCGCCACCGATGGCGACTACACGAATCCCGCGAGCTGAGCGGCCGCGATTCTGCTCTACTGGCGACAACATGCGCGCTGCTTAGCGCTTCCTTTGATCAGAGATGGAAGACGGAAGATCCGTGGGCTCAGGATAGAGCAGCTCAGTAAACCGGGGATCGTCGGCCATATTCTGAAAGTCCGAATCGTTACGGGCCTGGAAGCGGTTCTGCGGATTCAAACGGATGGATTCACCCAGATTCTTGAGTGAGCTTTCCACCTGGCCGGTGAGGCAATCAACTACTGCCATGCCGTAGTAGGCGAAGTCCGCCTTGGGATTGGTCTTAAGAATTTTCTCAATGTGAGTGCGGGCCTGATCGAACTGGCCGCCATTCATGAGAGAAACGGCATAGTCAAAGTGCTCTTCATGGGTTTTAAAGCTGGTGGCGTTACCGGCAAGCTGCTGGTTGCAAAGATTCAGATGGACGCGGGCACGGTCCATGAGTTCACGGTTCCCGGCGGCAAGAATCTTCTCCAACAGGCCTTTGGCTTTATCGAATTTGTGTTCCTGCATGGCCTTGACCGCAGCTTCGTAGTTTTGCACAGCCTGTGCAAAACCAGGATCTTCCCTGTATGTCGATTTCTGCGGCGGGGCAGGTGGTTTCTTCCCTGGCATCGTCGTTCGAGTCCTAATTACTTGTTGTTTCAATGGTTTAGCAGGAGAATGTTTAAGACTTCCTGCCAGTTTCTTCTTCATTCAATTGTTTCCTTGCGGCCCAGGCCGGAATAGCGATGAAAACAGGCTGTGGAAATCGGAAGAACCAGCTATCCCACCAGCGACAGAGCTGCTTAGGGGTGCAGCCCTTTATACGCAGAAAATTCGTATGCGTCAACTGCACCTAATACTGTGCAAATTACTTTACCGGCTCTGGATTTTGAAGATCCAGCAACTTGTAGTCACCGCGCATAATTCCATCGCGAATCATTTTTGCCGACCAGCCCTTTTGCGATTGCCGATAAGAATAAAGAGATTCCTGCATGCACGTGCCGCAATTGGCGCCATGGGTACTCTCAAAGCAGCTGCGCAGGCTGGCGTGGCCATGGTTGCGGTCACAATAGCAGTAGCAAGGCATCTGATAAACAACAGAACTGGCCCGCGAAGCAGCTTTATAAGATGCAACCTGAGCGGGCGCAATCATACCGGACTCCGCCAGTTGCTTTTGCGTGAGAATGGGCGGAAGCACAGCGCCGGGCTTGGGACGAGCGGGATGGAAAGCAGGAACTTCAGCCGCCTGATTCACGAACTGAGCATGCGTCATGGCAGCGGCAAGAAGAATGGCGAGCAGGCCTAAAAAATGCTTCATATCATTCTTATTTTACTCCAGAATAAGAGTCACTGAAATAGGGACCAGGCTGGACAGTCTACGTATAATCAGGATACGGAGCTTATCTCGAGTGGAAACGCCGGAGCAGGTGACAATTCAGGCCCAGACGGAGCCAGCGGCGCCAGCGCCTGAATCAAGCGGCCTGCGAACACTGCGCACATGGATGCGCGATTTGTTCTTTTCCGTGCTGGTTTCATTCTTCATCATCCTGTTTGTGTATCAGCCGGTCAAGGTGGAAGGCGGCAGCATGGAGCCGGGCCTGGAAGACCAGGAGCGCATCTTCATCAACAAACTGGTGTACCGATTGGAAAGCATTGAGCGCGGCGACATTGTGGTGTTCCGCTACCCGCGCGATACCCGCAAGAGCTTTATCAAGCGCGTCGTAGGTCTTCCCGGGGACCATATCCATATCGCCTACGGACACGTCTTCGTGAATGAAGAGCAATTGCCTGAGCCCTATGTGCCTTCAGATTATCTGGACGCCAGATCCTATTCCGACATTGTGGTTCCCAGCAACTGCTATTTCGTGCTGGGCGATCATCGCTCCATGTCCAATGACAGCCGCGATTTTGGGCCAGTGATGCGCAGCTACATCTATGGCAAAGCTGTCTTCGGCTACTGGCCCATGGAGAAGCTGGGAATCCTGCACTGACACGCCATGTTTAAGAAGCTACAGGTCTCGCTGATCCGCAAGTTTGCCCGCAAACGGCTGGGCAAAGAGATTGCTCCGCTGGAAACCATTGCCACGCACCCTGATGTGCTTATCCCCTATGCGAAGTTCAGCCAGGCCCTGGAGAAAACCAGCCTTGTCCCGGCGAAGCTGAAAGTTCTGGGACAGATTCGCGCGGCCAAGCTGGTGGAATGCCCTTTTTGAATCGACATTAACTCTGCCGGGGGCAGACGCGCTGGCTTAAGTGACGAGCAGATCCGCAATCTGAACTGGTATGCGGAAAGCGATCTTTTCTCTGCTGACGAAAAACTGGTGCTGGAATTGGCGGACGCCATTACTGCGACGCCGGCGAAAGTAATTCCCGAATTGCGTGAGCGGCTGCAACAGCGGTTCTCGACGCCAGAACTGGTCGAACTGGCAGCGGCCATCGC
>Ga0137403_10007983_pt1 | contig 11877 bp, 14 predicted proteins | sample CZOMad2_1_16fung_FD_122057 | JGI IMG/M metagenome (GOLD analysis project Ga0137403, IMG submission 122057) | Vadose zone soil fungal communities from Angelo Coast Range Reserve, California, USA - CZOMad2_1_16fungal (Hybrid Assembly) | ecosystem: Environmental > Terrestrial > Soil > Vadose zone...
CATGCTCAATCTGATCGCCTACAACCTGATCCGCATCCCCAAACTGGCTGCAGCGTAGCCAACAGACCTCAAACTCCCGAACACGCCATCCCAACAACCGACCGCAACAAAAAAAACGCCTCATTCTTTACGTTTTTCAGCGGACTGCTAGATTTACATGGGGCTTTTGGACTGAGACAGATGCATGATGTGCGTCAGGGCGCGTCCGCTGACGCGTACCGGGCTTTATTCCACCCGCTTTCGTGGGTGTCACCGAGCCAAGCTGTCTCGGCCCTGCGGGTGGCAATCCCTCGCGCAAAGATCTTATGAGCGTCTCGCCGGGGGCAGTCGGTCCCGCGTGCCGGCTTTGCCGTCGCTATGCTCACGCTCCTGCGGCTGCCCTTTCAACCGGTCTCGCCGCCGACGAGTTGTCGTCGCTGCGCTCCGCCTCATACGCCATTTCAGTTGGGCGATGCGCCTTCGGCGCGCGCCGAATTGTCGGGCTAAGCGCACTTTTTCTTTTCGTGAAGCTTTGTTTTGCCGCTGCCGCGGCCTGTGGGCTAAGGGCTCCGCCCTCGCGCGGGCAAGGGTGAAGTCCCGGAAGATTCGGGACCGGCCGGGGCGGTCTCCCCGACCTTCCGCGCGGACGTCAAGGCCGGACAATTGCCATCATCGGAATCCGCTTGTGCAGGCCGGGTGATCCCCCTCCGCCCCGGCCGCCCTTGCCGTTGCTACCCCGGTCTCGCCGACGGGCAGGGTTGCAGGCGCGAGGTGCGCTCTGCACCCAAGCCCTAAAAGGAGATTGATCATGTCTGCCAAGAATGTCGGAGTCGTCGCAGAGAGCGGAACCGAGCGTTTCATTCCGCTCAACAAGCTCAAGAAATCCCCGAACAATGCCCGCAAGACGCCGCACAGCGAGGCCTCGATCGAGGCCTATGCGGCCAGCATCGCCGCGAAAGGTATCCTGCAAAACCTTGTCGTCGAACCGGAACTGGACGCGGATGGTACCGCAACCGGCTTCTTTTTTGTCACCATCGGCGAAGGCCGCAGGCTGGCGCAGCTTCTCCGCGTCAAGCGCAAGGAGATCAAGAAGACCGAACCGATCCGCTGTGTCATCGACACAGCGAATGATCCTCACGAAATCAGCCTCGATGAGAACGTCACGCGCGAGAACATGCATCCCGCCGATCAGTTCGAGGCCTTCAAGAAGCTGGCGGAAGAACGCAATCTCGGCGCGGAGGAAATCGCCGCCCGCTTCGGCGTGACGCCGCATGTGGTACGGCAGCGCCTGCGGCTGGGCGCGGTGTCGCCCAAGCTGATGCAAGTTTACCGCGACGGCGATCTGGCGCTAGACCAGTTGATGGCGTTCGCCATCACCGAGGACCATGCCCGGCAGGAAGCAGCCTTCGAGCGGCTGTCCTTTAACCGGGATGCGAGCGCGATCCGCCGCCTGCTCACCGAAACCCATGTTGCCGCCACGGATCGCCGCGCGATCTTTGTTGGCGCGGAGGCCTACACGGAAGCGGGCGGCACGATCTTGCGCGACCTCTTCACCGAGGATCGCGGCGGCTATTTCGAGGACGTGGCGCTTCTTGATACGCTGGTCGTGGCCAAGCTTGGGCGCGAAGCCAACGCTCTGATGGAGGCTGAGGGGTGGAAATGGGTGCAGGCCTTTCTCGACTATCCGCACAGCCACGGGCTACGCCGGACTTATCCGCAAGCAGTGGAATTGCCAGCGGAAGATCAAGCCGCCTTGGATGCCGCGAGGGGCGAGTTCGACGACTTGACGGCGCAACATGAGAGCGCCGAGGAACTGCCCGATGAGGTTGACGCGCGTTTCGGAGAGCTTGAGTTCGAAATCGAACGGCTGGAGGCCAAGCATCAGGCCTACGACCCCGCCGACATCGCGCGCTGCGGGGCCTTTGTCATCCTCAACCATGACGGCACCGTCCGCATCGAGCGCGGTTTCATAAGGGCGGAGGATGAGAAAGCGGAGCCGGAAACGCATGCCGTGAGTGGTGAAGGCGAGGGCGGTGGCGCCGTCAATGGGGACGGCAGAACCGACCCGAACGGTGCCGGGGGTGAGAGCTTAGACCGGGAGGACGAGGACGCCGACGATCATAAGCCGCTATCGGACATCCTGATCCGCGATCTCACCGCGCATCGTACCCTCGGGCTTCGCCTCGCTTTGAGTGAGCAGCCGGACGTCGCCATCGTTGCCGTCACCCATGCGTTCGCAGCGCAAATCTTCTATCGCGGCGCGGACGCCCACGTTCTCGATATCCGCCCCGCGAGCACCGTGCTGGCCTCCCATGCGGATGGTATCGAGGATACCAAAGCGGGCAAGGTATGGGCGGATCACCACGCCCGTTGGGCGGCGCAGATGCCTCGCGATGCGTCCGACCTTTGGGCTTTTGTCGTGGAATTGGACCATGACAGCCGCATGGCGTTGTTCGCGCATTGTGTTGCGCTCACGGTGAATGCGGTGAAGCTGCCGATGGAGCGCAAGCCCCGTGCAATGGCAACGGCGGACAGATTGGCGGAAGCCGTGTCGCTCGACATGACCGCGTATTGGCGACCTACCGCGCGGACCTATTTCGGTCGGGTCACCAAGTCGCATATTCTTGATGGCGTGCGGGAAGCCGTCAGCATCGAGGCTGCTGAGCGGATGGTGGGCATGAAGAAGCAGGACATGGCGGAAGCGGCTGAGCACTTGGTGGTTGGGACTGGCTGGCTGCCCGCGTTGATGCGGTCACCGCGAGCGCAGGAGCCTGCCGAGCGCGCGCAGAAGGATGCTGTCACGGCGACGAACCCTGACGCGTACTCCATCGCGGCCGAGTAATCGGCAAAGCCGGGACCGCTCACGCGGTCCCGGTTTGTTATCGTGCGATTGTCGAAATTTTTGGCCGCGCGCCTGATGGCGCGCGGCTAAGCTCATGACGCTCACGCTTTCGACTGGGCCCATTCTTCAGGGAAAGCGAAGCACTTTCCGGCTGAAACTCGTGTGGCAAGGCGCGTCGTGTCCAGCGCCCGGTACCTGCCCGAAAGACGACGCGTCGATCCGGTTGCGTCAGTCGCCGTTGCGGCGGGACCAGATTAGCCTGAAGCTATCGTCGGCGTCCTGGCGTTCACCAGCGAGGCGGATCGACCCCTGCGCTTCGATTGTTGATGACGTTGAAATTGCGAGCTGGCTTCCGCGAGTCTTCGGTCGAGGCCGCGGCAACGGGCGCGCGGCGATGCGAATTCATGCGCCGTCGTTCGACAGGCTCGCGCCTTCGCCTTCCATTGATGCGTGAGCGCAAGTCTTTCTGCGATCGGCGATACCGTGTCCTTGTGCGGCGACGATGGCCGCTGTCATGGTGGTCTCCATCAGTCTGTTTGATGGGCGCGCACCCTACGCAACCTCGAATGGACGGATCAGGCCCGAGGGGCGGCTTCGCCTCGATCGCCTTCCCGCAACAGCTCAAGCCGGCTTTTTTCCCCTGCCGCGAAGTGGCGGCATTCCTCGCGGAAAGCAAAAAAGCCGTCTGCCGCCGTCCTCCGCTGCGCTGCGGGCCTGACGGCTGCGGGCCGATCGCTCCCCGGGCCAAGGACCGCCATCGAGGCTGCGATGGTCGCGGCCCGAAAACAGAACGGAGACCACCATGGCTACCATCGGAACCTTCACCGCGGCGGACAACGGCTACACCGGATCGGTCAAGACGCTCACGCTCAACGTCAAGGCGAAGTTTGTCGCAACCGAGAAGGAGAACGACAAGGCGCCCGACTATCGCATCTTCGCAGGCGCCACCGAATTCGGCGCCGCCTGGAAGAAGACCGCGCGGGAGAGCGATCGCGAATATCTCTCGGTCAAACTCGACGATCCGAGTTTCCCGGCACCGATCTACGCCTCGCTGGTGAAAGGTGAGGGCGACGACAGCTTTACGCTGATCTGGTCCCGCCGCAACGGCGACTGATCCAACCGGATCGACGTGCGCCCCGCCTCTTCGGAGGCGGGGCTTTTTTTGGTTTTGTCGCCTTTGCACGGAAGCAAGAGCGATCGAGCTTCTTTCCCGATCATCATTGCGCGGCTTCTCAAGGCTTTAAGCTTGGCGATTTTCCGTCGATCCGGCTTTCCGAACGACGGCGGACGCGTATCCGCGTCCGTGGCTCGTCAGGTCTGCGACCCGGCTCGCAGAAATGCACTGGCCGACTTCTAACAACCTGGCATCGATTAGGCGCCGGATTGACCCCGACCTCGTTTTTTATAACCGGTCGGAGGTGGCCGCGTAATCAGATCTGCCGCCTCAACACCGAGAACGCGCGCCAACCTATCCACAACATCAATACCTGCGGCGTAGACGCTTCGCTCAAGTGCACTGATGTAAGTGCGGTCGATCTCCGCACGATGGGCCAGTTCTTCTTGCGACAGGCCTCTAGCCTGCCGAAGTTTCCGCAAATTGATTGCCAGTATCTCTCGTATCTCCATGGACCAGAGAGCACGGTCTTGAAGAGTATTTCACCACGGAGTATTCTCTAAAAAATGTTCCGCAGGAGCGTTCGATCGTTCGCGATTGCGTTTGGCCAGATGTTGCCACAGTGATTAATGTCGCCATCGCTCGGTCATACCTCGCGAAAAGTTCCTCAGAGGGCTGAGTGAGCCATCATTACAAATCTTGAATAGGGCTTGTCAGGTGTGGATGTGAGCTAAACCTAGGCTTAATCTTTTGTGGTGGAGATGGGTTGTCCCCAACCATCCGCCGAGCACCAGGATGCCGATGCAGAAGCCCCCGCTCGATCCCGAAGTCGCTGACGCGGCACCATCAGCCCCGACGCTGACGACATACGATCACGAACACCTGGTGACTTACTTGCGGCTGCTCGATGCCGACGCCGAAGGCGCCGATTGGCGCGAGGTTGCGCGGATCGTTTTGCATATTGATCCGGACCGGGAGCCCGCTCGCGCGCGACATGTATTTGACAGTCATCTGGCCCGGGCAAAATGGATGACGGAGCACGGCTACCGACATCTATTGCGCGGCGAAAATTCCCCATAGCGGGAAATTTTTCGTGTTCCCGCTGCCACATTTCTGTAACACACTCGCGTTCAACTGCAGATTGTCAAACGATCTCGCAGATATCCTGACCAGCGCATGTGACAGGAGAAACGAAGCGATGTCCCTTTCTGACTGGCGATCACCTATGGCCTATGATCGCGCCCCGGAGTTGGAGCCATCAGGCTTGGCCTGGGAATGCCTTCGCCGCAATCCGGATTATCATCGCGACCACCGTGAGTTCGCGCATTCGCCACCTGATCCCCTTATGATCACGACGTTCAGAAGGAGATGGGGCCTCTGCTTTCGCGGCTGACCCGGCGGGGTCGTCGCAGGATCAGGCCATCTTCTGGGCACCGGAAGTTCTGCCGACAATCATTCCGATTGTTCGGAGCGGTTCCGATTCCAGCAGCGACGTACTCAATCTGACCGAGTTGTCAGCCGGCGAAATCCGGCAGACCTCTGACGGCTGGCATATGCTCTTGCGTATTCGTGGACTGGAGCATCGGCTCTGGTTGAGAGAGCCGCCGGTTGCGGAGCAGCCTTACGCTGCCGAATTGCCGTTTGATCACGATTTCGAGATTCGCGCTCACGCCGCGCGACGACTCTGGCGGGTCCTTAATAGGCGCTCTGCCGGTCCAGCATTTCAGGAACTGTCCCCACAGCGGCGACAGCGACTGGCGCTAGCACTGCGCGCGCTTGATGGCCGCATCGAAGGCAACAGCTATCGCGTGATCGCCGAGGGCCTGTTCGGTGCCAAGCGCATCCCCGAACGGGGCTGGAAGACCCACGATCTGCGCAACCGCACCATCCGTTTGGTGCAAACTGGTCTGGCCTTGATGCGCGGCGGCTACCGCGAATTGCTGCGCCAGGCGCGACGCACGAACTAGGCAACAATCTGCTTGCGGAGGGGGTGCCGCAAATCCACTTCCTCAACATCGGCATCCCCCTTCGCGACCGCACTCCGCCATCGTGACATCAGACGCGCAGCAAACCTCGCCGGCGCTCCACGAGACGACGGAGTTCTTAGATGCCCGATCCAAACGCCGGCTTGCCGCCGCGTTACCTGCGCACACCCGAAGCCGCGCGATTCCTCAGCCTGTCCGGCCGAACGCTGGAAAAGCACCGGACCTACGGCACCGGTCCGGCCTATCGAAAGCTCGGTGGACGTGTCGTTTACGCGCTGGAAGACCTGAAAGCTTGGGCCGACCGCGGTGCCAAAACCTCGACCTCCGATCCGGGCGCCGGGACCGTATTGCCCGCCAAGCGGCATGCTAGCGGCCTGCGGCCCTATGCCGGCCAAGAGCGCCGCTGATCGCCACGGGAGCGCGGTGCCGATGCGGCGCAGATACACCCCAGAACGTGAGCAGCTCGATCTGTTTCGCGCGCTTCCCGGCGATCTCGCAGCCCGCGACGCGCAGGATTTGATGGCCTATCCCTTCTTCTCGCTCGCCAAATCGAAACGCGTCGTTCCGATCGATTTCCGTGCAGGCAAGATCACCATTCGCGTCGAAGCCGTGTCGGAGCACGGCATGGCGACCATCTGGGATGCCGACGTTCTGATCTGGGCTGCCAGCCAGATCGTCGAGGCCCGCGACGCCGGTCTAAAGACATCGCGACTGATGGCGGCAACGCCGTATGAAATCCTCACCTTCGTCGGCCGTGGCACCAGCGCACGCGATTACGACCGCCTCAAAGCTGCGCTCGATCGGCTGCAATCGACGACGGTCATGACGTCGATCCGCCAGCCGGCGGAACGGCGCCGGCATCGTTTCTCCTGGATCAACGAATGGAAGGAAACGGCCGATCAGCACGGCCGGCCGCTCGGGTTGGAGCTGATCTTGCCAGACTGGTTTTACGCCGGTGTGCTGCAAGAGGCGCTCGTGCTCACCATCGACCGGGCGTATTTCGAACTGACCGGTGGCTTGGAGCGATGGCTCTATCGGCTTGTCCGCAAGCACGGCGGCCGCCGGCAAGGTGGCTGGAGTTTTGATCTCAAACACCTCCACGCCAAATCAGGCAGCCTCTCTCCACTCAAGCATTTCACCTACGACCTGCGTGAGATCGGCCGCCGCGAGCGGCTGCCAGGCTATCGGCTGGTCATCGAGCGTAGCCCGCGCGGCGCTGAGCGCCTCAACTTCACGCCCATTCCTGTCGATCCAACGGCAGCTGCTTTGCGCCGCCGTGCCCTCGCAACCGCATCAGGGGAAAGCCAGTGAATCATCTCGTGCCATCGGGGACGTCAACTCACGTGCCATCGGGGACCCGATCCTCGTGCTATCGGGGACCAAAATCTTGCAAAACGTTTTGGTCCTCAGCGACTTGCCGCGCCCGTAACTTCTCTAACCCTGAATCCTTCGGATTCTTTCTAACGGACCGCGCGTTTTCGACTGCTGCGGATAACGAGCGATCAGTAGCGAGGAATGCCACGGTCCCCACCAGGAGTGCTCGCGGTGAGGCGGCGCTCGCGCCGCTCCTTGCAAGATGTTCGGCTCGGCAATTCTCCTGCGAAGGAGCAATCGTATGAGCGATCTCACGAGTGTCGAGCTCCTGTGGCTGGAGAAGCGCATCGAGAACTGGATTCGCTTCGGCCGTGCCGCCGAGGAACAGATTCTCGATAAGCGGCGGCGCATTGTGTCGTTTGCGCCAGGCAGCATCTTTGCGTTTGTGCGTTGGACCTCCAACGACTTCGGCACCATCATCTCGCGCATCGATATTTTGCGGGCCGTCGGGCCCGGCCAGCGCTGTGCAACCGTGCCCTTTGTCCGACCCGGCGGCGACATCTTGTTGCGGCTGTCTGGCTGGCCCAAGGTCGAACGCGTGCTGCAGATCGTCGACGCCGTCGAGGCGCTCGGCATCGACCCGGCTGACGCCGCCCCCGATTATTGGTACCACGTCCACAACCGCTTGTCCGTCAATGAAGCGCCGCGGCCGTACACACGTTCGCGCCACCAGGCCTGGCTTCATCGGCGGAGGATCGCGCCGTGAACGGCCGCACGGCGACCTTTCTGGCGACGCTTGCAGCCACGACTGTCGAGCTGTCAACGATCGGCGCAAAACCGGCCACACATTATATATGGAATGCCTCCGATAGCGTGCCCATCGGGCTCTACTGGCTGCGGCCGACCGGCAACCTTTTCGTCACCGAACTTGTCGCGGTCGTGCCCCCCGAACCCCTCGCAACATTCCTCGAAAGCCGCCGCTATCTGCCGCGTGGCATTCCAATGCTGAAGCGCGTGTTGGCGCTTCCCGGGCAGACGGTTTGCCGAGACCATCTCACCATCACGGTCGACAAGACCTGGGTAGGAGAGGCGCGTGAACGCGATAGCAGGGGTCGACCGCTACCCATCTGGCAGGGTTGTCGCGTGATCGCCGACGGCGAAATCTTCCTCATGAACTGGCAATCGGCGGACTCGCTCGACGGGCGATATTTCGGAACGCTGCCGACGAACGCGATCATCGGAAAAGCAGAGCCTCTCTGGACCGGTGGGGACGAATGACCTTGCCGCAAAACTGTAGGCCTTCCGTCATTCCTTTGTTCGGTCAAAACACGCGCCATTCCTTCGTCCCGGCCAAGATTTGCAAGGCCGTCGCGCGGAGCCGCGGTCAGGGGCGGCCGTTAGGCCGGCGCGCCAGCGCTTCACCCTTGACCGCCGCGAGCACGATGGCAGCCTTGCGATCTCTCGGGACGATGCTTTGCATCGTGGCGATCTTGGCATCATCGTTACTGTTGAACGGTGCAGCCCATGCCGAGCAGGGGTCGTCGGCTACACGTCGGCCGAACGATTTATCGCTCCGTCCTTTCGCGGCGTTCGTTACCGAAGCGTCCAGGCGCTTCGGTGTGCCGGAACATTGGATACGCGGGGTGATGCACGTCGAAAGCAGCGCAAAACAGCGGGCACGGTCATCCAAAGGCGCGATGGGCCTGATGCAGATCATGCCGAAGACTTGGACCGAATTGCAGGTTCGCCACCGTCTCGGCGCCGATCCTTATGATCCCCATGACAACATCCTGGCTGGTACAGCATACATCCGCGAACTCCACGATCGTTACGGCGTGCCGGGGTTCCTCGCCGCCTACAATGCAGGACCAGGACGTTACGAACGTCATCTCGCGACGGGTCGACCGCTGCCGGATGAGACCCAAGGGTATGTTTCCAGGCTTGCACTGGCGATTGAGAGCAAACAGACGGGCGCAAAGATCACCGCTGTGGCGAAGTCATCCACTTTGGCTGGCTCACCATTGTTTGTTGTGCGCATTGGGAGCAACTCAACCGCCGGTCGGCCATTGCCCGACGCGCGGCCAGACCGTCGATCAAGTGGTCGTGGCGTTGTCGATCTATCGGCGCTCGTGCCGCAGTCGGGCAACCTGTTCGTGCACCTTGACAGCGAGGCCCGATCGAAATGATCCGGATCGTGCTTCATCGCAGTCTGTCGTTGGTCATCGCATGTTCTGATGGGATGCAGTGGGAGCGGGGAGATACGAGCCACGGATGGCAAGATAAAAGCGCCGACGTCCGTCGTGCGCATGTGGTTGGTTGGACTGAGCTTTCGCGACGCTGCGCGGGCTATTCAGCTGGCGCTTCTCACGGAAACACCAACGAAATCAGAGCGTGCGCCGCCGTCGCTCCCTGTGACACGCTTGTTTTACTGTTATGAGGCACCCCAACGACGATCTGCGCATTCGCCCTGGTCGCATCCGCGATAGAGGACACAGTGCGGCCAGACCGAAGAGTTTTGTCGGTCAAGTGATACGGGCTGCCAGAAAAGCCGGGCACACAGGTAGGGGCTTTGGCCGGGAGGAAAGAAGCTCAGCCTCCCGCTTCGGCAGAGGCCGTTCCGCGGCGTTGGCCCTGTCGCTTCGTTCGCCGTCACGTCGGGTTGTGATCAAGGTGCGCGTGGTTCGGCATCACGGAAATCGGTTCCGCTCGGCACCGCTCGCCAAGCACGTTACCTATCTCAGGCGCGATGGGGTGACGCGGGATAGTACAGACGCCCGCATGTTCGATGCTCGGTCGGACGTCGCCGACGAGCGCACTTTCACGGGGCGATGTGAGCAAGATCGTCACCACTTCCGTTTCACCATCTCGCCGGAGGATGCGGCTGAGATGACCGACCTGCGCGCCTTTGCCCGTGAGCTGATGGTGGATGCCGAGCGCGATCTCGGTACCAAACTCGACTGGATCGCGGTCGATCACTGGAACACCGACAATCCTCATGTCCATGTCCTCATTCGAGGCTGCGCCGATGATGGTCAGGACCTCGTCATCAGCCGTGATTACATCAGCCGGGGGTTTCGAGCGCGTGCTGAAGAGCGCGTTACCCTGGAACTTGGACTACGCAGCGAGCGCGAGATCCAGTCCGCGCTGGAAAAGGAGGTCGACGCCGAGCGCTGGACCAACCTTGATCGGGCACTGCGCAACGTCGCCGACGAAGCTGCAGGTATCGCCAACCTGCGGCCGGTTGGCCGAGACAGCAATCCCGAGTTGAGACGACTACTCGTCGGTCGGGCGGACAAACTGGAGCGGCTCGGTCTCGCCCAGCAGATTGAACCCGGCTGCTGGACACTGAAGCCCCGGCTTGAAGAGACCTTACGCGATCTCGGTATTCGTGGAGACATCATCAAGACCATGCATCGGGCGATGTCGGAAGGTGGGCGCGATCCTGATGTCTCCCGCTTTGCGCTGCATGGCGATGAGCCCGGTAGCGCCGTGCTCGGGCGTCTTGTTGAGCGGGGGCTGCATGATGAGCTGAAGGGTTCGGCCTATGCCATCGTCGAAGCTATCGATGGCAGGACGCATCATCTTCAGTTCGCGGACCTTGAGATGACGGGTGATGCCGCGCCGGGTTCGATTGTCGAGGCGCGTGCCTATGACGATGCGAATGGCAGAAAGAGATTGTCGCTCGCAGTTCGGTCGGATCTCACCTTGCAACAGCAAGTCACGGCCCGAGGCGCAACTTGGCTCGATCGGCAGCTCCTCGCACGCGAACCCGCGACGAGCGGTAGCGCCTTCGGCGCAGAGGTACGGGACGCGATGGACCGGCGTGTCGACCATCTCACCGGCGAAGGGCTCGCTCGACGGCAGGGGCAGCGGGTTATCTTTGCGCGTAGTCTGCTCGATACCCTACGAAAGCGAGAACTCGACAGCGCGGCTGAGAACATTTCCGCCAAGACAGGGTTGATCTACCGCCCATCGGCGAAGGGGGAGCACGTCCAGGGAATCTATCGCCAGAGGATGACCTTAAGTTCAGGCCGGTTCGCGATGATAGATGATGGCCTCGGTTTTCAGCTCGTGCCCTGGCGTCCAGCCTTGGAACAGCAGCTCGGTCGCCAAGTCTTAGGCCACATGCTGCCAAGCGGCGGAGTCGAGTGGAGCTTCGGTCGAAAGCGCGGGCTCGGAATCTGACGCGTCCCGCGAAGTTGACAAAAGACAATCGAGCCCCGCCAGCCGCGCTTGCTCCAATGCGCATCGGTGATTCCACGCCGTGCTACGCCAAGACACGCTGCGTGGGGCGGATCGATTGCAACACGGTCTGTTTTTCTGTCTCTGCACCCGGACACGCAAGTTGGGGATAGGGAAGAGAAGCGATGCCCTTTGTCGAGACTACCGGAGCCAAGCTGTATTTTGAGGAAAGCGGGCACGGGTATCCGATCATCTTCATCCATGAATTCGGCTCTGATATCCGGGGATGGGAGACGCAACTTCGCTATTTTTCGCGCGGCTATCGCTGCATTGCTTACAATGCCCGCGGCTACCCGCCCAGCGATGTCCCCGAAGATGCCGCTTTATATGGCTGGGAATTCGCGGTGGACGACATCGCCGCGGTGATGCTGGGCCTCAAAATCGAACGCGCCCATGTGGTG
>Ga0137403_10007987_pt1 | contig 11874 bp, 6 predicted proteins | sample CZOMad2_1_16fung_FD_122057 | JGI IMG/M metagenome (GOLD analysis project Ga0137403, IMG submission 122057) | Vadose zone soil fungal communities from Angelo Coast Range Reserve, California, USA - CZOMad2_1_16fungal (Hybrid Assembly) | ecosystem: Environmental > Terrestrial > Soil > Vadose zone...
GCGAAATAGGCAGAGTCATTGGGACGCATCTCGCTGAGCTTGTTCTGAATGCCCTTGGCGATGCGCAAACCGTTTTCAGGATCGAGCCAGTAATGCGGATTCCCGAGGGGATGGACGTCGCCTTCCGCGCGAGTCACCTGGCCGGTCGGAATTTCGAGGATCTTGGCAAAACGCGAGGCGTCAAGATAGCCGGGCGCGCCCACCTGAATCTTTGGATTGGTGGATTGCGTGATGAGCGGCGGCAGCCAGCCGATCTCGAGCTCGAGGCCGACGACGATGAGCAGATCGGCCCTGCGCAGCTTGAGCAGAAAACTAGGCTTGGCTTCCACGAAATGGGGATCCTGGTAACCCCGGGCGATGGATTCGACGTCCACTTTGTCGCCACCCACTTCCTGGGCCAGGGAGGCGAGGTCCGTAGTGGCGGTCATGATTTGCAGTTTGCTTTCGGCGCGACCCGCAGGAGAAACGGCAAGAGCTAATACAAGCAGGAAGGCAGCGGTAAGCGCGCTGACACGGCTGATACGAGTGTGAGTTGTCGTGTGTTGCATAGAGGGTCTCCAGAAAAATCTTTTAGAACGGATGTGCGCCGTGCGCACCCATCACAAAGAGAAATTGAAACAAGAATTCGTTAGCGTTCGAATAATTAGTGGTGATCGGGTCGGCGAGATGCCCGAAGCGGTACTGCCCGCGGATCTGGCTGAACTCGCTGGGCCAATAGGTGAGGATAGCGGAAAAGCCAGTGTCCGTCAGATTTGCGTTGGTGGCATGGCCGCTGCGGTCAAAGCGGCCGCCGATGGTCCAGCGGCGGTTGGCGCGGTATTCGGCATCGGAATAGAGGCCAAAGGCATGCTGAGTCTGGAAAAAAGCGGCGGGAGAGACCTGGTCGCGTGCGCTCCAGAAAAATTCATTGCGGAAGAGGAAGGAGTGGTAGATGGCCCGGCGCAGTGGCTTCCAACGGAGAGTGGCGTCGGCGCTGTAGAGATTCGTGAGGAAACGAGAAGGATCGAAAGCCGTGCCGACGCCGGCATTGTTATGGCCGCGAGCGTAGGAAACCCCGAGATCGAGGTTGGTGGATTCGCTGAGATCGCGGTAAGCGCGGAGATGGCCAACAACGCTGAGGTCCTGGCGGCGCGTAGCTTGGAATAGATCGTCGGAATCGCCGCGAAAAACCTGGGCCGTTCCTTGGAAAAACCAGTCTTTCGGCGCAGGCAAGAAACGCGAGAGGGAGAAGCCGGCGTCATCGATGCCGTCTTCGCCGCCGACGAGATTGTTGGTAACGAGCGGCCGATCGATGAATGACAGAGCGTGGTTGTGAATGGTGTTGACCTTGCCGAACTCCGCGCGCATTTTTCCGACTTTCAGAAGAAGCCCGGCGGGGAGAGAGGTGAAGGTAACGTAGGCTTCCTCGACGTTTACACCCTCTTCGCCGAAGGAGAGGAAGGCGTCGGCGCGCGCGTAGGGGTCAATGATGGCTTGCAGGCCGACTTCGGATTCGTGCAATTCGAGGGAACGCGAGGGAGAAACGGTGTTGCGTCCGGCGGCGCCAATGAAGTCACCAATCAGGCTGATGTCCGGATTAAGAAGTTTGGCGTTGGATGATGCGCCTCCAAAAATCTGAGTCTGAGTGGCCTGGGGCGAAGCAGGCTCGGGCGAAGTGGGGGCGGCGGCTGGGGCGGGAGTTGCCAACATTCCGGGAACGACATGTGAGGCGGTAAGCAGAACGCGATCTTCGGCACGTTGGCCGGGCGACCTGGCATCGCGCATTGCTTTCAGCTCGCTTCGGAGCAGGATCACTTGTTCGGCCAGCGTGCGCACCTGATCCTCGAGGGTCTTCATGCGCGCTTCTTCGGCGGAGATAATAGGTGTTCCCGCAGGAGGGGGCCCCTTTCTCTGCGAGCCTATGGAGTTCTCCTGTGCGCGGGCAGATATGGGGAGAAGTATCAAGAGAGACAGAATCGAAATTCGTTTCATGGCGTGACTCCTGCGAACTTACTAAAGAAATTTATTCACGGACGAAGACTTCGAAACCAAGGCGGACTAGAGGACGGGAGGCGCGCGCAGAGAGGCAGCGCGCGGAACCGCAAGGGAGATCTTGCGGACCGAAAGAATTATTTCCAAGCTGTGGCTGACGTGGGCGATGGCCAGGTGCTGCACCGGCGCGGCGACGAAGGAATCCATGGTGGAACACGCCGAGCAAATATGCGAGGCAGACGAGGCAGCCATGAGGTCAGTGCAGTAGTGAAACTGCGCCGCCAGGAAGATGGCGCCGAAAAGAAATACGAGTAAGCATGCTCCCCGCGCGTTGACTCGCATCTGGTTAGTAAGACGGAGCTTAGGGCGGAATGGTTGCGAGGTCAAGCAAACCCATGCGGTGTCCTGAGGTTCCTAAATAGCAACCAACTTGCCTGGCAGCCCGTCTAAGGTGCTAAACTAAAGTGTCGCTTATGCACTCGGAGAATACGATTCTCGGACGATCGACGGCGCAGCGCACGCTGGCGATATTGGCCTGCGCCGCGCTGCTGTTTTTCGCGTCGGGCGGCAGCTTCCTTCACCAGCACACGAAGGGTCCGGACCCAGCGTGCCATGTTTGCCAAGCGCTACACATGCCGACGCTGGCAGCGGCGCCGCTCGATCTCGTCAGCACACCTGAGCTTGTTACCTGGTATTCTTCGCTCCCGCTACACGCGGCCCCGAGCGATTCGTTTGTCCTGCATCGCGCCGGGCGCGCCCCTCCCTCCGCGTAATTCAATCTCCAATTCGATAGTTCCAATCCCTGTGCGATGACGCCTATCCAGGCTGTCGCGCAACCGCCACAGTTCCAGGCGGTTTCTATCCACGCTCATTACCGATAACCCTTTGGGGGGATGGAGAAAAAATGTTGAAGCGATTGAGCATCTGCCTGGTTTTTGTTTTGGGGCTTGTTTTGTTGTTGACGGCTGGACCAGCAAAGGCGCAGCTGGGAAATTCCGGCTCGATGGAAGGCGTTGTGAAAGATGCATCCGGCGGTGTGGTCGCCGGAGCGACGGTCGAGATCTCTTATCCCGTGAGCGGATTTCACCGGGAAACCACAACGGGAAGCGATGGTGGCTTTCGCTTCACAAACGTCCCATTTAACACCTACCACACGGTTGTGACCGCCGCAGGGTTCGCGCCGTACACGCAGGACGTGGATGTGCGGTCGGGCGTGCCGGTCACCGTACAGATCGGTCTAAAAGTCGGCTCGGCGGCAGCAACTACAGTGACGGTGGAAGCAAACGGCGGGGACCTAGTCGAGAATGAGTCTACGTTTCATACTGACGTGGACCGCGGATTGTTCGACAAACTTCCCTTGGAAAGTGCGTCTTCCGGGTTTTCGTCGCTCGTGACATTGGTGTCTCCGGGCGCGGCCGCAGACTCGAACGGCCTCATTCACGGACTGGGCGACCACGCGGAGAATTCCTACTCCGTCGACGGACAGCCGTTTACCGACCAATTCAGCAAGGTGTTTTCGAACCAGCTTCCTACAGACGCGATTCAATCCATGGAAGTCATCTCCGGGGCACCGCCAGCGGAGTTCGGCGACAAGACGAGCCTGGTTGTCAAGGTAACGACCCGCTCCGGCTTGGGAGTGACGAAGCCGACGGGTAGCGTGACAGGTTCGTACGGGAGTTTTGGCACCGCCAACGTTGGATTCAATCTAGCTTACGGTGGCCAGAGGTGGGGGAATTTTATCGCACTGAACGCTCTGAAGAGCGGGCGTTTCCTGGACCCGCCGGAATTCACGGTACTGCACGACAAGGGTAACCTGGAGAACGTGTTCGACCGCTTGGACTACAACCTGTCGCAGGCGGATTCGATCCATTTGAACTTCCAATACTCGCGTTCCTGGTTCCAGACTCCCAACACGTTCGACAATCTGAACGTCCTCGATTTCAATGGCAATAATGTTGGCAATACGGACCAGCGTTCCAAGATTGGGACGTTTAACATCGCGCCGACATGGACCAGGCTCATCAGTCCGAACGCCGTGTTTACGTTGGGCGCGTTCGTTCGGCGGGACCTGTATAACTATTATCCGAGCAACAATCCTTTTGCGGACCTGGGGCCGATCAATTCGGAAACCATTTCTCAAGACCGCAAGCTTACCAATGCCGGGGTTCGCTCCGATATCTCTTACGTGAAAGGGATTCACAACATAAAGGCGGGCGTTACATTTCAGCATACCTTTCTCACGGAAAACGACAGGTTCGGGATCATCGATCCGAATCTATTGCCATCCACCACAGATAATGCAGGAGCTCCCTGCTTTGATCCCGTGACGAACACGGCGACGCCCGGCACTCCGTGCGCGGTCCTGCTTCCGATAGACCTGACTCGCCAGGGCAGCCTTTTCGCGTTTCGCGGGCACGCGGACGTGAAGGAACTTGCGCTCTATGTGCAAGACACGATCACGAAAGGAAGCTGGTCGTTCAATCTGGGTCTTCGGGGCGATCTGTATCGAGGACTGGAGTCCAGGAGCGAGGCGGAGCCACGGCTGGGAATCGCATACAACATTAAGCCAACCAGTACGGTTCTGCGGATTTCCTACGCGCGAACCTTGGAGACGCCCTTCAACGAAAATCTGGTCGTGGCCACCACGGGTTGCAACGTGGACGTGATTGCCGCGCTCATTCCGTGCGTGCCGGCAAATTCTCCCGCGGGCTTCCGGAATGAGTTTCATGCGGGTTTCCAACAAGCGTTTGGAAAGTACTTGGTGGTAGATGCCGAATATCTTTGGAAGTATACGCACAACGCCTATGACTTCAGCATTTTGGGGAACACTCCCATCACGTTTCCGATCGTGTGGAACAACTCCAAGATTCCGGGATTTGCGCTGCGGGCGAGCGTGCCGAACTTCCACGGCTTGACCGCGCTGGTGGTGATGTCGAGCGTCGCGGCTCGGTATTTCCCACCGCAGGTTGGCGGCCTGGGAGTAACGGTGGGGCAGAGCGGGTCGGTGTTCCGCATCGACCACGACGAGAAGTTCAACTCGACCGCTCACTTGCAGTATCAACCCTGGAAGCGCGGACCGTGGGTGGGCTTCAACTGGCGGTATGACAGCGGTCTCGTCGCTGGTTCCGTTCCGGACTTTGCCACGGCCCTGACGTTCGACGGCGATCAACAGGCGGCGATCGGGTTGTTCTGTGCAGGTCCAGGCGGCCAGCGGATCATGGCGACGCTCACGTCTCCTCTCAGCAATGACCCCGCGAGCTGCGGACCCAGTCCGACCGGAACCGGCGCCATACGCGTCAAGATTCCAGCCGATGGCACGGAAAACGACGATCACAATCCACCCCGCATCGCGCCACGCCACTTGTTTGACATCGCGGTGGGCCACGACAACCTGTTTCACGGCGATCGCTATCGATGGAGCGCACGCGTGACCGTCATTAACGTCACCAACAACGTAGCGCTTTACAATTTCCTCTCCACCTTCAGCGGGACGCACTTTGTCAGCCCCCGTGCCGTCACTGGCGAACTGGGCTTTCACTTCTAAGTCGGCCCGGAACAAAACTACAACCCCGCAAGGATTGATTGACTGGACCTCGCGGGGTTGTAGTTTTTGCGCCTCGAAACGGGACGGAATGCCCGTTGCGTGCATCTGATTAAGCTGGCCTTCCGATAGGGTGTTGCTAATGGAAGCAGACGGGCCTGTTCACTGGCTGGACAAGGGTGCCGCGGATATTCGTCGGTGTACTAGAACTAGTCGCGAGATAATTGGGAATTAGCCTTTAGGCTGATCGAACTATGAATTTCATTCGACCTGGTATTGGCAGAACCGCGCCTACGCGGGCGCGCCGCGTCGCGTGCGGTCGATTATTGCAAGCGACCGCTGTGTTTGCGTTGCTGCTCACGCCCAGGCCGGTCCTTGGACAAGAAACCCGCAACGGTGTGGAGAGCTCGCGTTCGGGGTCCATCCATGGGACCGTGACCACCCTGCAAGAGAACACTTCGAGTGGGCTGGCGGGAGTTGCCGTGGACTTGACCCCAAGGCCCAACGGCAGCCCCCTTGGCGCAAATACGGACGAGGCGGGGCGCTACGAATTCAAAGGCCTCAAGCCCGGAACTTACACGATTTCGATCAACCAGCCGGGCTTCAAGGCGTACACGAAGACCGTCACGGTGAATCCGGGGCAGGCTACGGTCCAGGATATCCGGGCGGAACTGGAGACCGTCACGGAAAAAGTCGAGGTGAGCGAAGATACTCAGTCCATCGCTACAGAGAACGCTGCTACACCGAGCGTAACGCTTACGCAGCGCCAACTGATTTCTCTTCCGACGGCACAGGAGAAGATCCGGGAAGTCCTGCCGGTTACACCGGGCGTGGTGAAGACGCAGGATGGAAAACTGAACTTCAAAGGCGCGGACGAGAGTCAGAGCTTGCTGCTCGTAAATTCCGCGCGAACCACCGATCCGGTAACCGGAAGTTTCGCGGTGCCCGTGCCAACGGATGCCGTGCAATCCTTCGCGGTTTACAAGACGCCGTACAACGCGGGGCTGGGAAGTTTTTCCGGCGGATTGACCGCGGTGGAAACCAAACCTCCAGACGACCGGTGGAACTACAAACTAAAGAGTTTTATTCCTTCCGTGCTCGGGAAGAATGGGAGCATGATCGGATTCCAGGAGGCCACACCGGGGTTCGACTTTGGCGGACCGCTGATCGCCCACAAACTGCTCTTTTCGGAAATTTTCCAGTACGACATGAAAAAGCGCACGGTGCGCGGCCTGCCCTGGCCCAACGACATCAGCAAGAAGCAGGGGTTCAGTACCTTTTCGACCGTCGAGGCGATCCTCTCCAAGACACACATCCTGATGCTCACGGTGAATGCGTTTCCGCTGCGGCAACAGCATGCAGATATCAACGCTCTCGTTCCTCAGCCTGCCTCGAATGACCTGAACCAAAAAGGCGTGACGGTGGGTCTGACAGACCGGTATCAGTTTAGCTCCGGCGCAATCTTCAGCACCATTGCGCAGTACACGCGGTTCGACGGCAATGCGCATGGCCAGGGACCGGCGGACATGCTCATCACGCCGGAAGGCTGGGGCGGGAACTTCTTCAACCAATGGTCGCGCAGGGGCAAGGAATTTCAAGTGGTTTCCGCGTACCAATTTGCCGAGAAAAACTGGTTTGGCCGCCACGAGCTCCACGTGGGCGCGGATTTTGATCATCGCTCCTACGCGGGAGTCAGCAGTTCGAATCCGGTGCAAATGCTTCGTCAGGATGGGACCCTGGCGGAAGGGATTAATTTTCTGCCGGGGACGGCCCAGAACGCGTCGGACACGGCCGTCGCCGAGTTTATCCAGGATCACTGGGTTATGAATTCCCATTGGGCCGTCGATCTGGGAGCACGGTTATCGAGCGAGACCAAGGGTTGGTCAGTCGCGGTGGCTCCGCGCGCCGGTGTGGCCTACTCCCCCGGCAAAGACGGCAAGACGGTCGTTCGAACGGGTGTGGGCTTGTTCTACAGTTTGCTGCCGCTTTTGGCGGGAGACTTCGCAGCCAACCCGACTCGAGTGATCACGCCATTTGATGCGGCAGGCCTACCGAGCGGGCTCCCGATTACCTACACGAATGCGTACGTTGGCGGGATGAACCCGCTCACCGCAAGCGCCTTGCCAAGCCAGCCCGGTACGACGCCGCGCAACCTGACGTGGAGCGTCGAAGTGGAACACGCGTTGCGGAAGAATGTGCTGTTCCACATCGGTTACATCGATAGCCACACGACGTACCTTTTTGTCGTGAATCCTTTCACGGCTGCACCGGGTGCGCAATCCTTTTTGGGTCTCACCAACACGGGCTCGTCGCATTATCGCGAGCTGGAAGGCACCGTGCATTTCACCTTTCATCGAAGCGAGGTGAATGCGTCCTACATCTGGAGCCGCACACGCGGGGACTTGAATAATCTTTCGGCTGTGCTCATTCCTTTCGCGCAGCCCGTGATTCGCCCCAATGTATACGGCATCCTGCCTTACGACGTGCCCAACCGCGTGGTGACCTGGGGAATTTTTTCATTGCCGAGAGGCTTCAAGTTCAGTCCCATCGTCGATGTGCACACCGGTTATCCCTACTCCAACATCGACACGCTGCAAAACTATGTAGGGACGCCCAACGGGCAGCGCTTTAATTCGTTTTTCACGCTGGACGTGAAACTCTATCGTGAATTCCGGATTCCCTTTCTTGGCGCCGAACATGGAAAAGGTGGAAAAGGCAAGGGGCATCACGTCCGCCTCGGTATCTACTCGCTGAACCTCACAAATCATGGGAATTTCAACGCGGTATTCAATAACGTGACCGCGCCGAACTTCGGCCAGTTCGCCGGATTCATGGACCGGCGCGAAGGTGCCGTCATCGATTTCATAGACTGAGCCGCAGCAGAAATTCCCCACAAAACCCTGCAAGGTTCTTCAACTCGGCCGTTCTAACTCCAAGCGCAACAGTCCCGCAGATTGCGTTGCGCGGTGGAGGTTTCTATGTCATCCCAATCCAGTTGGATGCTGTCTCTTGGCGTGAGCTTGAGTTTGCTTTTGGGCGTGACTGCTCTTTGCACACCGGATTCACGTCAGAAGGTCAGTACCTTGATAGCGGCGGAAAGCAAGGCTGCCGACGGACCGGCCAAGCAGGCCGTGAAGCGAATTGACTTAAGCACGGCGGTGAACGTGAATCTCCCGACACCGAAACATGACCTGGAAGCTGCCTCGTTTGGCACGTCCGACGGGAGGACCGGCTGGGTGCTGCGGCTCCCGGGCGGACGGCCGATCGCCACACCCGCCTACGCCGATGGGATGCTTTTTGTCGGCGGCGGCTATGGCTCGCACGAGTTTTATGCGGTCAACGCGGAAACCGGAAGAATTATCTGGCAGATTCAGACGGGCGACGACGGGCCAACAGCGGCGGTCGTGGCAGATGGCTTGGTCGCGTTCAACACGGAGAGTTGCACGCTGATTGTGGTGGACGAACGAAGGGGACGGGTGGTCTGGCAGGAATGGCTGGGAGACCCGCTGATGAGCCAGCCGGCGATCGACAAGGGCGTGCTGTACATGGCGCATCCTGCGGCGACAGGCAGACCCAAGAAGCGCACGGAGTTCCACCCGCGGGCCGCGTGGCCAGGCGGAAGCCATCGACTGCTGGCGGCGGACCTGAAAACGGGCCAGCACATCTGGGAACAGGAAATTTCGGGGGATGTGATTACCGCGCCGGTCATTTCGGATGGAACCGTGTACTTCACGACGTTCGATGGCAATTCTTATGCGTTGAATGCGGCGGACGGTTCCATGCTTTGGGTGAAAGCCAATGCGGCTACCAGCGCGCCGGTGATCTCCGGTGGCCGGCTCTATGAAACACGCAAGGGCGGAAGAGGAAAGGATCTGTTCGAAGGCCTTGCGCGAGTGGATGCCAAAAAGGGCGACGCCCAAGACAAGGAGTTGATTGCCAAGAGCAAAGCCGAGTATCTGAATAAGGGAAACGGAGGAGGCGTAGCGCTTTCGGCGCAAGCGACCGCGAGTTTGGATTCTTCGGTCGGCTTCAGCGCGCCGCCGGCCTCTGCGAAGCTTGCGCAGGCCAACGACAATTTGGGAGTGAGCACGGTAGTTGGCGCGTGGGCGTATCAGGGTTCGCGCCCGGCGGTCAGCAAGGGACAAATTCTGAATGCGCAGGGGAACACCATCAACTCCGTGCGGGCCTCGGACGGGCGCCAGTCGTGGCAGGCGGAAGTTGTCGGATCCCACGCCGCGACGGGCGGGCAGATTTTCTCGCCGCCAGCGGTGGGCCGTGACTATTTGTATCTCGCTGGAGCGGATGGTCATCTCCTTTCCGTGAACCAAAGCGATGGCGGCGTCGGTTTTTCCTACGCGATGAAGGCCCCGATCGCGTTTCAACCGGCACTGGCGAAGGGCAATCTTTACGCCGGAACTTCCGACGGGCGGCTCATTTGCCTGAAGACGGGGAACAAGGACGCCGACGGATGGTATGCCTGGGGCGGCAATGCGCAGCACAACAAAGTTCAGTAGTTCCCGGCAACATGCGCAAAGACTGTTGAGGAGGAATGATTCGCTATTTCTGCGCGAGGAAGGTTTTCGCTTCGGCCAGCTCGGGACGATCGGCGCCAGGCGAACAAATCGAAGCGAGCCGAGCGTAGAACGATTGCGCCACAGGGGCGTCTCCGGAAGCCTGGGCCGCACGCGCGGCGCCAAGGAGCGCATCGAACCGATTCGGGGAATTCTTGAGAACCGTCTGGTATTCGGCTAGGGCTTCGGCAGGGCGTTTGAGTTCGGAGAGCATGTCCGCGAGCATTTCGCGTGCTGGGATGCCAACGGACTCGCCGCCGTTCTTGTCCTGATGGTCCGCGGCAGCGCGCAGTTCCTGAAGTGCTTCGTCGGACTTTCCCTTGGCGAAAGCCAGCCAGGCTTCCGCTTCGCGGAGGTCGGAGGCCTTCTCGTTCGAAATGTTATAGCCGTTTTTTTTCGCGCGCTTCTCGCGGTCCGCAACGAGCGGCGTTAGTTCCTTCACAGCTGCTTCCGCAGCAGGAACGCCGCCGCTGCGTGCTGCGCCAATAGCGCGCGCCCAGAACGTCGTGTCCTGCCAGTTCTTGCGCAACGCAAGAATGGGCAATGCCGCCGCTTCTTTCCAGCGATGCAATTCGAGGGCAGTGCGTGCAGCAAGATAGGCGCGATCTTCGGCCTTATTTTCCTCGCGCGCCCCAACGACATGGTCCGTGTGCTCGATGACTTCGCGCGCTTTGGCTTCCTGGCCGCTCTGAAGGTACGAGTAACTGAGGAAGTCCATGGCGTGGGTTTGATAGTGAGATTCGGCCAGGTGCATTTCCGCGGCATGAGCACCCGACGTATTCGCGGCGATGTTGGAAGTAATGGAATCCTGCCAGAGACCGAGACGCACGAAGATGTGCGAAGGCATGTGCAAAGCGTGGGCGGAGTCCGGAGCGATCGCCGCGTAGCGGCGGGCGGCTTCGAGGCCTTGCGGCGCGAACTCTGGACGATCCGTGGCGTGAATCAGATAGTGCGCGACTCCGGGATGATCGGGACGCGACTGGAGCAGTGGATCGAGAATGGAGATGGCCTTTTTCCGGTTGGCAATATTGTCGACATCTTCTTCGGCGAGCGCGATCAGCGAGAGCGCATAGAAAGCGCTGATTTCTACGTCACCGGGAGATTGCACGTGCAGGCGCTCCAGCGCTGAGGAGTAGGCCTGGATACGGTCTGCGTGGGACATCTTGGATTTTTTCTGAAAGAAGTCGGCTGCCGCATTGATAAAAGCCTGCTCGCGTGGAAGAGCCGGATGGAGTTTCTGCGCCCTCTCGATCTCCTTGCGGCCGCCTTTCAGAGTCTTGTCATTCGGAAACTGCCAAATCTGAAGATACGTGGCCATGGCTTTGCCCCAGTGCGCGATGGCGCATTTCGGATCCCGCGTCGAGGCGTCAGCAAAGGTCTTCTCCGATTCCGTGTATTGGAACGAGTGGAGGAGGGCAAGGCCTTTTTCGAGCGAGGACTGCACTTCCGCGGCGCAACTCGTCGGGAAATCCACTTTGCCAAGATGGCCGGAGGCGACCAGGCCCGCCGAACTATCCGCTCGAGCGACCGAAGGGCCGACTAGAAGGCCGGCGAATAAAAGCGCAGTGAGGCATGATCGTTGCTGGCGCACGGCGAATCCTCCTCTTGATATGCACAATTCTAACTCCGGCCTCGGTTCTTAGGAGATAAACCTTTCGATGTCGGAGCCGTGTGGCGGTTGGACGCGGCTTCGGCACGAAGGCTACAATGGAGCCGGAGCGGTACTTCGAAGCAGGTGAGGGTGCGAAAGCTGTTTGAACCAATGACGAATCTCTGAGGTGCTGCGGATAG
>Ga0137403_10007989_pt1 | contig 11874 bp, 10 predicted proteins | sample CZOMad2_1_16fung_FD_122057 | JGI IMG/M metagenome (GOLD analysis project Ga0137403, IMG submission 122057) | Vadose zone soil fungal communities from Angelo Coast Range Reserve, California, USA - CZOMad2_1_16fungal (Hybrid Assembly) | ecosystem: Environmental > Terrestrial > Soil > Vadose zone...
GACACATTGCTTACTCTCTAGGACGGTTTTCTTTTGACGGACATTGTCCGCCTTGAAGACGAATATTACGTCCGCGCGTCTTCCGCGCTCGCCGACGACCGCACACGTGTGCTCAAGTACGGCGATACGTTCGCCGTCTTTAACCGTTACGGAGATATCGAGCCGCTGGGCACCTCCCGTTTCGGCTTGTTCCATTCGGAAACACGACATCTTTCTCGCCTCACACTGCGCCTGAACCACAAGCAACCTCTGCTCCTGAGTTCCACCATCCGCGAAGACAATGCATTTCTATCCGCGGACCTCACTAATGTGGACACCAACCTCAATGGCAATGACGAGCTACCCCGAGGAACCGTCCATCTGTTCCGCTTGCAGTTTTTGCGCAATGCTTCGTGTTATCAATTTTTTCGCCTTCTGAATTACGGCCTACAGCCCGTTAAAGTCTCTCTGCTGCTCCAATTTGAAGCAGACTTCGCCGACATCTTTGAAGTCCGCGGCACCAAGCGCTTGCGTAAAGGGGAACGTCTTCCGGATCATGCCGCAAATGGCCATGTCGTCTTGTCGTATCGGGGCCTCGATGACGTTCTGCGCCGCACTTGCCTCGAATTCTCTCCTCAGCCTGTATCTCTTTCTGCCGAGGAAGCGGCATTTGAGATCGCTCTGCAACCAAAACAGGAGGCAGTTGTTTCGTGCACGATTACTTGTGAGCGAAACTCTGCTTCCGTCAGCGTAGATCCATACAACTCCGCCTTCCGCAAGCTCGAGCAGGAATTCGACCGCACCGGCATCGACGAGTGTGTTATCACCACTTCTAGCGATCCCTTCAATTCCTGGCTCACTCGTTCCTCCGCGGACCTGCGCATGCTTATTGACGGCAATCCCGAAGGCCCTTATCCCTACGCCGGCGTGCCCTGGTTCAATACCGTCTTCGGGCGCGATGGCATCATCACCGCCTTCGAATGTCTTTGGATGACGCCCCGCCTCGCCGAAACGGTCCTGAAATATCTCGCGAAAACGCAAGCAACCAAAGAAGAGCCCGAACGCGATGCCGAACCAGGCAAGATCCTTCACGAAATGCGCCGCGGCGAGATGTCCGTCATGGGCGAAGTGCCCTTCGCGCGCTATTACGGAAGCGTTGATTCCACTCCGTTATTCGTGATGCTCGCCGGCGCGTATTTCCTTCGCACGCACAACCTCTCTTTCCTGAAAGAAGTCTGGCCAAACATCAAGCTGGCCATCGCGTGGATTGATACTTACGGTGACCGCGACCGCGATGGGTTTGTCGAGTACGAGAAGCGCTCATCCAAAGGTTTAGTGCAGCAAGGCTGGAAGGACTCCCACGACTCCATCTTTCATGCCGATGGCCGCATGGCCGATCCACCCATTGCGCTATGCGAAGTGCAGGCGTACGTCTACGCCGCCAAGCGCTCTGCAGCGCTCATCGCACGGGCCTTCCAGGAGACGGAATTCGCCGAAAGGCTCGAGGCCCAAGCCGAAGCTTTGCGCGAAAAGTTTGACCAGGCGTTCTGGTGCGAAGACATAGGCATGTACGCCCTCGCCTTGGACGGCGAAAAAAATCAGTGTCGCGTGCGGGCGTCGAACTCTGGCCATGCCTTGCTTTGCAAAATCGCTAAAGAAGAGCGGGCGAAGTCCCTGGTTTCTTCGTTGATGACCGAGCAGCTTTTCTCCGGCTGGGGCATCCGCACAATCGGAGCCGCGGAATCTCGCTACAACCCGATGTCCTATCACAATGGCTCCGTGTGGCCTCACGATAACGCCCTGATCGGCCTCGGTTTTTCGCTCTATGGTTTTCAACTCCGAGCTTGCGAAATTCTTCACGCTCTATTCGAAGTCAGCCGCGACGTCGAACTCCAGCGCCTCCCGGAGCTTTTCTGCGGCTTTCATAAACGGCCCGGTACTAATGGGCCGACACTTTATCCTGTTGCCTGCGCTCCGCAAGCCTGGGCGGCCGGCGCAGTTTTCCTGCTCCTGCGTGCGTGCCTTGGTATGAGCGTCCGCGCTCCCGAGCGCCAAATCTGCTTTAACCATCCCGTTCTTCCTCAACATGTGGATCACATACAAATTGAAAACCTGAGGCTGGTGGACGCCACCGTCGATCTCCTGATTCATCGCCATGACGAAGGTGTGGCCGTCGAGGTCCTTCGCCGTCGCGGCGAAATCGAAATTCTTAAATCTCTGTGACCTTGCTCGCACGCCGATTTGGCGTACCCGGCGGAACGCGCCATAATTGGAGTTGCGTGCAGGGCATACAACCCGCAGCTGGACGCGCGCGGTCCAATAAGCAGAGTCCCTACAGGCGAGGAGACCCCGGGAATATGGCCAACGAATTTGCATCTCCAATCAACAAACTGCTCAGACGAGTCGGCGCCATATTGATTCTCGCCGCCGCAGCGCTCGTCTCTTCCCTATCGGCCCAGCAGCAAGGACCGTTGCCGGCCCCGCCTGCCGCCTCGCCAACCGCTCAGTCTGCTCCTTCGCCGCAGCCGGGCGCCCCCGCCTCCCCGGCTTCCGCAGCAAAACCCCAAAGCGAGTCCGGCACGATCTCCCATGAACCGCCTGCGCTTCCCGTTGAGCAGATCATTCAAAAATTTGGCGAACGCGAGATGGAATTCAAGAAAGAACGGGACAACTATACGTACAACCAAAGTTTCGTCGTGCAAGTAATCGATAGCGATGGCCAGGTCGCGGGCGAGCACCGTATGACCAGCGACATTCTGTTCACTCCGGATGGTAAGCGCTACGAAAAGGTCACCAGCGCGCCGCCTCCCACCCTGGAACGCGCCGGCATGAGCCTCTCTCAGCAGGATCTCGACGACGTCGAGCATGTTCAGCCATTCGTTCTGACCAGTACAGACCTGCCGAAATATGACGTGAAGTACGTCGGTCGCGAACAGCTAGACGAACTGAGCACTTACGTTTTTGACGTTGCTCCGAAAAAAATCGAGAAAAACCAGCGCTACTTTCAGGGCCGCATTTGGGTGGACGATAAAGACCTGAATATCGTCAAGAGCGACGGAAAAGCCGTGCCCGATATCATTAAAAAAAATAACGAGAACATTTTCCCTCGTTTCGAAACCTTCCGCGAAAACATCGAAGGACACTATTGGTTTCCTACCTACACGCGCGCCGATGACGTCCTGCATTTCAGCACCGGCCCGATTCACATGCGCATGACCATTCGCTACGCCAACTACAAGCGTTTCGGGGCCACCATCAAGATCGGCAACCCCGTCGAAATAAAGGAAGACAAGAAGCCCCCAAAGCCCTGATACGGCTTCGCTAAAGTCTAATCGTTCGTTGCATCGATTTGCAGAGACACGTTCCTGCGACCCGTGCCCAATCGGCAACGCGGTGCTCTATTTTCGCTCGGCGAGCGCTCCAAATCACGCGACAATTAGTAAGCACTCACACTACTCAATGGGCCTCTGATCCAACGTCGGCAGAGCCCGCAAGCAAAGAGAGGCAAGATGAAAAAATTAATTTTGGGGACGGCGTTGTGCGCCCTGGCCGGTACCCTGGCACTGGCCGCTCCGGCCCAGGATCGCGACGATCATCACGGCCGCGACGAGCACCACGACAACGGCAAACACAAAGGTTGGGACAAGCACGATCGCGACGACCGCCACGACAACGGCAAGCATAAAGGTTGGGACAAGCAGGAAGCCCGCGCCGACTATCGCAGCTGGGATCATGAGCACGACCGCATCGTCCCCAACCACCGCTATCCGCGCGGCCACTACGAGCACGTCAAGCAAGTCTTCGTCGCGCGCTCAATCGACTATCGCACCCGCAACGTCGTGCTATACGACCGCTCCAACTGGGTCGTTGCCTCCTACGATCTCGATCGCTGCCGCAATTGGCAATGGGATCGCGACCAGGTCTACGTCTACGACGACGATCATCATCCAGGCTGGTATTTGCTATTCAACTCCCGCCTGGGCGGCTACGTCCACGTAGAATTTTCCGGCGTAAGGTAAGCGAACGACTGAAAGGTTCTTAGCAATTGTCCGAGGGCGCGGCAGAAAATGCTGCGCCTTTTTATTCTTAAACCCGCGGCTCATTAGCGCTTAAGAACCTACAGATTGTCCAGAAAAAATTGCGTCACCCGATTGAATATGACTTTTCGGGCTGCCGGGTCACTCGCTCCGTGCCCGCGCCCCGGCGCTGGCATCACTTCCGCATACTTTCCGTGCGCAATCAGTTCGTTAATCAGCGATAGCGTGTTGGCAAAGTGCACGTTATCGTCCCCGGTCCCATGCGCGATCAGCAGCTTGCCCTTCAAATTCTCCGCCCGGTCAATCGGCGAAGACGCGCGATATCCATTCTCATTTTGCGGCAGCAAACCCAAATAGCGCTCCGTATAAATCGAATCGTAGAAGTGCCAGTCCGTGACCGGCCCGCCTGCGAAACCGGCTTTGAATTGTCCGCCCGCGGAAAACATCGCGTTCAGTGTCATGGTTCCGCCGTAACTCCAGCCCCAAATCCCAATGCGGTCCGCGTCCACAAAAGGCAGCGATTTCAGGTACGCCACTCCTTCGCGCTGGTCCGCAAGCTCCACCGCTCCCAGGTTATAGTGAATCGGCTCTTCAAAAAGGTGGCCGCGCCCAGCCGAACCGCGATTGTCCAGGGAAAAAATAATGTAACCCTTCTGCGCCATCGACTGGTTCCACAGCGCCGTGTTCCCGCCCCATGCATTCAAAACCACCTGCGCATGCGGCCCGCCATACGTAAAAACCAGCACCGGATATTTTTTCGACTCATCGAAGTCCGGCGGCTTGATCATCACCGCATTCAGCGCCATGCCATCGTGCGCCTTCACCGAAAGAAATTGCGGCGCGGAAAGATGATAATCTGCCAGTTCCGCAACTTTATTCTCATTAATAACTCGCAGCAGCGAACCGTCAGCCCGCGCCACGTCCTGCCGTGGCGGCGTCACCACATCCGAGTAAGTATCCACAAATGCCGAAGCATCCGGCGCCATCTTCACCCCATGCGTCCCGTTGTGAATGGTGATGCGGCTAATCGCCGAGCCGTCGAGCGACACGCGATACAAATGCCTCTCCAGCGGAGATTTCGCCGTGCCCGTGAAATACACCAGCCCTTTCCCCTCATCCACCGCGTCCACCGCGGAGACTTCCCAGTCACCCTTGGTGATCTGCGCAAGCTGCTTGCCTTCCAAATCGTATAGATAAAGATGCCGATAGCCGGAGCGCTCGCTGGACCACAAAAATCGCTTTCCATCCTTCAGAAAACGCAAATCATTGCTGACATTGATCCAATATTGGTCCGTTTCATTCAACGCCGCGTGTGCCGAGCCCGTCGCTGCATCGCAGATCAGCAAATCCAAAACCGTTTGCGGACGGTTCAGCCGCTGAATAGCAATGTGCTTCGAGTCCGTAAGCCAATTCACCCGCGCGATGTAAATATCCGCGTTCTCTCCGGTATCCATCGCATGCGCCTCGCCGCCGCCCACCAGCGCCACAAATACGCGCACGGCCGGATTGCCGCCGCCCGCCGGCGGATAGCGCTCCTCGTCCGCTTCACCCGTCGGCGACGAAAAATCCACCAGCGGATACTTCGCCACCTTGCTTTCATCCATCTGAAAGTAGGCGATCGCAGACGAATCCGGCGCCCACCAATACGCCGTAGTGATCTCCAGCTCTTCCGGATACACCCAATCCAGCTCGCCCTTGCGTACTTCCTCTGTGCCGCCCTCCGTGAACGCGCGCTCTTTTCCGTCCGCCACGCTAACCAGCCACAAATTGTGGTTGCGCACGAAGCTCACATACTTGCCATCCGGAGAGATCTTCGGATCGGCGATCCTCTCTTTCCCAGAAACAAGTCCCCGCGAAGTCTGCGTCTTCAAATCAAACCAAGCCAGCGACGTTGCTCCCTGAAAAAGCAGCGCGCTTCCGCCCGGCGCCCATTGATATTCCGCCGGCGCGTGCCGCCCCAGCCCGGTAGCCTGCGTGCTCTGTTCAGCATCCGCTGGCAAAACCGATTCCAATTTTTCCGCCGAAAGAATCACCCGCCGCTGCCCCGAGGCCACGTCGACCGCCCACAACTCCGTCCTCCCCACCTTCCCCGTGGCATTGCTCTCAAAAAAACTAATCTGCTTCGAGTCCGGCGTCCAAGCAATCCCACGAGTCAAGCGTCCACTCAAGCTCGGCTCGCTATAAATCCGATCCACAGTAAGAGGTTTGTATGCCGGCGTTGCTGCGGCGGGAGCCTGCCCCGTCTGTTGCGCCGTGCAGATCAACGGAGTGCCCGCCCACACCAGCAACAATATCCACCCAACCAACACACGATTGCCGACCGACCGCCGCATGCGCCCCCTCCTCATACCGGGCCTTAGTTTAACGTGCCCGCAGCACGTCGTGTAAATGACCGCTACGCCAAGCGTCCGATAAGCAATGGCTCAGAATCGCAGCTACGACATTTATCTGCCCTGAGTAACTCTTTCGGAACAGTCGGATCGAACGAACATGTTCGACACTCGTTTGGGCGGGAAGATCATTGACACTTGGTCCAATCCGTCTTGAGGATACGGGCCGTGGCTGAAAATCGCCCCAAAGGATGGAAATGTTCTCAGTCGTGGGTTTGACCTTAGATGAAGTCTCGTCCGGTTCTCTGCCGCATAATAATTTAGCTAAGACGCTGGACAATCGTATGACCAAGAGCAACTTTCGATTTGCAGAAATTATCTTGGTCTATACAACGGTCGAAACGGACACCCAAGGTTCGGCAGAGCGAACTAAGTACAGGCAGCAGGGTCAGTTTCTGGTGTTTCTGTATTTCAACGACGCTGCGGTAGAGGCTTGCAAAGAAATGGGTATTCCAATTCGCGTTCTGGACCGCATCGATGAAAGCCAGCTACCGGTTCGGCGAGCTACGGTGATGGAACGCCCGTATTTGGCTCCCGTGTCTAAGTAAACGGCGAACGATTCCCAAGCCTGGCCCGGCCGAACCACCGCATCTCCAGCACAACCCAACTAACAACCTCACTCCATGGACACGGCGTAGATTTGATTGCCGCTCACTTTTACTTCGATGCCGTAGGGAGGCCGCAGATCGTTTCCCTGCACGATGGCGCCACGCACCAGGATGTTTCCGGGAAGCTCTTTTAGTTGTAGCGGATCATGGATGGCGTGACTGCAGGGATTAACGACCATGGGATGTCTGGCCGCAAATCCGTACTCGGAAGAAAGCTTCGCGACGTTCTCAATATATTCAAACTTACACTGAACGAACGGCGCTTGCAGAGAAAAGGCCCAGTAGGATTTGCTTTCGGACGCAACACCAGGCAAGCGGACAATGAGCGCCGGAACATACCTGGACAGGGTCAAACTCCGGAAGAAAAATCTTTTGGAAGACCAGGGCTGCGCTAACTCGCTCATCACGGCGACTTTGGGATTCGAGTCACTAACGTAGAGCGGCCTCTGTGCTGAGTCTGCCTCCCTAGGTTGCGGCTGGTTAGAAGTAGCGTTTTCCTGGGAGGCCGGCGTCACGTCGGACTCGGGCTGCTGCAGGTGCATGATTATTTTGACGACCCATGAGCCGAGCATTGCCGCCAGCAGGATAAGCGCGCCAATTTTTGAGACACGCTTGAAAGCCGCGGCGAGATCAGGCTTGGTCGTCGGCCCAGCGTAAATGCCCTCTCCCGGCTGCTCGGTTTCTCGTAGAACGTCGGGGGCAGGAGCACTCGGAGGCGGAATCGGTTTGGAGCGCGCCGGAATCGGAACTGTGGAGCGCGGTTCGACACCCGGAATTCGCGGCATCTCCGCGTGATAGCTCTTGTCTACCCTTTCGCGAATGGCCGGCCGTGGTGCCATAGGGCTCATCGAAGGGGCTGTGTTTTCCTTAGTGGGGCTCTCACCGGGCCGGTAGTTCTTCAAATCATCCATCAATTCGCGGCAGTTCTCGTATCGCAGAAAGGGGCTCTTACTGAGCGCTTTCATGATCGTGCTGCCCACGCCGGCCGGAATATTGGGATTCAACTGGTGTGGTGGCACCGGCTCTTCGTTCAGAATTTGATACAGAATCGTCGCGACGTCCTGGCCGCGAAACGGTTTTTGGCCGGTGGTCAGTTCGTACAGCATCACGCCGAGGGAAAAGATATCTGTACGGCCATCGACGGCTTTGCCCTTAATCTGCTCTGGCGACATGTAGGCGGGAGTGCCAGTGGCCGAGGTCTGCTGCGCGGCGCCGTATTGCATGATCTGGGCGGTGCCGAAATCAGTGATCTTCACAAAATCTTCGCCGGTCAGCATGATGTTGGCTGGCTTGATATCGCGATGCACGACGCGGTGGTCATGGGCGAACTGTAGCGCAGAGCAAATCTGCTCCATGATTCGCAGGAGACGGCGAAGCGGAAATTTCTCGCCCGAATCCAAGACGGATTGCAGGCTCTTGCCGTTCACCAATTCCATGGTGATGTAGTAGACGCCGTCAGATTCGCCAACGTCGTAGATCACCACAATGTTCGGATGTGTGAGGAGCCCCGCGGCGCGCGCTTCCGTTTGGAAACGTTCAACTAATTGGGCATGGGACATTCCCGTGCCCTCTTCCGACAGCTGGATAATCTTGACTGCGACAATGCGGCCAATCGATGGATCCTTGGCGCGGTAAACGACACCCATGCCGCCACGGCCCAATTCGCCCTCAATTTCATACCTGCCAGCTTTGGTGGCTGTGACCATCTTCCTATTCCCAAGATGTAGACACAAAACGGCTTACTCTGCACCTTCGCGCCGTTCTCTGCCGGGGTCAATCCCCCTCTCAGCGCATTGTTTCGCACTCGCCACGGGAAGTGTTGCGGCAGAGCGCGCGTTTGGAGTCAAGTCTTACGCAGGAGGCGAAATATCGGGAGAAGTGGTCGAGCGCGGCCCGCTAACCTAATGCACCTATCGTTCACCTTAACCTGGAGGCCAGCGGAACGATCGTCCGCCTAGAAGATGTAAATGCAAATGAAAGACAGATTGCCCCGCTCCGGCCCCGCTGTTCACAACCGTTCGGTAGCCTTCCAGCAGATTTAGTTTGCGCGCCAGTTGGGCGGCGATAAGTTGCAGCTTGCCTAGCACCGCTTGATCTTCTGGACCCGCCTCATCCAGTGACACAAAATGTTTCCGCGGGCAAATCAGGATGTGCGTCGGCGCCTGCGGGCCGATATCCTCAAACGCGAACACTTCGTCATCCTCGTACACGATCTTGGACGGAATCTTCTTCGCCCCAATCTTGCAAAACAAGCAGTCAGCGCTCATTTCATTCCTCCCGCGCCCGCGCCTTCGTCCAGGCGAACCACCATGGGCTTAAATCCTTCGTGGTTGCGAAGTTTCTCCCCAAACTGCTTTGCGGCGCCCTCTCCAGGCACTTTGCCGACGCGCACGCGATAGAACAATCCATCCGGTGAATCGTACGGCTGAATAAAAATTGGCGAGTACGAAGCAGTCAGCCGCTCCCGCAGCCGCTCCGCATTCCCTCGCTCGCGAAACGCCCCCACCTGCACGGTAAAAAATCCTGAGCCAGGATCGATCCCCGCCGAAATGATTTCCAGCCGCACCGGAACCACTCCAGTTCCCACCGAATCGATCTCGCGCGCCGCCGCCATCGACAAATCAATAATCCGATTGTCCACAAACGGCCCCCGATCGGTAATCCGAACGACCGTCGCTTTTCCGTTATTCAAATTTGTCACGCGCACCACGGTCTCAAACGGGAGCGTGCGATGCGCCGCCGTCAATTTATTCATGTCGTAGACTTCGCCGTTCGAAGCGCGCCGCCCGTGAAACGGTATCCCGTACCAAGACGCGATCCCCTCTTCGGTATAGGCAGCCAGAGCAGGATTCGGCCTCGCAGCCGCACCGCCGCGTTTCGCAGCCCCCGCAGGAACAGATCGCGGCGTTTTTGCCGCAGGCTCGCTGGCACCGTCCGGCTTACTCGGCGCTTCCGCATTGTCACCAGTATCCGCAGTTCCAGCCTGCGGCGGCTCGGGGCGATCTGCAATCGTCCGACGCGAACCGCATCCGCAAAGAAAACAAACCCAAAGCGCGCAAACCGCGAAATGCAATGGGAAATAACCGAGACGCCGGGCCAGTTCCAAAAGCGAAAAAGTGGCGCGGCCTTCAGGCTGCGCTCCAACGATGCGATTGTCAGTACGGGTCACGACTGCGGATTCGGCGGTGTTGGATTCCGGCGCGCAGCCATGCGCGCTTCCAGCTTGCTGGCCGCTTCACTCAACTTCTCGGAAACTTCACGCAGAAATGCCGCGCCACGCCGTTCCGTTTCCGGTGCGACTTCCTGCTCGATATAGCGGCGCAGGCGCGTCAATTCTTCATCGATGCGCTTCCCAAATTCTTCAAATTTATCCATGGTTGTGTTCGCCGGACCGGGCAGGGCGATTTCGGTATTATAGGAACGCTCCGCGAGTGCCGCAAGGAGGACAGTTGCCGCTTCCCTATCAATGGCAGTATCGGCTCGACCGCTGGAAGGCCGCTCTGCAAAATATGTTTGGTGGCGGCGGCAACCAGCAACCCCGCCCCCAGCTTTGTCCAAACTGCGGCTCGTTAGTGGGAATCAACGCCACCCGTTGCCACAATTGCGGCACCAATCTGAAGTTCTCCATGGCCGCCGTAAATCGCAGTCTGGCTGGAGTTTTTTCCGGCCCCGCTCCCGTAACCACCGCCCTACTAGTTGCCAACCTGATGATGTTCGGAGTCGAGTGGATGGCCACCGCGGCCCAGGGCAAAGGCGGTGGCCTAAGCATTCTGTGGGGAATGGGCGGCGAAGCCACTTACCGTCTCGGAATGAGCGCGCCATACGGAATTTACGTTCAACATCAGTGGTATCGGCTGATTACCGCGATGTTTCTGCACGGCGGGTTGATCCACATCGGTTTCAACATGATGTCGCTGATGCAGCTGGGCCCCGCGCTCGAAGAACTGTACGGCTCCGCGCGCTATTTTTTTCTGTATATCGTGACCGGAGCCTTCGGATTTTTGGCGAGTTCATTCATCGGGCACTATTCGTTGGGCGCCAGCGGCGGATTGCTCGGATTGGTCGGCGCCATGCTGGCCATCACCAGCAAGCGTGGCGGTTCGTACATGCGTGAATTGCGTTCGCGCTTGATCAGTTCGGTGGTGATTCTTTTCGTGCTGGGATTTATGGGCATGGGGATCGATAACTGGGCGCATGGCGGCGGACTGGCTTCCGGGTTCGTGCTGGGCAAAATATTTGCCGATCGCCAGCCTATGAACGAGCGCGAAAGACAAATCGCCAACGCGCTTGGTTGGCTGGCGGGACTTGTCGTGGTCGCGAGTTTCGCCTTCATGATTTTGCACTACCGGGATCCGCTGCCCGGCCAGGCTTAGCCGCCCTGGCTTGGTTGCCCAGGCTCAGTTGCTTGGCTGCGCCGGCGAACTCAGACGCCGCGCGATCGAAACGGAATAGTGAAATGCCGAGACAGTCGCCAGCGCAGTCACCCCGTAAATTAGAAATTCATTGGTCCGCGCAAGAGGCAAATTTGGATATGCCGCGGCCAACACGATGGTAAAGACCAGAACAATCTGCAACATGGTCGTAGCCTTTCCAAGGACGCTCGGAGGAAATGGGCGATAACCGAAAATCAAAATGATTACCACCGCGACCACCAGTATGAGAATGTCGCGGCTGAGCACAATAATTGTGAGCCACCACGCAATTGCCTTCTTCATGGCCAAAATCACGAACGAAGAAGAAAGCAGCAGCTTGTCCGCGATCGGATCGAGATAGGCGCCGAGCGAAGAACGCTGATTTAGTTTGCGCGCGAGCAGTCCATCGATGCCATCGCTGAGTCCCGCAACCACCAGCACCGCCAGC
>Ga0137403_10007990_pt1 | contig 11873 bp, 12 predicted proteins | sample CZOMad2_1_16fung_FD_122057 | JGI IMG/M metagenome (GOLD analysis project Ga0137403, IMG submission 122057) | Vadose zone soil fungal communities from Angelo Coast Range Reserve, California, USA - CZOMad2_1_16fungal (Hybrid Assembly) | ecosystem: Environmental > Terrestrial > Soil > Vadose zone...
ATGGTTGAACTTAAGGACGACGTCCTCGACCGCACGTTCGCCGCGCTCAGCGATCCGACCCGGCGGCGGATCCTGGCCCGGCTCCGGACCTCGGAAGCCACCATCTCCGACCTGGCCGGCCCGTTCGACATGTCCTTCAACGCCGTGTCCAAGCACGTCAAGGCGCTCGAGCAGGCGGGGCTCGTCCGCCGACGGGTCCAGGGCCGCGAGCACTACTGTGCGCTCGAGCCCGCCCCGCTGCGCCGGGCGACAGGCTGGCTGGACGAGTACCGGGTCTTCTGGGATGAGCGGCTCGATGCCCTCGACGCGTTCTTGCGCCGGAAGCGGGGGGCGAAGCCGCCGGGGGGGTCGCGATGACCGAGCGCGAGCAATCCATCCGCCTGGTGCGCGTGCTGCCGGCGCCGCCCGAGGAGGTGTTCGACGCCTGGACCGACCCCGAGAGCATCCGGGTCTGGATGTGTCCCGGCGCCGTCTCGGAAAGCGTGGCCACGCTGGACGTGCGGGTGAACGGGCGCTACACGATCGTCATGAAGAGCCCGTCGGGCGACGTCGTGCATACCGGGCAATACCTCGCGATCGAGCGGCCGCGGCGGCTCGTCTTCACCTGGGTGTCGACCAGGGTGCGCGGTCTGACGACGCAAGTCACGCTCGAGCTCGAGCCGGACGGCGCCGGCGCGACCAGGCTGACCCTCGTCCACGAGGCCTTGCCCGACGCCGAGGCGCTGCGGGCCCACCAAGAAGGTTGGGGGCAGATTCTCACCAAGCTCGAGACCCGTTTCCGGACGGGTCGATGACCAGAAAGGAGCGAACCATATGAAAGCGCACGCCGTGGTCTCACGCCAGGAGTGGCTCACCGCGCGGATGGCATTCCTGGCCAAGGAAAAGGAGTTCTCGCGTCTTCGGGACGAGCTGAGCCGGCAGCGGCGCGAGCTGCCGTGGGTGAAGATCGACAAGCCCTACCGCTTCGAGGGCCCGAGCGGCAAGGAGACGCTGGCCGAGCTGTTCGGCAAGCACAGCCAGCTCATGGTCTATCACTTCATGTTCGGCCCCGAGGACGACGAGGGCTGCCCCCACTGCTCGTTCTGGGCCGACCACTACGACGCCATGCCCGTTCACCTGGCGCACCGCGACGTGAGCTTCGTCGTCATCTCCCGGGCCCCGCTGGCCAAGATCCAAGCCTTCGAGCAGCGGATGGGCTGGCGTTTCAAGTGGGTGTCCTCGAACCAGACGGATTTCAACTATGACTTCGGAGTGTCGTTCACGCCCGAGGAAACGCGCACCAAGACCGCCTTCTACAACTATGTGAAGTCCGACGCCGGCCCGGAACGCCAGGGACTGAGCGCCTTCTACAAGGACGAGCACGGCGCGGTCTTTCACACCTATTCGACCTACGCGCGGGGCATCGATCTGCTGAACAGCACCTACAACTGCCTGGACATGGCGCCCAAGGGGCGCGACGAGGACGGTCCGGAAGGGCCGCAGGCCTGGGTCCGGCATCACGATCGGTACGAGGACTGAGCCCGACGCTCAGGGCGAGAGGCTTCGGGGCCCTTCCACTTGCACAGGTGGGCGCCGTCGCCTAGCCTGTCGTCGATCGCTGGGCGCTCGTTACGCCTGTGTGAGGCAAGGAGAGGCCGATGCGTCGGGGTGCAAAACCCGCGAAAGCCAAGGTCGAAGCCAAACGACCGGTCGCCCGCGAGCCGCTGAAGAAGAGGGGCTCCCGGGGCCGCGAGCTCGAAAAGCGCCTGGCGGAGGCGCTGGAGCAGCAGGCGGCCACGGCCGAGATCCTCCGCGTCATCGGGACCTCGCCGAGGGACGCGCAACCAGTCTTCGACGTGATCGTCCGGAGCGGCGTGAGGGTCTGCGGCGCGTTTAGCTGCACGCTCTTCATCGTCGACGGGGACTTGCTGCGGGTGGCGGCGAGTCACGGCGTCCCGGCGGAGCGACTCGAGCGGTTTCGGACCCAGTTCCCCGTCTCCCTCAGCGCGAAGAGTACGGTCACGGCAGTGCTCTACGAGCGCCGCATCTTTCATCTGGCGGATATCGAGCACAACCCGGCGACGACGCCGCAATACATAGAGGAAGCCCGTCTGGGCCGCTACCGCACCCGCCTGATGGTGCCCATGGTGCGAGGAGACAGCGCCCTCGGCCTGATCGCGGTCACGCGTCAGGAACCGACACCTTTTCCAGACCAGCAAGTCGCTCTGTTGAAGACCTTCGCCGATCAGGCCGTGATCGCGATCGAGAACGTTCGACTGTTCACCGAGTTGCAGGCCAAGAACGAGGCCATCACTGCGGCTCATGCGCAGGTGACCGAAACACTGGAGCAGCAAACGGCGACCAGCGAGATCCTTCGCGTGATCAGCAGCGCTCACACCGACGCGCAGCTGGTGTTCGACACGATCGTCCGTAGCGCCGTACGACTGTGCAACGCGGCCAATGCCGCCGTGTTCCTTACCGACGGCAAAATGGTGTACGAGCCAGCGAACTACGGCAGCTCGCCCGAGCTCCTGGCCGCCTCACGGGCGCGGTACCCTCGGCCGCTGGACATGGAAACCACGCCGGGGATCGCGATACTGACGCGGTCAGTTGTGCATACCCCGGACATCGAGGACCCCTCGGCGGTCGAGTTCGTGCGGCAAAGCGGGCGACGGCTCGGATTCCGGAGCGTGGTCACGGTCCCCATGCTGCGCAAGAGCGAGGCCGTCGGCGCCCTCATCGTGGCACGACGGGCACCGGGTCGATTTTCGGATGCCGAACTAGAGCTCCTGAAGACCTTCGCCGCCCAAGCCGTGATCGCCACCGAGAACGTACGGCTATTCAAGGAGCTGGAGGCCCGGACCGACGCCCTGACGCGCTCCGTCGAGCAGCTCACGGCGCTGGGGGAGGTGGGGCGCGCCGTCAGCTCCACGCTCGATCTCGAGACGGTGCTGACGACCATCGTCTCGCGCGCAGTCGAGCTGTCGGGGCTGGACGGCGGGGTGGTCTTCGAGTACGACGAGGGCGCAGAGGAGTTCGTCCAGCGGGCGGCAACCGAAACCGGGGGAGCCTTCGCCCAGGCTCGGCGCACCACGCGGATTGCGAAAGGGGAAGGCGTGCTCGGGCGGACGGCCATCACGCTGGAACCAGTCCAGGTGCCCGACATCACGGTGCCCGGCGCGTACGAGAGCCGGTTGCGGGAGAACCTGATCGAATCCGGCATCCGGGCCATCCTGGCCGTGCCGATGGTTCGCGAGGGCCGCGTCCTCGGATGCCTCGGCGTGACCCGCAACCGCGTAGGCACGTTCCCGACCGACACGGTCGAGATGCTCCGCACCTTTGCCACACAATCGGCTCTGGCCATCCAGAATGCGCGTCTCTATCGGGAGCTCGTCCAGCAAAGCCGCGAGCTGGAAGCGGCGAGTCAGCACAAGTCCGAGTTCCTCGCCAACATGTCCCACGAGCTGCGGACCCCCCTCAACGCCATCATCGGGTTCTCCGAGGTGCTCAGCGAGGGGATGTTCGGGGACATCAACGCGAAGCAGACCGAATACCTGCGGGACATCCTGGAGTCGGGACGGCATCTCCTGTCCCTCATCAACGACATCCTCGATCTCTCGAAGATCGAGGCCGGGCGGATGGAGCTCGAGCTCGCCGTGTTCGACCTGCCCCAGGCCCTGGAGGACGCGCTGATCCTCGTCCGGGAGCGGGCCACTCGGCGAGCGATCGCGCTGCACAAGGCGGTGGACCCGCAGCTGGGAGCGATTCGGGCGGACGAGCGGAAGGTCAAGCAGGTCGTCCTGAACCTCCTCTCCAATGCCCTGAAGTTCACGCCCGAAGGAGGACGGATCGAGGTTCGGGCCGTGCCGACTGACGGCGCGGTGGAGGTTTCCGTCGAGGACACCGGGATCGGCATCGCGCCCGAAGATCAGGAAGCGGTGTTCGAGGAGTTCCGGCAGGTGGGTCTCGCCGACAAGAAAGCAGAAGGGACCGGCCTCGGCCTGGCGCTGTGCCGGAAGTTCGTCGAGCTGCACGGCGGGCGGATCTGGGTGAAGAGCCAGGTCGGAGTGGGTTCGACCTTCACCTTCACCTTGCCGCTACCGCGGGGCGAGTAGGCTCACGCGACCTCCAGCCAGTCGCGCCGGACCTCCGGCGCATTGCGCAGCGATGCCGGGGTCCCCTCGAACACGATCTGGCCGTGGCCCATGACGTAGACGCGCTCAGCCACCTTGAGCGCGATGGTGAGCTTCTGCTCGACCAGCAGCACGGCGACACCCTGCCGGCAGATATCGCGAATGACCTCGGTCACCACTTCGACGACCTTCGGGGCCAGACCCTCGGTCGGCTCGTCGACCAGAATCACCCGCGGATTGCCGAGCAGCGAGCGGCAAATGGTCAGCATCTGCTGTTCGCCGCCCGAGAGCATTCCGGCTTGCGTGTGGCGGCGCTCCTTGATCTGCGGAAAGTAGCCGTACATCTGCTCGGGTGTCCACCTCGGGACCCCGCCCCGCACAGCCTGCATGCCGATGCGCATGTTCTCGTCCACGGTCAGGTTGGCGAAGATCTCGCGCTCCTCGGGCACATAGGCAAGGCCCGCGCGCGCGATCCGGAACGCCCGCTCACCCGCGAGGTCGACCCCATCCAATCGCACCGAGCCCGCGCTCGGCTGAACGAGGCCCATGATCGTCTTCAGCGTCGTCGATCGCCCCGAGCCGTTGCGCCCGAGCAAGCTCACGGTCTCGCCCGCCCTGATCGAGAGATGCACCCCGTGCAGGATATGGCTCTTGTCGTAGTGGGCGTGCAGGCCTTCGACCTCGAGCAGCGAGGTCATGCCACCTCCTCGCCCAGATAAGCTTCCTGCACCGCTCGATTGGCACGCACTGCCTCGGGGGGGCCACTGGCGATGACCTCACCATAGACAAGCACCGAGATCTGGTCGCACAAGTTGAACACGACGTTCATGTCATGCTCGACCACCAGCAGCGTCTTGCCCTCGGTCACCGCCCGAATCAGCGCCACGGTATAGGCGGACTCCTCGCGCGACATGCCGCCCGTCGGCTCGTCCAGCAGCAGGATCTCCGGATTCGTGGCGAGTGCCATGCCGATCTCCAGCGTGCGCTGCTCCGAGTACGCGAGATCGCCGGCCGGATCGTCGCGCCGGCGGGTGAGGCGCAGCTTCTCCAGGTATTCGCCCACCTCGGCCGCCACCTTGGCGAGCCGGCTCACCGGACGGCCGAGGGTGAAGCGATGGCCGTGCCGCCCCATCACCGAGATGCGGAGGTTCTCCGCCACGCTCATGCGCGGGAACAGGTTGGTGATCTGGAACGAGCGCGACAGGCCGCGGCGATTGATCGCATAGGGCGTCAGCCCCACGATCGATTGCCCGTTGAGCAGGATCTCCCCCGCGCTCGGCACGTAGTGTCCGGAGATCAGGTTGAACAGGGTCGACTTGCCGGCGCCGTTGGGGCCGATCAGGCCATGCCGCTGACCGCGCGTCACCGTGAGGTCCACCCCGCGGATGATGGCCGTCGCGCCAAAGGACTTGTGCAGGTCGCGCAAGACCAGGACCGGCGCCCCCGCGGTGGCGACGCTCATGCCGCGCTCTCGTTCAGCGATCGGCTCCATCCCATGGAGGTCAGCCGCCGCGCGAACGGCAGCAGTGCAGCGCCGGCCAGGATCGCCACCGCGGGAATGGCCCAGGTCCAGGGCGATCGCGGATCGAACTGACGGCCGAACAGCGGATACGGTACCAGGGCGCCGCCATTCGATCGGCGCAGCACCGCGTAGGCATCCGACATCACGACATGGACGCTCTCGACCACGAAGACGATGCCGACCACCAGGAGCACCCCCACCACGAAGCAGACCAGATAGGGCAGGGCGAGGTGCCGGAGGGCGGTCGCACGCAGCCGGCGCGCATGCGTGGAGATGAGGCCGCCGATCCCCTCGGGCACGAACAGCATCACGAGCACGAAGATCAGGCCCTGATAGAGCAGCCAGGAACGCGTCAGATCCGAGGTGACGCGCGCGAAGAACGTCATGCTGGCCGCGCCGAGCGCCGGGCCAAAGAACGTGCCCGCCCCGCCGATGAAGGTTTGCAGGACGACATTGGCGGAGGCCTGGGCGCTGAAGACGGTGTAGTTGGTGGCCTCGTTGGCGATGGCCAGCAAGGACCCGGCCACCCCGGTGAAGGCGGCAGAGATGGCAAAGATAATCGTCTTGGCGCCATGCGTGTTGAAGCCGAGAAAGCGCACGCGGTGCTCGTTCTCGCGTACCGCCAGGGCGAGACGCCCCATCGGCGTGCGGGTGAACGCCCACAAGCACCAAGTGGAGCCGGCTACCCAGGCGAGCGTCAGATAGTAGACGCTGGCGTCACTCGCGAAGTTGATCGACCAGGAGTTCATCCGCATGGTCGAGATGCCGGACTCGCCTCCGAACACCGAGTTCCACGTCGGCGCGAGGGTGAACAGCAGCTCGGCCAGCGCCAGGGTCACCATGGCGAAGTACACGCCCGTGCGCTGCGTCGCCAGCCACCCGAAGCCGAGACCGCAGAGGAACCCGGCGGCGGCGCCGGCCAGCGGCATGAGCGGGGTCGGCCACGTCACGAGGCTGTGCTCCGCGGCTCTCATCAGGTGCAAGGTGGCAAAGGCGCCCAGACCGTAGTAGGCGGAGTGGCCGAACGAGAGCATGCCGGCCTGTCCCATCGCCAGGCTGAACGAGAGCGCGAAGAGGCTGGCGATCATCATCTTGATGACCGCATTGATCAGATTGGGGGTGAGCATCAGCGGCAGCACCAGCAGGAGCCCGATCAGCGCGAGCAGACCGATCCGGCGAGACCGGGTCACTGGCGGTCGCCGAAGAGACCCGCCGGTCGAATCAGCAGCACCAGCAGCATGAGCAGGAAGGGCATGCTGGCGGCGATCGTGGACAGCTGAAGCGTCAGCAAGCCGCCCACCTGTAGCGCCCAGGGACCCAGGCCCACCAGCGCCAGCAGGTCGGCGAGTGATCGGTTGAAGCCGACCGAAAAGGAGATGAACAGGCCGATCATCAGCGAGGCGACCAGCGCGCCCTCCAGCGAGCCGAGCCCGCCCACCACCACCACCACGAAGACCAACGTGCCGAAATCGACCGCCATATTGGGGCCGGTCGGGAAGAAGGCCCCCGCCACGGCACCGGCCAGCCCCGCCAGCCCCGCGCCGGCGGCGAACACGCTCATGAAGACGACCGGCAGGTTGTGCCCGAGCGCCTCGACCATGGCCGGCCGGTGGGTGGCGGCCCGGACGATGATGCCGACCCGCGTGCGGGTCAGGACCACGTAGAGCGCGGCGAAGATGGCGAGCGCCACGATGCCCATGAACAGGCGATAGAACGGATAGTTCGTCTCGTAGAGCGTGAAGGCCGCGAACTTCATGTAGGGCGGCATGACGTAGCTCACGGGAAAATCGCCGTAGAACAGCTTGATGAGCTCTTCGATAATGAAGGCCAGACCGAAGGTCAGCAGCAGCTCGTGGGCATGGCCGTACTTGTGCACGCGGCGCAGCATATAGCGCTCGACGAGCGCCCCGCCGCCACCGGCAATGAGCGGAGCGGCGATCAGGCCGGGCCAGAAGCCGACGGTGCGGCTGAGCGTGAACCCGACGTAGGCGCCCAGCATGTAGAACCAGGCGTGGGCGAAGTTGAGCACGCCCATCATGCCGAAGATCAGTGTGAGGCCCGCGGACACCATGAACAGCAGGAGTCCGTGCACAACGCCGTTCAGCACCGAGACGACCAGGAATTCCACGCTACCCGCTCCTCGAAAGGGTGTTCGAGTCATCCCGGAGCACCGGCCGCCGGTGGCCGAGCGCTCCGGGGTATCGCCGGAGAGGCGGGGTTCGCTAGGAGGTCGGGCGCTCCATCTTGCAGCTCGACTGCACGGGGCTCGCGGCGTCCTTCCCCGAGATGAGGCGGAGCGGCTTGAAGCCCATGTCGGTGCCATCCACCTTGTACTTGGCGTCCTTCGAGACGGTGGCGACCACCAGCGGCAACAGGACCTGGTGATCTTCCTTGCGCATGGCGACCTCACCCATGCTGGTGTCGAAGCGGACATTTTCCATCGCGAAGGCGAGCTGCTTGACGTTGACCTTGCCGTCGGTCGGCTTCAGCTTCTTCAACGCCTCGCCGAGTCCCCAGATGCCGTGCACGGTATGGCCCTGAATGAACATCGGGTACTGCCCCATCTTGGCCTTGAAATCGTCGGCGAACTTCGCCGTCGCGGCGCCGTTGGCCTCCGGATAGTAGCTCGAGACGTTATAGTGTCCGATCGCCGTCGCGCCCGCGTTCGCCACGTTGCCGGGCTGGTCCATCCAGTAGGTGGCGAAGCGCACCTTGAGGCCGGAATCGCCGGCGGCCTTCATCAGCAAGAGCAGGTCGCTGCTCCAGTTGCCGGTGATCACCGTATCCGGGGCGGTCTCCTTGATCTTCGCGACGTACGGTGCGAAGTCCTGGATCTTGTTGACGTCGTGAATCACGTCGCCGACCACCGTGTAGCCGCCGAACTTCGCATACTCCTTGACCAGACGCTGGACGTCGTGGCCCCAGCTGTAGTTCTGCCCGATCACATAGACCTTGGTGCCCAGCGCGTTGGCGTCCTTCATGGCCGTCAGCATCGCGCGCAGCCGGATCTCGGCATTGCCGTTCCAGCGGAAGTGATAGAAGTGGCACCGGGAGCCGGTGAACTCCATCGCTTCGGCCCCGACGTTGAAGTACATGATCTCCTTACCGGGGTTGCGCAGGTTGTGCTTGCGCACATCGTCGGTGATCTGGCCCCCGATGGCGGACGAGGCGCCCTGAATGATGATATGCGCGCCATCATTGATGGCGGCCTTCACCTTGTCGGCGGCTTCCGAGGGGCCCCCCTGGTTGTCGTACTCCAGGACCTTGACGCCGTCGGGCCAGGCCTTCTCGTCGTTGAGCTTGATCAGGCCATAGTTGATCGCGGTCAGGAACATCTTGCCGATGGCGGCCTGGCCGCCGGACAGCGATTCGATGATGGCGATCTTGACCGGCTCGGCCTGTGCCGTCCCGGTTACCAAGCATCCCGCCCCCACCAGCACGAGTGACGCCCAGAACTTCCTCATTGCTTCCTCCCTTTTCGATCGTGTCCTGAGGCGTTGCTACCTAAGTCGCGGGGAGCATCATCCTCTGCCGGGTGGCGCACAGTCAAGCGGGTGAACCGCTAAAAGCCCTTCTGTCGCATGCAGACGCGATAGGCAGCACGGTACGAGGCGTCCTTCGCGCCCTCGCCTTCCATCCCGTGGATCTGGGGATCCGGCGACTGGGTCCCGGCGGCAGTCTGGCCCGGCGGCGTCACGGCCTCCGCGCTCGCTTTGCGTGCGGCGCCGGCACTGGCCTCGTCCTTCGACGTGGGGGACGCCGCGCGGTCCCGGCCCCCTGCTTGCACTTCCCGGTTGCAGGTCGCGATGTCCTTGGCCGTCGGCACATCGGCGTGAGCGATGCCGAGCCCGCCGTGGAGACCGGCCACGAGCAGAATCGCGACCGCCAGCGTTCGCATGGACGGCGCGCGAGCACCGGTGGGCGCGCCCACGCGCCACACCTTCTCGAACGCGCTCTGTGGCTTCATACGCTTCTCCTCATGGCGGGCGGCTCCGCCTCTCCTTGGCGGAGCGGCGTTCGGACGGTGGCTGCGCACTCGCCGTCGGCCCTTCACCGAGCTTGATCCAGCTCTTCGTGTTGAAATTGTATTGATAGACGACCCCGTCGCCGTCGAGGCCGAACAGGTCATTCTGGGAGGCGCAGATCTGGATCAGCTTCCCCATGTGCTTCCCCCACCGTCGCGATTGTGAGAAGCGTCACAGGTCCTTGAACCGGTGGTTCAATCGTTCGATGCGCTCTTTCTCCTTCGTCTCCGCATCGACGCGTTCGAAGCGCTCGCGCCACACCTGTTCGAGGCCCATCCGGTATCTCGCATTGGTCGAGGCCATCCACTTGTCGATCGACTCGATCCAGTGCTCCACCTGGTCCTCGTCGCACTTGAAGAGGGCGGAGGCGCGATCGAACTCCACGAGCTTCGGGACCGCCTTCGCGGTAGCCTCGCCTGACACCTTGAAGAGCGCCAGCCACTCGCCGGGCGGGCTCGCGCTGAGCTGCACCTCCCACCGCCGCCCATTCGTCGTCTGCGGGCCCGTCGTCCGCTTGATCTCATCCACCTGCATGGGCTCCGCCCGCCCCGCCGTGCCGCTCATGGATTCCGTCGTCATGGTCTCCCGCCTTTCACTGAACGTGTCCACTCTGGTCGCATCGGATGTCCGGCCGAGGGACGGCCCGAACCAGGGTCGGCCCACGTCAAAGCTAGTCGGCTCGGGACGGCTTGCCCATTGGACGAAGGTCCAATGGGCGGAGACATGAGGAGCGACTATAGTCGACGTGCGCTACGGTCACGCCGCCGTCGCCAGGAGGAACTCATCGTGATGAGAAAGACCGGTCTTCACGTGTATTTCCACGCGCCGCACTCCATGACGCGAGCGCTGGTCGGGACGGCGAAATCAGGCATTTACCTCGTCCGGGGGATTCCGCGTACCCTGCAGCGCTCGGCCCGTGCCCGGGCGGTGCGCGAGACGACCACCCTCAGCGCCGTGCTCCGGCAGGCTTTGCGCGAGTACTCGGCCGGCACCTGGACGCCGCGACCCGACGACAAATGAGCTGAGGGCCCGCCCGGTAGATCATCCTTCGAGGTAGAATCTAGCCATGCGTACCAGCCGGTTCATCCTGGTCACACTGGCGTTCGCTCTGCTGACAGCCGTTGCCGCGCCCGCCCACGCCGCGGAGACGTCGGACGACCGGACGCCGCCGCGGTTGAGCTTCACGGACGGCCAGGTCTCCTTCTGGCGGCCCGGCGCGCAGGACTGGGCGGAGGCGCAAGTCAATACTCCGCTTGCCCCGGCCGATGAGCTCTACACGGGGTCCCCGGGCAATCTGGAGCTACAGATCGGCTCACGTTCGTTCGTGCGCGGGTGGGCGAACACCCAGATCGGCCTGGCGAACCAGGAGCCGGGCTATCTCCAGTTCAAGGTGACCACGGGGTCCGCCTCCTTCGACCTTCGCACGCTCGAGCCCGGGACCACGGTGGAGGTGGCCACGCCGAACGCGGTCCTTACCATCGAGCACGCGGGCTACTACCGCGTGGACGTCGCGGGGGAGCGTACGTCGATCGTCACCCGCCGAGGGGGCCAGGCGACGATCACCCCCGCCACCGGGGAGGCCGTCGTCATCACGCCGAGCGAGGAGGTCGTCATCGAGGGCACCTCGAGCCCGCGCGTCTCCTCCTACGTGGCGCCGCCGCGCGATGACTGGGACAAATGGAACTACGCCCGCAGCGAGACGCACCTGGACACGATGAGCGCCCGCTACGTCTCCCCCGGGACGTACGGCGTGAGCGATCTCGACCGCTATGGGACGTGGCGAGCCGTTCCTGACTACGGCTCGGTCTGGATCCCGACCGCGGTTCCGCACGGATGGGCCCCCTACACGACGGGGTCCTGGACGCTCGATCCTCTCTACGGCTGGACCTGGGTCGACACCGCGCCGTGGGGTTGGGCGCCCTATCATCATGGGCGCTGGGTCTTCGTGAACGGCTACTGGGGCTGGGCGCCGGGGCCGGTGGTCGCGAGGCCGGTGTATGCTCCCGCGCTCGTCGCCTTCTTCGGCGGGCCCAGTCTGCGCGTCGGCATCAGCATCGGCGGGCCGGTCCTGGGCTGGGTGGCGCTCGGGTGGGGTGAGCCGCTCGTGCCCTGGTGGGGGCGGCCGGGCTTCATCCGCACGCCGTCGTGGGGCGGCTGGGGTGGCCCGCGCGTCGTGAACAACGTGGTCATCAACAACACGACCGTGGTGAACGT
>Ga0137403_10007991_pt1 | contig 11873 bp, 9 predicted proteins | sample CZOMad2_1_16fung_FD_122057 | JGI IMG/M metagenome (GOLD analysis project Ga0137403, IMG submission 122057) | Vadose zone soil fungal communities from Angelo Coast Range Reserve, California, USA - CZOMad2_1_16fungal (Hybrid Assembly) | ecosystem: Environmental > Terrestrial > Soil > Vadose zone...
AGCCGTGCGCCTGGGCCTGAAGCGCTCGACACTGCAGTTCCGCCTGCGCAAGCTAGGGATTGCCCGCCCCGGCAAGTGACGATTGTCCTTCCTGTTCTCTGGTATACACCCTGGAAGGGGTTCCGTTGCCAAAACTCTGGGAGCCGGTATGACCTCTCGCAGCGCAAGCCGTATCAAGACAGACTAGGCACGGTGGGGGCCTGCATTGAGCGCGGCGCGGGCAGGCTTCGGCAGGCATCACGCACCCCTTTTTGGCCGGTGCTTGGTGAGCGTCTCATAGACCATGAGATGCGGCGATAAGGTGGCAAACTGGTCGCGAATATATGCCTCTTTGGCGTGGAAATCTTTGTCGTCCTGGGCCAGCAAAATGCCAATACAAGGACCGCTGTGCGTAACGACGACGCCCAGCCCTTGCGCCTTGTGGCAGATCTCCAGCACGGCAGGATAGAAACGCTTAGGGCAGCGCTTTTGATTGAGAGTGGCACTCCGGGTGCTCACCTCTCCTAGCGTAACGAGGTCTTGCTCCCGGAAGGCACGCATCATTTTGTCCAGACAGCTCCGGTATTCCTGCTTTTCTGCGTGGCTGAAAGGCGCCAGGTTTTGGTTGTACTGAATTGTGTCGATCACACCGCCTTCATCCAGGGCCAGGATCGTCAGTGGCCGGAGGTCCCCCAGGATGAGGCCCAGGCGCACCTGGCGATGATAGAAGAGCGTGTGCGTCGGATACATGATCCCATCCGAGGGTTCCAAATCGCGGAGCAGGCTGAGCAAGATGTCCTGAGAAAGCGGCCGTTGGAAGTGGGAGGCCAGCGCCCGCCCCGTGGCTACGAGGTCGGCCGTGGAACTCGCCAGGCCTTTGCCCTCAGGTAAGTCGCTCGTGATGAAGAGCTGACCGCCGCTCTTGATCCCGAATAGTTGCATGAACCTGCGGGCGAGCGCGAGGGATTTAGTTTTACTAGAGGGCACTACTTCGATATCCAACCAGCCCTCCACGGGGATAAACTTAGCGAGCGAGTAACACTTGATCGGGAGGGTCACCAGAAAATGTTCCATCGCCTCATTGAGCGCTCCCTGGAGTAACTCTCCAAACGAACCAGGCGCCCTACCTATGCCTTGTTCCGCAGCCCACGCCACAAGTTCGGTATCCATCACCTCAGCGTTCCCAGGGGTTGATCTTTCATGATGATGCAGATAATGTCCGCTCGCGGCCTGGCAGATCTGGGGCAATCTTCATCCCCCCCACCGCCACCACTCGCACATATCGCACAACTCCTGTGACAGAGCGCACAGAAAACGGTGCAACAAATATATCATACATCTGGTCAGGGGAACCCACAGGGTGGCTGGACAGAGAGGTGTCAAGGTATTGACGCCTCCTGTCAGAAGGGCGACATCACAGGTGAGGGGAATCATGCGTGGGATGGCCAACGGGAGGAAATATTCAGTGGTCTAGCGCTGTTGCATCTGATGTATATATGCAACATTGCCGCTCTCTTCAGGCATGGAATTTGCACGAAAATCCTAACATTGGATACATCGCATCCTAACGGTGCGCGGGCAGACTCCAGACGCAGGAAGGGCGGACATCATGACTGTGCGTAGACGAGAAGGATATAGGTGGACTATGCTTGCAGAGGACCATCGTTCCGTGGCGTTTGGGCACGAGGAGGATCGGTGGGCGGCGCCAGCGGAGGATGCGGCGTTTGGACTCGACACCGACCTTGAGGAGTCCCCTCACGAGCTGGAAGAGAATTTTGACAACCTAGTAGCCCGCTATTTTGGCGATGTGCGCCAGTTTGCATTGCTCAATCGCGCTGAAGAGCAGGCCCTTTGGTGTCGCATTGAAAGTGCGCAAAAACGCGAACGCCGGACCCTGTATACTGCGCCTATGGCCCTCTCTATCCTTATGCAATTAAGACATCAGGTAGAACGCGAAGAAGTCTCCCTGGATCATGTATTGCGCGATGCAGAGGCCTTGGCTACACGGCAGGCAGACCTGCGGAGGCAATTTGAGGACGCCGTACTCGAGCTGCAAGACATCGCCACTCGTCTGCAGGCCTTACGCTCCCATACACAGACGACATCCAAACGGCGTGCCGTACGTCGAGCCTACGCTGAACTGTGGCAGCAGTGGTGTAAGACCTGGGAAGCGCTCGCCTTACATCCGCAGGTGTATGACACCCTGCGCGGCGCTCTCGAGGCGGAGCACGCGGCGCAGCCACACAAACCAGTACTGCACGCTGCACGCTGTGTCTGGCAGCGCACGCATGAGCGTCTCACGCAGGTGAAAGCCGAGATGATCCGTGCCAACTTACGTCTCGTCATCCATGTGGCCAATCGCTACCGGGGTCGGGGTGTACCGTTTCTTGACTTGATTCAAGAAGGCAACATTGGTCTGATGCGGGCCCTCGAAAAGTTTGAGCCAAGTCGTGGGCTCAAATTTGTCACGTACGCGCACTGGTGGGTGCGTCAAGCTATTAGCCGCGCCATTACGGAACAATACCGCACGGTCCGCCTCCCCAATCACATCGGCGAGCGGAAAAACAAACTCCGGGGTGCAGTTGAGCGTCTCTGGGGACAGCATGGTCGGCCGCCTACCAGTGACGAATTGAGTGTCGCCTTGGGCTGGACCCGCGAGGAAGTGGAAGAGCTGCAAGCGGCGGTGCAGCCTGTTATCCGCCTCCAACAGCCGTTGGCAGAAGATGGCGGGAGTCTGGCGGACATTCTGGAAGATGACCAGGCGCCACGGCCTGATGAGCTGTTAGCTGAGGACCAGTTGCAGCGCTGCCTGTCGGACTGCTTGGCGAGTCTGACGGAGCGCGAAGCGTTTATATTGCGCCTGCGCTATGGCCTGGAATCCGAACAACCTCACACGTTGCAAGAAATCGCGGATATGCTTAGATTAAGTCGTGAGCGCGTACGCCAGCTTGAGCGACAAGCCTTCGAGAAGCTGCGCCAACCGCATCGTAGTGCCATGCTGGCCGATTTTGCGATGCTCTAGGAGAACGCTCCAGGGCGCTATCTCGCCACCTATATGACTTGCGATACCCAGTGCCAGAGCACACTCCCTCTGGGCTGAGAGGAGGTCTTTGGTTATGGCGCCATTGCACACTATTTACCCTGTGCTCCCTCTGAAAAGCACGGTGCTGTTTCCGCATATCCTCATGCCTGTGGCTGTCGGACGCTCCCAGTCTGTAGCGGCTGCTGAGGCCGCCCTGGCGCTGGAGGACAAGATGCTGGTGGCCGCGGTGCAGCGGGAGCCGCAGACGCAGACGCCCGACTTGCCGGATCTCTATCCGACGGCCACCCTGGCGGTCATCAAGCGGGTCATTCAACGCCAAGACAATGTGCTGCAATTGTTGCTGCAAGGTGTCGAGCGCGTGGAGCTGCAGCAGGCGGTCGAGATCACGCCCTATCTGCGCGTCGCCGTCGCGTCGCTGCCTGAACCGCGGGAAGACTCCCCAGAAGTCACGGCGCTGTTTCGCAATGTCCAGGAATTGGTCCGCACAGCTGTCAAGCATCTGGAGACCATTCCTGAGGACATGGCGAACTTGCTGATCAATACCGCGGAACCTGTCAAACTGGCCTATCTTATCGCCACGGTGCTGAATATCGATACCGTGCAGGAGATGCAGTTGTTGATGACCGACAATTTGCCGTCCCTCCTGCAGCGGATCTACGAGCACCTGGCGCGTGAAGTGCAGATTCTCGAATTACGTCAGAAGATTGCCGGGGAGACCCAGGTCGAGCTGGACAAGGCACAGCGTGACTATGTGTTGCGGCAACAGCTCAGGCAGATCAAGAAGGAGCTGGGTGAGGATGACGAGCAGGATGACACCGACCTCCTGCGTCAGCGTCTGGCCGAAACGGCTCTGCCGGATGAGGTGCGGAAGGAACTCGACCGTGAGTTGTCACGTCTGCAACGCTTAGCCCCCGCGGCGCCCGACCATCAGGTGCTGCGTAGTTATCTTGAGTTTGCGCTGGAGCTGCCATGGACCACCACCACGACAGACCAGCTGGACCTGACACGGGCGCAACAAGTCCTCAATGAGGATCACTTTGGCCTCGAGGACATCAAGGACCGCATCATCGAGCACCTAGCAGTGATGCAGCTCAAACCCGAAGCAAAAAGTCCCATTTTGTGTTTCGTGGGGCCACCGGGTGTCGGCAAGACCAGCTTGGGGCATTCCATTGCCCGGGCGTTAGGGCGGCGTTTCGAGCGTTTTTCTCTTGGGGGCATGCACGACGAGGCGGAGCTACGTGGCCACCGGCGTACGTATATTGGCGCGCTGCCAGGGCGTATTCTGCAGGCCATACGTCGAGTGGGGGTGCGCAACCCGGTATTGATGTTAGACGAGGTGGACAAACTGGGGCACGATTTCCGTGGCGACCCAGCTGCAGCGCTGCTCGAAATTCTCGATCCGGCGCAGAACCATACATTCCGGGATCACTATCTCGACCTCCCCTTTGATCTCTCGAAGGTGTTTTTTATCTGTACGGCGAATGCCCTCGAGACCGTTCCTAGCCCATTGCTCGACCGCCTGGAAATTATGACGCTGGCTGGATACAGCGAAGAAGAAAAATTAGAAATTGCCAAGCGCTATCTCCTGCCACGGCAGGTAGAGAATACTGGTCTGACGTCTGCACAGTTGCCGCTCTCTGAGGCAGCGCTGCGGACGATGATCAGCCGCTATACCCGTGAGGCAGGAGTCCGGCAGCTCGAACGTACGATCGGTCAGGTGGCGCGCAAAATTGCGCGTCGCGTGGCAATGCAAGAAACGCTGCTAGCGCACCTCGAGCCCACAGATCTCGATGATCTCTTAGGGCCCGAAACGTATCCCTGGGAGGAAGCGCGGCAGAACTTGCCAGCTGGCGTGGCTGCTGGCCTCGCCGTGACGCCTACGGGGGGCGATGTGCTCTACATCGAGGCGCAGATCATGCCAGGTGGCAAAGATTTGACCCTGACTGGTCAACTTGGTGACGTCATGCGCGAGTCGGCTAAGATTGCCCGTGACTTACTCTGGGCTGAGGCGTCGCAGCTTGATATTGACGTGAAAACGTTTGAGAGTAATGGTATGCACGTCCACGTACCGGCCGGCGCTATTCCTAAGGATGGCCCGTCAGCTGGTATTGCCCTGGCGACGGCGCTCACCTCGCTCCTGACACACAAACCCGTGCGTTCTGATACAGCGATGACCGGCGAGATTACGCTTGCGGGTCTGGTGCTCCCAGTGGGCGGTATCAAAGAAAAAGTGCTAGCAGCACGCCGTGCCGGTTTGCAGCGGATTATCTTACCGAAGGCGAATGCCAAGGATTTACGCAAGCTCCCGGACCCGGTGCGCAATGCGATGGAGTTCATCCTGGTCGAGCGTTTCGTGGAGGTGATCCACAATGCCATCCCTGGCCTCGACCTGGTCTATACGACAACCGAAGTTGGTGTGTAGCGCCGCACACACCAACTTCACCCGCCCTTTACACCACCAGGACATCGAAGAGCGCCTGCAGGGTTGGTAGGCGCTCCACCGACCAGAGCAATTCCAAGGCTGTAGTACATTGCTGCTCTGTCAAAATCTCACCAGCAAAGCGTCGGAATTTTGCCTCCACGTCCGCATCGGAGAGCGGGTTGTGTCGGTGACCTTTGGGATAAGCCGTGTGGGCCACCAGGTGTTGCCCAGACATCGTGGTCACCTCCATGCGACAGTTGCCTTCCTGCGGGAAGCGCCGCGTGAAATCTTGATCTTCGGCGATACTCATCTTCGCAATCAGGGGACGCAGCGCCGGGTCCCGGACGCGCTCAGTGGTGAAGCTGGCAGGCGTAACCGCGCCATCGTGGAACGCTACTGCCACTAAATACGGAATGCTGTGGTCGGCGGTCTCCCGTGTCAGCGGGTCCCATTTTTCAGGCTCAGTGGCGGCGCTACTCACAGCGGCGCGATAGCCGTGAATACGCAGCGCCGCAATGTCTGACACGGCCACTTTGGAACGCAGCTCGAGCGCCAAACTAATGGGCCCCTGTGTGTGGATCTGCGAGGGGAAAAATTTGAACGTGGTGGCAGTAATACGAAATGGCTCATCGTTCCCACCAAATTTCTCCAGGCTCACGGGCTTACCCACAGCCTGTTCCCAGAGCCCTCGGCGCCCCTCAAACGGCTCCGCCGGGCCAGTCATGTCTTGCTGGGCCAACTGGGCAGCGAAGATCGCAGCGCGTGTGGCACTGGCCGTGGCGCAGCCTTTCCACATCGGCAGTTCACCCACCCGTGTAATCCCCAGAGGCAGGTTGGGGACCACGGCCAGCGAGATGGCGTGGCGCATCTGGGCCTGACTGAGGCCCAACACCTTTCCTGCCGCACACGCTGCGCCGATGACACTAAAAATCCCCTGGTCCCAGCCCAACTCTCCAGCTACGACCTGATCAGAGAGACGACTAAAGACTTCATACGCCAGGACAATGGCGGTAATCACTGTACGTCCGTCACACCCAGGGGGGTCAGCCAGGGCCAGGGCTGCGGGAATCATATCGCTCGGATGTCCACCGCCTGGAGAGAAATAGGAATCGTTACAGTCAAGATAGCGCACCATCACTCCGTTAGCGAAGCCTGCCATATCGGGAGAGCTGGTGTGACGAGTGCCCAGCAGACGCGCCGGTAGGCGACTGGTGACGCTCTCTGCCAGACCCCTGGCAATGCGGGACGGCTCAGCATGAAACGCCCCCATGGCACAGCCAAGGGTATCGATCAGGGTCCGCTTGACCTGATGTATCACCTCAGCAGGCAAAGCCTCATAGGTGAGTCCACAAGCATACGTACTCAATAATTCTAGGGTGCGATCCATGCTGCTCTCTCCTCATACGCCAGTAAGGGTACGGAGATACCAATGTTTATGGCCAGCTCCCCTGTACAGACTAGGAGGTCCCATGGTTGCGTGTGTGGTCCTGATCATAGGGAAGGTGTACCCCTAACGCAAGAGGAAGGAGCCGGTACATCACGACGGCGAGTTGTGTCGGATGGTAAAAGCCCCTATCATTGACCACACAACACTACATAGGTGAATGCAGAAGGAGACATACGCATGGCTATCCCCCACGAGACTCTTAAAGCCATGATCCGTGATTACCAGGGCTTTTCCTTAGCCGATGACGAACTGGACCTCATCCAGCCCGAACTCGATCACTACCTCCAGGCCATCGATCAGCTCCAGGAACTCGACCTGGCTACGGTATTCTCCAGCCGTCTGCTGCGGGTCCAAGAAGGAGGACAATCCTAATGGCCGCCACAGAATTGCTCACGCTCACCATTACAGAACTCGCCCCGAAAATCCGTGCCCGCGAAGTCTCACCGGTGGAACTGACCGAGGCTGCCCTGGCGCAGGCCGAGCGGCTCCAGCCGACCCTGGGTTCATTCATCACCCTCTTACACGACGCAGCGAGAAAGCAGGCTAAAGAGCAAGAAGCCGCTATCATGCGGGGTGAGTATCGCGGACCACTCCACGGTATCCCCATCGGCATCAAGGACAATATTGCCACCGCTGGCATTCGAACCACGGTGGGCTCCAAGGTTCTGACGGACAACATCCCTACCGAAGACGCTGAGGTGGTCCGCCGCTGCAAGGATGCTGGAGCGATCATTGTTGGCAAAGAAAATCTGGAGGAATTCGCTGCTGGGGCGACCTCAAATAATCCTCACTACGGCGCGGTGCACAATCCGTGGAAGCTTGACTGTGTGCCGGGCGGCTCGAGCGGCGGCAGCGGTGCGAACGTCGCGGCCTGCGTCACCTTCGCATCGCTGGGCACCGACCTGGGGGGCTCTGTACGTTTACCTGGGACCTTTTGCGGTGTCGTAGGCCTCAAGCAGACGTTCGGTCGCGTGAGCCAGCGCGGGCTCTTAGTGACCAGTTTTAACGGCGACCACATCGGTCCTTTGACGCGTTCGGTGCGCGACAGTGCCCTGATGCTGCAGATCATTGCCGGCTACGATCCTCTCGACCCCAGCACGGTGCCAGTACCGGTGACCGACTACACGGCGCGGTTAGGCCAGGCGGTCCGTGGGCTGAAGATGGGGATGCCGACCAACCACTACTTCGAACTCCTCGATCCTGAAGTGGAAACAGCCGTACGCCAGGCTATTGCCGCACTGGAACAACTGGGGATGGAATTGCGTGAAGTCCCGCTGCCGATGATGCAATATGTTGGCGCCCTACGCATTACCGGTATGGCTGACAGTGTGGTGACGCATGAGCCATTCCTCGCCAAGCACCGGCAGGACTATGGGCCTGACGTCCTGTATCGCACTCTCGCTGGCCAGTTCGTGCTCGGGCGGGATTACTCGAAAGCCATGAAAGTGCAGCGCCTCATCAAAGAAGAACACGCCCGCGTGCTGCAAGAGGTGGATATATTGGTTACGCCCACGGCGCCCGTCCCCGCGCCACCTATTGGCGCCAAGACCGTGACTGTAGGTGGCACCGCCCATCAGGTACGCGGACCTGGCTCGGGGGTCATCTCCAGAAACACCAGCCCCAGCAACGCTACGGGCCTGCCGGCTGTCACCGTGCCCTGTGGCTTCACTGCTGCAGGATTGCCTATTGGCTTCCAGCTCATTGGTCGGCCGTTCGAGGAGGCACTGCTGCTGCAAGTCGCCCACGCTTACGAAGCGGTGTCACCAGCCCACGGACAGCATCCAGATTGCGTGTCTCCATGACGAGAAAGTCACTGGCATCGTCTGCAAATCAATCTGCGCGGTTGCGGGCTAATCTCGAACGGTTGCGGAGCCAGGCACGGTGAACGAAGAGTGCGATACCTATATCACACGACGCTTGGTATGTTCCCAAGTCTGCCACAACTGGGTGCGCAGGGTGTCAATATCCCAAGGTTTGGGTAGGACACCTATTGCACCCAACAACTTTGCGCGAGCGCTTATGGTCGGATCGGGATCCCCCGTGAGGATGAAAACGGTAATCTGGGGATCAAGGGCCCTGATACGCTGGAGAACTTCAAAGCCATCCAGGTCGGGCAAGTGGAGATCAAGTAGCACGATTGAGATCGGGTCATGCTGCAACCGTGTGAGCCCCTCATCCCCAGTCGCAGCAGTCACCACCTGAAAGAGATCTTCCAGGACCAGGAAGAGCACAGTGCGTAGGCTGGGTTCATCATCAATCACCAGCACACGCGCGGAGGGCTGAGGGACCTGCCCACTCTGGTTGGGACTGACGGACTGGAGAATGTCTGGAGGAACGCTGGGTGCTCGTGAGGTCGGTACGGTCTCAGCGGGTGGTGATTCTGATAGGGTTTGCCACAGGGAGACAGAAGTATTCAAAGTGGCCAAGGTGTCTCTCCTCTAGAGGACAACCGTGTCTACAGACAGGATCAGAGTATACTGTATGTTCGTGGGATTCTCTCATCTTTTTCCTTATTGGCCGCTGCCTCACCCAACCGGAGTGTCCCCATGCTGGCTACCCTCTCCCTGCGGGAGTGGGACCAGAAAGCGGCCGTAGACGGGGTACGCGGGGTTGTGCTATCTTCGTGCTCTATAGTTGGCTTTGCGGAGGCACACATGGAACGTCCCATCTTCAAACCTGTTGGTACCCCGGTGGCCCAGCTCGATACCCCGGCCCTCGTGGTCGATCTGACCCTGGTGGAGCAGAATATCTCGACCCTGCATGCCTTCTTTGAGCATTGTGAGGCAAAGGTGCGACCGCATGTGACCGCTCACCGCTGTCCGGCTCTGGCACACAAGCAACTGACGGCGGGAGGCACCGTAGGCGGCATCAGCGTCACCACGGTGGGCGAGGCGGAAGTGTTTGCCGACCACGGCTTTGACAACATCTTTGTGGCTAATGAGGTCGTGACCTCGCAAAAGATCCGCCGCTTGTGCGCGCTCGCACGACGTGCCAGCATGATTGTGGCAGTCGACAACCCGGCAAACATTCGTGACTTGTCTGAAGCCGCTGGGGCACACAGCGTGACGCTCCAGGTGGTCGTGGATATTCATACGCGCCTGCAGCGCAGCGGCGTGGCGCCGGGACTGCCAGCCGTAGAACTCGCTCGCGCGGTGCACGCGGCACCACACCTGGAATTTGCTGGCCTGATGACCTATGAAGGCCCCCTCCTGACCACTGACCCTGAAGCATTAGCCGCGGAGTCGCGTCAGAGCATCCAGCAGGTGCTGGACACGCGCGAGTTGATAGAGCGCGCTGGTCTGCCGGTCCATATAGTAAGTGTGGGCAACACCTCAAATTACGAGATCGCTGGGGCCATAGCCGGCGTGACGGAAGTCCCTGCCGGGGCCTATGTGCTTCTGGATGCCCGCTATGGTCAGCATCGTCCGCAATTCACCCCTGCAGCGCGCGTCATGACTACCGTGACCAGCCGCCCGGAACCTGAGACGGCCATTGCTGACGCTGGCCAAAAGGCGGTGAGCAGTGATCTGGGTCTGCCGGTGGCGGCTAACCTATCCGGTGCAACGGTCACTTCGCTGAGCGCTGAGCACTGCCGCCTGCGTCTGGAAGGCGCAGCAGATGGTACGCTGCACCTCGGTGATACATTCTGGCTGACGCCCTATGACATTGGCACCTGTGTGAACCTGTACGACTACATACACGCCGTACGCGATGGCCGCCTGGAAGCCATTGCCCTGTCGAATGATGGCAGCGTGTGGCACAAATGGCAGAACAAGCCAAACGCCGATTGGAGCGGCTGGCATAATCTGAATAATCCCGCAGGCTTCCTCCAAGGTTTGGGTATCGAACGGGAAGCCTGCGTCTCAATGAGTTGTGGGTAACATCCAAACGGCCGGAAACGCCTAACCATGTAGAGTGCCTGGTCTTTCCCTCGCAGATTCGCTCGGGTCGAACTGTTCCCCCGATGGAATGGAGGTTTATTCTGAGGTTATTGGCAGAAAGTGATGAAGCAGCCGCCATCGTCATCCATTGATCGTGAAGCGCCATCTCCGGCAGCACTGGAACACGTCAACGCGCGACCGTCTAAAGATGTGCCGGGGCAAAAGAGCCGGTCACGGCGGAGATGGCTTTGGCTGTCGATTCTTGTGCTGGTCGGCGCCGGAGCCTACTTCCTCTGGCCGAGAAATACGGGTACGAAATCGGGAGGTACGAAGGGCGGCGCCGCCGGAAAAGCGGACCGAGATCATGGCGCGGGCGGCCGAATATGCCCACAACCGCGTCGTCGGCGGCATCCATTATCCTTCCGATATCGAAGTCGGCAAGATTTCCGGCAGTGTCATCGCCGCGGTTCTGCTTAGCCGCCCCGATTTCAAGGCCGAGTACGAAGTGGCGCGGTCCGAGTTGCGGTCCGACCTCGGCATGTGATCCGTTTGTCGACTGCTGATTTTTCGACGGGAGGGGCGCTCAAGGCGCCCCTTTTTATGCTTTCGAAATCCGTACCACGTGGAGCACTGTTCTATCCAACATGCCCGTTGGCAGAAGGACATGCGATTGGTATTCGATGCGTTTGGTGACAAAAGGGCTGTCGACTACATGGCGCCTGGAACTCGGTGATGCGGCTCAAGGACTGTCACAATTTTTCCGATTTCCGACGCATGGCGCAACGGCGGCTGCCGGGACCGATTTTCAATTACATCGACGGAGCGGCCGACGACGAGGTCACCTATCGCCGCAACAACGAAAGCTTCGAGACCTGCGACCTGGTTCCCAACGTTCTGCGCGGGGTCGCCGACATCGACATGTCGGTGGCGGTCATGGGTCAGAAGCTGGCCATGCCGGTCTATTGCTCGCCGACCGCCTTGCAGCGCCTGTTTCATCATCAAGGCGAGCGGGCGGTTGCCAAGGCCGCTGCCAAATATGGCACGATGTTCGGTGTCTCCTCGCTCGGCACGGTCAGTCTCGAGGAGGTGCGGAAAATCAGC
>Ga0137403_10007992_pt1 | contig 11872 bp, 13 predicted proteins | sample CZOMad2_1_16fung_FD_122057 | JGI IMG/M metagenome (GOLD analysis project Ga0137403, IMG submission 122057) | Vadose zone soil fungal communities from Angelo Coast Range Reserve, California, USA - CZOMad2_1_16fungal (Hybrid Assembly) | ecosystem: Environmental > Terrestrial > Soil > Vadose zone...
CCGGCGGGTTCAGGGAACGAGTGGATGAACGCCGCGTCCTTGCCTATCGTCAGATTGACCAGGCCACCAAAGCCTTCCTTGGGCTGCTTTGCGACCGTCAAGCCAAACTGGTTCAGTGCAAAGGAGTTCTGTTGCGCATCGAACACCCGGTCGGTAAACCCAGCCCCGTTCTTGGAGTAGGTGTAGCCAGCATCGATATATCCGGTCGCCGTGATCCCCGACGCCTCGAGAACCTTGTCGAGCGTCGGAACCGCGGGCGGTTTGGCTTGCGCGAGCACCGTGGCCGGGGCGGCGAACAGCGCGGAAATGGCAGAAGCTAGGACTATTTTTTTCATTGCTGGACCTTTCGTTAGGTGGAAAAGACGAAGCCGTATCAGCACACCCCGTGCCAATTTTTTTCTGGTTTTCATTCAACAACTTGGTGTCGCACGGCAGCGACAAAGGAAACTTGATGGCACCAGCATGGGGCGTAACTGAAACGTCATGCACCTGCAGCGTGCGGTCCTCCGGCGGGGACCCGGAGGCGTTATTTCACCGTGCTAGACTCGATTCGAATGCGCGGAAACGATGCCCCAGACCTCACTTCTTGAAGAATTGAGCGCGAGAATCAGCGAATTTCTCGCCGCAAGCCCTGCGAAGGACCTGGAAAAGAATCTCCGGGCTCTGCTCAGCTCTGCGTTCGCCAAGCTCGATCTGGCGACGCGCGAGGAGTTCGGGGTCCATACCCGGACGCTCGCGCGCACCCGCGAGAAGCTCGCTGAGCTCGAGCGGCGCGTCGTCGAACTCGAGGCGAGGCTCCGGCAGAAGTAGGCCGCCGTGTCGCTCGCGGTGCTCCACAGCCGTGCGCTCGCGGGACTCCACGCACCCGAGGTCACGGTGGAGGTGCACCTCGGGAACGGGCTCCCGTCGTTCACCATCGTCGGCCTCCCGGACACGGAGGTGAAGGAAAGCCGCGACCGCGTTCGCGCGGCGCTGGTCAACTCCCGTTTCGAATTTCCCGCCCGCCGCATCACCGTCAATCTCGCTCCCGCGGACCTCCCCAAGGAAAGCGGGCGATTCGATCTGCCGATCGCGCTCGGCATTCTCGCCGCGTCGCGGCAGATCGACACCGAGGATTTCCCGAAATACGAATTCGCCGGCGAGCTTTCGCTGAGCGGCGAGCTGCGTCCGGTTCGCGGCGCCCTTGCGATGACCTGGCGCGCCGCGCAGGACGGCCGCGCCTTCGTCCTGCCGCGCCGCAGCGCCGACGAAGCCGCGCTGGTCGACGGCGCCAATATCTATCAGGCCGGCTCGCTGCTCGACGTGTGCGCCCACCTGACCGGAGGGCAGGCGCTGGCGCGTCCCGGGGCGCAGGGGCCGATGGTCGCGGCGACCTATCCGGACCTCGCGGAGGTGAAAGGCCAGGCGCAGGCGAAGCGCGCGCTCGAAATCGCGGCCGCCGGCGGCCACAGCGTCCTCATGGTCGGACCGCCGGGGACGGGGAAATCGATGCTGGCGGCGCGCTTTCCCGGGCTGCTGCCGCCGATGACGGGCGCCGAAGCCCTCGAATCCGGAGCGCTCGCCTCCCTGGGCTCGGGCGGATTTCGCCCCGAGCACTGGAAGCAGCGTCCGTTCCGGTCACCCCACCACTCCGCCTCGATGGTCGCTCTCGTCGGCGGCGGGAGCGATCCGCGCCCGGGGGAGATCTCGCTGGCGCACAACGGTGTGCTCTTCCTGGACGAGCTGCCGGAATTCGACCGGAAAGTCCTCGAAGCACTGCGCGAGCCGCTCGAATCCGGGCGCGTCTGCGTGTCGCGCGCGGCGCGCCAGGCGGAGTACCCCGCCCGCTTTCAGCTGATCGCGGCGATGAACCCCTGCCCCTGCGGCTACCTGGGCCACTTCAGCGGGCGCTGCCGCTGCACGCCCGACCAGGTGGCGCGATATCGCGGCAGGATCTCCGGGCCGCTGCTCGACCGCATCGACATCCAGATCGAAGTCCCGACCTTGCGCGAAGACGAGCTGACGAGCGCGCGCCCCGGCGAAAGCTCGAGCAGAGCGCGCGAGCGGGTCGAGGCGGCGCGCGCGCGCCAGACCGCTCGCCAGGGGAAGGTCAACGCGCTGCTCGCGCCGCGCGAGCTGGAGAAATTCTGCGCGCCGGAAGAGCAGGCGACCGCGCTGCTGAAGCAGGCCATCGCCCGGCTCAATCTATCGGCGCGCGCCTATCACCGCGTGCTCAAGGTCGCGCGCACCGTCGCCGACCTCGCGGGCGAGGAGACGATCGGGGTCACGCGAATGGCCGAAGCGATCCAATACAGGCGCATGGACCGGGCCTCCTGAAATCAGCCCTGGAATCCGGCCAGGCGCACGGGCCCGTCGAAGGCTTTCTTCGCGAATTCCAGAAAGCGACCGGCCTGCGCGGCGTCCCAGCCGCCGTATTGCGCGTTGGAGCGGAACTTGCGCTCGATGTCCTCGCGCGTGAGCGGCTCGTGCACTCCGCCGCGGATGTGCGGTTGGCGTTCCTCGATCACGCGCCCGTCCCTGAGGGTCATCCTGACGTGGCCGGTGTACGCCTTCGGGTAAGGGTTGTTGGGATCGACGACGTAGCGGACCTTGGAGGCGAGCTCGAGGATGCGCGGATCGCGCACGGTTTTGTCGGTAAAGGCCTCGAAGCCCGCGCCGCCGGTGACGAAAGCGACGGCGATGTTGAACGGCGTGCTGAATTTCGCGGCGTAGTCGTTCGGCGGGCGCTGCTTGGAGGCGAGCGGCTCCCACAGCCGGTGCACGTAGCCTTCGGCCGTCTCGCACAGCACCTCGGCGACGTCCTCGGCGGCGAAGCCCTTCTTCGCCAGCCGCAGCGCGCACTCGATATAGGGCTGGTTCATCGTTCCGGTCGCGTAAGGCTTGAAGGTGATGTCCGTCATCGCCCAGCGGGCGCCAAGATCGTGCAAGAGCGCGTCGAAGTCGGCCGAGGCCGTGTGCGCGAAACCGAAAAAGAGGCCGTGCCTGCCCTCGAGCACGGTGCGCGGGCCGAGAAAACCCTCGCGCGCGATGCGCGCGGCGTGAAGTCCGATGCGCGCCGCCCACCCCGCGTGAAGGCGCTTGGTCCACGCGCCCTCGGCCAGATACTCGATGATGCCGCCCGCCATGCTGCCGGCGATGCCGAGCGCATCGACCGACTGTTTCCTGTCCAGGCCGAGCGCGGCCGACACGGCGACCGTCGACGCCATCGCGCCGAGGACGCTGGTCGGATGAAAGCCCGCCTTGTGGATGAGCTTGGGCGCGACCAGGCTCAGGCGGCACAGGGTCTCGACGCCCGCTGCGATGCCGAGCAGCGCCGAGCGCCCGTCGCGGCCGAAGCGCTCGCACGCGGCGAGCACCGCCGGAACGATCACCGCGCCCGAATGCACCGGGCCGCCTTCGAAGGTGTCGTCGAAATCCTCGCCGTGAGCCGCGGTGCCGTTGATCATCGCGGCGTCTTGCGCATTGAAGGCGCCGGCGTGGCCGATCGCGGTGCACGCTCCCCCGCCGTCGACGCTCGCGATCAGGGCGCGCACGTAGTCGGTTCCGCGGGCGGCGACGCACAGGCCCGCCACGTCGATCAGCAGATCTTCGCAGCGCGTCCGGACGGTTTTGGGAAGGCTCTCGGCCCGGAGCGCGGCGACCTTATCGACGAGCTGCTCGGCGACGGACTGCGGCATCAGCGCACGATCTTGACGCCCGCGTCCTTGAGGATGTCGCGCATCCGGCCGGTGAACTCGTCGTAGAACTTCGCCAGGTCCGCGGCGTTCTGGTAGCCGTCCTCGAACTGGTTGTCGGCGATGTACTTCTGCCAGGACGCGGTGCGCGTCAGGCGGCGGCAGAAATCTTCCCAGTACGCGACGTTCGCCGCGGGAATTCCCGGCGGCGCGACCATGCCCCGGACCTGCGGCACGACCGGCACGTCGAACCCGGCCTCCTTGAGCGTGGGCGCGTTCGGAAATCCCGGCAGGCGGCGCTCGCTCACCTGGGCGAGCACGCGCATGTTGCCGGCGCGGATATGCTCGCCCGCCTCCTCGGGCTCGATCACCATGATGTCGACATGGCCCCCGATCAGCGCCGCGATGCGCTCGCCGCCGCCGGGAAACGAGATGAACGCCCATTGCGCGCCGGTGGACTTCTGCAGGAGCTGGCGCACGACGTTGTCGCGGCTGGTATTGGAGCCGCCCGACTGCTTGAGCTTTCCGGGATTCTTCTTTGCCGCGTCGATGAATTCGGCGAGCGTCCTGTACGGCGCGTCCGCCTTCACCGCGATCACCGCCGGCTCGAGCACCAGGCGCGCGACCGGCGTCAGGTCCCTGAGCGTGACCTTCGCCTCGGGGCTGACCAGGGGGGTCTGCAGCCACACCCCGGTGAAGAGGCCGATCGTATTGGGATCGCCTCTTTTCTCCGAAAGATAGGCCGCGGCCACGGCGGAATTCCCGCCGGGCTTGTTGACCACGATCATGCGCACCGGAAGGAGCTTCTCCCGCTCCGCCATCACGGCGAGCGCCCGCGCGAGCACGTCGCTGCCCCCGCCCGGGCCGGTGTGCACGACCAGTTCCACGGTGCGCGAAGGTTTGAATCCCTGGGCGAGCGCCGCGGTCTGCGGCAGGGCGGCCAGGGCGGCGAGCACCAGCGTTGCGCATCGGATGTTCATCGTCGATCTCCTTCGCTTCCTATGACTCGAGCGCCCGCAGGCGCCAGGCGTTGAGCTTGCCGAACAGCGGAATCAGCAGGATCACCACCGCCAGCGACAGCATCACCGCGGAGATGGGCCTGGACACCAGGATCGAGAGCTCCCCCTGCGACATCATGAGCGACTGGCGCAGCGCCCGCTCCATGCCCGATCCCAGCGCGAGGCCCAGGATCAGCGGCGCCGCGGGGTAGTCGAGCTTGCGCATGAGATACCCCAGCAGCCCGAACACCATGAGGAGTCCGAGGTCGAACAGGCTCCCGGAGGCGCTGTATACACCGACCAGCGACACGCCCAGGATGAGCGGATACAGCAGGTAGACCGGCATCCTCAGCACCTGCGCGAACAGCGGCACCAGCGGCAGGTTGAGCACCAGCAGCATGACGTTGCCGATGTACATGCTCGCCACCAGCCCCCAGAACAGGTCCGGGTGCTCCGGGATGAACAGCGGTCCCGGCTTGAATCCCCACAGCACCAGCGCCGCGAGCAGGATCGCCGTCGTGCCCGAGCCCGGAATGCCGAGCGTGAGCAGCGGCACCAGCGCGCCGCCCGTTTCGGAGTTGTTGGCGCCCTCGGGCGCGGCCACGCCCTCGATGACGCCGGTGCCGAACTGATCGCGGCGCCGGGACACCGCCTTCTCCAGTCCGTAGGACAGGAAGGACGCGATGGTCGAGCCTCCGCCCGGCAGGGTTCCGACCAGAAAGCCGATCACCGAGCCGTTCGCGAAAGCGAAGCGGCAGTCCTTGAGATCCTGCCAGGTCGGCAGGAGGTTGCGCAGTCCCTTGGGCACCTCGAGCAGCTGCGTTTCCTCGCGCGCTTCCATGTTGCCGAGCACCTCGCCGAGGGCGAATACGCCGATCGCGACCACGATGAAGTCGATCCCCGACAGCAATTCCATCCGGCCGAAAGTAAAACGCGAATTCGTGCTGAACAGGTCGGTGCCGATGCTCGCGATCCACAGGCCGAACAGCGCGGCGAGCAGCGCCTTGACGATCGAGCGTCCGGCGAGGAGCACCACCAGCGCGAGCCCGAGCGACATGAGCGCGAAATACTCGGGTGAGCTGAACGAGAGCGCGAACTTCGCCAGGGGCGGCGCGACCAGCATCAGGCCGAGCACGCCCACCGTTCCGGCGACGAACGAGGCGATCGCGGCGATGCCGAGCGCCGCGCCCGCGCGGCCCTTGCGCGCCATCTGGTAGCCGTCGATGCAGGTCACGACCGAGGCCGACTCGCCGGGCACGTTCATCAGGATCGAGGTGGTCGAGCCGCCGTACTTGGCGCCGTAGTAGATCCCCGCGAGCATGATGATGGCTCCGGCGGGGTTCATGCTGAAGGTGAGCGGCAGCAGCATCGCGATCGTCGCCGGCGGCCCCAGCCCCGGAAGCACGCCGACCACGGTGCCGAGAAACACCCCGACGAAGCACCACAGCAGATTGGCCGGGGCGAGCGCCACCGCGAAGCCGTTCAGCAGGCCCGAGAGGATGTCCAAGCTCAGAACCCCAGCATGCCGGAAGGCAGCGACATGCCCAGCGCCAGCTCGAACACCAGGTAGAACCCGGCCGCGGTCGCGAAAGCCGAGATCGCCGCCGTCCTGACCGGCCTGCGGTACATCACGGCGACGATGAAATAGGTCAGCAGCGCGAAGCTCGCGACGAAGCCCAGTATCTTGAACAGCGCCACCGAGACGGCCAGCGCGAGCCAGGCCGAAAGTGCTCGCGCGATCCGCTTCCAGTCGGCCGGCTTGCCGTAGACGGCGGCGCCTCTCAGGTGCGAGACGACGAGCAGCGCCGCAAGGGCGAGCATGCCGATCCCGTACCACAGGGGGAAGAAACCGGGACCCGGCCCTTCGGGGCTCGAGTACTCCCATTGCCACGCCTGGACGATGATGTAGACGCCGAGCGCGGCGAGCGCGATGCCCGACCACAGGTCCCCCGACTTGCGGGTTCCGTCCTCCATGCTCCTCCTCCTGGGATTACGCGGCTATTTTTTCTTCCGGGGTTTCTTGTAGCGAAGCCGCGGAACGATCTCGCACACGGTGCCCCCGGGCGCCCGGAACTTCACCGGGACCACTCCCGGGTCGCTGATGATGTCGCAGCCGAAGGCGCGGATCTGTTTCTCCGCTTTCGCCAGATCGTCCACTTCCACGGCGAAGTGATGGATGCACGGCCCTTCGCCGGCGGCCTTCGATTCCGCCGAAGTCGTGCCGGCGTCGTACTGCATGATCGACAGGTCGATGACCCCGTCCGAGAGGTGCCGCGAGGTGTGGTCGCGCACCTTCCCGGTCTTCGCCAGCTTGAAGCCGAAGACCTTCTCGTAGAACTGCGTGGTGCGCTTCAGGTCGTCGACCTTGAGCGCGATGTGAACGATGCGATTCATGAAATCTCCAATGAGTCTCAGGCCCGCAGCAGCGGCCTCAACATCCGGACATCGCGGATCTTCTCCGCGCCCCAGATCGCCGCGCAGAGTTTCGCCGAACGCGCTTTTCCGATGATCGGCGCCACCAGGTCCAGGGCTTTCGCTTCGACCTCGCCGCGCGTCATCGGATTCTCGGGCGTTCCCCGCACCGCCTTCGTGTGTTGCGCGAGCTCGCGCCCGTCCCTGAGCCTGATCTCGACGATGCCTTCCCGGCGAGGCATCGCCCGGGTGAGCGCGTCGTCGCCCCTGAGCTCGATGCGCCCGCGCAGCGCGAGCACCTTCGGATGGCGCATGCGCGCCTCGTCGTGCGAGGATTTGAAGGTCACGGTTCCATCGAGCAGCATCACGGCGCACAGATGCTGCATGCAGATATCGGGCATTTCGCGGTTGTCTGTGGTGTTCGCGCCGAGGTGTGCGACCCGCACTACGACCCGCTCGACGTCTTCGGCGCGCACACTGTGCGCGCGGATCAATTCTAGCAGCGAATCGAGCGGCGCCTGGATGGGCGAGCCGACCGCCCAGCGCTTGATGTCGGTGTCCATGATCTCGTAGCGCTCGCCGAGCTCGCGCGCCAGCTCCTCGGGGTCGGGCGAGCTGCCGTAGGCGACGAAGAAGTTGCGCTCGCCCGAGAGCACGTCCTCAAGGCCGGTCAATCCGTGCGCGACCATCGCCGCCGCGGCGACGCCGTTGCGCGCCGGCATGCCGCCGAAGTCGAAGGCCTTTTCGATGTGCTCCTCGTCGCGCATCCAGCACGAGATGCCCGAGGCCTGCTGGGCCGCGTACGAGAGCAGATACCGGACGCGGCGCGCGTCCAGGCGCGCGAGCGCTCCGGCCGCCGCCGCCGCGCCGAAAGTCGGTCCGAAGCTGTGCGTCGAGTGGCCCGCGGCGCGGAACTGCATCGCGTTCAAGGATTGCGTGAGCCGGCAGCAGACGTCGTAGCCCAGCGCCACCGCGCGCAGGAAGGCCGTGCCGCTCGCGCGCTCGCGCTCGGCCATGGCGAGAGCGGCCGCGACCACCCCGCAACCCGGATGGGTCTGCGAGCGCGAATGCGAATCGTCGGTCTCGTCCGCGTGGGCGAGCATGCCGTTGGCGAGCGCGGCATTTCCCGCGGTCGTGACCAGGCGGCTGCCGAGAACGCAGGCCTCTCCGGCGCCGCCCTGCGAGCGCGCGAACGAGATCGCCATCTTGCCGGGCCGCAACCGCGACCCCGACAGCATCGCGGCGAGCGTGTCGAGCACATGATGCCTGGTCTTTTCGGCGACCGCGGCGGGCAGGGGCTTGCGCAGGGCGCCGGCGATGTACGCGGAGAGGCGCTGCATCACGGGCGAAACCTGGGGGACGGAAGGCATGTCGAATCTCGGTATCATGGCCGGATGAACCGGCTTGCGGCGATTGTATTCGGTGCGACGCTGGCTGTGGTGGCCCGCGCCGAGGGCTTTCCGGAAAAACCGCTGCGCTTCGTCGTCGGCTTCACCCCCGGCGGTCCGAGCGACATCATCGCGCGCGCCCTCGGGCAGAAATTATCCGAGGGTTGGGCGCAGCAGGTGGTGATCGAGAACCGGCCGGGCGCCGGGGGCAACATCGCCGCGGAGCTCGTCGCGAAGAGCGCGCCCGACGGCAGCACCTGGCTCCTCGGGAACAACAGCATCCTCGCCACCAACCAGAGCCTGTACGGCAAGCTCGCCTACGACCCGGTGGCCGATTTCGCGCCGGTCGCGCTGGTCGCGATCCAGCCGAACATCCTGGTGGTCAATCCCGCCGTGGCCGCGACTTCGGTGAGGGAGCTGATCGCGCTCGCCCGGGCGAAACCGGGCGAGCTCAACTACGCCTCGTCGGGCGCCGGCGCGGCCGCGCACCTCGCGGCCGAGCTTTTCAAGACCATGGCGGGCGTCGACATGGTCCACGTGCCTTACAAGGGCGCCCAGCCGGCGCTGACCGACGTGATCGCCGGACGGGCGCAGCTCATGTTCGCGACTTCCGCGTCCGTGATCCCTTACATCAAGGCCGGGCGGCTGCGTGCGCTCGCGGTCACCAGCTCGCAGCGGTCGCCGAGCGTGCCCGACTTGCCGACCGTGTCCGAAGCCGGCGCAGAATCGGGACTGAGGGGCTTCGAGGCGGTCACCTGGCACGGGGTGGTGGTGCCGCGCGCGACGCCCGATCCCCTGGTCGTCCGGCTCAACGCCGACATCGGCAAGGCGCTGGGCGCGCGCGATCTGCGCGAGCGCCTCGAGTCGCTGGGCGCGGAGCTCGCGCCGGGCACGCCGCGGGACTTCGCCGATTACATCGCGCGCGAGATCCCGAAATGGGCGAAAGTGGTGAAGGACTCGGGCGCCCGCGCCGAATGAGGTTGTGGTAACTTGCACCTCCTTCCAGGAGATCGAGATGAAGAGCGCGGCGCTGTGGCTGTTGTGTGCTGTTGCGGGTTCGACCGCAGGTTCGATAATGGCCGCTGAGATCAAGGTCCTGAGCGCGGGCGCGGTCGAGCCCGGTTTGCGGGCGGCGGCGGGCGCCTACACGAAGCAGTCCGGGAACCCGGTCCACATCACCTTCAACACCGCGCCCGAGATCAGGAAACGCGTCGGCGCCGGCGAGGTGTTCGACGTGGTGATCGTGCCTCCGGCCACGCTCGAGGAATTCTCGGGCAAAGTGTCATCCGACCGCGCCGGCCTTGGTCGCGTGGGCCTCGGGGTCGCGGTGCGCCCCGGCGCCGATGTCCCGGATATTTCGAGCACCGAGCGCTTGCGCGCATCGGTGCTCGCCGCCGACTCGATCGTTTTCAACCGCGCCTCCACCGGGATCTATCTCGAGAATCTGTTCAAGAAAATGGATGTCTACGACCAGATCCAATCGAAGACGACGCGCTACCCCGACGCCGGGGCGGTCATGGAGCACGTGCTGAAGGGTAAGGGCAAGGAGATCGGTTTCGGGCCGGTCACGGAAATCCTTTTGCACAAGGACAAGGGTCTGAAGCTGGTGGGGCCCCTGCCCGCCGATATCCAGAACTACACGTCCTACTCCGCGGCGCCCATGACCTCGGCCGCCCAGCCTGAACCCGCGCGAGCTTTCGTGCGCTTCCTGGGCAGCCCTGAAAGCAAGGCGTTGTTCGCGGCGGCGGGCATCGAGTAGCCGGCAGGTTCCACGAGGACGAGACCGTGAGGTTCATGGCGCTGGTGCTGGCGTGTGCCCTGCCCGGGGCCGCGGCGGCCGCGGATATCAAGGTCCTGAGCGCCGCCGCCGTCGCACCGGGCCTCGCCAAGATCGCCGAGCAGTACCGCAAGGACACCAAGAACCGCCTTCGGATCTCCTACGCCACCGCGCCCCAGCTCGAGCGGCGTCTGGGCGGCGGGGAAACGGCAGATATCCTGATCGGTACGCCGGGGTTGATGAACGACCAGCTGCGAAGGAACAAGATCGAAGCGGACAAGCACGTCTTTCTCGGGCGCGTGGGGATCGGTGTCACGATCCGCGCCGGCGCCTTCGACCCGGACGTCGCCACGCTCGACCGCTTCAAGCAGGCGCTCCTCGGCGCCGACTCGATCGTCTACGCCCAGCCCGGCCCCGGGACCTACCTCGAGAAGGTCGTCGAGCTGCTCGGCGTCGGCGAGCAGCTCAGGGCGAAGACGACGCGCTATGTCAACGCCTCGCAGGTGCTCGAGCACGTCCTGGGCGGCAAAGGGGCGGAGATCGGCTTCGCGACCATCCCCGAGATCAAGCTGTTCGAGGGCAAGGGCCTGAAGCTCGTCGGTCCGCTGCCGGAGCAAATCCAGTTCACCACTGCCTATTCCGCGGGGGTCATGACCGAGGCCGCCGAGGCCGATATCGCCCGCGAGTTCATCGTGTACCTGGAGACGCCCCCGGCGAAGGCGATCTTCACGGCTGCAGGGTTCGACTGAGGGCTGCGACGAGCCGACAGCCATGGCCGGATCGATTCTGGACAGAGTCGACGTTCACGAGGCAGGCGACAAGATCATCTTGTCGAGCGACGACGAGGCGACGCTCAGGTATGTTGTCGCGGAAATGACAAAGGAAGGCGCGCGCGGCGTCGAGGCGCCGGTAAAGGTCGGGCACAAGTGGATCGCCAGCCTCGAACATCCCGGAGTGACGCAATGCACCGTGGAGAAGTTCGGGTTCGAGATCGTCATAAGCGGTGCCGCGGAAGACTACGTCCTGGCGCGGTCTCTCGAATTCAGGGAGCGCGGAGCGCTGATCGTCCGGGGTCCCGAGAATGAAGACGGCCTCTGGAGGCTCACCCTCGACGACGTCGGCGCGCGAACCGGCAGCATCATCACCAGCTAGGGCGGAAAAGGCGCAAATACCTGCGCCCCAGGAATCCTGTCGCAGTCCCCTGTTCCTGTGCTACATTTGCGGCCGCAGGATCTCAATCAGTGAATGCCCGACCCTTCTACCTGCCGCCACAAGCGGCTCTCTAGTGGCAGTCGATTCCCTCCTTTGATCATCGTGCCCGATGCAGGCTCGGACAGCCTCGCACAATCGTTGCAATTTCAGAAAATGGAATGACATGCCTACAGGGACAGTGAAGTGGTTCAACGACTCCAAGGGTTTCGGGTTCATCACGCCGGATGACGGCGGGAAGGATCTGTTCGCGCACCACAGCGCGATCCAGGCCTCGGGCTTCAAATCGCTGAAAGAGGGCCAGAAGGTCTCTTTCGACGTGACGCAGGGACAGAAGGGTCCAGCCGCGGCGAACATCAAGCCGCTGTAAAAGTCTTAGCCGGCGTGACCGCCGCCGGCCCATCGCAGCCTGGC
>Ga0137403_10007993_pt1 | contig 11871 bp, 8 predicted proteins | sample CZOMad2_1_16fung_FD_122057 | JGI IMG/M metagenome (GOLD analysis project Ga0137403, IMG submission 122057) | Vadose zone soil fungal communities from Angelo Coast Range Reserve, California, USA - CZOMad2_1_16fungal (Hybrid Assembly) | ecosystem: Environmental > Terrestrial > Soil > Vadose zone...
CATTGACTGTTGGCGACGCCAGGCCAAGACCGGCCGCGCTGAACGTCACGCCGACGACCTGCAGCGCGCTGCTGCCATTCTCGTTGAACACGATCTTGAGGCTGTCGCCGTAGATCAGATTGATGCCGCCAAATGACGAGTCCCTGGCGAGCTGATCGATCTGGCTCAACAGACTGACATAGTCATTCTGCAGGCTCTGGCGTGTGGCGAGCGCGTTGGCGTCGGGCACTGGTGCCGAGGCGGACGTCCAGCTCAGGGCGGAGGTCACCGTGCCGCCGATCTGGCCACCCGCGGTACCGCCCATGGTCGAGGAGGCATAGTCGTTGCTCGCCGAGATCGTCAGCTTGCCACTGGTGTCGAGCGTCGCCGTTAGATTGTTGGCCTGCAGTGCGGCATTGAGCTGATCGAGCGTCTTGACGGTGCCGCCGGTGCCGTCGCCAAAGGTGATATTGATCGCCGTGCCGCCGTTGAAGGCCGTAAAGGTCAAGGTCGTGCCGCTGATGCCACCGGGCGCAGCCGTGCGCGAGGCCGTGAAGGTCGTCGCGTTGCCGGTGTTGCCATTGAGCCCAAGCGCGGCGAGTGTATTGCCGGAGCCGGAGATGATCAGGTCGGAGGTCGTGCCGGTGCTGATCTGCAGCGCACCACTGGGGGCGATCGATGAGTTGGTGGCACCGGAGGCTGTGCTCAGCGTTGCGGTGCCGGACGTGTTGCTGGCCGCCTGTACGCCGGTGGCGAGATCGATGGCATTGAGCACATCGGCAATGGTGCCCTTCTCGAGATAGACGGTCGAGTTGCCGCTGCCATCGGTGACGACGTTGCCGACGACGCCCGAGCCGGCGGGAACGTTGGCTGCCGCCGGCGTCCCCGCGTTCTTGAACCTGATGATCTTGCCATCGACGCTGAGCGTCGAACCATCGGTGATCAGGTTACCCAAGCTCGTGCCGCTGGTGGTGCGGGGGGCGGTGACAGTGGCATTGCCCGCGCCGGTCGCGGTGGTGAGCCCGAGCGCCTTGAGGGAGTCGGCCTTGCCGGTGACGGAGAGGTCGGCGCCGGTGGAGCTTCTCAGCGTGATCGCGCCGCCCGTGATGTTTGACACGGTCTGACTGGTGTTGGTCGAGAGCGTCGCCGCGCCAGAGGCGATGACGGCATTCTGCACTCCGCTGGCGAGGTCAATGGCGTTCAACAGGTCGCCGACGGTGCCGGTCGATTGCGTGCCGGTGCCCAGATAGACGATGGAGTTGCCACTGCCGTCGGTGGCGATGTTGCCGCTGACGCCGTAGCCGGTCGGAGCGGCGGCGGCGGCCGGGACCGCAGACGCCTTGAAGGTGATGGTGTGGCCGTTGACCGTGAAGGTCGAGCCGTCGGTGAAGCCCGAGGCGGCCTGGGTGGTAAGACCACCGGTGCCGGCAGCGCCGCCGGAGGGACCGTAAAGCTTCGTCGCCGTCGTGATATTGACCGGCGTGCTCGCGTTGTCCTGAACGACGCTGCCGGTGAGGGCGCCGATGGTGCCGCCGAGCGTGGTGGTCGAGGTCGCGGCGGTCGTGCCGCCCGCGGCGCCGGTATAGAGCACATTGCTGGCCGCCGGCGCGCTGGTATAGGTCGTGGTGCCGCGCAGGTCGAGCGCCGTGGCGCCACCGATGGTGGTCGAGAGATTCGACTTGGTCGTATAGCCAATGGGACTCTGCTGTGCCTGTCGGGCGGTCGAAATTCCCGACTGCACGAGCTTGCTGAGCGAGGTGATGCCTTGATTGGCAGTGGCAAGCACCTGTTGCGCCTGTCCGATCGAGTCGAGCAGGGAATTGAAATCGCCGGCGCGGCTGTGCAGCGACTGGGATGTAAAGAAGCTGATCGGGTTGTCTTCGGCGGTATTGACCTTCTTGCCGGTGGCCAGCCGGTTCTGCGTCAGACTCATCAGGTGAGCGGTGCTTTGCAGCGCTAGCAGGTTCTGCCGCACGCCGGCTGATAGGACAATGTCATCCATGGCAGGGTCTGCTCGCCGAAGGTTGCCGCCGATTTCAAAGCGCTTCGTTGAGATAATCGTTTGGTAACCCTAATGTCCGGTAAATGATTGGTTGACGATCAATTAACTACCTGCCGCCGCCATTCAGCGAGATCCCCATTTTCTGCGGCTTCGCCTCATTTATAGTAAATAATGTACTATTGTTTATGGTTAACAATGTATATCCACGATATACTCCAGCACTCCAAGATCATTCCGTATTTGAAATACCATTAACCATGTTATTTTACTTGGTATTACTATGCCTATGCCATTTTGTGGGTCCGATCCAAGGGGGATCGCTCAGTAAACGCGTACCAGAAAGGTTCCATAATGTCCGGTGTCACCCTCTCCTCTGCAGTCCGGCAGAATCTGCTTTCGCTGCAGAACACGGCCTCGCTGGCGAGCATCACGCAGAATCGCCTGGCGACCGGCAAAAAGGTCAACTCGGCACTCGATAACCCGGTCAACTTCTTCACCGCATCGGGGCTCGACAGCCGCTCCAACGACATTGCGAACCTTCTCGACGGCATCGGCAACGGCGTTCAGGCCCTGAAGGCCGCCGACACCGGCATCACCTCGCTGACCAATCTGATCAGCACCGCGAAGTCGATCGCCAACCAGGCGCTTCAGGCCCAGATCGGCTATTCGACCAAGTCGAACGTCTCGACCACGATCGGTGGCGCGACCTCGAGCGATCTGCGCGGCACCACGACCTATACCAGCGCGACGGCGAGCAGCAACGTGCTCTACAAGGGCACCGCGGGCGGCACGACCGCGGCGGTCGCGACCACGACGCTCGGCGGCACCGTCGGCACGTATACGGGCAGCACGACCTTCGAAACCACGGCCGGCGGTACGACCGCCATCTCGACGAGCACGGTGATCTACGGCGCCACCGCCTCCCTCGCCACCGCTGCCAACAACCAGTTCACCGACGGCACGACGCTGAGCGTGAACGGCAAGACGATCACGTTCAAGTCCGGTGCAGCTCCGGCCGCGGCGTCGGCTCCGACCGGATATGGCGTCAGCGGCAACATCGCCACTGATGGTACCGGCAACTCGATCGTGTATCTCGGCGCCGGCGCGACCACCGCGACCGCGACCGTCGGCGATGTCTTGAGCGCGATCGACCTCGCCAGCGGTGTGGGCAGCGCCGTCATTGCCTCCGGCGTGGCGACGATCACCGCCGCCAACAGCGGCCAGACGGCGTCCTCGATCACAACCGGCGCGATCTCGCTGAAGACTTCGACCGGCCAAGATCTCACCGTCACCGGCAAGGCTGACGCCCTCAAGGCGCTCGGGCTCACCACCGCAACCGGCTCAGGCAATGCCACTGTTGCCGCCTTCCGCACGGCCAGCAGCGGCAGCCTCAGCGCGCTGATCACGAGCGGCTCGACGCTCAACGTCAACGGCAAGACCGTCACGTTCACGAACGCGGCGACGCCGGGAACGAGCGCCGTCCCGACCGGTTCGGGCGTGACCGGCAACCTCGTCACCGATGGCAACGGCAACTCGACCGTCTACCTGCAGGCGGGGACCGTTGCGGACGTGCTCAATGCCATCGACCTCGCCACCGGCGTGAAGACGACGAGCAACAGCTCCGGCACCGCGACGCTGACCACCACGACCGGGTTGACGGCGTCGTCGATCGCCAGCAGCGGCGCGCTGCAGATCAGCACCGGCACCACGGCCGACCTGACCATCACCGGCGCCGGCAATTCACTCGCCGTGCTTGGGCTCAATGGCAACACTGGCACGGGGACGAGCTTCACGGCCTCGCGCTCGGCTGGCGCCGGCAGCATCAGCGGCAAGACCTTGACCTTCACCGCCTTCAACAGCGGCACGGCGGTCAATGTCACCTTCGGCGACGGCGCCAATGGCACCGTCAAAACGCTCGATCAGCTCAACACGGCGTTGCAGGCCAACAACCTGACCGCGTCGGTCGACACCACCGGCAAGCTGACCATCTCGGCCAGCAATGACTACGCTTCCTCGACTCTCGGCGGCATCAAAGGCGGCGCCATCGGCGGCACCCTGACGTCGACGCTGACGTTCACGACTGCTGCGGCACCCGTGGCCGACGCAACGTCGACATCGACCCGTTCGGGCCTGGTGTCGCAGTTCAACAACATCCTGAGCCAGATCACGACCACCGCCCAGGATGCTTCGTACAACGGCGTGAACCTCCTGAACGCCGATACGCTCAAGCTGGTGTTCAACGAGAAGAGCACTTCGACCCTCAGCATCACTGGCGTGAGCTTCACGGCGTCCGGCCTGAACCTGTCGAACCTCACGTCCGGGACGGACTTCGTTGACAACGCCTCGACCAACGGTGTGCTCACGTCGCTCAATCAGGCGAGCGTCACGCTGCGGTCGCAGGCCTCGACCTTCGGCTCTAACCTGTCGGTGGTGCAAAACCGCCAGGACTTCAGCAAGAACCTGATCAACGTGCTGCAGACCGGTTCGTCTCAGCTCACCCTGGCCGACACCAACGAGGAAGGCGCCAACCTGCTGGCCCTGCAGACTCGCCAGCAGCTCTCGCTCACCTCGCTGTCACTGGCCTCGCAGGCCGACCAGGCGGTGCTGCGGTTGTTCGGCTAATACGGCAATCGTTGAAAATCACGGCGGCGGGGCGCAAGCGCCCCGCCGTTTTCGTTGGGGTGTCAGTTTAGCTTTGAATTGCGCCGCAATACTTCTGCCACATCGTCCGGTACGCTTCTTCCACGGCCCTTGTATATGCGACAGCGCCGCAGCGCTGCTCGATGAGGCTGGGCAGCTCGCTACGAATCGTCCTGAGGCGGTCTGGAGCCGATCGCAGCGCGATGTCCACGTATCCATCGTCATCGGCGGCGACCCAGTCAGACAATCCGACCGAGGACAGGATGGCGCCGGCCAATCTGGAGGTCACTCCGTTCCCGAGCTTTGCCACCACCGGCACACCCATATACAAAGCCTCCCAGGTGGTTACTCCGCCACCCTGTGGAAATGGATCCAGGCAGATGTCGACATTTTTGTGGGCCGCCAGGTGCCCCTCTCTCGAGGTTGATCCCTGAAAAGATATCCGGGCCGGCGCTATGTCGTGGCAAGCAAATCGATCAAGCAGCAAGCGTTGGACAGAGGGATCGTCAAGCAACTTATCCTTGATCAGCAACCGCGAAGTGACGTCGGAGTTCAGAATCCTCGCCCAGACCTCCATGGCAGCATCGGAGATCTTGCTGATCTTGTTCAGAACGCCGTAGGTCACATAGCCATTTGACACCACGGGCGGGACTGAACATCGGAACTCGGCTGGCGGCGGCTCGATGATGATCAAGCTGGGGAGATCATAGATCTGTTCCGCAAAAAGATGACGAACGTCGGCGGGGATAGCGACCGGATCGGAGAACAGGTAATCGATCGTCGGCAGGCCCGTGCCGGTCGCATGTCCCCATGCGGTGACCTGGATCGGGGCTGGCTTGCGGGCGAACGCTCTCAGTCGATTGCCTTCCGAGTGGCCGGACAGGTCAATCAAAATGTCGACCTTATCGGCCCGGATGCAATTTGCCAGCTGATCGTCGGACCATTGCAGAACGTTCCTCCATCGGTCGGCTCGCTGTCGGAAGGAGCCCGTTATATTGTCCTCGATGGGTGCACCGGAATAGCAGATTATTTCGAAGCGGCTCTTGTCGTGGTTCTCCAGCACTGGTCGAAAAGAGAATGCGGCAGAACGACACCTGAACTCGGCGGATACGTAGCCCAAGACGATTCGTCTGCCCGGATCGCGACCATTCTCGTATTGCGACGGGCGCTGCGTGGAAATGTTCGATCCGATCCGGCGCCACCACTCGGATCGCGCCGCCTGATGCTGCGCGAAGTCGCTGCCGGGGCAGAAGTCCAGGGCGTAGAGCTTGTTCGACAGCGCAGACTCGTCGTCCGGTCTGATCGCGAGCGCACGATCGAAGAACGAAACGGCGGCTTCTGCATCGCCTTGAAGCGCATGACACTGGCCGATTTGGGTCAGCGCCTTGACCGAGCTTGGCTCGATCGCAATGGCGCGCTGGCACGCTGCCAGAGCGTCCGGTACTCTAGAGGTCAGCATCAGTATATTGGCGCGACCGAGCCACGCTAACGACTGCTCTGCATCGATCGACAACGCCCTGTCAAAGCTTGCAAGCGACTCCTCGTACCGTCCCATAACGAGCAGCGTTTCGCCGCGATTGATCCAGGCGATGGTGCTGTCTGGATCAATGGCAAGCGCCAGATTGAACTCGGCCATGGCTTTGTCCGTTTGCCGCAAATTCTTGAATGCGACGCCACGATTGATGAGGGCAGGCACGTGATCGGGCTTCACCATGAGCGCTTTGTCGTAGCACATGATTGCTTCGGCAAATCTCCCAAGCAGGTGCAGCGCATGACCTTTGTTGCTCAATGCGGCCACATGCTGCGAATCGAGGGCGATCGTGTTGTCGAAACTCACGATCGCTTCTGCGAGACGCCCGAGACCTAACAATACGTTGCCCTGACGGAAGTGTGCCTCGACAAAATCGGCGTGCATGGTGATCAGCTTGCCGAAACAGGCCAATGCCTCATCGTATCGTCGCAACGCGGCAAGCACGATGCCCAGATCGCACTGGACTGAAGCTGATCGCGGATCAAGCAAGAGGGCCCGCTTGAAGAGGCGTACCGCAGCCTCGAAATCGCCCCTTTGGTGCTCGCTCGCTCCGAGCATATGGAGGGCGGCGAAATGGTTCGGGCGCTTCTTCAGCACTTTTTTGTAACCGACCCGAGCTTCGGCAAATTGACCGAACTGGTGGAATGCCCTCGCCCGCATGAACAGGGCGGCAACGTCGTCACTCTTCCGATATGCCGGCGCCGTGCTGACAGCCTTTTGTCTTCCCAGGCTCACCTGATGATCTCTTTCTGCCGTAAACGACCGGCTTGTCAGAGCCGGTCCTCGTTTGCGGCGGGATGGTTCGGCGGTTGGCTCAGCCTCGCCGACGCCCGTAAATAAACTGCTAACCATATTGGGGGCACGCCCCGGGGACGAACGGAGTTAAGAGATGATTCAAGCTCACTCGTCTCGCTCTAGGCGGCTGATCCGTCAAAGCGTGCGGCTGACCGCCAGCGGAACGCCGGAGCCTCGCGTGGGCGCATTGGCGCGTCCTGATGCGCCATAGGTCTGCGGCGTCGAACGGCGGCCGATCTCGTTGGAGACCCCGCGCACGATGCCCTCCGAGACGGCGTGCGCGGTCGCCAGCACGGTCAGATTGGTCTGCAGCAGCATGCGCAAGGACTCGTGGCGCTGCTGCAGCGTGGCCAGCCGATCGCGGGCGACGTGCGCCAGCTGCGGCTTGCTCGCCTTGAGCCTGATCGTGCCGGCAACATAGCGACGGCTGAGATCGCCCTTGGGCTCGGCGAATCTCGAAGCGGCGCTGACGCGGCCGGCCCGCACCAGCGCGGTTTCCTGCTGGACGACGTCGGCAAGCTCCGCCATGACGCCCATGACCTGAGCAATCAGCGCGTCGGCCTCCGCTGCGGTCTTCACCGGGGCAGGGGACATGATCGGGTCATGCGGCGTGTTGCTCATTGGGATCCTTTCTGAGCTCCGCGCGCCTCTTGCTGGGCGATGAGGGACCGGTAGACGCTGTCGGCAAGCCCGATGCCGCCAGCCTTGGCGAATGACTTGGCATATTCGTCACCCAGGAAGGAGCGCCAGACGCCGCCGGCGCCACCGCCTCCGAACGGGCCGTCGCCGTCGGTGCTGGTGAACATGTGGCTGAACATCGTGCTCAGAAACATCGCCTCAAAGTCGACCGCATTGGCACGCGCCTTGGCCTGCGCGTCGGGGCTGGGCGCGGCTGCGCTGGGGAGCGCCATGACGCCTTGCGGCAGCGACACCGGGAGACTGGCCATCACATCACCTCGATGTCGGCCTGGATGGCGCCCGCCGCCTTGATCGCCTGCAGGATCGAGATCAGATCGCGCGGCCCGATGCCGAGCGCATTCAATCCGTCGACGAGCTGCTGCAGCGATACGCCTTCCTTGACGACCGCGAACTTCTTGCCGTCCTCCTGCACGCCCACGCGTGTGCGTGGCGTCACCCGGGTCTCGCCGCGCGAGAACGGTTGCGGCTGGCTGACGACGGGCGTCTCCGAGATGGTGACGGTGAGGTTGCCCTGCGCCACCGCGACGGTTGATACCCGCACGTCGCGTCCCATCACGATGATGCCGGAGCGCTCGTCGATGATGACCTTGGCGGTGAGATCGGGCTCGATCTGCAGTTGCTCGACCTCAGTGAGCAGCGCGATCACGTTGCCCTCGAAGTTCTTCGGGATGGTGATCTGCACCGTCGACGGGTCGAGCGGCTCAGCGGCCGGCGAGCCGATGAAATCGTTGATCGCGGAGGCGATGCGCTTGGCGGTGGTGAAGTCGGGATTGCGCAGCGCGAGCCGCAGCTGTCCGAGCTTGTTGAGCGCGAATTCGATCTCGCGCTCGATGATGGCGCCGTTCGACATGCGGCCCACAGTCGGCACGCCGCGCACGATCTTGGCGGCATCGCCCTCGGCCTGGAAGCCCGAGATTGCGAGCGAGCCCTGCGCGACCGCGTAGACGTTGCCGTCGGCGCCCAACAGCGGCGTGACCAGAAGCGTGCCGCCTTGCAGGCTCTTGGAATCGCCGAGCGCCGAGACGGTGACGTCCATGCGCGTGCCCTGCGTGGCGAAGGCCGGCAGATTGGCGGTCACCATCACGGCGGCGACGTTGCCGGTGCGCATCTGTGCGCCACGGACATTGACGCCGAGCCGTTCCAGCATCGCTTGCAGGGATTGCTTGGTGAACGGGATGTTGTTGAGGGTGTCGCCGGTCCCGTTGAGGCCGACCACCAGGCCATAACCAATGAGCTGGTTCTGTCGCACGCCCTCGACATTGGCGAGGTCCTTGATGCGCGACGTCGCCCAGGCCGGCGCGGCAGCGCCCGCAATAAACATCAATCCCGCCAGGATGGCGGCCGAGACTTTGATGGTCATCCCTTGCTCCCCAAGAGGTTGGCCGTCTGCCACCTAGCGAAACGCGTGCCAGCGCAGGGGCCGCTTGAGGTCACTGAATAATCAAGGATTTTTTCAGTGGCGTGGAGCGGAGGACCGCTCGATGCCAGCCATCTTCTTGCCGGGCCGGCAGTTTTTGCCGGGTCGTTTACCCGCCATTAACCATAATTGGCCGAGGTTGCGCACACCCAGACACCGCCAGAGGCCATCATGCGCATCCAGGGACCCACCGGTACCGCTATGGCCGCCGCTTCGGCGAGTCCTGCGCGACGGGCGTCGTCAGGCACTTTTTCTGTGAATGAGCACACCGAAAGCTCTGCCACCAAGGGCCCATCTGCGGTCCGGACCTTTGGGGGAATCGACGCCCTTATTGCGCTGCAGGGTGTGGACGACCCACTCGAGCGGCGTCGCCAGGGGGTGAAACGGGGGCGGTTGGCGCTCGATGCCCTCGATGAGCTCAAGATCGGGCTCCTGGGGGGTACCCTCACTCCGGCGACGTTGAATAAGCTGCGCTCGGCCGCCGCTTTCCTCAAGGACAACTCGGGGGAGGCGGGCCTCGATGGCGTGCTGGATGAGATCGAGCTTCGCGTGGAGGTTGAAATAGCAAAGATTTCAATGCGTTAATCAGGCCCCTGACGGCGCTCCGTTGTGCGCCGCGTTATCCGGGACAGCGGCCGATTCCGTTATTGTCCATTCACACTGTCTCACTATATAAGCGCGCGCGAGCGGGGGGGTTCGCGGTCAACGTCTCATGGGGAAGCCATGCGTTCTGACAAGAACACAGACAACAAGAAGAAGAGCGCCGTCGCCAAGAATGGGCATGTCATTTCGCCGGACCACTACCGGCCTTCAGACAAGGAGCCTTTCATGAACGAGCGACAGCGGGAGTATTTCCGCCAGAAGCTGCTCGACTGGAAGGACGATATTCTGAAGGAAGCCAAGGAAACTCTGCAGCATCTACAGGACGAGAATCAGAATCACCCTGATCTCGCTGATCGCGCATCCTCCGAGACCGACCGCGCGATCGAGCTGCGCGCCCGCGATCGCCAGCGCAAGCTGATCGCCAAGATCGAGGAGGCGCTCGCCCGCATCGAGGATGGCACCTACGGCTATTGCGAAGAGACCGGCGAGCCGATCGCGCTCAAGCGGCTGGAGGCACGTCCGATCGCCACGCTCACGATCGAGGCGCAGGAGCGGCACGAGCGGCGTGAGCGCGTCTACAAGGACGACTGAGTGACGACTGAGTGCCGCGTTCGTTGAGTGTTTGCCATCCGTCTGGATGAGCGATTCGGTTAGAACATCACAACAAACATCACAACAATTGAGCGAGCGCGTGGCTTGCACGTGGTGCGCGAGCCTATCCAGTGGTTTTTTCCCTCGCGCACCGACTTACCGCAGCGGTATCTGACGAATCACCTAGCGTTCAAACAGGATGTGATCAGGTATTTGATTCTGTTGCAGGTGCCGCCATGGCTACTCAATTCGTGCCCGTCGAGCTTGACGAACGGGAGCTCGCCGATGCTCAGCTCGATGACATCGCGCTGGCGCATGAAGGTGAGCCCTGGCCGGCGTGGAAAAACGCGGTGGTGGAGTGGCATGTGCAGACGCTCGCGCGGGTGCGCGCCGAAAGCTGGATTCCCGGCATGGCTGGCGAGCAGGACCCGATGGTCGAGCGGGCGCTGAGCCGTTTCTCGAGCTATCACATGCGCACCACGATCGCGCGTCTGCGCGAGGAGAACGCGGCTCTTCAGCGCAAGCTCGTCGATGCTGTAACCTGCGCGCGCTTCTATGCGGCGGGCGCCACCGACGCGGGTGCCTGCGCGCGGACAGCGTTGACGACGCTGCTCGCCCCTGAGGTGATGGTCACCGAGACGCCCGCGTCGGTGCGGCGCAGCGCCCGTCGCAATTGATATCATTTCGTTGCGGCCGCTACCTTGTCGGCCGCTGGGCAAAAAAATCTGCGGCCTCCGGAGGGAGCTTCCGGAGGCCGCTGGTGTCGCCGTTCGATGCGCGCGCAACGAACGGCGGGGAGCTCAGTGATAAACTTTCAGGTCAGAACGGCAGCAGCACGTCGAGCACCTGCTGGCCGTAGCGCGGCTGCTGCACGTCCATGAGCTGGCCGCGGCCGCCATAGGCGATGCGCGCCTCCGCGATCTTGGTCGAGTCGATGGTGTTGTCGCTCTCGATGTCCTCCGGCCGCACGACGCCGGCGACGATCAATTCGCGCACCTCATAGTTGACCCGCACCTCCTGCTTGCCTTCGATCACCAGATTGCCGTTCGGCAGGACTTGGGTGACGACGCCGGCGACATTGGTGAGCAGCTCCTCCTTGCGGTCGATCGAGCCCTTGCCTTCGCTGGACGCGGTTGAATCGGCGGTCAGGATCTTGCCGGGCAGGATCGAGCTTGCTGGGGTCTTGATGAGCTTGCTGCCGAGGAAATCGGTGACGCCGGAATCCTCGCTGTTCTTGCGGCTCCTCGTTGTGTCGTTCTCGAGCGTCGCCTTGTCGGTGATCTTCACCTTGACGGTGAGGATGTCGCCCACCTGATGCGCGCGCTGGTCTTTGAAAAAGGCGCGCGAGCCGTTGCGCCAGAGCGAGTTGGGATTGTAGCTCGCGGGCTGCGGCGCCGGCATCGGCATCTGCACCGGCTTGTAGCCGGTCTTGGTAGTCGGATTGTTGATCTGCGAAAGCGTCGGCTGCTCGCCGACGGTTTTCAGGCGCTCGATCGACGAGCAGCCGGCGGCCAGAGCGGCAAGGGATGAGGCGAGCAGTGCCCGGGCAAGAAGCGCTCGGGAATGAAGTGAGCTCGCATGTTCAAGATCTACCTGCGAGCACATCGTTTGAGT
>Ga0137403_10007994_pt1 | contig 11870 bp, 12 predicted proteins | sample CZOMad2_1_16fung_FD_122057 | JGI IMG/M metagenome (GOLD analysis project Ga0137403, IMG submission 122057) | Vadose zone soil fungal communities from Angelo Coast Range Reserve, California, USA - CZOMad2_1_16fungal (Hybrid Assembly) | ecosystem: Environmental > Terrestrial > Soil > Vadose zone...
TAAATGTGCCTGAGGTACTTTCCTTGCAACTTGCCGAGTCCAGTTGCGGCATTAGCTACAGCAGTTGTCCCGCCCCGAACATCGTGGCAATGACGTCAAGGCGGATCAGAGTTCGTGATCCCCTCGGCGCAGTCATAGCGCGTGCGCAATACGAACTGGATGATCCGTCCAGCGCGATGAAGGCGCATGGATCAACGGATTCCAACGGCATCGCCGAACTGCCGCCTGACTTGCTGGGCAAGATGACTCTGGTGATTGCCAGCCCTGGTTTCTCACTCTTAAAACAACCTCTCGATTTACTTGCCCCGGACGGGCGGGCGAATGATCTCCTTGTTTCAATGGCTGTAAATGGATTCGACAACCAATGTAGCGCCGTGAGTCTGGAGAAGCATGCCACGCCGCAATGACATCGCGAAGATTCTGATCATCGGCTCCGGGCCTATCGTTATCGGTCAGTCGGCGGAGTTTGATTATTCCGGCACGCAGGCCTGCAAGGCGCTCAAGGCCGAGGGCTACGAAGTGGTGCTGGCGAACTCCAACCCCGCCACCATCATGACCGACCCGGAGATGGCGGACCGCACATACATCGAGCCGCTGACGAAAACATATCTGGAAGAAATCATCCGCCAGGAATCAGAAATGCTCCGCGGACAGCCGGGCAAGTTCGCATTGCTGCCCACAGTCGGCGGGCAGACGGCGCTCAACCTTGCCGTTGAACTCGCCGATTCCGGCGTTCTTGAGAAATACAACGTTGAGTTGATCGGTGCGCAACTTCGCGCCATTAAGATGGCCGAAGACCGCCTGCTCTTTAAAGACGCCATGACGCGCATCGGGCTTGACGTGCCGAAATCCGCGCTGATTAACAACCTCAAAGACGGTCTCGACTTCTCCGGCAAGATCGGCTTCCCACTCATCATCCGCCCGTCATTCACGCTCGGCGGCAGCGGCGGCGGCATTGCGTATAACCGCGAAGAGATGCTGGAAATCCTGGCCCGCGGCTTGGATCTCTCTCCAGTCCATGAAGTCCTGATCGAAGAATCAGTGCTCGGCTGGAAGGAATACGAACTTGAGGTAATGCGCGATCTGGCGGACAACGTGATCATTGTCTGCTCGATCGAAAATTTCGATCCCATGGGCGTGCATACCGGGGACTCCATCACCGTTGCCCCAGCGCAAACGCTGACGGATCGCGAATACCAGGCCATGCGCGATGCGTCGATCAAAGTCATACGCGAAATCGGCGTAGAGACCGGTGGCTCCAATATTCAATACGGCGTGAACCCCTCGAACGGGCGCATGGTGGTGATTGAAATGAACCCGCGCGTCTCGCGCTCGTCTGCGCTGGCCTCGAAAGCCACGGGGTTCCCGATCGCCAAGATCGCCGCCAAGCTTGCCGTCGGCTACACGCTGGACGAAATTCCCAACGACATCACCAAGATGACGCCGGCGTGTTTTGAGCCGACCATCGACTACGTGGTCGCCAAGATCCCGAAATGGCAGTTTGAAAAATTCCCCGGCACCGACGAAGGCCTGGGGCCGCAGATGAAGTCCGTGGGCGAGGCCATGGCGATCGGGCGCACCTTCAAAGAAGCGCTAATGAAGGGCATCCGGTCACTAGAGACGGGCCGCAAAGTGGGCGCGGAAAAAATCGAGCCGCGCATTCTTACCCAGCGCCTGGTCACGCCGCACCCCGAGCGCCTCACGTATATTCGCTACGCGCTGCATCAGGGTATGACCGTCAAAGAGCTGCACAAAATGACCAGCATCGATCCCTGGTTCCTTTATCAGCTCAAAGAAATCACCGCCATCGAAACCGAGGTCTCACAACACTCGGAAGAAACACTGAGCACCGAACTATTGCGGAAGGCCAAGCGCGTTGGCATCTCAGACGAGCGGCTGGCGCTATCCATCAAGTCTGGCGTGCAGACTGTCCGGCGCATGCGCGAAGAGCGTAACGTGCGTCCGGTGTACAAGCTCGTTGATACCTGTGCCGCGGAATTTGAAAGCTATACGCCTTATCTTTACTCCACCTACGAAGAGGAAGACGAAGCGCCACCGACTGACAAGAAGAAGATCCTAATTCTGGGCAGCGGGCCGAACCGAATCGGACAGGGTATTGAGTTTGACTATTGCTGTTGCCACGCCGCGTTCGCACTGCACGACGATGGTTATGAAACCATCATGGTTAACTGCAATCCGGAAACGGTCTCAACCGACTATGACACCAGTGACCGCCTTTACTTTGAGCCGCTCACCTTCGAAGATGTGCTGGCGGTTTACCAGCATGAGACACAGAGCGGCGCTCCGGTTGGCGTGATTGTGCAGTTCGGCGGACAGACGCCGCTGAACCTGGCGCTGCCGCTGAAAGGCGCTGGTGTGACCATCATTGGGACGTCGCCGGAATCGATTGATCTGGCCGAAGACCGCAAACGTTTTGGCAAGCTGCTGGAAGAGCTCGATATTCCGCAGCCTCCCGGCGCGATTGCCACTAGCGTGGAAGAAGCCGTGGCTGGAGCGCGCAAGGCTGGATACCCGGTGCTGGTGCGGCCATCCTATGTTCTTGGCGGACGCGCCATGGTGATCGCCTACGACGATGACAGTGTTGTCCGCTACATGAAAGAAGCAGTCGAGTATTCCCAGCAGCGCCCGGTGCTGGTCGATCATTTTCTGGAAGACGCGGTTGAAGTGGATGTAGACGCCCTCTCTGACGGCGAGGACGTGGTCATCGGCGGAATCATGCAGCATATTGAAGAAGCTGGCATTCACTCCGGCGATTCTTCCTGCGTGCTGCCGTCGGTCGGCCTGCGCAAGCCGGTGCTGGATACCATCCGTGAATACACTTTCAAGCTGGCCCGGGCGCTGAAGGTGATTGGGTTGATGAATGTCCAGTTCGCCGTTCAAAATGAAAAAGTTTTCGTAATCGAAGTCAATCCCCGCGCTTCGCGAACCGTACCGTACGTGTCCAAAGCCACCGGCGTGCCTCTGGCTAAGATTGCCGCACGGCTGATGACAGGACGAAAGCTGCGCGAGTTCCTGCCTTCGAACGTTGAACAAGGAATCGACCTGGCTACCGGCGCCGGATACTTCGTCAAATCTCCCGTCTTCCCCTGGAACAAGTTCCCCGGCGTGGACACAGTCCTAGGCCCGGAGATGAAATCCACCGGCGAAGTGATGGGCTCAGCTGACACATTCGGCGAGGCTTTCGCCAAAGCCCAGCTTTCCGCCGGACAGGCCCTACCGACGCAGGGAACGGTCTTTATCAGCGTGATTGACCGCTACAAGCAGGAGTCCATCGAACTGGCGCGCCGCTTTGTTGAGATGGGCTTTAGCCTCGTTGCCACGCACGGCACGGCCGACCGCCTGGAGAAAGCTGGTCTGGGAGTAGACCGCGTTTACAAAGTAAAAGAAGGCCGTCCGAACGTGGTGGACTTGATCAAGGGCGATCGCGTGCAGCTTGTGGTGAATACGCCGCACGGTGCCGAGCCCTGGTTTGACGAAAAAGCCATTCGCCGCGCCGCTGTCACCAATCGCATTCCCACCATCACCACGATGGCCGCCGCCTGGGCTGCTGCCGATGGTATCGCTGCCCTGCAACGAAACGAAGTGAACGTGCGCTCGCTCCAGCAGTGGCATGGGGACAAGCGCGCACAACACTCTACACTCAGCACAGAAAGTAAATAGCAATTAGCCACTACCACTAACAAATATTTCACCGCAAAAGGTCGCGAAGGACGCCAATGTACGGAAAGATTTCCTGCATTTGCCAAATTACCTTTGCGCCCTTTGCGTTCGTTGCGGTTAATTTTTCACTGCTGCTCATCCCGCAGAAGATTTCCGCATGATGGCTCGGATCGGCTCATTGTCGGCATAAACCTGCCAGACTGCGATCTTGCTGTTTTTCACTACGGCACGCCAGGCTGCTGGAGTCTTCCAGATATTCTCCTTCGTGAGCTGGCCGTCTTTTGAGAACGTTCCTTGCGCGGAACCAAAAACTGCAACCGTGTTTCCATCGGCAAGATTTCCGAATGGGAAATGGAATAGTCCGGAACCATTTTGAAATACCCAGCCCACGCCGAGCGAAGTTTCTCCGCGCCCCGCAGGCTATTGCCGAGTGAATCAATGAACTCGGCATCGCCAGTCATGAGCGCCACAATAGCATCCGCATTGTGCTCATTGATGAGCGCCTCGAATTTCAAGACCACTTGAATGGGGTTGTCAGAGGACATAGTTGCTCCCAATTTTGGTTATCGCCAACGAGAAATGCATGTTGCAGCAAATTGCACCCGGTGAATTAGAATTCACAAATCAATTTCCTGCCAGGAGATATTCAATGCAGCGTTGCGCAGTCATTCTATACGCCCTGATAGTAATAAACTTCTCCGTTCTCGCCACGAGTCAGGACAGGCCTCTTCGCCCCGTACATACCTTTTCCATAGTGGCGTTTGATCCCGCCACAGGCGAGATGGGTGTCGCGGTACAGTCGCACTGGTTTGCCGTGGGTGGCGAAGTTCCGTGGGCGGAAGCCGGAGTGGGCGCCGTGGCCACACAATCATTCATCGATCCCAGCTATGGTCCTCTGGGGCTGCACCTGATGCGAGCGGGTAAGAGCGCACCGGACGCGCTGCGCGGCCTGCTGATCGCCGACGACGCCTGCAACGTGCGCCAGGTGGCAATGGTGGATACGCAAGGCCGTGTGGCTACTTTCACCGGCGCCAAAGATATAGAGCCTGCTGGCGGAATCGCTGGCGCGTCGACTGGAAACGCCACACCTATCCAATGCGGCGGCCAGCCCGGCGGCTCCATACAAACTGGCAAGAACTATGCGGTCCAGGCCAATCTGATGAGCAATGATCGCATCTGGCCTGCGATGTCAAAAGCCTACGAATCAACCAAGGGCGACATGGCGGAACGCATGCTTGCCGCGCTCGATGCCGCACAGGCTGCCGGAGGCGATGTGCGAGGAAGACAATCAGCAGCCATCGTAATTGTGCCGGCCAAGGGCACGGGCAAGCCATGGCAGGATTATGTCTTCAATCTGCGTGTGGACGACAGCGCTGAGCCGTTGAAAGAGTTGCGCCGCCTGGTGACGCTCCAGCGTGCCTATAACCACATGAACGCCGGCGACAAAGCGGTTGAGCTGCATGACAATGCCGGAGCGCTCCGCGAGTACGGAGCAGCCGAGCAACTTGTCCCGGACAGCGCTGAGATGATCTATTGGCACGCCGTCGCCCTGGCCAACATGGGCCGAGTCGATGAGAGCCTGCCGCTGTTCAAGAAGGTTTTTGCCATGGACCGCAACTGGCTCGATCTGACGCCGCGCCTGCCCAAGGCGGGTCTGCTGCCGGAAAATCCACAGTTGATCCAGAAGATTGTGGCACAGGGAAAATAAGACAGCAGAAGGTCTGTCGATCATGCTCCCATTGTGGAAAACTATGCTTTTTCTATAACTAAGCTAATGATGTAGATAGCTTTAGTAGTTAGTATGAAAAGTAATGCAGTAGTTTGAGCCGGGGCAAACACGATAATTCGCGTGATGTTTTCATGAGAAACGTTTCATGAAATCAGTAAATTAGAGAAAAATTAAAATGGCTAACTAAGGCAGTCAGCGCTTGACAGGCGGCCCCTATGAGCGGAAAATCTCTGCACCTTAGCTGCGCCTCCCCCTAAAGCGCTCAGGGTTAGCTTCGCAACAGGTGACTCCTGTAAGACTTTGTTTGGCTGGAGAAGACATGGAAAAGTTAGACCCCAGTGCCGTGGCAGAGCCTCGGAATTCGAGCGAGCGCGCAATGCGCCACGAACTCAACATTCCCCTGCGCTACAGGCTGGAAGGCCAGGACGACTGGGCCGCCGGTGAAGCAATTAATATGAGCGAATCGGGACTGCTTTTTACCTCGAATCAACTTCTTGAAATTGACTCCAGGGTCCAGATCACATTCCAGAGCGTTGACACGCCGCAGGTGAAATCGAGCACGCGTCTTGCTCGTGTGGTGCGCCGCACGCTCAGCAACTGGCCGGAAACGCGCGTTAAGTTTGGTGCAAGATTTTGTTCCTGATCCTTTAATATCTCCCATCGCGTTCACGCACGTTTGATCTCTGCCGCACACCAGGCCACGCCCGCAAAAGTCCCTGGCGTTTAGTGTTCCTAACCACCTATCCGGGTGGGGCAGTGTACGAAAAACCACCTTTTGCCGGACGAGCAGGTATCATCTAAGGTACTGAGACAGCGTGCCGATCTGCGGGTAAGTTTAAAGTTGACCAGAGGGCGGAAAGCGCGAATCCAGAATCTCAGTTGGCCACCGTTCGGTTGCGATGGTAAAAAAGACTCATGGCACAAGACGATCCCAAAGCAAAACCGCGGTTCGAGAATTTTGGGCGCAAATTGGACGCCGAATTTGGCGAAGCCGCGGAGAAACTGGAACGAGAAAAAGAAAAGGTCATCACTTACTTGAACAGCGAGGTGGTGCCGGCGATCCGTACTCATTCGACCAAGGCATTGCGCGTGGCCGCGGAACAGCTCAGCAAACTGGCCGAATATATGGACAAAAACCGCTCGTCCAGCTAGCGGCGCTCTGCTGCCTGTTGGCGGCTTTAGCAGGTTGCGCGGCCCATCGTGAGCCTCCGCCAGCCATGCCTGCGCCTCCTCCACCGGCATCCGCTTCCATTCCTCCGTCTCGGCTGCCCACACCTACGCCAACGCCTGTCCCGATGCATCCCACGACTCCGACAACCAGGGCCAATGCAGAAATCACTGTGCCCGCGAATGCCAGAGTGCTTTATACCGAAGTGGGATATGCCAGCTGGTATGGCCCGGGATTTCAGAAGCGCAACGCGGCCAACGGCCAACCATATGACATGAATGCCATGACGGCCGCCCACCGCACTCTGCCTCTGAATACCATTGCGCGCGTAACGGACGTAAAGACTGGTGACTCTGTCCTGTTGCGCATCACCGACCGCGGACCTTTCGTCGGTGATCGCGTGATCGATCTTTCCCGGGCAGCGGCACGCAGGCTAAGCGTTTTCCAGAAAGGCGTTGCGCTGGTGCGGATTGAAGTGCTGGAAACGCCTTCCCCGATTAAGGAAGGCGGTCGCTGGTGCGTCCAGATTGGCGCGTTTTCCGATTCGCGGGATGCTTCACAGCTGAAGGAAAAGCTCTCACGCCGCTATCGCACGGCCAAAGTGCTCCAATTCAGCAGCCCTGTGGGTGGTGACTGGCTCCGCATCCGCGTGGCTGAAGACGATAAAAAGCGCGCTCAGGAAGTGATGCGGGAAACTCACACAGACGCGGGTGTTTATCTGGTGCGATTGGATTGATCGCGTGCAGCACGTGCGACGGGTTTGCTAACATTCATTGCTTATGACTGACTGCCTCTTCTGCAAGATCATCGCCGGAACAATTCCTTCGAAAAAGGTTTACGAAGACGAAAAGGCATTTGCGTTTGAAGACGTCAAGCCGCAGGCGCCGACGCATGTGCTGATCATTCCGAAGAAACATATTGTCGGGATTGATCAGGCGACAGACGCCGACGCGGAGCTAGTCGGCTATTGCCAGTTGGTGGCGGCAAAGATCGCGCGCGAACGCAAGCTGGAACACGGCTTCCGGACGGTCTATAACGTAGGTCCTGACGCGGGCCAGACAGTTTTCCATCTGCACCTGCATTTATTGGGTGGAAGGAAGATGGGTTGGCCGCCCGGGTAGTTTTCTTAATCCCGAGCAGAGCGAGGGAACCCTATCACCACCTACAAATAAAGTTCAGCCACACATCCCGGAGCGGACATACATGAGCTCTAAAATTGGGAGAGTTTCTTTTGGCGCTCTGCAAGTTCCAGGACCTATAGGGTTCCCTCCCCTTCGACAAGCTCAGAGTCGGGATAAAGAACCTACGCCGCCCCGATCAGCCTGGCAGCGTTGGGAAACGACCTCTGCCACACCGAGGTCAACAGCGTAAACTGCGGCAACAAGCGGGCAAAGCTGTCGACCGTTTCTTCGATGTCTTGCCACTGCGTCGGATCCAGGTCTTTCACTATGGCACGGTAGTCTTTAACCGGCATCCCGGCCAGCAGAGCGCGGGCACGGCGGTTCAGCTCTTCCCGAGCGCTGATAAACGAGGGTTCGGCCAGCAGTCGCTTGCTGTCGAGCCAGGCCGACGCCAGATAACTGGGAAATGGCGAAAGCGCGCGGTACAGGCTCAGCACGGATTTGGCGCCTGTGGTCTTCTTGATATCAGAGTAAATCAGCCAGACGCGCAGTCCAGCTTCGCGCTCGTTGGGTATATGCACACGCACCATCTGGGCCAGGGCTGAGACCTGCTTTAGCCTGGTCACTCTTCCCTTTTGCCCGCCGGAGTAGCCGCGCTGCATCAGTCGGGAGAAAAGCGCCATCTGGGCCGTGGCGCGAGCAAACAGACCGATGATACCGCCAATGACCTGGATATCGGCGTTAGAAAACTTATCGGCGGCAAGAACGGCTGCCTGGTTCGAAAATGTCCAGCCGCCGCTGATCGCGGACGAGTGCGCGATTTCCTGGTACGCTCTGGCTGCTGTTTCAAATTCGCGGGAGCAGACAACGCTCTCCAGGTCCTTCCACAGCACCTTCAGGTATTGCGGGATTCCGGCGGAGAGCTTGAAAACTGTCGGGATGAATGGGAGATCGAATCCGCAACGGATGCTTGCATACATCCGGCGTATCTCGGGCGTGACTTCATGTTCTTCATACGCGCGACTGAGAGCCATGGTTGTGCCTTTATGGGAGATTGGACGTTCCCGGCAGCTACTCAGTTGTATGGAATTGGTAATTGTAATTTGGTCCAATTACCCATTTACCCAATCAGCCTTAAACGCGATTGAAGGTATCGTCCATATCGTCGTCGGCGCCGTGGCGACGGAGAATGCTCACCAGGTTCTGTGAAAACGCTGACCGCGGCATGACAACATCGCAGCCGGCTTCCACTGCCTTCACCTTGAGGTCGCCCTGCACGTGGGAAACAAAGCCGACGATGGACGTAGCTTTCTTGTATTTCGAGCGCATCTTGGTGATCACGGGCAGCGGCTTGATGCCATTGCTGTTCAAGTCAACAATGATCAGCGATGGCTTTTCTTCAACGTTCTCCGTCTTCTCGGCAATCTCTTTATCGGTCTTGACGAACTCTACCTTCACGTTCAGCTTGCGTGAGACTTCCTGGATCTTGGCCACGAAGAAAAGATCGTCGACGAAAGCAAATATCCGCGTTGGAGCGTCCACGCGCTGGGTGAGTGGCTCCATATTGGGCGAGGCCTGAGCGCCATTGTGGAAGCGCGCTCCCTGCATAGTGTTGCCATTGCCCTGGTTGCGATAGCTGTGGTCCATGGGGCCCACAAAAGCCGATCCGCCGCGACGCGGCCCGCCGCGATTGCTGCGATTCTGGCGGTTTTGTCCGCCCGGACGCCCCTGGTTGCTGGATCCGTTCTGGCTGTTCTGGTTATTCTGGCTGTTTTGGCCGGGATTCTGGGAGCCAAAATTCCGTCTGCGTCGCCGCGATTTGCGATTGCGCGGGTTCTGCGGTTGGTTCAATCCTTCATTCATTCGTATACCTGTGAGCTTTGATCTATCTGCCGGACTTCCAAATGTGGTGACCCGCTGTAAGCGAATTCCTCAGGGTCTGGCTGGAAATCAGTCGGCTAAGTTTCGGAAAATCTTCGTTATATCAGCGCTTTAGTCTCAAAAATCTTTGCGCGGAACGTCGCACCGGAACGGGCGGCTACTGAAGACTCCGTGATGTTACCACGAACGTGTCCCGAAGCAAGCAAAAACTTGTAAATTTCCACCCTCAGAATTCCACAACCCTGCTCATTACCTTGGCATTCTGGAGTGGTGGGCGCTATAGGATTCGAACCTATGACTTCCACCGTGTGAAGATGGCACTCTACCGCTGAGTTAAGCGCCCGATCCGCTGGGGTCTTGCTGCGTCGGGTGAAACCATTCTAACAGAGGCTTTTTCCATTGTCTCGCGAGCAGCCCGGCCGCACTTAACGAAAACTTACAGATGCGCGAACACCACAGGATGGAATAAACTCTGGTGTCGGGGCTCTGCCGGCCTCTCTGAAGACCTGCAACTTTCTGGTTGCCAAGGGGTTTAAGGAGGTGTGAGCAGCGTGGCCTTAAATTCGGGGTGGTTGTTCATGCCCACAGCTACCGGCAGGATGCAGGGTGTTGCGGAGATGGCAGCAAGCCACGTTCCTTATGATTCGCTGAGCGATGCGGAGGTAATGCTCCGCGCCGGAACCGATGACAACGCGGCTTACGAGTATCTCGTAACCAAGTATCACCGGCCGATGATCGCTTTCATGTACCGCATGTGCCGCAACCAGGCGCTGGCGGAAGAGTTGGCGCAAGAGGTTTTTCTGCGCGTTTATCGCTCGCGCAAAACCTATGCGGCGGAAGCCAAGTTCACTACATGGCTCTACCGCATCGCCACCAACCTGGCAGTAAACAATGCGCGCGATCACAAAGTAGAGCGCAGCGGAAAAGTGGTAAGCCTGGATGAGCCGGACGAAGAAACCGGCACGACTATGGACGTGGCCGACCCAACGCTGAATGTGGAACAGAACATTCTTCGCCGGGAAAGGCTCCAGGCCATCAAGAAACACGTAATGGCGCTGCCGGAAAAACAGCGCGCCGCCGTGCTAATGCATAAATATCAGGGGATGGATTATCGCGAGATTGCCGGAGTTCTGAAATTAAGTGAGTCCGCTACCAAGTCTCTGCTGTTCCGCGCCTATGAAGTGTTGCGTGACCGGCTGAAGGAATTTGTATGAACTGCAATGATGTTCGGGAAAATTTGATCGAGCTTCTCACTGACGGTCCGGCCGACCCGCAGGTGAAAGCTCACGTCAGCCAGTGCAACGCCTGCACAGAGGAGCTTGGCTCCATGCGCAAGACCATGGCGTTGCTGGATGAATGGGAATCGCCGGATCCTTCTCCCTACTTTCTTACCCGCCTGCGGGCGCACGTGAAGGAAGAACGGGAGAAGGCACCTGCCAGCATGTTTGGCTGGCTGCGCCGCCCCATGCTGGCTGCTGCGCTTGCAACCGTACTGGCGGCAGGCGGTGTAGTTTACCGGCTCACCGTGGCAACTCCGCCACCTGAGACAGGTCCGGGCACGGCGGTTGCAGATATTGAATCTCTGGACAAGAACCACGACTTGATTATCGATACGGACCTGGTGAATGAACTTACCGGCGCTCCGTCAGACGATGTAGCGGAGCCTTAAACTTTCTGCTCGGGGGAGCAAATGATGATCGGGGCCAAAGTTGTTTCGGTCTTTTTGCTGCCAGGGTTGATGACCCTGAATGTCCCCTCGCGTGTAACCACCTCTGGCCCCAAAACCGCGCCGGTCGTTCTTTTGCAAGCCACGCCCCAGAAAAGTCCTAACGCCGCCAACCATGCCGGACAAAAAGGCGGCCGCAAGATGGGGGACTGGCTTCAGTCCCACAAAGACCTTCCGCTGGACCAGCAACTCAAACTCCTGGAAAATGAACCCGGCTTCAAGAAGCTTCCTGCCGACCGGCAAGCCGCATTGCGCGATCGCCTGAAGAAATTCAACAGTCTGCCGCCGGAGAAACGTGATCAGGCCCTGCAACGCATGGAGTTTCTTGCCAAACTGACGCCACAGCAGCGGCAGCAATTGCGCAGTGCTAACGAGCAATTGAAAGGCTTGCCTCCGGAGAGGCAGGTCGCAGTCCATACGGCGTTGCGACACCTTCGCCAGATGCCTCCGGCGGAGCGCCAGCAGGTCATCCAGTCTGACCGTTTCCGCAGCACGTTCTCTGACCAGGAACAGAAACTCATCAGCCAGCTCGCTGAGATGTCTCCGCAAGGCGGAAGCGCACAG
>Ga0137403_10007995_pt1 | contig 11868 bp, 14 predicted proteins | sample CZOMad2_1_16fung_FD_122057 | JGI IMG/M metagenome (GOLD analysis project Ga0137403, IMG submission 122057) | Vadose zone soil fungal communities from Angelo Coast Range Reserve, California, USA - CZOMad2_1_16fungal (Hybrid Assembly) | ecosystem: Environmental > Terrestrial > Soil > Vadose zone...
AACACTATCAGTGGCTGTTTGTGCCGCGCCGCTGTCGGACGTGTCACCGCTGGTGCATGATGTGGATGGGATAAAGGGCGGATTCAAACTGAGACACTACCCGTCAGCCGCGACGCCGGCGCCACCTGGCGCGGTGTCGCCGGACTCCTCGGCGACGCGATCGTCACTGCCGTGACTTTCGATGCCGCTCGCCCGTCGGTGATGTATGCCTACGGGCATCGCGCAAACGCTGGTCTCATGCGCAGCCGCGACGCCGGGGCCACGTGGGAGCCGGCCGGCCTTCACACTGGTCCGGACGCGCCCGTGATCGCGCGGGCGACGGGACCACGCGAGCGCGTCGTCGCCGCCACCACCGCCGCCGACATCGTCCGTTCCACTGACGGCGGGCGCACGTGGACGCGGCTCGTCGAGCGCGGCCGGGCGCGCGCGGACGCGCGATGAGCCATCCGATGCCGGAAGCGTCACGCGCCGCGGGGACGACGATCTACACGTGCCCCATGCATCCCGAGATCCGGCGGCCCGGCCCGGGCACGTGTCCGATCTGCGGCATGGCGCTCGAGCCCCGGACTGTGACGGCCGAGAAGGGTCCCGATCCCGAACGGATCGACATGACGCGACGATTCTGGATCGGTCTCGGGCTGAGCCTGCCGCTCGTGATCGGCGCCATGGCCGACATGCTGCCGGGCGAGCCGCTGCGTCACGTCGTGTCCCCCCGCGTCCTGGCGTGGAGCCAGCTGATCCTCGCGACCCCGGTCGTGCTCTGGGCCGGCTGGCCGTTCTTCGAGCGCGGCTGGGCGTCGCTCGTCAACCGCAGCCTGAACATGTTCACGCTGATCGCGCTGGGCACCGGCATGGCGTACGTCTACAGCGTCGTCGCCACGGTCGCGCCGGACCTCTTCCCCGCGTCATTCCGGAGCCATGGCGGCGAGGTCGGCCTCTACTTCGAGGCGGCCGCCGTCATCACCGTGCTCGTCCTGCTCGGGCAGGTGCTCGAGCTGCGCGCGCGCAGCCAGACGAGCAGCGCGATCCGGGCGCTGCTCGCGCTGGCCCCGAAGACGGCGCGCCGGCTGCGCGACGACGGCGGCGAGGACGACGTCCCACTCGACGCCGTCCAACCCGGCGATCGCCTCCGCGTGCGGCCCGGCGAGCGTGTCCCCGTGGACGGCGTCGTGATCGAGGGCGCCAGCGCCGTGGACGAGTCGATGATCACCGGAGAGCCGATCCCGGTCGAGAAGACTCCGGGCAGCCGCGTGACGGGCGGCACCGTCAACGGCACAGGCAGCTTCGTGATGCGGGCCGAGCGCGTCGGCGCCGAGACGCTGCTGGCGCAGATCGTCCGGATGGTGAGCGAGGCTCAGCGCAGCCGCGCGCCGATCCAGCGCCTCGCCGACCAGGTCTCGGCGTGGTTCGTCCCCGCCGTCGTCGCCATCGCGATCATCGCGGCAATCGCTTGGGCGACCCTGGGACCCGAGCCCCGCGCCGCCTACGCGATCGTGAACGCCGTCGCCGTACTGATCATCGCCTGTCCCTGCGCGCTCGGGCTGGCCACGCCGATGTCGATCATGGTTGCCACGGGACGCGGCACGACCGCCGGCGTCCTCATCAAGAACGCCGAGGCGCTCGAAATCCTCGAGAAGGTCGACACGCTGCTCGTGGACAAGACGGGGACGCTCACGGAGGGCCGGCCGCGTCTGACGACGGTGGTGGCATCACCCGATGCGAAAGAGGCCGATGTCCTGCATCTGGCGGCGAGCCTGGAGCGCGGAAGCGAGCATCCGCTCGCCGCGGCCATCGTGGCCGGCGCCGAGGCGCGAGGTGTTCCGATCGGCGGCGCCGAGGAGTTCGCCTCCGTCACCGGCAAGGGCGTGACGGGGCGGGTGGACGGCCGTCGCGTGGCGCTCGGCAACCGCCGTCTCATGGACGACCTCGGCGTCACGCTCGGCGATCTCGCCGAGCGTGCGGACGCGCTACGCCGCGAAGGCCAGACGGTGATGTTCGTGGCCGCTGACGGCCGAGCGCTCGGGCTGATCGGCGTCGCCGACCCGATCAAGGACTCGACGGTCGAGGCGCTCGACCTCCTGCGTGCCTCCGGGCTCGAAATCGTGATGGTCACCGGCGACAGCCGCGTCACCGCCGAGGCGGTCGCGCGCAAGCTCGGCATCACCGCGGTGGAGGCGGAGGTGCTGCCCGAGCAGAAGATCGCCGTCGTCAAGCGCTTCCAGGCGGAAGGGCGCAAAGTGGCGATGGCGGGTGACGGCGTCAACGACGCGCCCGCGCTCGCCCAGGCGGAGGTCGGCATCGCCATGGGGACCGGCACGGACGTCGCGATGCAGAGCGCGGACGTGACGCTCGTGAAGGGCGACCTGCGCGGCATCGCGCGGGCGCGCCACCTGAGCCGGGCGACGATGGGCAACATCCGGCAGAACCTGTTCTTCGCGTTCGTCTACAACGCCGTCGGCGTCCCCATCGCGGCCGGCGTGCTCTATCCCTGGGTCGGCATCCTCCTGAGCCCCATCTTCGCCAGCGCGGCGATGACGTTCAGCTCGGTATCGGTCATCCTCAACGCGCTGCGGCTCCGGCGCGTCGCGCTGTAACTCATCGCTCGAGCACCACCTTGACGAGCTCGGCGACCTCCTTGTCGCCCTCGTGCTTCGTGGCGATGCTCACAAGCCACCCGGGTTTGACGTCCGCCAGGGGAACGACCTGCTCCACGAATCCGGGCTTGGCCGGGTCGGTCGAGCGGGCGAACTTCACCACCCTGGCCCCCGGCTTCAGGTACACGGTCACCTGCCGGGTCTTGCCCTTCGCCGTCGACTCGATCGTCATCGTTTGCGCGACCGTATCGACGCTCTTCACCGCGCCCGAGATCGGCGCTTCGTCGGCAAGAGCGAGACCCGATCCGAGCACGACGATGAGCAGCGCGCTGATCATGCGAATCACGGTGTTCCTCCTTGACTCAGTGACAGCACGTAGAAGACCAGGTCCCACGCCTGATCGGGTTCGAGCGCGTCGGCGTAGGACGGCATCGGCGTGCCGGCGAGGCCGGTCACGAGCGTGCGGTAAACGTCCTCCGGCCGGCGGCCGTTCTTGAAGCGTTGGGCCCGGGTTAGATCGGTGGCCTGAATCGGGAGCTGCTGGTTGTCCTTCAGCTCGGGCGCCGACTTGCCGTCGCCGCGGCCCCGGTCGCCATGGCAGGCGAGGCACTCGGCGTCCGCGTAGAGCTGTTTTCCGCGAGCAAGGCGCTCGGCAGTCAGCGGCGGCGGCCGTGGAATCTCTATCGTCTTGATCTCGGCGCGCTCCCAGAAGGCCTTGTTGAGACTCTTGACGTACTCCACCAGCTCGAGCCGCTGCTCCTCGGGCATATGGCGGAAGCTCGGCATGATGCGATGGCCGCGCAGGCCGATCGTAAGCGGACCGCCGCTGCTGCGGATTCCCTCGCGGATCGTCCGCACGAGATCGCCCGTGGTCGGGAGCTGCCCCGACGGCGTGGAGCGGAACTTGAAGAGGCTCGACGTCAGGTCCCGCGGCTGCGGCGCGCGCCTCGGCGAGAGTGTCGCGCCCACGGAGCCGTCGCCCTTGCCATTGGCGCCGTGACACCCGACGCAGGACATCCTATAGATGTCGTGGCCCATCGCGACGCTCTCGGGATGCTCCCACGGCACGTGCGGGCCCTGGTGACCTGTGAACGTGTGCTGGTACGCCATCACGGCCCATCGGTCCTCGACCGACAGCGTGCCCTTCCAGGGCGGCATCGCCGATCCTTTGCTCTTGAACGGCTCGACCTGCCCGCCCTCGCTGATCCGCCAGAACCAGTAGTTGTCGCGCATCTCGGCGACGCCGGCCTTGTCCTGGAAGCTCGCGGGCTTGAGTGGCAAGGCGACGCCAGCCGGGCCCTTACCGTCACCGCTGTCGCCGTGACAGACAGCGCACATCGTCGTGTAGATCTCCTTGCCGCGCGCGATCATCGTTGGGTCGGTCCAGATACTCAGGGGCGCATGACGGTCCGCGTATTCGAGCGGCGCCGGCACGTGGACGTGCCCACCCTTGTCGTCGTCGTGTTCCTCGCCGTTCGGATCGGCGCGCGTCACCGTGGGAGCACCGATCCAGATGCCGAGAGGCAGTGCCAGCATCGCGGTTGCCGCGCTCCACCATGCCACTGTCGTTCTCATCGCCCAGGCCCTCTCAGAAATCCCAGTCGATCCCGACGAACAACTGGTTGCGCCAGTTTCGGAGCGGGTTGTCCTCGTGGAACTTGCGTAGATTGACGCTGTCGCGGACGAAGAACGCGATGTTCTGCCAGGGGCTGAATCGAATCTGCGCCGACAACACTGTGCCGTCTTCCTTGCTGTCCCGCAGGCCACCGGCCCACAGCTGATCGAATCGGGTCGAGAGCATGAGCGTCTCGTGGACGAGGTAGTCGACCTCGAGCGTCAGTCCCGCCGCGCTCAGGTCGAAGTCTCGCGCCAGCTCGCCGGGCACCTTGTAGACACGATCCCAGATGACCGCGCCGTAGACGTCCCAGCCCTTCCAGCGCGCGTTCGCCGCGATGCCGTAACGCAGACGGTCGAGCCGCCGCCCGCCAGGATGGATCTCGCCAGGCCCCTCCGGGTCGAGGACCGGTGCCCGCGCGACGCCGAATCCCCAGTTGACGAGCCCCGAGACGTTGACGGTCAGACCGCCGCGATCGAGCAGATCCCAGCGCCCCATCGCATAGGTGTTGAAGCCCTCGTTCTCTTTCAGGAACCCCACCTGGCCGAGGAACACGTCGTTAAACATCGCGTGGAAGTCCGCGCCCGGTGCTCCGGTCGTGTTGTACATGACCTGATCGGTGACCAGCAGCGGCTCGCGCTCGCGATGATCCTTGAAGAGCCCGAAGAACTTCGAGGCGAACGCGTACGGGACGACGGGCAAACGATGGACTGTGCCCAGATCCTCCCCGCTTCCCGCTCGACCTCGAGCTCCGTCTCCTCGATGAGCTGGCGGTTCGTCGGATACGAGAAATTGGTGTTCGGGTCGATCTTGCCGGCCATGAGCATCGGTCCGTGCATGGTGAAGCCGCCGTGACGGCCCACCATGGTCTGGCCGCCCATCTGCATCGTGGGCGCTCCCAGCGCGCCGATGAGCCGCCCGAAGTTCAGCATGAAGAACGCTTCCTTCCCGAGTCCGAACTTGTTCGTGCGCGTGAAGTAGCCACGGTCCCGCTCGAACTCGACGGCGTTCGGCTCGTACTCGAACTCGGCGAAGAAGCTCAGATCCGGCAGGATCGCCCGCGCGAGGAAGAGCTCCACCTCGTGGGGCGGCTCGAACTTCCGCTCCGTCTCGCGCGGTGACGTGGAATACTCGAACAGGCCGCCCTGCACCCGGAGCGCCAGCGTGTCCAGCAGCGTCTTCGCGACCCCGTCGTCCTTGAGGCTTCCGACGAGGCCGTCCAGCCGCGACGCGCTCGGAATCTGAAAGCCCATCATGTGGAACTGCTCACCGAACCGGTTGAGGCGCGGGGGCCGCGTGTGGCAGCCGTTGCACTGCATATCGTACTGGCGCGCAAACGCCGGGATCGCGTCGACGGATCGCACATCGACGTATGCCAACAGCATTCCTGCGAGAACGGTCGCGAAGAACGTACGCCGGAACATGCCCTTCCCCTTTCGCTGCAGACACAGAGACACGCCGAGCCGCGCGACGCGGCAGCGGACAGCGAAGCGGAGGGCTAGCTCAGATCAGGAGAGCGGCGTGCAGCAGAAAGAGGGGCGGAGACTCGGCGGGCGGCCGATCCACGACCGGCATGAGCCGCTCGTGGCCGAGGGCTGCCCACGAATCCGGCACCCGCGGGACGAGCACCGAGATCGGCGAGGGCAGGGCGCCCGAGGCGTTGACGGCGGCTTCGCACGAGGCGGCGTGAAGAGACTCGCTCGAGTCGTGCGGATCGGTGGCGTCGTGCTCGTCGACCGCCGGCGACACGATCGCGACATGAGCCTGCGCGGGAAGCGCACAGATATGACTCAGGATCGCGAAGACGGCTGCTACGACGAAGAGCAACCTGAGCATCTGCCTGGTCACGGCGGCAGGGTACACGCCGTGCTTCGCGTGGTCAATCCACCCCCGGCACCATCCACCCCCGGCACCGAGCGCTCGCCACGCCAGCGCTTCCTCCACCAGTGCGCGGCCGATCCCGCGCCCGCGCAGGTGCGAGTCGAGGTAGAGGCGGCGGTACTACGCGCTCGGCCTGACCGGAGACGCCGGCGAGATCGCCGACAAGGTGAAGCGGATTTACCGGGACTCCAACGGAGATCTGTCGCGCCTGTCCCCGAGGCCCAGGACGTTCTCGTGCACGAGCTCGGCGACGTGCTCTGGTACGTCAACGCCATCGCGGTGAAGCTCGGCCGGAGCCTGGAGGACGCCGCGCGCGTGAGCCGGGCAAGCCGGACCGCAGCCACCCGGCTAGACGGCTCGGGTGTTATGCCGCGTACCGTCTTGATGGAAAGCTTTCATCACCCTCGATAGCCGGTCTCCAGGGCGCGCGTCGCACCCTTCGCAGGATTCGCCGATAACGACGCCCTGCACCCGCCATGGCGCGCTGTTTGCCACAGTCGTTGGCCATGAAGAACCTCGGCGCCCTCGTCCCCGTCGGTCTCATCGCCTTCGCCCTCACCGCGTGCGTGACGCCCGTCAGCTCCATCCCGTCCGATTTCCGGCCGGCCGCCGACAGCGGCACCATCGTCATCGGCCGGGTCGAGATCATCCGGGCCGACACCGGCGCGGCGTTGTGGAAGGACATCGAGACGCCCGCGCTCCAATTCTTAAGGAGCGACCGCATGCGCCTGGCGGTGGCGCACGAGGGCTCGGGGCGCAAGTACAACATCGCCGCCCTGGACAAGGGACCGATCTCGGACTTCAACGTCGTCCTGCCGCCCGGCCGTTATCGTCTCGCTGAGATCTGGACGTCGGCCCTGAAGTTCCCCGTGAAGGCCACGATGGACGTGCCGGCCGCCCCGGCCGTCTACGTCGGAACGCTACGCTTCACCGGGAACCTCGCGCCGTTGGGACAGCGGCTGTTGATGACGATGTATCGAGGCCGCTGGACGGTCGAGGACACGTCGGAGTCCGTCATCGCGCGCTTCCGCCAGCAGAACCCCCGGCTGACCGAGGTGGTCGTGCCGGCGCCCATGACCTTCGCGACCATCCCGTCGCCGCAGGTCCGTTCCCAGGACTGAACGGCGCTAGACGTCGCGCTCGAACCGGTACTCCCGCGAGGCGTTGATGTCGTCGGGCACCGTGCGCTCGCCCAGCCGCTCGAAGTCCATGCGTTCGTAGAGCCGGTGCGAGTGCTCGAAGCGCGTGTCCGACCAGAGCACCAGCCGGGTGATGGCGTTCGCGCGGCACCAGTCCAGCGCGGTCTCGAGCAGCGCGCGCCCGATGCCGCGCCCGCGGAGGTGGCGGTCGAGGTAGAGCCTGTGGATCTCGGCCGTCGCCACGGGCAGGCGCTCGACGCCGATCGAGCCGACGACGCGACCAGCGTCGTCGCGCACGATCCAGAACGCGCCAGACGGCGGCGCGTAGTGCTCGTCGAAGCGGAACAGGTCGGGCACTTCGGTCGGCGGATCCCAGATGAACTCGTACTCCTCCCAGATGCGGGCGATGAGTGCGATGACGTCGGGCGCGTCGGCGCGGGTGGCGGGGATCGGCTGCGTCACGCGTGAAGGGTACCCGAGCGGGGTCGCGGCCACGGCAGCACGATCACCGCGAGGCCGAGGAGCACGAGCGCCATCCCCAGCAGGCGCAGGCCGCCGAACCGCTCGCCGAACACGAGCGACGAGGCGTAGGCGGCGACGAAGGGCACCAGCAGGGCGAACGGCGTCACCGTCGCCGCCGGGTAGCGGCGCAGCAGGTCGCCCCAGATCGCGTAGGCGAGCACGGTGGCCACGCCGCCGAGGTAGAGCACCGCGACGATCGCCGGCCACGTCAGCGCGCCGAGCGCGCGTGCGAAGCCGGAGGGCCCGTCGAGCGCGAGCGAGAGCAGCAGCGCGGGCAGCGGCGGCACCAGGCTCAGCCACACGACCAGATCACGCATCGACACGGGCGGCAGGCGTTTCAGGAGGAGGTTGCCGAGCGCCCACGAGACGGCCGACAGCAGCGAGAGCCCGAGCCCGACCAGCGTGAGATCGTGGCCCGTCGTCTGCGCAATCGCGAGCAGCCCGGCCACGGCGCTCGCGATGCCGACGACCTGGCGGCGCGAGGGCGCCTCGCCAAGGGCGAGCGCGGCCAGCGCGATCGTGAAGATCGCCTGCGTCTGGACCACGATCGCCGCGAGCCCCGGCGGCATCCCCTTGGCCATGCCGAAGAACTGGAAGAGAAACTGTCCGGTGAAGAGCGTGAGCCCCACGGCCACCAGCGCCCGCCACGGCACGGGCGGCCGCGTGAGGACGGCGACGGGGACGGCGGCCACGAGGAACCGCGCGGCGGCGAGCTGCGGCGCCGACAGCGCCTCGAGGCCGAGCTTCGTCGCGACGAACGCGAGGCCCCAGATGACGGCGACGAGCAGCGCCCGGCCGACGTCGCGCGGGCTCAGCGCGGGCGCGCGCCTCCTGCACCCCGCTCGCGGCGTACCTCCTCGGTGTGCTCGCCCGGCTTCGGCGGCGCGCGGCGGATCTGCGGCCGCGCGCCGTCGAACGAGAGCGGCAGGCCGATCAGCGTGTAGTCGTCGCCGGGCGGCGTCTGCACGATGCCCAGCGCGTCCGCCTGCTTCGTGGTCGCCGCGTCGGGCAGCGTGTTGATCACCGCGCACGGCACGCCGTCGGCCTCGAGGCGCGCGATCCACTCGTCGCGACTCGCGCCGGCGAAGATCCGCGCGATCTCGGCCAGCAGCGTCGGCTTGTTGGCGACGCGCTCGGCATTCGTCGCGTACCTCGGGTCGGCCGCCCACTCCGGATGGCCGAGCACGTTGGCGAGCTTGGCGAAGAGCCGGTCGTTGCCGGCGGCGACGATGATCGGTCCGGTGGAGGTCTCGAAGGACTCGAACGGCACCACGCGGTGGCTGCCCGTGCGGTGGCGCTCGGGGACGATGCCCGAGGTGCTGAACGACGCGTGATGGCCCTTGAGCCACGCGAGGCCCGTCTCGTAGAGCGAGGCGTCCACGACACAGCCCCGGCCCGTCGCGTTGCGTCGCACCAGCGCGGCCAGGATGCCGATGGCCGCCCACATGCCGGTGCCGTAGTCGAGGATCGAGGTGCCGACGCGCGTGGGCGGACCGCCCTCGTCGCCGTTCATCATCATGAGGCCGGAGTACGCCTGCAGCAGCGGCTCGTACCCGGGCAGCAGGCGCATCGGCCCCGTGGCGCCGAACGCCCACACCGAGGCGTAGATCAGCAGCGGGAAGCGCACCGTCAGCGTCCTGGCGCCGAGCCCCAGCTCGTCGATCGACCCCGGCCGCAGATTCTGAAGCACGACGTCCGAGTCGCCGATCAGCGTCGTCAGCCACTCGACGGCCTCGCGGTCCTTGAGGTCCACGATGATCGAGCGCTTGTTGGCGTTGACGGCGAGGAAGCCCGGCGACGTGCCCTTCCAGAACGGCGGGCCCCACTTGCGCGCGTCGTCGCCCTCGGGGCGCTCGACCTTGATGACGTCGGCGCCGAGGTGCGCGAGGATCTCGCCGGCCATCGGCCCGGCCAGCGCCTGTCCGATCTCGACCACGCGGACACCGTCCAGCATCGTCATCGGAACAGCGAGCGCGCGATGACCATGCGGTGCACCTCCGAGGGGCCCTCACCGATGCGGCGGATGCGCGCCTCCCGGTACCAGCGCTCCAGGGGAAACTCCTTGGACACGCCGTAGCCGCCGTGGATCTGCACGGCGGCATCCACGACGCGGCCGAGCACCTCGCTGGAATAGAGCTTGGCGATCGAGGCCTCCACGCGCGCGTCCTCGCCGCGGTCGGCCTTCCACGCGCCCTCCCAGATCAGCCAGCGGCAGGCGCGCAGCTCGACCTCCGCATCGGCCAGCATCCACTGGATCGCCTGGCGCTGCGAGAGCTTCTGACCGAACGTCTCGCGCTGCTTCGCGTGCTCGATCGCCATCCGATGCGCGGCCACGGCGACGCCGAGGTTCGTCGCGGAATACGGGAACCGGTTCTTCACGAGCAGGTCGAAGGCGAGCTCGAGCCCCTGCCCTTCCTTGCCGATGAGCGCGTCGGCGGGCAGCGCGCAGTCCTCGAACACGACGTCGTTGGGAATCGCGGCCGTGCGCAGCGTGCGGATGTTCTTCCAGGAAAAGCCGGGCGTCCCGGGCTCGAGGATGAAACAGGAAATGCCGCCGCGGCCCTTCTCCTTGCTGGTCCGGGCGAAGACGATGCCCCATTTCCCGTTGTGCGCGTTGGAAATGAAGACCTTGCGGCCGTTGAGCACCCACGTGTCGCCGCGGCGCTCGGCGCGCGTCTGGATGGCGCCGGCGGGATCGGAGCCGCCCGACGGCTCGGTGATCGCGAAGAAGGTGCGCCAGCCCTCGCGGATCGTCGGCTCGGCGTACTTCTTGATCTGCTCCCTGGTTCCCGCCCAGATCGCCGGAGGAGGATAGCGGCCGAAGACGCCGCAGCCGATGTTGTAGAGGCCCATGCGGTGCTGCGCCATCTCCTCGTAGAGCACGCACATGCTGAACGTGTCGAGGCCGCCGCCGCCGTATTCCTCGGGCGCGGCGAGCGCCCAGAGCCCCGCCGCCTTGGTCTTGGAGGCCAGGCGCTCCCAGTCCTCCTCGGGCAGGCTCGGCGCGTCGGGATCGAGCCGCTGCTCGAGCGGGATGATCTCCTCGCGGATGAAGCGCCGGATCTGCTCGCGGATGAGCCGCAGCTCGTCGGGCAGCATGAAGCCGGGGAACGTCGTCATGGCGCTACACCTTCAGCCCGATCGAGCGGGCAAAGTCGAGCAGCTCACGCGACGTCTTCAGCATGGCCTCGTCAACCATGTCTCCTTTGTACGTGACGGCGGCGATCCCCTTGCGCTGCGCGTCTTCCATCGCCTCGATCAGCCCCTGGTGGAAGGCGATCTCGTCTTGGGACGGCGTGAACACCGCGTTGACGACCGGCACGTGCGAGGGATGCATCACCGTCTGGCCGCGGTAGCCGAGCTGGCGGTTCCACGTCGCGTCGCGCTCGAGGCCTTCGAGGTCCTTGATGTTCCACCACGAGCTGATCGTCGGGTACTGCACGCCGGCCGCGCGCGCGTCGAGCAGCACCTTGGAGCGGAGGAACAGTGTTTCCGTGCCCTCCTTCGACCACGTGTAGCCGATGGCGCGCGCGGCGTCGCCGCCGGGGCCGGCGGCAAGCGTCACCTGCGTCACGCGCCGGCACCGGGTGACGATCTCGTAGACGTTGCGCATGGCCTTGGCCGTCTCGCAGCCGAGCGGCGTCGCGATCGTGCCCACGGGGATGCCGAGCCGCCGCTCGAGGTGCGTCAGCAGCGCGTCCAGCTCGTGCATGTCGGCGGGCGTCTCGACCTTGGGCAGCGTGATGCTCGGCAGCTCGGGGCACAGCACGCCTTCGAGATCCTCGAGCGTCAGGCCCGTGGCGAAGCCGTTGACCCTGACGCTGACGCGCTGCCCTCGCTTCGCCAGCGCCCTGATGCCGGCCTTCACGATCGGCCGCGCGGCCGCCTTCTCCTGATCGGACACGGAGTCCTCGAGGTCGAGGATCAGCGTGTCGGCGCCATAGCCGGCGGCCTTCTCGATCCACGCGGCGCGGTTGCCGGGGACGAACAGCGACGAGCGCGACGGCTGGAGCATCTACTGCGCCTTGTACGCCGGCTTGCGCTTCTCGGCGAACGCGCGCGGGCCTTCCTTCGCGTCCTCCGTCGTGCGCAGGAACTCCTGGAACGATTCCTCCAG
>Ga0137403_10007997_pt1 | contig 11868 bp, 11 predicted proteins | sample CZOMad2_1_16fung_FD_122057 | JGI IMG/M metagenome (GOLD analysis project Ga0137403, IMG submission 122057) | Vadose zone soil fungal communities from Angelo Coast Range Reserve, California, USA - CZOMad2_1_16fungal (Hybrid Assembly) | ecosystem: Environmental > Terrestrial > Soil > Vadose zone...
TGTCTAGTCCTTTGCTCATGGTATATACTCCTTATGATCGTGTTTGATAGGCTGAGCAAAACTACTCACGCTCGCCTATCGATTATTGCCGCCGCGACTTCTACCCACCTCTTGACTACAGAGTTTAAATACTTTTTACCACTTCCACGAGCAGGGCTCATTGAGCCCAGGCTTCTTTTCGGCTCTCTTTGTTGATTCAATAGCCATCGACAATGCTTTTCACCTTACCAATATCAGTAATTCTATTTCCGATATTGTCACTATTTCAAATATTATTGGAGTTAGCTACCACATGATCTGATCGCGCGGCAGACATCCCGTTTTACATTGCCTGGAGCGGTGCTATAAGAAACAACAAACTCGACGGTTACTCCCGATCAACACAACGGAAAGTTGGAGCAAGCTGCCAAAGCCAAGAGGTGACCTATGGGGTACAGGAACCCTTTACGTAAAATGACATCGGCGGTGATATGGGCCGTCATGTTTATCTTTCCCGTCTCTGTCTCATCACAGTCGAAACCGCTCAAGCAAATATATGTCGGCGTCTCTTCCGTCAGCATGGGAAACATCATCATCTACGTAACCAAGGAGGCCAAGCTCTTCGAGAAATATGGTCTCTATGCCGATCCCGTGGCCATGCGGGGTTCCGGGGAGTCCTCGAAGGCGATGATTGGCGGCAGTATTCAAGTTGCCCCGATAGCGACTCCCACAGTCATTAATGCCGGTCTTTCCGGTTCCGATCTTGTCATTCTCGCTCACACCCTTCCTGGGGTGATTCACGCCATGATCGTCAAACCGGAGATCAAAAGAGTGGAGGATCTCAAGGGTAAAAAGGTCGGCGTCACCACTTTTGGTTCACTCACGGATTTCCTGATTCGTCATATTCTCAGGAAGAAGGGGCTCAATCCTGACCGTGATGTGGCTCTGATTCAAATCGGCGGTGACCCGGAACGGATCGCGGCGCTGAAGCAGGGGACCATCGATGCCGCCTCGCTTTCGTTTCCCGGTTACGGCATCGCCATGAAGATGGGATTTCCGATGCTATGGGATTCGGCAAAAGAGATCGACTATCCATGGATCGAGATCACGACCCGGCGCGCCATCATCCAGAAGGACCGTGACATGATAATGAACTATATGAAGGCACATCTGGAAGGGACTGCGCTCTTTAAAAAAGACCGGGAGTTCGGCAAGAAGGTAATCAAGAAAACTCTACGCATGGACAACGAAGAACTGGTGAACGAATCTTACGATCTTTTCGCCAAGGCTTTTCTCCCGGCGCCCTATCCAAATACAGCGGGAATGAAAACCAGCTTCGAATACGTGGCCGCGACGCGTCCTGAGGTCTGGAATCATAAGCCGGAGGAGTTTGCCGATCGGAGCTTCGTCGAGGAGCTTGATAAAACGGGCTTCATTAAGAAGCTCTACGAAAAGTGAACTTGATCGTCGCACTTCCTCGACATGCATTGTTTCGCTCAACGATATCGCGCTAGATAGATAGGAGGCACTTATGGTTAACTGTCCGGTCATCGATGCCGATGGACACGTTCTCGAGAAGGAACGCTACATTCGCAAGTATCTTGAATCGCCTTGGGATAAACGCTCAACTCCGCTCAGAACCCGCGATCAGCCATGGGATGCAAACCTTTTCGATAGTTTTGAAATGGCGGTGCGATGGGAAGATCTCAGTCCGAAGGAACAGATCGAAGAGTGGCACGCAATTATGGACCGAGAGGGCATGGAGTCCGCCATTTGTTTTCCGACCGGCTCGGGGAATGTTTCGAAGATACAGGACTTGCCGTTCCAGATCGCGGTTGCCAAAGCGTGCAATACCCATTTCGCAAAAGAGTTTAACGCCCTGTCCGACCGCGTGAGCTGCGTCGGCGTGTTGCCTTTGCGCTCGCCGCAGGTTGCCGCGGAGGAACTACGGCGCGGCGTCACCGAGTTGGGCCTAAAAGGCTTTGAGATCCTTCCCATGGGATTGCCCGTTGCCTTGGGCAGCAGCTTTTATGATCCGGTATATGCGGAAGCGGAAAAATTGGAAGCGGTGTTGGGAATCCACGGTTCTCGCAGTAATTCCCACGAAATCGGCGCGTCAGGATTGGCGACGTTCGCGGAGGTGCACGCCTATGCCTTTCCGGTAGGATTGCTGCTGCAATTCACCAGTGTGGTCTGCCAAGGCCTGCCCGTGCGATTTCCGAAGCTCAAGCTTGCTTTCCTGGAGATAGGCGCCACGTGGGTGCCCTATTACCTGGATCGTCTCGATGAGCACTGGGAAAAGCGCGCCAAACACGAGATGCCTTTGCTGAAGAAAAAGCCCAGCGAGTTGGTGCGGGAGTCGAAGATCTATTTCAGCTTGGAAGCGGGTGAGACACTGTTGCCCGAAGCGATAAAATATCTGGGAGCGGAGCATTTCCTTTACGCGTCCGACATTCCACACTGGGACAATGAGTTTCCCGGCAATCTCCACGCATTGCGCAATCACCCCGTGTTGTCTGAAAGCGACAAAGAGAAAATCTTATACAAGAACGCGAAAGAGTTGTTTGTTCTGTAGGATGGCCAAAACGCCATCCCAGCTCCGAGTTTCAAATTGAAACCAAGACCACAAAACCTGGGCAGGATCGAGGACGTGTCGTGATGCAATTGCGGTTTCGAAGGTCATTTTTTCGATATCTCTCTGAGCTCATGTTCGTGCTATGGACGCTCCTTCCGTCGGGGAGCGCTGCCGCAGACAAACTCGTGGGTCTGTATTCGGCGCATGCGGTGCCCTATGCGATGCCGTGGGTCGCGGACGAGATGGGGCTGTTCAAGAAATATGATCTCGACGTCGAGTTTGTCTACATACCATCTTCTTCAACCGCAACGGCGGCATTGCTCGGCGGTAACGTCGAAGTCGGTTTACTGGGTGGGATAGGGGTGGTGAATGCCTTCGTCAACGGCGCAACTGACTTGGTGTTAATCGGCAGTATTAAAAACTTTATGACCCAGAGTATTCTAGCCAAACCGGAGATAACCAAGCTGCAAGAGTTGAAAGGCAAAAAAATCGGTGTCACGAGGATCGGCAGCAATACACATTATTTCAGCGTCCAAGCGTTCCGCCGTGCCGGGATGAATCCGGAAAAGGATGTCCTTTTTATCCAGACCGGGGGAGACGCCGAAACTTTGGGCGCGCTGTTTACCGGCAGGATAGATGCCGCGTCGTTGTTGCCTCCAGCGGACGCCAAAGCTATCGCTCAAGGATTTCGCTATGTCGTCTATGGGCCTGATCAGGCGATTCCCTTTGCCGCTTCCACGATTACGACTCGACGTTCGGTATTAACGAAAAGGCCCCAGGTAATCGCCAGGTTCATGCGCGCGATGGCTGAAGCCTCCAGAGCGATGCATAGAGACAAAGAGCTTGTTCTGAGAGTCATGCAAAAAAAGCTCGGCATCAAGGAAAGGTCGATTTTGGAACCGGGCTACGCGACCGAGATAAAAGTCATGGAGCCAAGACTCGATTTAAAGCTCCAGGTGCTACAGGTCATGGTTGATGAGGTTGCGAAAGTTAACCCTCGGGCACAAGAGATAAAGCCGCAGGACCTCATCGACCGACGCTATTTAACTGAGATGGAGAATAGCGGTTTCTATACCCAGCTTTGGGCCGAAAAGCGTTAGTGGCGTAGCTGAGACAAAACGGACCTCGATTCCCAAAGCGGAGGCTCCATGAATGCCAACAAGGCGGGTCTTCTGCTCGCGACTTTGGTTTTTACTTGCTTCGCTTCCGTTGCATCCTCTCAACCAGCTGTGGATCCACTGCTGGCGAAGTTGAACGCGCTTCCTCCGGATGAAAGGCACGCCGCACTTGTTAAAGGGGCGCGAACCGAACGGGTGGTGGAGTGGTATGCCACTTTGCCCGTCGAGCATTCGAAAGTTCTCATCGAGGCATTTCGACAACGCTATCCTTTTATCGAGGTTAACTACACCGGGGCTGGAGGAGGCCGAATGGTTAATCGCGTGGTGACCGAGCACCGGGCGGGCCTCAACAAGTTCGACGTACTCGGTGGAACAAGTACTTCACACGTCGCTTTGATGAAAGCCGGTTTGATCGCGCGCAATGTGACGCCTGTGCGCAAAGAACTCCGGGATGGATTTATGGATGCCGAGGGCTATCGGGTTGCGCCCTTCACGTATGCCTTGGTGATTGGATATAACACCCGAGCCTTGTCGAAAGAGCAAAGACCCAAGTCTTATGAAGAACTTCTCGAACCAAAGTGGAAAAGTCAAATAGGGCTGGAAGCCGCCGGCTATGAATGGCTCGGTGCAATGATCGATACGATGGGAGAGGAAAAGGCGCTTGCTTTCGCTCGTAAGCTAGCAACGCAAAACCTCAGGATCCAGCAGGGTAGCTCCTTACTCGTGCAGCAGATGATTGCGGGGGAGTTTAATGTCTTGATCGACGCGTTACATTACCAGTTGGAAAATCTTAAAGAGCGGGGCGCTCCGGTCGACTATGTTATCCCCGATCCATTGCTCATCAAGGACCCGAGCGGCCTCTGGCTCGCGAAGTATTCCCCGCACCCCCACGCTGCCGCCCTCCTCGTCGATTTTCTCTTTACCCGCGACGCCCAAGAAATCTATGCTCGACAAAACCGTCTGGTGGCGCGCAAAGATATGGAGTGGCGCTTTCGGGAAAAGCTGCCGAGCCGGATCCATGTGATATCTGTCGATAAGTGGGCGCCCCGATACAATGAGCTCATAGGGCTTTTTGATAAAACATTCCGCTAGCTGGACTATTCACACACAGAAATGACCGAGGAGCGAGCCTCTCCGGTCGCGGGCAATGGGTCTCTACCTTGAGGAGGCCTGCAAACTTAGGTGGTGAAGTGCACGGTAAGGAACAAACGCGAGCTTATGGCCAAGCACCTTAGAAGTCAGCGAAACTTCACGCTCCTGTGCCCACGCCCTTCGAAGCTCACTCCTCGGTCGACAGTGTGTCGTGCCTTTCCTGGGTCCATGAATAGTCCGGGCTAGGAGCGGCTTAGCACCGCCAGCGGATTGACGCATAGGCAATTTGCGCTTAATTCCCTAACGCGCGTCGCGCGGAATTTCGGGTACCCTTACATGCTCCGGGCGGACGCCGATGCCGATCACATAAGCGGGAATGCGCCGAAGCAAAGGAATGGCGGTGATCAGTCGAAGCAACAGCGGCGGTCTTACCCGTTTCGTGCCGCCCAGTAGCGGCGCAATCACGCTGCGCTGCATTGTCACTTGTAACCACTGGGTCACGCGGGTGGGAAACTCGCGCCTTTTTTGAATTCGTCGCAGTTCGTCAATCGTTACTTGTCGCTTGCGCAGCGGTTCGGCAAGCGTGTTGGCCGCGGCCACCGCGTCCTGAATCGCGAGATTGATGCCGACTCCGCCGATGGGCGACATTGCGTGTGCAGCATCGCCGATACAGAGCAGACCTGGGCGAAACCATTGGGAAAGGCGGTCGACGCGTACGGTTAGAAGTTTGATGTCGTCCCAGCTCTTGAGCTCGCTTACCTGGTCTTTGGCGTAGGGCGCGAGTTGGACGACTTTTTCGCGAAAAGAGTCGAGCCCTTGCTTGCGAATATCGTCGAACTGGCCCTTCGGAATAACGTAACCGCACTGCCAGTAATCACCTCGGTTGATCGAGATAAAGATCCGGCCGGTGTCAAAGCGTCCCATCGTTTGCGCCGGATGGTCCGGCTTACGTGAAAGCCGAAACCACAGCACATCCATAGGCGCGCCGAACTCTTGGACCGGCAAACCGGCCTTCTCCCGGACGATGGACTGCCGACCGTCAGCCCCCACCACAAGATCCGCGCGTACTTCGAGTGCGCCCGTCGGTGTCTGCGCACGCAGTCCAACTACATCCTCCGCATCTTTAATGATGTCGATCACCTCGGCTTGCATCAACAACCGGAAGGTTGGATAGCGGCGCCCGTGGTCGGCTAGAAAATCGAGAAAATCCCACTGCGGCATGAAAGCGATAAAGCCGCAGCGAGTAGGCAAGTGGGTAAAATCGGCCAGTGTAAGTCTTAGGTCGCCGATCTGAGCGTTGAGCTCGTGAACTTTTTCATGGGGCAAGCTAAGAAGCTCGTCGAGCAAACCAAGCTCGTGCATGATTTCAAGCGTCGAGGGATGAATCGTATCGCCGCGAAAGTCGCGCAAGAAATCCGCATGTTTTTCCAGAACGATGACGTCGATACCGGCGCGGGCAAGCAGAAAGCCCAGCATCATGCCCGCCGGGCCGCCACCGGCGATGCAACACTGCGCTACAAGCCGGTCGCTGCTGATCTCGTTTGACTCAGCCATTGGTGTTATTAGAGCGCGAGCCGCGAATGCCTTCAAGTCGGCTCGCGTGTTGGGTCATGTTTTATTGCAAATCACACACGCATGAGCATTCATGCGTCCCTCTGGAATGCGCACGGCGAAACGCCGATAGATGCAATCATGGTGGCAGGGTAGGGGTTTTTCCTATATGTTCGCTGAAATAAAAGCATCTGTTGATCGCGATTCGGCACGAACATTTGGAGGAAGTCAGATGAAATTCGCGCACTTCTCCCATGTATGGAACAAGCCGGGCATGACTGTGGCGCAGCGATACGAACAATTGTGGCGTGAGCTGGCGACTTGTGACGAGCTGGGTTTTGACTTTGGCTTTACCGTCGAGCATCACTTCAATCCCAACGAAAGCTGGATGCCTTCGCCGGCAATTTATTGCACCGGCGCGGCGGCACGCACGCGCAGGATGCGGCATGGACCCATGGGCTTTGTCGTCCCGCTTTACGATCCTTTGCGAATCGCCGAGGATGCCGCAGTCTTGGACAACGTATTGAACGGGCGCTTGGAGCTTGGTCTTGTTTCGGGAATCGTGCCTGACTTTTTCGGACCCTATCGCGCGGACTTCAAGAACCGCAGGGCCCTGGCAAATGAGGCCTTAGCGTTCGTCAAGCAGGCTTTTTCCACGGAAGGACCGTTTAGCTTCGAGGGACCTTTTCACCAATACCAAAACGTGACGCTTTCCGTGAAACCGGTGCAAAAGCCCCACCCGCCGCTTTGGATGCAGTCCCGCGACGCCGATACCCTGGCGATCCTGGCACAAGAGGGTGTGCACACGGGCTATCTCTTCCTGGTGCCGCGGCAGGAGGTCGCGCCCCGTTACCGAGAATATTTGACGCGATGGACCCGAGCGGGCCATCCGGAAAAGCCCAACATCGGCTATTGGGTGCTAGTCTACGTAGACGAGACCGACGAGAAGGCTGTCGCGAAGGCGAAGCCGTATTTCGCCCACTGTTTTACCAAGGTCTTTGGGACCAGGGCCGACGGCGGGATCGGTTATCTGAGACTTGCCGAAAATTTCGCTAACCGCGGCGACCCGGGCGGCGCCGAAATCGCCAAGAACGCCGTCAATCTCGATTACCTACTGGATCACAATCTTGCTTTCGTCGGATCGCCCAAGACCGTGACGGAAAAAATCAAAGCGGCCGCCGCCGAAGGGTTGTTCAACACCGTTCTTGGCGAGTTCAACATCGGCGACATCGCCGAAGAAGACTTGATGCGCTCCATCAGGCTCTTCGGCACGGAGGTCCTTCCCGCGCTGCGCAGTTTCGAACCGTATTAACCACTTCCCGCCGACGGAGTTTTTTTAACCGGCATTTTGTTTCTGATCATTTTCTGTCGTTACACTCGTTCGGAACATCGTAGGTATACCTCGGACGAATCATCTCGGATGTACGGAAGATGCCAAATTAGTTTTTGATTCGCGCCATGGCCTTTTCGGCAAAGCTAAAATCAAAGACCTGGCTTGGCGGGACTTCTTTGGTGACGCCCAGGCTCTTCTTCGTAAAATCAATGGCGCCGCGCATCCAGGCTTCATCCAAATAGCAAAAGCCGCCAAGCCGACTTACATGAAGGTCGTAAACCTCTCCGGCCAAGGAAGGGTCCTTGATACCGAGATACTTCGAAATGTTGTCAACGGACTCTGCGCGATTTTGCGTATAGTATTGGAGTCCCTTAAGGCTGGCTCTGACAAAGGCGAGGACTTCGGATGGATTGGTTCTGATCTTTTCTTCCGTTGCCCCGATGCCCCCTGACGGATAACTGGCCAGGTAATCCCCTGAATAGGCGAGCTTGTTGAAGCCTTCGCGAAAGAGGATCAGCTGTCTCGGCGGACTGAGAAGACATGCGGCAATACGCCCGGTCCTCAAAGCCGTCGCGAGTTCCTCGGGAGTGCCTACGACGATCAGGGTTGCGTCTTTGTTCGGCGTGACACCATGGTGGGTGAGGATGAGTTGCGTCAGCAGGTCCACCGCTCCCCCGCGGGAGGAGATGCCGATGACCTTACCTTTGAGTTGTTGGACCGATTTTATTTCAGGGCGGGCTACAAAGTCGAACTGAGGCTTGGAGTTGACGATCAGGACAAGCCTTACCGGCGCGCCGCGAACAGCGGCGGCGATGATGGATCCCGCGGCTGATGCGTAGTCCACCGAGCCGCCGATAAGCGCCTGCATCCCGACCGATCCTCGTATAAGAAGCGTTTCGAGATCCAGTCCTTCCTCACGATAAAAGCCTTTGAGATGGGCTATCCTGAATTGCAGCTCGGTGACGGCAATCGAGGTCGTCGAAAACCGTATTTTCTTGAGCTGCGGCAGAGCGGGCGTTGAGGTGAGAATTAGAAAAAACAGTGTCGTGATGCCAACGACTGTTTTCTTCATACTTAAGTTGTCCTCTCTCGACTTCGGTTGCGACTGAGACCCGTTGCTAGCAAGCGCGGAGCCTAACAAAGCCTCCAACCTGCGTCAATCCAGCGGACTGGAGTATTGGAGTATGGGAGTATTGGAATATTGGGTTATAAACGCACCACTCCATTACTCCATCACTCCAGTATTCCAGTTTCTGCTAACGCTTGACAAGGTCGAGGGCTTTAACTTAGAACAAGAGCCAACCCTCGCACTACGAAAGGAGCCTTCATATGTTTGCAAGGATAAGACATGTCGCCACCAACACGGAACGTTACGATACAATGGCTAAATTCTACCAGACCATTTTCGGCATGAAGCAGATCACCACTGGATTGGTAGATGAGACGGGTCAACACAATCCCAATCGGGGGCATATCAGCGACGGGGTCATTGGCATGGCACTTTTAGCCAAGCGGCCGGGAAGCCAGCAGGGCCTCGACCACTTCGGCTTTGAATGCGAGGACGTCAAGGAGGTGCTAGACAGGATAAAACAAAAGTACCCCGGACTATTATTTACCAAGGCGCTCAGCTACGTTCCCTTCGCGGGCATTAGAGCTCAGGATCCCACGGGGACCCAATTCGACCTTTCACAGAAAGGAATGTCCAATGTCAGAGAAGGATATCTGAACGACGGCTGGGAGCAACCGCGATGGCTCAACCACATTGCGCTCCGTGCCCGAGAGCCTGATGAGGTGGCGGAATTCTACACGACAGTTCTAGAGCTCGAAGAGACGCCCGCACCAGCAGCCGATGGAGCGATCTCACTCACCGATGGTAAAATCCGACTTTTGATCCGCCGCTGTCATGACAAATTTTATCGAGGCTTGAGGCAAGGCTTCGATCATATCGGCTTTAAGGTCGAGAGTGTAGAAAAAACCAAGAAAGATCTGGACGAAATCGCGGCGGCTTTTCCCGAATCCGCTCCGAAAAAAATCGCCGTGGGAATGCAAGGCGGCGAGCTAGAGAAAGATCTACAGGCCTGCCCCATAGGAAAGCACGTATTCGCCGATCCTGACGGCGTGCTTTTGGATATTTCGGACTAGCCTCTAAGGTGCCGGCCGAGGCGCAGGCGTTTGAAGTGCCAGACGCTCCGGCCGGCGGTCACTCTGAAATTCAACAAATTCCTCTCGTACCAGCCCTCCAAAGAGCTACTGCTGTTGTAAGTGATCTCCGCATCGGCAAGCCGCGGAAATTCTTTGACGCCGTGGCAGCCGAATTCAAGATTCAACGCACAGCCATAGTTTCACTCTATCTAAAATACTAGGACCTTAGACGCATCTAAGAAGCGAAGAGCCCGCTGACTCTTCTCCCCCGTCAACTGCATTGCCAGACATAAATGCGAAGGAAGGGGAAGTAGCAATTCACAACAGACGTAGCAAATTACCACAAACGCCAATAAAGAAAGTTGTTTAAATTGATGGCAAGGAAAGGAAATCAACGACCTACAGCAGTGGCATTACATTCGCACCACACAAAGCACTGGAGATGATCCTGGAGGGTGATCTTAAACTAATTCGAAGGAGGGTAAGCTTTATGATCAGAAAAATTAGTCTTATCGGTGTCCTCATGGCGATCTTGTCTCTACCGTTAGCAGCCTATGGGCAAGACCTTAGTCGCTCTGAGGACATCAATACTGCGAATGTTGCCAATAACACTTTCGTACTTATCAGCGAAGATGACACAGGCGTCCCTGGATACGTTCACCAGAGGTACGCCTTTGTCAGCTACGCTTGTCCCGCAGGGTTCCAGATAATTGATTACTACGGCGCACCCATTGATCGCAACGACGCAAGTTTGCAAATACGCGAGCGAAATATGTGTTCGGATCTTTCGTTCGACTCAGCAGAGGGCGACTAACGTTCCCTAGATCGCCTTCCCCTCCAGGGTCGGATCCATCTCTTTAGAAAGAAGGGCGCACTGGTCGTCCACGTTGGCCGGTCTTACTCCCGATAGATGGGCGACTCCGGCTGGATTTGCATCAGTTCGATGATATTGCCGTCCGGGTCGGAGATAAATGCTATACGATATTGGGCGCGGCCGGCGAAGGGTCCCCGATGTGGATGTACGTTGATACCGGCCAAGTGCTGTAGCGCTTGTTCCAAATCGTCCACCACTAAACAGAAGTGCTGATAACCGATTGCATCAGGCGGTTGCTGTACCTTGGTCTTGCCGTTGGTGAACAGCTCGACAAACTGTCCCTTAGCAAACTCTAGGAACAACAGTTCTGGTCGATCACCTTCCTGCTTAGCGTGGAAAACTTTTCTCGCGCCGAAAGCGTCCTCATACCAGCGGATGCTCCTCTCTAGATCGGACGCACGGAAGGCGACGTGTGTAAAACGAAGTCCATTGATAGCCATACAGGTCTCTTTTCTGAACGTCAGAAATTAACACGTCATTAGGCTACTTGAAAAAGATTTCTCTGAATTCTTCTACGTATTTGCCGTAACTATCGCCCCAGAGCGGATCGGCGGGATACAACTGAGCGCCTTCCTTGAGCTCCGAAGGCACATCGGCGCGACCGGGAAGGCGATTGAAACTGCGAATCAGCTCTTGACCTTCCTTGGACAGAACAAAATCGATAAACAGCTTCCCCGCGTTCGGATGCATCGCCTTGCTGCTGAGCGAAATTGGCTTTAGGCCGGTTACGATGGGCTGCATGGTGCGAATCCAGTCCACCGGAGCGCCTTTCTTTTTCAGGCTTACGACCTGGTGGGAATACGTGACGCCTAGAGGAAATTCACCGGCAGCTAGGAGCTGGCTGATAACCGTTTCGCTATCGCGAAAGGCTGGCTTCTGGGCCGAAAGTTTCTTCATGTACTCGCGCCCTTTTTCGTCGCCATAGAATTTCAAAAAACCGGCATACCAAAGAACGGCGCTGTCGGACAATCCCACATTGCCTTTCCACTTGGGTTGCAAGAGATCGTCGTAAGTTTTGGGCGCCGCATCAGGTTGCACCAGTTTCGTGTTGTATGACATAACTCGCGGTATCGAATAGACGCTGGTCCAATAACCGTCCTTATCCGTGAATCCTTCAGGATAAAAGCGACTCTCCGGCGTAAGGTATTTTTGGAACAGTTTCTTTTGCATCTACACCCGGACTTCGAAACTGCTGATGAGGATG